>Ga0101944_10004817_pt1 | contig 16161 bp, 11 predicted proteins | sample DewCreD2012metaG_FD_75245 | JGI IMG/M metagenome (GOLD analysis project Ga0101944, IMG submission 75245) | Hot spring sediment bacterial and archeal communities from British Columbia, Canada, to study Microbial Dark Matter (Phase II) - Dewar... ...
AGGACGGCGAAGGCCTGGGATGTTCCCGCTCCTTTTCCGAGCAAACCGGCTTTCGCCAATTCCTCAGTCAGGATGGCGTCGGCTTCGCGCAGTTTATCGGCGCGTTCGGGGGTGACTTCGCCCAGGATGCGGACGGTCAGGCCCGGCCCCGGAAACGGCTGCCGCCAGACCATTTCGATTGGCAGCCCCAGCGATTCGCCCACTGCTCGCACCTCGTCTTTGAACAGGTAACGGAGCGGCTCAACCAGCTGGAAGGTCATATCCTTCGGCAGCCCGCCAACGTTATGGTGGGTTTTGATTTTATCGGCTTTGTTGCGGTCGGGGGCCGAGGATTCCACCACATCGGGATAAATTGTCCCCTGCACCAGGAAGGGCGGTTGACCGAGTGCTTTGGCCTCGCGCTCGAAAATGCGGATGAATTTCTCGCCGACGATTTTGCGCTTTTTTTCAGGGTCGGTTTCGCCCGCCAGCGCAGCGAAGTACTCATCGGCGGCATTAACGGCCACCAGTTCCACGCCCAGCATTTCGCGGAAGGCGCGCACGACCTGTTCCGGCTCGTTCTTGCGCAGTAAGCCAGTGTTGACGAAGACCGCCGCCAACTGGTCGCCGATGGCCTTGTAGACAAGCGCGGCGGCGACTGATGAATCGACCCCGCCGGAGACGGCTGCCAGCACCCGCGCATCTCCTACCTGTTGACGGATTCGCGTGACTGATTCTTCGATGATGGATTGCGGTGTCCAATCGGGGGTCACGCCCGCGATGTCCACCACAAACCGGCGGATGATTTCGGCCCCGCCGACCGTATGATTGACTTCGGGATGGAACTGCAAACCGTAGTATTTGCGCGCCGGGTCGGCCATGGCGGCGTAGGGGCTGTTGCCCGATTGCGCCAGTGAAATAAACCCCGGCGGGAGTTCGATGACCTTATCGCCATGCGACATCCAGGCCTGGAAATTTTCCGCGGGGAGCAGGGAATTGCCTGTCACTATTTCGACGATGGCATGGCCATATTCTCGTTGGGCCGAGGCGTCCACCTTTCCGCCCAGGGCGTGGGTCAGGGCCTGCATCCCGTAGCAAATGCCCAAAATTGGCAGTCCGCTCTCTATGATGAAATCTTGGATAAAAGGCGCGCCTGGTTCATAGGCCGAGTTCGGCCCGCCGGAAAGGATGAAGGCTTTCGGCTGGATGGACAAAATGTTTTCCCGCGGCGCGTCCCAGGGAAAGAGTTCGCAGTAGACCTGCGCCTCGCGCACGCGGCGGGCAATCAGTTGGGCGTATTGCGAACCAAAATCAAGAACGGCAATGGAATTTTTCATGAGGCAAACACAATTTTGTCATCATCTAATTCTGTGATGCAGGCCAACGAATGAACCGGCACGCCGAGGGATTGAAGCGCCTGACGCCCACCTTCGAAACTTTTTTCGATGAGCGCCCCAATGCCGACAATGCTCGAACCAGCGGTCTGGGTCAGGCGGACGAGGCCGAGGATGGTGGCGCCGGAAGCCAGGAAGTCATCGATGATGAGGATTTTCTCGCCCCCGCCCAGGTGTTCGGGCGAAACAATCAGTTCGACCATGCGGCCTTTGGTGTGGGAGGGGGCTAGGGTCAGGTAGACCTGGTCGGGCATGGTGACGGGTTTGGTCTTGCGGGCATAAACGACCGGCAGGCCGAGGTGAATGGCAGTAGTGAGGGCCGGGGCGATGCCAGAGATTTCGGCAGTCAATATTTTGGTGGCCCCAACGCCGCTAAAGAGACGCGCGAACTCGCGCCCGCAGATGTCCATCAACATTGGATCGACCTGGTGATTGATGAAGGAATCGACTTTGAGGATGCCGTTGCCGAGGTATTTTCCGTCTTTGCGAATACGTTGTTCGAGTGCTTCCATAGTTCACTTCCTTTTGAAGGCTTGTCTAGCCAGATTAATGCCGCCATTGTACAACGTTTGAAAGGATGCGACCAGAGGATAGAATCCACTATCACGGGTGCGTTCTTGCGCCTTCCCGCTTTTCTTGCTACACTTAACGTGAACGATAACGAGAACATCCTGCATATCAAAAGGATTGAATCATGTCGTATAAAGTTTTCTTCGTCGAAGATGAAGTCGTGACGAGGGAGGGGATACGCGATAATGTGGACTGGCAAGCCTGCGGGTTCGAGTTTTGCGGCGAAGCGACCGATGGGGAGATGGCCCTGCCCCTGCTGCGCGCTGCCCGACCTGATGTGTTGATTACCGACATCAAAATGCCGTTCATGGACGGCCTGCAATTGAGCAAACTGGTGCGCGAGCGTATGCCCGGTGTCAAAATCGTCATCCTGAGTGGGCATGACGAGTTCGAATATGCCCAGGAGGCCATTAACCTTGGAGTAACAGACTACCTGTTGAAGCCGGTGACGGTGCAAAAGTTACAAGAAACGCTCCAGAAACTGGCTGCCCAACTCGACCAAGAAAGGAAAGCGCAGGAGAACCTGCACAAACTCCAGGAGCAGGTGCAGGAGAACCGGGCGGCGCTGCGCGAAAGGCTGCTGCTCAAATTGGTGGTGGGGGCAATTTCCCCAACCGAGGCCATCGAAAAAGGTCAAATGCTCGGCCTGGACCTGGTTGCCCGCTACTACCTGGTCGTCATCCTGAAAATCGAATTGCGCGACCGCACCGAACAATTCGACTATGACGAGTACCAGCGCACACTGGATGGCGTGGCTAGATTGGCGGAAGCCGACCCAGATGTCTTTTTCCTAAAGAAAGATTTCGATGATTTGATATTGATTATTAAGGGAGCCGCGCCGGATACCCTCGAAGAAGAACGTGACCTGCTCCTGGATGAAATCAGAAAGATGGCTGCCGATACGCGCTACCAGGTGACGGCCAGCGCCGGAACTGTCCAAACACGAATTGCGGATATTTGCCAATCTTTTGTCGAGGCGCTGGTCAATCTCCAGAATCGCCCTGGCGAGCAGAGAATCAGCGAGAACCAGGTTCTGGCGCGGGCTGAACTGCTCAAGGTGGACAAGGCGGCGGTGGAAGAGTACCTGCGCTGCGGCACCCGAGACGAGTTCGATGCTTTCTTCGACGCGTACATCCGCCCCCTGGGGGAATCGGCGCTTAAATCTGAATTGATAAAAAATTATGTTTTCGTCGATGTGGTGTTAGCGGCGGCCCGGCTGGTGAATGACCTGGGCGGGGATATTGACCGGGTTATCCCGGAGTTGAACTCTGTCGAGGCTATCCTGACGAACATCAGAACCATCGAGCAACTCCGCGAGCAGGCCTTCAAGATTCTTTCCGGCGCGCTGGCGTTTCGTGACAGCCAGCGCAGCGGGCAGTCTAAAAACCTGGTGCGGGTGGCAAAAGAGTACATGGAATCGCATTTTGCCGACCCAGAATTATCACTCAACGAGGTGGCTTCGCGGGTCAACCTCAGCGCCAGCCATTTCAGCGTGGTGTTCAGCCAGGAAACCTGCCAGACCTTCAAGGAATACCTGACTGAAATCCGCATAAAAAAGGCAAAAGAGTTGCTGCGCACGACCTCTCTGCGGGCGTCGGACATCGCCTACCAGGTTGGCTACAACGACCCGCACTACTTCAGTTCTGTGTTCAAGAAGAACACTGGTCTTTCACCTATCGAGTTTCGAACGCAGCCTTAACCACGCACTGGCGAGAAGATAGAGGCGAAAATGACAACAATGCCCGGTTTCAGGAGATTCTTGTCTCGCTTGGGCGCGGAAGCCAGTTCGAGCGGAAAATCACCTCTCAGGTACTTGGGGTGGTTGGCCGATTTCCTGGCCGGTGTTAATCTGTCCATTCGTGTCAAAATCCTGGTTTCGCTGGGTATTGTCATCCTGCTGATGGGCACAACCAATGTCGTCTCAATGTTGCAAGTGCTCAGTTACAGCCGGCAGTATGACGCCATTATTACCAATATCACCACTGCGAACAGCATCAGCGGCAGCATCAAGCCCGATATCGACAATGAGATGTGGAAAATCGTCGCCGGGAAAATCGAGTTTTCGCAGGGAAAGCAATACGAAATAATCGCCGACATCAATGCCCAGGTGCGTTGGATGATGGAAAACACCGACTCGCCGCGCGCCCGGGTCAAACTGGACTTGATTCTGCGAACCATGCAATCGCTGGAAGAATATATCGACCTGATGGGCGCGGGAATTGCCCGCAACAACACCGCCGCCGAAAATGAAGCCGTGCTGGAACAAATCCGCTTTGCGACCTCGGTGGTCGAAGAAGTAGTGCAGGATTATGTCATTTTCGAAGTCCACCGCATGGAGGGTCAATACCAGGTCATGCGCGAAAGTTTTGACCGCTGGCGAATCCTTTCGATTCTCCTGATTTTTGGCGCGGTGGCCTTTGCGGTGATTGCAGCCTGGAGTCTCTCGAAGAGCATTTACACGCCCATCAAAAAACTGCATGATGTGACCACTACGATTACCAAGAACGACCTGCAAGCCCTGATGACCAGCGACAACGTGGATGAAATCACCGAACTGGGTCTGAGCTTCAACATTATGATTGGCAAAATCAAGGAACTGCTTGATTCCAAGATGAAGGAGCAGCAGGAACTGAAAAAAGCGGAACTGCGCGCGCTCCAGGCCCAAATCAACCCGCACTTTCTCTATAACACCCTCGATACGATTATCTGGATGGCCGAAGCCAAGCAGACCAGCCAGGTGGTGGAAATCGTCAGCGCGCTCTCACGGTTCTTCCGTATCAGCCTGAGCAAGGGCATGGACTGGATTACGATTGGGGAAGAAGTCGAACGCACGCGCAGTTACCTGACCATCCAAAAAATGCGCTACCGCGACATCTTGGATTTCAAAATCGAGGTAGATGACGATGTGACGGATTACACCGTCTTGAAACTGATTCTCCAGCCGCTGGTAGAAAACGCCCTGTATCATGGCATCAAAAACAAGCGGCAGGGCGGCACCATTTGGGTGCGCGCCCGGCGCAAAAACGAGGCCGAAATCCTGCTCGAAGTGGAAGACAATGGGATTGGCTTTACGCCCGAAAAACTGGCCCAACTGCGGGCCGAGTTGGACGATGATTCGGGCGACATCAAACTCGAAAGCGGCTTCGGGATTGGCAACGTCAACAAACGTATTCGCCTGTATTATGGCAAGCCGTATGGCCTTTCGGTGCGCAGTGAATACAACACCGGAACCTGCGTCACCCTGCTGATCCCGGCCAAGACAGAAGCGGTTTCAGAGGCAGAAAACAGTGTTGTTGTCCTGGCCTGATTCGGTTGCGCAAGGACGCGAGGAGCGTTTTCGATGAAAATTTTACGCGGTCCGCTGCTGTTTGCCCTGTTCCTGGCTGTTTTTTCGCCCCTGGGCTGCGCGCCGCAGCCTGTTTCCCCTGTTGCGACGACAGCCAAGACGGAGAAAACTTACGCCGACCTGGTGGTTGGTTATGCTCAATTGGGCGCGGAAAGCGAATGGCGCGCGGCCAATACTATCTCTATCAAGGAAACGGCAGAGCAACTGGGCGTGGAATTGCGCTTCCTGGATGCCCAGCAGAAACAGGAAAACCAGATTTTGGCAATTCGTAAGTTCATCATCCAGCGCGTGGATATCATCGGCGTCTCGCCAATTGTCGAAACGGGCTGGGAGGAAGTGTTCCGCGAGGCCAAGGAAGCGGGCATCCCCATCATCCTGGTCGACCGGCGCGCTGCCGTGCCGGAAGACCTGTATGTCACCTATCTCGGCTCAGATTTCCTGGAGGAAGGCCGCAATGCCGCGCGGGTGATGGCGGATTTGGTCGGGGGCAAGGCCAATATCGTCGAACTGGTTGGCACAGTCGGCTCGGCGCCTGCCAATGACCGCTATACCGGATTTCGTGAAATCTTGCGGGAGTATCCCGGCATGGTCATCATCGATTCCGAATCGGGAGACTTCACCCGCGCCCGGGGCCGGGAGGTGATGGCAGCCTTCCTGAGGGAACATGGGGATACTATCACGGCGGTCTACTCCCATAACGACGACATGGCCCTGGGCGCTATCCAGGCCATCGAGGAATATGGTCTCAGGCCGGGAGTGGATATCAAAATCGTCTCGGTCGATGCCGCGCGTGGCGCATTCGAGGCCATGATTGCCGGGAAACTGAATGCGACGGTGGAGTGTAACCCTTTGCTTGGGCCGCAATTTTTCGAACTGGCGCTGAAGGTCGTCAACGGACAGGAAGTCCCAAAGTGGGTGCCGTCAATTGAGACGATATTCTTCCCGGATGACGCCGCTGAAATCCTTCCAACGCGCAAATATTGATAAGTCGAAAGAAAATTAACCCTTTTCCCAAAAAATCGCCCTTCTGACGAGGGTGATTTTTTTATTTATTAAACAAACGTTAAAAAACCAACTTTTCTCCAAAGAGAAAGCATGGATTTTGGAGCCGCAAAGGTTTATCGTATTCACAGTCATACATCGCCGCATTTCCTGACAGGAAATGCCATCCACCCTCACCCCCCAAACCCAAAAAGGAGCAAGCAGATGAAAATCACCAGAGTTCTTTTCTCCCTCGTTGTGGCGTTTGTGCTTCTCGCCACCGCCGCCGGCTGCGCGGCCCCCGCCGCCACGCCGGAACCGGCCAAACCGGCTGCCCCCGCTGCAACTGAAAAACCCGCCGAACCCGCCGCCCCTAAAGCGACCGAAGCGCCCGCCAAAAAAGTCTACACCTATAAAGATATGGTCGTTGGCTTCCTGCAAACCGGTTCGGAAGGCGGCTGGCGCGCCGCCAACAGCGCCTCTTTCAAAGAGACCGCTGCGCAGTTGGGCATTACTCTCAAGTTCTACGACTCGCAGAATGACCTGGCCAAGCAGGTGGCCGGCTTCCAGCAGTTCATCCAGGACCCGGAAGTGAACGTCATCGTCATGTCGCCGCTCGAAACCACCGGTTGGGAGCAGGTACTCAAAGACGCCAAAGCCGCCGGGAAACCCGTCATCCTGTCGGACCGCCGCATCGATGGCTTCGAGGATTACTACGTCACCTTCATTGGCGCTGACTTCGTGGAAGAAGGCCGCAAGGCTGGCAGGGAAATGTGCGAACTGCTCAAAGACAGCCCCAGCAAGAACGTTTGGGAACTGGTCGGCAATGTGGGTTCAGCCCCGGCCATCGACCGCGGCACGGGCTTCCGTGAGACCGCTGCCGCGTGCGGCATCACCGTCACCAAGAGCCAGACCGCCAACTGGAGCGTCGTGGAAGGCAAGCAGGTTACGGAAGCCTGGCTGAAAGAGACCAAAGACGTGCAGGGCATCTTCGGCCAGAACGATGAAATGGCCTTTGGCGCCATCGAAGCGCTCAAAGAAGCCGGTCTCGTTCCCGCAGTGGATGTGAAAATCATCTCGGTCGATGCCACCGCAGGCGCGTTCCAGGCCATGCTCGACGGCACCCTGAACGTCACCGTCGAATGTAACCCGCTGCTGGCCCCGCAGGTTTATGAAGCCGCCCTGGCCGCCCTGAATGGCGAATCCCTGCCGAAGTGGATTCCCTCCCAGGAAAGCGTTTTCTACATGACCGACCCGAAATTGAAGGAAATTGCCGCAGGCCGCAAGTATTAAAAACCTGAACAGACCCTAAAGGTTTTGAAAACCTTTAGGGTCTGTATTATTGAAATCGGGTTGGGAAGCGGTGTATGATGAATACAACGCTTCCCAATTTTGAAAAATTCCAAAGACAAAAGGCAGGCGCGCATGGCTGAGTCGGAGCAAAATATTCTTGTCATGGAAGGCATTAGCAAGGCCTTTCCGGGCGTGCAAGCGTTGGACGATGTTAGCCTGACGCTCAGGAAAGGTGAAGTTCTTTGCCTGGTCGGGGAAAATGGCGCAGGCAAATCAACCTTGATGAAGGTCCTGACCGGGGTGGATAAACCCGATCGGGGCAAAATTATCTATGATGGGCGAGAAATTCATCCCAAATCGCCGCAGCATGCCCAGGAATTAGGCATCAGCACGGTATACCAGGAAATCAACTTGTGCGTCAATCTGTCGGTCGCCGAGAACATCTTGTTGGGACGCGAACCGCGCAAGATGGGACGAATCGATTGGTCGAAGATGAACACCCTGGCCAGTAACACGCTGCGGGATTTGCTGGGGGTCGATATCGATGTAACCATGCCGCTCGGTTCGTACACCGTTGCCATTCAGCAAATGGTGGCGATTGCGCGCGCGCTGTATATTGCCTCAGCGAAAATCTTGATTCTGGACGAACCCACCTCCAGCCTGGACGTGCATGAGACCGAGCAGTTGTTCAAAGTGATGCGCAAACTCAAAAACGAAGGCGTTGGCATTATCTTCATTACTCATTTCATGGGGCAGGTGTACGAAATCTCAGACCGAATCACCGTGCTGCGCAACGGGAAATTGGTTGGGACTTATGAGACAGCCTCCATCTCGCGCGTCGGGCTTATCTCGAAAATGATTGGCCGCAGCCTGGCCGAACTGGACGAGATGTCGAAAATCAAACTGGAAAGCGGCAAACACATCAAGAGCGAGGCTCTGTTGCAGGCGCGCAGCCTTGGCCTGACTGGAACGATGAAGCCCTTCGACCTGGATTTGCACGCCGGGGAAGTGTTGGGGCTGGCGGGGCTGCTTGGGTCGGGGCGCACCGAGACAGCCAGTATCCTGTTCGGGGTCGAGCAGCCGGATTCAGGCATGATGGCGGTCGACGGGAATCCAGTTCACGAGTATTCCCCGCTCTCGTCCATCAAACGCGGCGTGGCGTTGTGTCCCGAAGACCGCAAGGCAGCCGGGATTGTGGACGACCTGTCGGTGCGTGAAAATATCATTCTGGCGCTGCAGGCCAGCAACGGCTGGTTCAACTACTTGGGGCTGGCTGAGCAGTACCAGCTTGCAGAGAAATATATCGAGCTGTTGAGCATTGCCACCCCCTCGGCAGATCAACCGGTTAAGAACTTGAGCGGCGGTAACCAGCAAAAGGTTATCTTGGCGCGCTGGCTGGCAACCAACCCGAAAGTGCTGATTCTCGACGAGCCAACGCGCGGCATCGATGTCGGCACGAAGGCTGAAATCCAGAAGTTGGTGCTTTCGCTGGCCGAGGAAGGCAAAGCCTGCGTTTTCATCTCGTCTGAACTGGAGGAAGTGCTGCGCACCAGTCATCGCATTGCCGTGCTGCGCGAACGCGAAAAGGTGGCCGAATTCTCCGGCGAAGTGGACGAAAAAACCATCATCCACGCCATTGCGGGGGGTGAAGCATGAAGAAGTCAATCAAATTTTCGTGGCGGAGCGTGACCGAGAGCCGTTTGTTTTTCCCGCTGGTGGCGCTTTCGCTCATCCTGCTGTTCGATTTCATTTTTATCCCCGGTTTTTTCACCATCGAAAACCGGGGAGGCAACCTGCACGGCAGTCTGATTGATATTTTCCGCAACGGCTCGACGGTGATGTTGCTGGCGATTGGCATGACGCTGGTGATTGCCACCGGCGGCGTCGATTTGTCGGTCGGCGCGACGATGGCGATTGCCGCCTCGGTGGCCGGGATTCTGATGAACCCCTCAGCGCTGCGCAACGAAGTCTTTTTTGTGACCGACCCTACCTACACCTTCCAGCCGCTATGGTTGGTGATCAGCGCAGCCTTGCTGGTTTCCATCCTCTGCGGCCTGTGGAATGGAATGCTGGTGGCTTATATGCGCATCCAGCCGATGGTGGCGACGCTCATTCTGATGATTTCGGGGCGCGGCATTGCGCAGTTGATTACCAATGGTTTGCGCGTCCAGATTACCTATAAGCCGTATGCCTTTCTCGGCCAGGGCTGGATTATCCTGCCGTTTTCGCTGTATCTTGTGGCCTTTGTGTTTGCCCTGACCTGGCTGCTGACCCGCAAGACTGCCCTGGGGATGTTCATCGAGTCGGTTGGCACCAACTTCCGCTCCAGTTTTTTCAGCGGTATCAACGAAAAGCGCATCAAACTGATGGTCTATACCTTCTGCGGCTTTTGCGCCGGGATTGCCGGACTAGTCGCCAGTTCCAACATCCGCACTTCTGACGCGAACAACATCGGCCTGACCACCGAACTGGACGCCATCCTGGCAGTCGTCATTGGCGGCACCTCGATGAGCGGCGGGCGTTTCTCGCTGTTGGCCAGCATGATTGGTGCGCTGGTCATGCAGGCCATCACCCAGTCAATGTACGCGGTTGGCGTTCCGGCTTTTGCCTTGCAGGCCATCAAAGCCATCGTTGTCATCCTGGTCATCCTGCTCTACTCTGAACAGATGCGGAACTTCGTACGCAGGCTCGGCATGACGAGCAAAGGGGCCTAGCCATGATGTCATCCTTGAAAAACTTCCTTGCCAGGAACCGTAAGTTCATCCCGCTGATGTCTACCGCCCTGCTGGCGCTGACCGCCTATGCAATCGGGGCCTACTTTTTCGTCGGGATGCGCAATCCGCAGGTCTTTTTCAACCTGTTCCGCAACAGCGCCCACCTGCTGATTAGTGGCATCGGCATGACCTTCGTCATCCTGACCGGTGGAATCGACCTGTCGGTCAGCGGCGTAGTGGCGCTGACCACCGTCTCGACGGCGGTGCTGCTGCGCGAAGGGGTAGCCCCCTGGCTGGTCATATTGCTGATGCTCCTGATGGGCATGACGATTGGCGCGGTGATGGGGACATTCATCGTCAAGTTGAAGGTGCAGCCTTTCATCGCCACCCTGGCCGGGATGTGGTTTGCGCGCGGGATGTGTTTCTTTATCAGCGACAACGCCGTTAACATCGACAACCGCATCTTCCAGATTCTCGGAAAGACGAAAATCCTGATTCCCGGCTTGATGGAACTCTCCGTTCAACAAGGGACGCCTGCCCCATACATTTCTATCCCTGTCGTGCTGGCCTTCATCCTGCTGGCAGTTGCCATCTACGTTGCCCATCACACCCGCTTTGGCCGCACTGTGTACGCCATCGGCGGGAACGAGGGCCGCAACGAGCAATCGGCCCGTCTGATGGGCCTGCCGGTCGACCAGACCAAACTGCTGGTTTACACCTTCAACGGGTTCTGCTCGGCCCTGGCGGGTTTATGCTTCAGCCTGTTCGTCTTTTCGGGGCATGGCCTGTACGCCCCCGGCTTCGAGTTGGATGTCATCGCCTCGGTGGTGATGGGCGGAACCATGCTGACCGGCGGATCAGGCTATGTGTTTGGCACCCTGTTTGGGGTGCTGGTGCTGGCCGTGACCCAGGCGCTCATTCAGTTCATCGGTTCGCTCAGTTCATGGTGGACGAAAATTGTCATCGGCGTTTTGACGCTCACCTTCATTGGCGTCCAAACTTTGTTGGCCAACCGCAAAGCGGGGCGCGCCCCGGCGCAGGCCAGTGAGACGGCCATTCGCAGGCGCAGGCTGGCATTTGGACTGGGCGCAGTGGCCGTGCTGGCCGTCATCGGGCTGATTTCGATTTCGCAAATGGGAAAAGCATCTTCGACAGAAACGACTGAGACAGCCCAGTGCCAGGTGGCCCCATTCCGCGAGGCGGAAGCGGCCAGCCTGCTCGAAAACGGCGCGGCCCTGGTCTATCATCGCACTGCCGGCCCCGATTGCGTCGATGAACTGTACGCCATCTACCCGGATGGACGTATTACCGCCACGGCGGGCGGGCAGACTGTCGAAAAACAGGTTCCTGCCGAAGAAGTGGAAAACCTGCTGGTCGCCATCAGCGTCGACCATGGCTGGTTTACCGCAGAAATCTACAGCACCTATCTCACCCCCTGTCGCCAGTGCTATGCTCACTTTATCGACATTTCCTACGATGGTCAGCAAAAAGCCGTGACGGGCGTGGATGGAACGACCGCCATGCCGCCCGGCTACGCCTTTGCCCTGGCTGAAATCAGACCCTTGCTCCCGGCGTTCAACCCATAGGAGGCGCGACAATGAAGCCCAAGACATTGCTCACCCTGGCGCTGCTCGCTTACGCCGTCCTCTCATTGGCCTGCGTTTACATTGTCCTGCCCGAAGGCCTGGAAGCGCCCAAAGCCGCCCAGGAAGGCCACGAACAAAAAGCCTGGTATGCCTACGCCACCAACGTCAGCCAGACGGCGGCGGGCGATTTACGCATCGAAATCACCATTCGCAACGACACCGGCGAGTGGAGCACCATGCGGGCCGTGGAAAACAAACCGGCGGTATTGACCAGCAGCGGCAAATCCACCAACTGCGAGACCGTTTTTGTCAGCACCGGAGGGCATCGCTTCGCGCCGGGCTTCCAAATGCGCGGCTACACCACCGGGAACAAGTCGGCCCCCGAGACGCAGCTGCTCTATGTGGAATGCAAAGGCGCCCAAGCCGAGGCAGGCGCGAAACTCGTCATCGATTACGTCAGTTTCCAGGGCGAACTGGACGATTACAAGCCGGAGGAGAACAAAACCACCGGGAAACTGGAACTCAACCTCGATGACGTTGTGACCGATTTGACCTACCCGGTCGCCCAAACAGTCGAGGGGCTGATTCTGGCGCCTGGCACGAGCATTACCGGCCTGAGCGACAACGTGGTTACGCTGCTGGACGCTCAGCGCGGCGAGAGCGGATTCCTGTTTACCTGGCAAAACTTCAACCCAACCAAATTCCCGCTCAAGACGCATATCGGCACGCCGCCCGTTATCGGCGCGGACGGCATCCTCTACGGTGTTTACGAAACTCTCGATATCGCTCCCATCCCAATTACCCCGGCCAACGAAAATATGCAATGGGAGACCGAAGCGCCTGTCCCGCAAGACGTGAGCGGTTGCTACATCCTGTTGAGCGTTGAATCGAAAAAGCCCAGGACCTATCTCAACTATGTGATTGATATTAGCGATAAATAGCAAGGGAAAAACCCGTCAAGGGAAGGTCCCGAAGGTTTTAGGAGCAAATCATCCGCTTTTGAAAAACCTTCGGGACGTTGTTTTCACTATGGCCTGACCACGAACACCTTCACCCCCTCGCGCGAGGCAGCGGCCAGGAAGCGGTCATCGGGGCTAAAGGCCAGGGCGGTCACCGGGCTGTCGAAGGCCTGGAAGGTCTCGCGCAGCTCGAAATCGGGCGAAAACACTACCACCGAGCCGTCTGACAGGGCAAAGGCCAGCAGGTCTTCTTGGGTAGAATAAGCCATCAGCATAATTTCTGCCTCGAACGAAAGTCGCTTCACTTCACGGATGTCGTAACGGGGCGGTTCCATCACCTGAACAATCGTCAGACCCTTATCCAGGTCGCGTTTGAGCAGCAGGAGCGCGCCCTGCCGATTCATCAGCAGGGGATTGAGCAGGAAGACCTCCCGTTTTTGGGCCAGGGTTTTGCCAGCCGTTTTGTCGAAAACCGTGATGACAAAGATTCTCGACCTTTGCTGGGTGGTATAGGCAAATAGCGCGCGCGTTTCGGCAAAAGCCTGGAACGCGCCGCCCACCGATTCGGATGCCCGCGTCCGCCCCTTGCCATACAGGTCTGCTGCCGCGCCGCGCACGTCGATGAGAACCCATTCCCCGCTGCGGTCCACTGCTTTTACGCGGTAATCGCCAAACACATCCAGGATGGTCTCTCCGCGCCAGTTTTGCAGCAGGGTGCGGTTGCCGGCGATGATTTCCTTGAATGCGACCGTGTCGGAACTGAACATGAGATTTTCGGCATCCTCGAAGCAATTCTGCTCGCCGACGAAGATTTTCACCCAGCAAACGCCATTCGCGGTGCTGACTAGCAGCATTTCATTACTAACATAGCGAAACCCGTTGTACTCGCCCACAGCCAGGCCGTTGGTCGAATCTTCCAGGACGAATTCCTGCTCCCAAGACGGCGGAAAAGGCGATAGGGAGTCGGTTTCTATCGTATCGAGGCGGAGATTCTGACCAGATTGGATCTCCCACTCGGCGGTTATCACCGTTGCCTGGGTGCGGTTCGCATTCCAGGAGGTGCTGACACCCCGCAGCGTGCTTTCGTTTACAAAAGAGAGTTCCCACTGACGCGCCCTGCCGCCCGGCTGGGTTACTTCACGGGTGATTTTGAAGCCCTCCACGCTGTAAATGCGCAGACGGTTGCCGAAGGTGATTGCCAGCGAGCGGGAATCTGGCGAAAGGGCAAAGGGCGTGTCGTTAGCGGGCAGCAACAGGCTGGAGGGCTTTTCCCAGGTTTGGGTATCGTAAACCAGCAGGCTGCGCCCGTCCCGGACGGCCAATAAGGCACTGTCTGCGCTGAATTGCAGGTCGCGGAGCGCTTTTTCGTTGCTCAACACTTGCCGTCCATTTTGCAGGTTGAAGACGCGCAAGGTCGAGTTCCCGGCGGCATAAGCCAGGAACCTGCCATTGGGCGAGAGCATGACCAGCCCCTCGTTTTCCTGACCCCGGTAGGAGGCTTCGAGCGGGATGTTCAGGCGCGGGGTTTTCCATTTGAAGTCTTGGGTTTCATAAACTTGTGCTTCCCACCGCCCGGCGTTACGGGTCAGCACGACAAAAAGAGTGCCATCTTGGTTGACCGCGAGACAGTTTTTGCAGGGAATCGCATGGGTGAAAATGTCGCGCCAGCGCGCCAGTTGTTCGCCCGATTGGCCGAACACGAACAGGCCGTTGCTAGTACTGATGAATAATTTCTGCCCGTCGCCGCTTGGCACGGCCTGGCGGATGACCGGCTTCATGGCCTGCCAGACCGGGGCCAATTGTGGGACGACTTCGAGTTCGATGGGCGCGAAGCCCATGTCGATGACCGGCGTCCCGGCAATAGCCGGTACATAGACCCGAGGCGTGGGCGTCAGGCTGGGGGTGCGCGTGATGGTCAGCGTGATAGTTGGGGTGGGGACGTCGGTCGGCGGCGGCGGGATGGTTGGCGTGATGGTTGCGGTAGGAGTGGGCGTGCCAGGCGTATATTCTGGTGGAAGCGGGGTTTCACTGGGCGGCACGAGGGTCGCTTCTGTGTTGGCAAAGGAAAAGCCTGGAATCCCGTCACAAGAAGCGAGCAAAAATAAAAAAATGAATAGGAACAGGGTCAAGGATTTTTTCATCATTTCCTCGCGCGAATTGAACCGAGCGTGCTATTTACGCATACCGAACAGTCGCATCAATCGTTCAGGTACAGGCCGCCGCTTGCTTCCAGCCAATCGGCGATTTTCTCTACAGCGGCGGGAAGGTTGTTATCTGAGATGTCCACTTCCAGTTTGGGCAGGTCCGATTCGGCCACCAGGCGTTTTATCAGGGACTGCTCTTCTACGAAGCGGTTCAGGTCGTTGTATTGGTCGGGCTTGCCCGAGACTTTGAGCCGTTCTTCGCGCGCGGCGGCAAAGGATTCGGGGGACCGGTTCATAAAGACCAGCCGAAACCCCAACGGAACAAGACGCTGCTCCAGCCAGCGAAAGTCGTAATCCTGCCCGTAGGTTTGCAATTGGTAGGCGCGCGTCGAAATGTGGAAGCGGTCGACGATCCACGAGTAGTAGCGTTGCAACTCGAACAGCCGCGCCCAGGTCTGGTAGGTTTCCATCGCCAGGGCTGCTTCGTGTGGCTCAAAGTTAATCAGTCCGCGTCCCCAGGGAAAGTTGGTGAAGGCGCACCACTCGCCAGAAATGAGCGGGGAGTGGTAGCGGTATTTACGCGGGCCAACAATGCGCGGGTGTTCGTTGAGCGCAAAAGCGATGTCGGTTTTGAAGGTCAGGCGCGTGCCTTCGAGGATGATTTTGGGGACAAGTTTGCTGCCCATACAGGTCTCCTGTCGGAATCCTACCACAGATGTTTTTTTCAGGTGACAGTCACTTTGATTGGCAGGGTGAATTTCCCCCAAGATTGTCCGAAATCATGACAAGATTCGGGCTTTAATGTGACATTCATGACTTTTCTTGCAAAATCAGAGCGGCTAAACTTGCAAAGATATGACAAGCGCGCCCCGGCCACAAATTGCCGCTAAAAATATTTCCGAAATGCGTGGCAGTGCGGGTATAATAAACAGGTTTGAGTAAAATTTCACAAACAGACCTTATTCTCTCTTTACAAGGAGTTAAAGAATGTCAAAAAAGCAAATGATTGCCATTGATGGCAACGAAGCCACCTCTTCGGTTGCGTATCGTGTCAGCGAGGTCATCGCCATTTACCCGATTACTCCCTCGTCGAACATGGGCGAATTCGCCGATGAATGGGCGGCCAAAAGCAAGCCCAATATTTGGGGCAATGCGCCGCACGTTATTGAAATGCAGTCGGAAGGCGGCGCGGCAG
>Ga0101944_10004818_pt1 | contig 16156 bp, 20 predicted proteins | sample DewCreD2012metaG_FD_75245 | JGI IMG/M metagenome (GOLD analysis project Ga0101944, IMG submission 75245) | Hot spring sediment bacterial and archeal communities from British Columbia, Canada, to study Microbial Dark Matter (Phase II) - Dewar... ...
ACACCGTCCGATAATCAGTAGTGTACCAACTGGCATAGGGCACTGCATCGGGCGGTGTAGTGTCAACGACGATGGAAGCGCTTGCAGTTGAGATTTGGCTTTCGCTGTTTTGGAATTCAACGTAAATAGTGTAGTTTTTGTCTCCTTCTGTCACAGTGTAATTTGCTTGGGTTGCATAGTCTTTCCAATCTGACCAAGACGAGTTATCGGTGGAGAATCGCATCTGAACTGCGTTGCTTGAGAACAGGGTGAATGATAGGGTGGTTTGGTTGGTGTAGGCTTTTCCTGTGTTTATAACTATGGAGCCTGTTTGGGCATAAACTTGTCCACTGAAGAGGCTTGCTGCTGAAACAGCAGTGAGGAGCAACATCACAGTTAAGGCTATGGTAGGTAGCTTTGTTAGGTTAATTTTCATTTGGGTGCACTCTAAAAAGCTACAGCGCCAGTTTTCAAATATAAAACTTTACCAGAATTGTACCCGCCTCTCAGCTTCTTTAAGGAAAAGCAGAAGATTTGCCAAGATAGATCAAGTTCGTGTTTTTCCACCGTTCTCTGCAATCAAAGCTCTAAGTTGCTCAGCCGCCTTCTCCAGCCACCCATTAGGTTCACCATTTTTTGACATCATGGTCAAATGCAACTCCACCCTGTTGCAACCCATCGGATGCGACTTAACGTAAACCCCACGATACTCCGCCATCACCCTATCTATGAGCGGAGCCAAACGTGACTCCACAACACCATCTGAAAAAACGCTACATTCACAAAAAACGCAATCTCCACCAGCCACCCTAATCTCAGGTGCAATGCTTTCAGTGAAAATCGCTTTCATTTCAGCAGGCACTCCAGGTAAAGCGTACAAAACTGTTTCGCCGATTTGAGCCCGCAGCGCAGGTGCAGTTCCGATTGGGTTGTTTACAGGTTGAGTTGTTTCTGGAAAAATCGCCATCTTGACCCTCGGCGGCGTCATCTCAACTTCACCGGGCATGCCGTGGTTTTTGGCGAATTCGGTACACTTCCGCTTCACCGTTTCGTATGCATCGGCGTTTACAGCGAGTTTTTGGTTTAGGGCTTTGGCGATACCTTGGAAGGTTTTGTCGTCAAAAGTCGGACCTAAACCGCCTGTGGTGATGATGAATCGGGGTTTTCTACAGGCAACTTCTTGAATACAGGCGGCGATTTCGTCGATGACATCTTGGATTACAGTAACTCGCCTTAAGTTCGCGCCCAACGCGGTGATTTGTTTTGCAAGCCAATAAGCATTGGTGTTTTCGATTTTACCGATGAGCAATTCGTTACCGATGCAGATGACTTCGACATCAACGGTCAAAGGGGTTCCTCGTTTAGCCTTTCCAAAAAAGGTGCATAGTCAAGGCTATGAATGCTGTTGGTTCCCCTTGTTGGGGTGAACCTACTTTTTGCTAAGATACCATTTAAGGTACTCTTTTCGGCGGGCTGCTTTAGCATCTTCCTCGCTGTCGTAGTCTGGTCGGCGTTTGTCGTGGTAATCGTTGAGTTCCTGCCCTGTGCAGGATAAGCCGCAACCTTTGCAGACGTAGTGCTTGGTTAAGGAGATGTAGTGCATTTCTCCGCCGCATTCGGGACAATAATTCACCATTTATGTATGCCCTTTTTCGGTTTTGTAGTTAATCGGCGACGGAGAAATATTAGTCTTGTGCGGTTTTGTCGGGTTTTCGGGCTTGAAAACCTTTGAACCATTCCAGTGCCGTGTGAAGGGTGGATTTTTATGAAAAAAGCGTCTTTATTGTTGTTACTCAATATTATTATTCGATTAAACCATTCTATAATAAATGTGGGGGGTTGTAGTCGTAAGTTCCCTATGTTCCCCTAAGTGTAGGTTGCTTCGTGTATCTGTCCACCTTTACGACTACAACTCATCCTAAAAAGGGGGTTTAGACGTGGCGGTACATTTGGTCATCAGTGTACTGTCCCGTATTCATTTCCTGCTCAATTTCCCGCAACAACATTATACGTTTGTAGGTTGGAGGGTGAGTTGCAAAGAGACTGTTCATCTGCACCCATGTATCATTAGCCTCCTTCTCCATGGCCAAACTGAGTTCACGCTCATTTAGAACTCCATCATTGTCCAAGTCGTATTCGTCTTTCTTGCTCATAACACGCTTGATTTCCTGCTTTGCAGTAGCTGGATCACCGATGTAGAATGCACGGGCACCCTCAGGCGGCTTAGGCGAAATAGATAAACCATAAGTAATTTTTGCAAGACCACTCTGCAGACCATGCGGGGACCCCGTCAAATAAGCGGAAAATGCGTCAGCGTAGTGTTCGCGAAGACGACTAAGGCGCATGACGATAAGGAACGTCAAGATGTAGACTATGAACGCAACTATACCGATAACGATTAGGGCGGCGCCTGCATTTCCTTCTTTTTGGTTCCGTCGCCCCCTGCTTGACATGGAGCTAATCATACCTGCACGTAACGCGGCTTGAGCGATGATGTATGCAATCAGCGGTAAAGCTGAGAGAACCGTCATAACTATGTAGTCTTTGTGCTTAATGTGCCCCAGTTCATGAGCGATGACCGCCTCAATTTCCTGCTTGTTCAAGGTTCTAAGCAGCCCTTCATGCACGGCTAAGGTGGCGCTGCTAGTAGTTCTGCCAAACGTGAACGCGTTAGGCGAGTTGTCGGGCACGGTTGCCAGTTTGGGCATGGGTAACCCGCTTTTTTGCGCCAACTCTTTAACCATGTTTTCAAGCCACGGATTTTCACCTGGCTTTAGATAATGCAGCCGTGTGGTTGCCGCGACTATGACTGGGCCGATGGCATACTGAAAGAGGATAAACAGTGCTGAGGCACCTAAAGCTACGAACAGCCCTGTGAATGTGTCTAATTCGAGGAAGTAGACGATGCCGAAGACGAAGAGTCCAAAGATGAATGCTGATAGGAATATGGAGATTCCCATTGCGGCTTTAAGTTGTGACAGATTCGCCAAGTATTGCCCCTCTCAGTGCAATCCAGATTGTAGAACTAGAGATTAAGGTTTTTCCCAAAAAGAAGATTGAATCCTGCCCAGAAATCGACACCTACGAATCGTGCTAATTGCGCCTTTCTTTATATAAGGGAGGGGAGGTAGACGCTGAGACGTCGCGTGGTTTTCATGTTTATTTTTTTTGTTAGTGAATTGTAAGTTGAACTTGTAGTTCAGGCTGATTGGAGTTCTTTTAGTTTGGCTTTGGTCATCGTTTGGTTAGTATTCCTCAGATGGTGGTCGCGGTCTCGTTTGGCGTCGGCACCATTGTAGAAATTATACGTTAAGCGAGGGAGAATGAGGAGTTGAAAGAAAAAATTAAGAAAATCCAGAAAGCTAATCCAAGCTTAAACAGCTTCGGTGAAGGCATGGGGATAACTCGCTTTTTTTCTACACCACTCTGTCTTTTAGTTTTAAGTCAACTGATTAAATCCTTTCAAGAAAGCGTATACTTCGAGGAAGCCGCCTCAGTAAACCAAGTTTCGAAGGTAGCTTAGGGCGAACAAACTCTGCAGACTAGTCGCCTCACAAGGGGCATAATCAAAAGTACGGTTGGTAAACCTACAGCGAACCCGATTAGCCACCCAAACGTGAACCGCTCTAGAAACCCAGGTGTCCAGCCAGTCATAACTGTGGTCATTGTGAAAGTCATGGTTGTATCCATCACTATCAGCATTAAGACCGCTGTGAGGGTGCCAGCGTATTTTGAGTTTAATTTCATAGGTTGGCCCTTGTCTGCATTTTAGCTAACAAAAAAGATTTCGGCGACTAAAAAAGGTACTGTAGAGTTCGTGTTAGCTTGGGTTGACGAAGAAACCCGAAAAAAGGAAGCCACTGTTGGGGCTACATTGTACCTGATATCGTAATGCTGTTGCTAAAGGCAGTTATGCTGTTGTCTATAGATGAGGAAACAGTCAAAGTCAAGGTTGCTTGCAGCACCTGATTTGCACCCAGCACGGCGTTGTTGCGGTTCCAGGTTATCGTTATGTACTGTGAAGCTGTCTGGGGCGACCAGTTGCTTGTCGACATACTCAACGTTTCCGCGGCGTTGCCCGAGTTTTTTATGTAGAGTGTGTAGGTTGCTGAGGTTCCCGGTGAGAGATTGCCCCAGTTTATGTTTGTTGCTGTTTGTGTGCATGCGCTGTCAAGGTAGACTTCCACGTTTATGGTGGAGACGGTGCCGCTGGAGGAAATTGTTTTGCTGGTGTTTAGTACTCCATATGTGCCAGTTGCGACTGCGCCCAGAAGGATCGCTGCACAGAGGCCTGCCCAGAATACCTTCAATTCCAAGTTCACCTCATTGGCACAAATGTGTGAGGCTTCTTAGGTGTTGTCCGTCAGGTGAACTACACAAATATACCATTTGGCAGTCTAATGGTGCTTTTTTGGCGATATTTATATGCACAAAATTTATATTGAAAACAAACCCAATAGACAAACAAGGCGTAAACACATTTTTAAAACAATCAACGAGGAATAAAATGAACGACGTTGAACTCAGGGCAACCTTAGCTAAACTGGTTAAGCAAATAGAATGTATCGACGCCAAAATCAGCCAGATGCCTCAAGTTCAGATCCAAGTTTCCAGTCGTCTTTTGCCTACTTTGTTGGCGTTGCAGAAAATCGGGTCAGGAACCGCCACCCAAGTCAGCAGGATAACCCAGCGGTGCCGCGCCTTTGAAAGCAAAAACCTAAATGAACTCTGTCTCATGGGTGCTGTGACTAAAGAGAAGGTGGGGCACGAAAAGGTGTTCAAGGCCAAAACCGCAGTTGACCTCCTTAACGTCGAAGTGGTACCTGCGAACATCAGATGTAGGTCTGTTCAACATTGAATTGCACAAAATCTTTAAAGAAACAGGTTAAATACACTGCATAACCTAACAGTTGTACAGTAATGGGTGGCTTGATTGGTTAAAACTGCACTACTAACTCCAGCATATTTGTCTGTAGCTTGGGCATTGATGGTGAGTTACCAAATCTTCACACAAACAGCCGTAACAACCGTCGTTAATTCATTAGCAGTCTATGTCCCAGTGGTGGGGTTGTGGTTGGCTTCCAGAATCGACATGGTCATTTTCGTCTACGCCTTCGCATGGGTCTTCGTCTTATCCTCAATCATTCCAACCCTGCTTTTGGGCAAAGAGCGAAGCGTCTTTGTGCAGTTCTTGGTCTGTTTAGTCTTAACCCTGATGGGCTTCATCTTAATCGACGTCTTGGCAGGTTACGGCTTTAACCTAAACGACCCAGCTGCAGTCATGGCTAACCCCTATACGCAGCTATTTAGCAACATATTCTTCGCTGCCTTCTACCTGTCGTTACCCTACATATTCATGCTCGCCATAGATGTACGTGGAAGGAAAAAGCGCAGACTACAGAATGACCGCGTAAAGAAACTAACTGAAGAATACTTTAAAGAAAAACCCAGCGACGCAACCACACAAACGTGAGGATTTTCTCAACTTAAACTCTTGTAAGTGAGCAATGTTCCGTCGGGTTCAAATTCTGCCTCAAAAAGGCCCGTGTAAACAGTAGTGCCCATTTCATCGCTGTTTTCGCCTCTTGCTGACAGCAGAATAGTTAACCCTTGATAGTTGCCGACCTCGTTATAACCGATAGAAATTATTAATGCACTGATTTGCGAAGCGTTGGGCCGGTTTTGGTAGATGTCCACTCCCTGTTTTAAGAATGAGGCAAGTCCTATGCGATCAATTTGTTGGAATGTATCAGCTGTGGATTGCAGTGTGTACCTTTTGGTTTGGGGTATTCTGGGGAAGAAGCTTTCCATCATGTTGCCAACACTCGTGCGGTATGGTTTTCCTTCGATGTTGCCTATGGTTACTTCAGAATTTGTGTCTGTAGTTCGGAAGGTCCAGGTCAACCATCCATGGTTGGGGTAAGCGCAGATTCTCAGTTTTTCAAAAGTTGCCGAGTTAAGATGATTTGCTTGTAGCAAACGGAAATTTTCTGACTGCTCAACGTTTTGCAGATACTCGGTTAACGAGGCGTTGAGTAATGAGGGATAACTAAGCTGAGGTACAGTTGTAATTGTAAATCCTGACGTTTCAAATACCAAAAACTGTAAACAGGCAAAGATTAACACAAGACCAAGAAGACAAAACGCGGATTTTCTCAAGAATGTAGCTGCTTGTTTGTAGTTTGTTCGGTCGACTATAAACCAAAAAATCCCCGCTATTGCTGTTGAGACGACTAAGGCTGTTTGGATAGTTGAAAAAGCAAATAACAAAGTGAAAACTGCACTATACATTGCAGCATTAGTGAGGATTCTTCTGACAGGGTTAGGCAGCGATTTATACCCTCTGGGTCTTCGTAGTGTGCTGCTTTGAAGTGGCATCTTCGTTTCCTGTGGGAACCAGCCTCTAACTTGCTTTTCTATTTCTTTAGTGTTTTTCATGCTTTCAGCTCTTGATAAGCTATTTTCTTTGTGCTAGAACCCGGATGGCTTCTACCTATATTTACTAACGAAATGACAAAAACCCCCAACAAACTCAATATACCTGCAGCGAGAACGATGTTACCTATGTCTCGATAAGGGTATCTTATGATGTATCCGCTTTGAGCTCCATTAATAGGCGTCTCTATAGTAAAGGAGGATGCGCCTGCATTACTGGCATTACAGTATAAGGTGAAAACGACGCCTGAAACTAAAGGTTGCAAACTTACCGGACCCGGTTCAAAGGGTGGTGACAGGTCAAATACGCTAAAGAGTAAAGCTGGTTTTTTAGACGCGTCAGGCCTAAACATGCCTGTCTGATTGAATTCTTCTGGTGTGTACGCTTTTAAAGTGGTGTTGTAGCGAGCAAACCTTAACGTAGTAACGTATACTCCAGAACTAATGTTTCCAGGCTCGTTAAGATACACAAACAGCGTGTTAACCCTGTTAGCTGGACCAAGCACACTTTCTTGCAATGGCGGCGAAATGAAGAGGTGAATAGAACAATTATAGAGAGTTCCATCAATCTGAACGGGATCATGATAAGTTACGCTATTTATAGGCAAAGAATAGGTACCTTTAATTGTAGAAACTGAGGTTAGAAGTAATCCACCAAGTATAAGACAGATAGATAAAACCACAGCAACCAACTGGGCCACATTAATGGTTAATTTACTTCTTATGCGTTCGAGTTTTACGGGATTTGTTTTAAGATGAAGTTTCATTTGCTTGTTTGGACTAAGAGGTTCCTGTGGAAACCAGCCTCTGATGCGAGATGCGAGTTTTCCTCTGAAAGTCATTCCTTCAACTCCGGCATCAATTTAGAGAATACTTGATGTGCTAATTTGGCTGGGTGGATTTTTTCGGCGTTAGATATTTCTATGCCTCTTTCTTTGGCTATGTCGATTAGGTATTGTTTTGTTTGGTTGAGGAAGGCTGGGTCGGTGACTTCTTCGGGGTTTGGGTGCCAGTACCAGACTTTTAGTCCGTGGGTGGTTGTGTAGGTTATGATGGCTTTCTTTTTTAGTGCGGGGTGATATCCTAAGAGGATGGCTTGTTGGGGGTTGAGTTTGGTGACTTGGAGGTCGTTTACTGCGGCGACTTCTAGGAGGGTGGTGGCGAGTTTTGCTTGGGCTGTGTGGCGGGTTTGGTTGACGTATTGGCGGGTGGTTTTGAGTTTTTCGGCGATGCTGCTTACTGTGAGGCCGCTACTTAGGAGGGCCCAGATGGTTTTTTGGCTTTGACTCAGCGGTGAGGATACGGAACAACTGGACATAACAACATCTGTAAATAATTCAGTGTTTACAAATATTTATAACTTTCCAAAAACAACAGTCCCCAAACGCCGCACCAACCAAAGCAGTAACTTTACAAACATGCAAAAACCAACCGAGGGTCTTCTTCGGCAGGTTTATCTAAACAGTTATATTCGCCCCGCCCCACCCATTTAATTGGTGAATTATTTCTAATGGAATTCTCCAAAGTTTCTGGAACCAAAACCGACCACAAAGTAACCATATACGCCCTCAGCACCTGTGTCTGGTGCAAACTAACCAAACAATTCCTAAGCGACAACGGCGTCGCCTACGAATTCGTAGACGTAGACCTCCTCGACGAAGCCGACAAAAGAAAAGTACACGAAACTATCCTAACCAGAGGCGGCAGCCTAAGTTACCCAACTACAATTGTGGACGACAAAAAAATCATCACAGGCTTCCGAAAAGACCAACTCAAAGAGGCACTTGGAATTTGACCCCACTAACCATAGATTTTGTGCGAAAACGCGCCGAAGCCGACGCCAAAACCTACGGTTACTACCTAACACCCCAACAAGACCTACTCCAAATGTTTCTTGAAGGGTTAAAAGCCAACGAAGAAAGATACGGATATCCGGTTTGTCCTTGCAGACTCGGCACAGGCAACATAGACCTTGACCGCGACATCATCTGCCCCTGCGACTACCGCGACCCCGACGTAGCCGAATACGGCTCATGCTACTGCCGCCTATACGTCACCAAAGCAGTCTACGAAAGCCAAAACCTCCCCGAAGTTCCAGAGCGCCGTCCCCAAGAAAAAATCGCACGCGCATACGGAGTGCCAACAGCGGCGCCTCAAGCACCTCAGCAGTCCACTGTGGCACCGACACCTGAAACATCAAAACCTCAACCACCACCAAAACAGCCTGAAGTCAAAAAGAAACTGTGGTACTGCAAACAATGCGGCTACGTGGTGTACCGTGAAGACCCGCCCTACATCTGCCCGATCTGTAAGGCTAAACGGGAAATCTTTGCAGAAATAGATGTCAAAGTGGAGTTAAACGGTTAACTACCGTTCCACTTGGATTTCGATTTTTTTCCAGTCTTCGCGGACGCCTTTTAGAGTTGTTACTGCACCCGTTACGGTGCCGTTGAGGATGCTTTCAACAAATTCGTTTAGGGGAATGACTTTTCCATCTACCTTTAATTGTAAACCCATCAGTTTCACCTTAACAGTAAGGTAGCTTGCCAAAGCAAAAAAGCTTATCGAAAAAGCGGACGGAAAATTGATTTAAAAAATTTGGTTAAGAAAATTGGGAGTGATTGAGGTTATGCCTGAACCTGTAGGTGTGGTTGTGATTTTTCATGTTGTCTCCGGTTTTCCTTGGTTTGAGGGTGTAGTTGGCGAAGACCTCTTTGGAGTTTGCTAGGGCGTTTAGGTTTAGGGTGGTTGGTTCCATGTTGTTTTTTCTCCTATGGGTTTAGGGCTGTTGTGCAGCCGGCCAGTTTCTCTGGCATTTTTAGGGTTTTCTTGTTTTCCACACTCATGTTTTTACACCAACTTTTCGTGAAACAATATAATAGTTACAATCTATATATAATTAGTTGAGAATAATTCATAAAAGTTAGGAATATATCAGTAAAACTACGAGCATATATTTACAGAACTGCCTTAAAAAGACGCCTAAAGTAACTCCTAAAACAAACATGCCGAACTCAGCAACTTTTCCCAAAAGGGGGCAAGTTCTAAAGTTCGGATTTCTCTGCCAAGCTTTTGGCTAAAATTATCTCGCTAGCGAAGTAACCCACTACCAAGACGATTAAGCCTAAACCGATGGCTAACATAGTAATCAACCTTTATCACCAGTATTCCATATTTGTTTAATTAAATATAAATATAGTTAAGATATGTTCATAAAAATTAAGAAAAAATAAACGTATGCTATAGTAATTCGCGGAATTACTAAACAATTATGCTTTAGATGAGCACGGTTTCAAAGTAACCCGCAACTTTGTCAAGTTCTCCTTAATCTCCACCTTCACACCCATAGCCGCGAAGTATTCCTCAAGGAAGATGCGGATGAAATTCTTTGAAACCTCCGAAATCAACACCAACGTATAATCGTTAGGCGCGTTTTTTGTGAGACGATAAAGGTTACAAGCTTCCAGACGCGACAACATGTCCTCTGTTGTGTGCACTTTCCCTTTGAGTTGTTCCCAGTGGGCTTTAGCGAGTTCTCGATGTTCTATCCAGAACCGCTCCTTCTGTGGCGACGTTTCAACTATCCGCAGAAACATAAGCCAGTGATCGACGTCTATGATGACGTGTTCGCCGCTCAGCAACATGTCTAGGTATGAGTGAAGTTTGCGTTTGGTTTGGGGTTCTTCGAGGGTTTTGTTTTCGGCGTAGAATTTTATGGCTCGACGCATGACTTCGCTTTGTGAAACATCTGATTCGGTGCTTATTTTTTCTAGCATGTCTGCGGTGGTTTTGTCGAATGCTACGGTTATTCTTGTCGGGTTTGTCACGTTTTCAGTCAACCTTTTTTGACAGCTTTTCAGTTTATTGATAATTATATAAACATTACGCAACAATATTCAAGTTTTACTTTTCACATTTCCAAATATCTGGGCTTTAAACTGTACATATGTTTAACAATTGCCGCCGTGGAAGCGCAAAACTCTTTTATCCCCAACAAACCCTAAACAACACAACAAACCACCCACAAAACAGGAACCACACATGACCACCCCCCAAATAAACCTCAACCCAAAACAGCGAACCCAAAAAATCCTAGAACTACTCCAAAAACTCTACCCAAACGCCAAAACCGCCCTCAACTACACCAACCCCCTCGAACTCCTCGTCGCCACCATGCTCTCCGCCCAAACAACCGACGTAAGAGTCAACATAGTCACCCAAACCCTATTCAAAAAGTACCGCACCGCACAAGACTACGCAAACGCATCCATAAAAGAACTAGAAAAGGACATACACTCAACGGGTTTCTATCACAACAAAGCAAAAAACCTCAAAGCCTGCTGCCAAATGCTAATGGAAAAATTCGGAGGGCAAGTGCCTAAAACAATGGAAGAACTAATTCAACTTCCCGGTGTAGCCAGAAAAACCGCCAACATTGTCCTCTACCACGGTTACGGCATAACCGCTGGAGTTGCCGTAGACACCCACGTGATGAGGCTTTCGCAGCGCTTGGGCTTAACAAAAGAAAAAGACCAAAACAAAATCGAACAAGACCTCATGGCCATAACACCCAAAGACCAGTGGATGCCGCTAACTGACGTGCTGATTTTCCACGGCCGCCAAGTTTGCATGGCAAAAAACCCCCAATGCAACGCTTGTGTACTGAACAAAATTTGCCCCTCCGCGTTTACCTTCAAATAGCATCAAAAATTTATAGCCCCAACACCTAACTTTGGGTGAGGACTGATTCTTGTATGGTAAACGTTAAAGTAGGCGATCAAGCCCCCGATTTCACTTTGCTCGATGTCGATATGAACGCACGGAGTCTGCGTGAATTTTTGGGTCAAAAAGTTGTTTTAGCCTTTTTTGTAGGCGCATTCACCGCCACCTGCACCAAAGAGATGTGTACCTTTAGAGATTCTATGGCAAGACTGACAAACTTAAACGCCCAAGTTATCGGCATAAGCGTCAACGACCCCTTCTCAAACAAGGCATTCGCAGAAAAAAACCGTTTACCTTACCCTATTCTCAGCGACTACAAACGTGAAGTCATACGACAGTATGGGTTGGAGTCTACGGATTTTGCTGGTTTAGGGGGATACGTGGTTGCTAAACGCTCGATTTTTGTTTTAGACGAGAAGGGTGTTGTTCGCTACGTGTGGGTTTCAGATGACCCAAATGTTGAACCGAACTATGAAGAAGTTCAAACGGCGCTAACCAAGATTACATAGCAACCTTGAATGTGCTCCCAATTTTTTGGATGAGGAGTTACTCGGCTGCCGTAGCAGCGTTTGTTCTATATATCGGGCGGGGAGGAGGCGGCAGAGCAGCAAAGCATGCGATTGTGGTCTCTTATGCCCAAAAATAAGAAGGGCTATAGATAAAAATCTCAATCGCGTTTAGCTACATTGGTCTTTTTGTGGAAGTGTAACGTTTTTGTTGCCTGTCAGTTCTTTTTGCAGGGCTTCGGCGCGTGCAGCGACTTTTTGGGCTTCGGCTTTTATTTCTGGGTCCTTCATTTCTTCGCGGCGTTTTTTGTTGGATTCTAAAATCAACCGCAACATGTCACTGTCGTAGGATTTCAGCAGCAACTCAGTGTTTGGGATGAGGCAGTGACCGCCGATGACGCCTGGAAACATCACAGGTCTATCAAGCCGCACACGATGCGTATCCTCAATGAAATCGACCGTTTCGTTAAAGTCTGCGCCGAATTTGTGGGCGATGCGGTGCATCTCTTGGAAGCAAGTGATCATCCAAGCGCGGTAGGTAGTTTCGAAGATTTTTGCCAACTCCGTTTCTGTGCAGCCCTTGAGCACTTTAACTTTAAGCCCCAACTTCTCGAAATGAGCCTTCGCCAACTTGGAAGCTTCGGGTGTGGCGCCGCCGACGTATTTTGGCCAGCGCTTCATTTCCCAAAGCATATGTTCAGCGTTTATGTGGACGCCGCGAGAGGGCGAATGGGCAACTGAGCATTTGCATTGGTCAGCGATTTTTTTTGTGGTTCCGGGGGGTGTGGTGCTGTTGTTGATGATTAATTTTGGTTTGTATTGGGTTGCGTATTCTGCCACGATTTGGACGAATTTGTCGGGGTTGCCGCAGGGAAGGCAAACCTGAAGCGTATTGACCGTGGCTGGAACCGTATGTTTGCTTTGACCCAGTTCACGCATCTTAGCTTCGTCTAAATCCAGCCCATAAACCTCAAAAACATCCTTTCTCTCAGCGTACAGGGTGAAGAGAGTGTGACCGATTTCGCCTAAACCGATCACTAAAACTGTTTCATTAGTCATAGAGTGTTGCCTTCGTTTTATTGGTGAACCATGTGATTTTAAAACTATTTAAATCTGGAGCCAGAAAAAGCTAAGTATGCAGAATCAGAAACGTGGCGTCGGCATCGTTGAAGGCAAAAACGTGCAGATCGGCAAAGACTGTGCGATTTGGAACTATGTGGTTATCGGTGATAACACCAAAATCGGCGACAACACAATCATCGGTAGCTTTGTTGACCTCGGCAAAGACGTCTCAATCGGAAAGAACTGTAACATACAAGCCCACGTTACCATCTCAAACGGTTGTGTCCTTGGCGACAACGTTTTCATCGCGCCTAACAGTAGTCTGCTAAATGACAAGTACCCCAAAAGCGCCTACATGACACCGCCAATCATAAAAGACGGGGCAGCTATCGGTGGAGGAGTCACCATCTTGCCAAACGTCACCGTCGGCGAAAAAGCGGTTGTGGGCGGTGGAAGTGTCGTCACCAAAAACGTGCCTCCCAAAACTGTGGTCGCTGGTTGCCCCGCGAAAAAAGTCATGACACTTACAGAGTTTGAGGCAAAACGTGAAAAGTTCTTAGCTCAGGTGAAGCGATGAGGGTTTGGTATGACGCCTGCACGGGTAAGCACACCCGATACGGCGCAGCCATCGGCAAAGAGCTGAAAAAACGGGGTCACGAATTCATATTCACCACAAGAGAGCACCCTGACACGTTGCCGCTTGCGAAACTGCTCGGCGAAAAACCCCTCGTAGTCGGCAAATATAACCCTTCAACTAATGAATCTAGACTCAAAGAAAGCGCGGAACGTGTCATCGAATTCGCTAAGCTTTTCGAAAAAAACAAACCCGACGTCGCTATCGCTCACCAATCTGTCGAGTTATGCCGAACCGCCTTTGGCTTGGGTATTCCAATTATTTTGACTGCTGACACGCCGCATGCATTGGCAGTTAACAGGTTAACAATACCTTTTGCCCACACGGTGGTGGTTTCTGAGGCTTTGCCAAAAAGCTTCACGCGGCAATACTGTGCTCAGAGGGTTGTTCCATTTCGAGGTGTAGATGAGGTTGCGTGGATTAAGGACTTCAAACCCGCAAAACTCTCGGTTAAGAAGCCCCTGATTGTGCTTCGGCAAATAGAAACTAAAGCGGCTTACGCGAAAGGCAAAAGTGACAGCGCAAAAACCCTCGCGGAGCAGCTTGCGGAACTGGGAAATGTGCATCTGCTTGAGCGCTACAACGGTGAAGGTCACGCTTTTGGGGCGAAGGTGGCTTTTGAGGATTCAGCCAGTTTGGTTGCGCACGCAGATTTAGTGGTCAGTTACGGTGGAACCATAAGCCGCGAAGCTGCCCTGCAAGGTGTCCCAAGCATCGCCATCGGTGACATGGCAAAAACCCCCGTCAACAGCTACCTCGCAAAAAAGGGCTTTCCACTTTTCATAACAACCGAAGACAAAGTGCAGGGGTTAGCAAAGAAGTACATGGGCAAACGCTTCGATGTTGCCGAAAAGCTTGCGGCGTTGGAAAACCCCGTTGAAGTCATCGCAAAACTCGTAGAAACCATAAAACCCTAAACCGCAGAAACTTGAACCTTGTCGCCTGCGTTAACATGGAACTTTTCTGCGAAACTGCCCTGATTGAGAGCTAACTCTAAAAAACCGTGACTGCCAACTAACGCTGTGGGTTCGTGGAGTTTGGTTTCTGCGTAGGTTTCTGAGAGCGCAAGCTGCAACGTTAAATGATGTAGAGTTACTTTCAGGGTTCCGTCTTGTAGGTCTTCTTTTGGTATGTTTGTTATGACGTTGCCAAAGTCATCAACATGCAAAACCTCACCAAACAATGCGCCATTTTTGTGCTCCACGGACGCGAATTTTGGGGTAACTGGGTCGGTGACTTCTGGGCCGAACTCTTGGGGTGCAATACCTCGGTCGAGGTGGGCTGCGGCGGGGGCAAAGATGTCCCTGCCATGGAAAGTGGAGGAAACCTTGGTAAGCATGAACTTTGGGTTAGCTATTTCATAGATGTGCTCGATGCCCTGTGCTTGAGCGGCTATCATCAACAGGCCGTTGTCTGGGCCAATGAAAAAGCCGTTTTTAGTTTGAACTATAATTGCTCGGCGAGTGGTGCCTACACCGGGATCTACCACCGCTACGTGCACTGCACTTTTGGGGAAGTATGGTGCAGCGGAAGCTAAAATGAAGGCACCCATGCGGATGTCGTATTTTTCTACTTTGTGGGTTATGTCTATGAGGGTGGCGTTTGGGTTTATGGTTAAGATGACACCTTTCATTTCAGCCACGTATGGGTCTTTCAGTCCAAAATCCGAAGTTAAAGTTATCATTTTTTAGCCGCCGTGTACGACTGGAACAAACACGACTTCGTCTCCGTCACATAGTTTAGTTGCATATCCGTTTAGTACGCTGATTTCTCTGCCGTTAACCAGTATGAGCGAGTTGGAGCGTGCATCGTTTAGTTCTTGGTCACAGAAGGTGTGCTTCAACGATGGGATGTCTTGGCTTATGGCGTCAACTATGCTTTTGACGGTGAAGCCTTCTTGGAAGTTTAGGGTGAACTGTTTTTTTCCTGACAGGTGACGGAATGCGCCGACAAACTTGATTGTTATCGACATGTGGGATGCTCAATTGAATTGAAGTTCAGGTTTTTATAAAGCTTCGGCTAAAAAAAATTCTTTAATTAAAAAGAGGGGCTCAGTTCTTGACCTGTTTTTTTCTTTTAATTAAAAGGAAAATAACTAGGTCAAGCAGCACAACAATAATGGGCAATGTCACCAGGGGCGATATTTCTAGAGGCGAGAATATCGACCCTGAATTAGGACTCGCTGATGAGCCGCCAGCGGATAGATCGAGCACAACTGAGTGGGTACTGTGATGGTATTCTGTCGTGACTATCCACGCGTCGCCTTTTGAAAAAATCTGATAAGTGACGTCCTGTCCATCCAGATAAACGCGGAGGTCGCCCGGATTAGGCATCAGGGTTTTTGCGATACAAACCTGAACATATCCTGACGTCCCAGTTTCACCGGACACTGTAAAACTGAGTTGACTAGTAGATGAATCAAACGCTAAAGCAGATATGGTTGAATTCGTGGTAACTGAGAACACTTGATTCTCTTCAGGGTCAGGCGCCACCGCAAAGTTCACGGTATTACTTACCGTTGAGTAAACGCCATCAGTGTACCATACAGCTCTCACGATGTAGTTGCCTGATGCAGAAGGCATCCAAACAGCTGAGAAACTGCCGTAATCGTCAGTTATTACATAGGCTAGATCATGCCATGTTAATCCGCCTGTGGCGCTGTACGAAAGCACTACTCCTGAGCCCGAAATTCCAGTGCCATAAATTGAGAGGGCTCCTGAGATTTGCACTTTAAACCCTGCTGCGGTAGTTGAACTGGCGCAGTAGAAAGTTAAGCTTGGAACTGGAATTTCGGGCTCAGGAGTAGTGCTTTCGTACA
>Ga0101944_10004819_pt1 | contig 16149 bp, 12 predicted proteins | sample DewCreD2012metaG_FD_75245 | JGI IMG/M metagenome (GOLD analysis project Ga0101944, IMG submission 75245) | Hot spring sediment bacterial and archeal communities from British Columbia, Canada, to study Microbial Dark Matter (Phase II) - Dewar... ...
TGCCGGATCGAAGCGCTTCTGCCAGGGGGTCGGATCGAAGGCTTCGACCTGGTCCAGTTTGTTCAAAACGACGATATGGGGTTTTTCGGCGATCGCACGGACAACCGGATCGTCTGTACCAGGAATGGCGTCGCGGACATCCAGCATGAACAGGATCATGTCGGATCGGCCGCATTGTTCGATGGTTTTCCGGATGCCGATATGCTCTACCCGATCGTCGGTTTCCTGGATTCCGGCCGTATCCCACAATTGAAGCCGAACTCCGTGGATCCGGGTCTCGGCCTGAATGAGATCCCTCGTGGTTCCAGGAAGTTCGGTGACAATGGCGCGTTCATGCCCGATCAGCGCGTTGAAGAGGCTGGATTTGCCGACGTTCGGCTTTCCGAGGAGGGTGACGGTCAGCCCATCCCGGATCTGGGGATAAACGTCCGCCGCCCGACGCAATTTCTGAACCAAGGAGATTCCCGAGGCCAATCGATCGGCCCATTCCGTTCGACGCCCAACGGACGGCATGGGCATGTCGTCCGGAAAATCGATGCATGCCTCGAGCTCGGCCGACAGATCCTGGACGAGCAGGCGAAGCGACGTCAGTTCTCTCGAGAGCCTCCCCTGCAGGAGGTTCAGGGCTGCGGCTGCAGCCTGTTCGCTCTGCGCCTCGATGAGATCGATGACGGCCTCGGCCTGGGTCAGATCGATTCTGCCGTTCAGGAAGGCCCGTTTGGTGAATTCTCCAGGTTCGGCAAGCCGGGCACCTGCATGCAGGGCGCTTTCGAGGATTCGCCTGAGAACGGCCGAGCCTCCGTGGCATTGAATCTCCACGACATCTTCCCGCGTATAGGATCGCGGAGCGGCCATGGGCAGAACCAGAGCCTCATCGATGGCACCCTGGGTCCGGCAATCGACAATCGTTCCGTAGAGCACCTGGTGCGAGGGCAGGGCCAAGAAGCCATCCGTTGTCATTCGTTCCCGAAGCCGCACATCTGCGGGTCGAAAAAGCCTCTCCAGAATGCCGAATGCCGTCTCCCCGGATATCCGGACGATGCCGATGCCGCCGATGCCAGGCGGCGTGGAAATGGCTGCGATGGTATCCGACGTCATGAGCCCCTGACTCGGCGGATCAGGTTGACAGTTCTTGGGATGACGCAAGCGACACGATCATTTTCCAGGAAGGCCCGTTTCCAATGGTTTTCGCGCACACCCGCTTGTCCTTCTCGATCAGTTGTTGGACGATGTCGCGTTCTTTCGGAGAGAGGGAGCTGATGGCAATCGGCCTGCCCCGCTGCACCACCTTCTGGATGACCTTGTTCGTCAAACGGGCCAACTGTTCGGCTTTTCGCTCCCGAAACCGGTTGACATCGATGAACACCTTCAACGAAGGATCGGTCTTCTGGACATATTTCCGGAGAACGTGCAGAACGGCATTCAGCGTCTGCCCCTTTTTTCCGATCAAATGCTCGCACCCTCGACTCTCGACGGAAAATACGACCCGGCCATCGTTTCGGGAAACATCGACGACCGGCGAGTCGGCAAGCCGTGAGACGACGGCCGACAGAAACAGGCGCCACTCTTCGATCGGCAGATCCCTTGGCCCCGCCTCCGGCATGGCCGCCGGCTTCATGCCATCGATAGGCTGCTCATGGACTTCAGTCTGCTGCGTGACAGTATCCGCAACGACCTGCTTGAACTCCAAAGGAGCGACAGAAGGCTGCGGAGCGTCATCCATCGGCTGTTCGACCCGGGGGACCGGAGCGTTCTCGGATTTCTCGAGCAGCGGCGGTTCTTGCGAACCCGATGCAGGCAGCCGCACCCGAATGCGGGCCTTCTTGATGCCGACAATGCCGAAAATCCCGCTCGATCCATAGGAAATCACGTCATAGGCCAGGGTTTCCGAGGGCACACAAAGGCTTTTGCAGGCATTTTCGACGGCTGCCTGGACATTTCTTCCTTCGAAAATTCGTTCGTTCATCGCTTCATGACAGAGAGCTGGGGTTGGGGTTCTCATTCATATTTTTTCTGAATCATGTACTGCTGCCCAATGGAGATGATGTTGTTGACCAGCCAGTAGAGCACGAGCCCCGAGGAAAAATTGATGAAAATGACGGTAAAGACGATCGGCATGGCCATCATCATTTTGGCCTGTGTCGGATCCCCGGCCGGCGGGCTCATTTTTTGCTGCAGAAACATGGTCACACCCATCACGAGTGTCAAGACCGGTATGCCGTAGGGGGGTTCCATGAAGGGAATCGAGAAGGGAAAGTGGAACAACCGGTCCGGCGCCGATAAATCCGTGATCCATCCGAAGAAAGGTGCATGCCGTAGCTCGATGGCTTCGTAGAGCATCCGGTACAAGGCGAAGAAGACCGGAATCTGAACGATCATCGGCAAACACCCCCCCATCGGATTGACTTTGTAGGTCTTATACAGGGCCATCGTCTCCTCGTTCATGCGCTTCTTGTCATCCTTGTATTTGTTGCGGATTTCGACCAGCAGCGGCTGCATCTTCTTCATCTGGGCCATGGACTGATAGCTTTTCGTACCCAACGGCCAGAGGATCGCCTTCACGAGGATCGTCAGAATGATGATGGCGATGCCGTAGTTCGGCACGACGCTGTAGATCGTGTTCATGATCCACAGAAAGGGTTTGGCCAGAATATCGAACATGCCGAAATGAATGGCCCGATCCAGCCCGAGACCTGTCGATTTCAGAATGTTCAGACTCTTGGGGCCGAAATACAGACGGAACTGTTGGGTGAGCTGTGCGCCGTTTTCAAGGGATTTGTCGGGCAATACCAGTTGTGCATGGAGCACCTGATTCTCCGAACGCAGCAGGAGCTTGCCCTGTGTCGGCTCCGCTGGAACGACGGCGGCCATGAAATAGCGCTCTTCGAGCGCCATCCACTGCACCAGTCCAGTTGTTTCGGGTTTCTTGGCCGCATCGGACTCGGCGATCTGTTCGAGTTTGTCGTTCAACAAGGCGCTGAGTCCGACAAAACCGAAGTCCTTCTTTTGGGCATCTGCAGTTTTGTCCAACTGAACCGCCAAAGAGCGGTTGAGAGCCGCCCCGCTTTGGTTCACGATCCGCACATCGAGATCGATGATGTAGCTGTCCGGATGAAAGGTGTATTGCTTGACGATCGTGATACCGTTGGGCGCATTCCATGAAAACAGGATGGATTGCGGTTGCTGCTCGACCTGGATCGAGTCACCGGTCGATGACGTGCGGAAGACGCTCTTTGACAAAACGGCAGCGGAAATGTCTCCATAGGCGATCTGGGAAAGACCTTCCGGGAACAAGGTCGGAACCAGCACCTTCAAGGGAGAATCGGGTTCCACGGTTTCCCGGTATCCGGTCAGCTCCATGTGGTTCAAGACAGCACCCCGGGAAGATAAAACGGCGTGATACATCGGGGTGATCACCCGGATTTCCCGAGCTTCCTCAGCAGCGGTCAACTCCTGCTCGACAATCTTGCCGGTGGACGCCTCGATCGCTTGCGCTGCGGCCGGGGCTGGTTGGACCTCGGCCTGCGGTTTAGCAGCGGACTGTGTTTCGACCGGTGTGTGGACGGGCGGGTTGTCTGGAGGAAACAGGTACCCCCATACCAGAAAAATCAGAAAGGAAAGTGCGATCGCCAAAAATACGCGGCCTTGCTCCATGAAAGTTGACTCCTGTCGATACAGTGTTGCGTCGGGTTATCGTGAAAATAGGGGCTATGGGCAATAGGCTATGGGCTATGGGTTTCTGGCCTATTTTCATCCCTGGAGGCGGCGCCCACCGCCATGAGCATTTATCGTGAAAATAGGGGCAGTCGGCAGTGGGCAGTGTTTTCCGGCCGATTTTCATTCCCGGGGGTGACGCGCTACGCCATGGCCATTTATCGTGAAAATGTGTAACGGGTAACGGGCGATCTATGGGTGCGACCGGCCGATCGCCCGGAATCAGGGTACATGATCGACGCCTCCGGGATGAAACGGATGGCATTTGCACAAACGCTTGAACGCCAGGAAACCGCCTTTCCCCATGCCATATTTCGATATGGCCTCATAAGCGTATTGCGAACAGGACGGATAAAACCGGCAATGGTTACCCAGCCAGGGGGAAACAAGCAGCTGATAGGCGCGGATGACAAAGAGCGCGGGCCATCGAAGCATATGGTTCAACGGTATCTTCAAATGCGGCGGTTTCGGTGCTCGATTTTGCCGAAAATATCGAGCATGGCATGCACCAATTCCCTTGAATCCAATTTTCCGGCCGGCTTCCTTGCGATCAAATGGATGTCCCAATGTCCGTTGGGAAAGAGGCGCTCTCGATGCAGCCGAAAGACTTCCCGGGCGATTCGCTTGATGCGGTTTCGAACGACGGCCCCTCCGACTTTCCGGGAAACACTCATCCCCAATCGGGAACGTGTACAGGTGTTCGACATGTAGTGAACGGTGAACACCTCGTTGTGCACCCGTTTCCCACGTTCGTAAACAAGCTGATATTCGCTTTTCTTGCGCAGACGATCGCACGGTTGAAAGGAAAATGGTTTCATGTCTGCAGAGATGGTGCATTGGATGCGTGCGATACGAGGTGGGACAAGCGCATGCCATGGTATTCCGCGGCATGCGCATACAGGGAGGGTATCCTGTCGGTTCATGCCCGGGTTTTTCAGGCCGAAAGCCGCTTTCTACCCTTGGCGCGACGGCGTCGAATCACTTCTCTTCCCTGCCGTGTGGCCATTCGGGTGAGAAATCCATGGGTACGTTTGTGTTTGAGCTTGCTGGGTTGATAGGTCCGTTTCATGGTTTACTCCTTCATATGGTTGCACGCTGAATGATGATCCTGAAAGCCTTTCATAAACGATTCATATTACGTGAAGTTCAGGAATTCCGTCAATCGTTTTTTGAATCTGTTCCCACCCGTTACCCCTCCTGCATCATCTCGATGATCTCATACTGTTCCACATGAAACCGTTCGTTCGGATAGATGACGATCGGTTTTCCGGTTTCCTTCTCCAGTTTGACGATCAAATGGTTTTCTTCCCGATGCAGCAGCTCGGCAACCTCGGGATGGACATGAACGGTGATCTTCCGGGTGTCCTTTTCCCGGTATTCGGAGAGAATTTCCCGGAAAATCATGTGGCAAACGGATTGCTTGGACAGGATGAATCCCTCTCCTTCGCAATAGAAACACGGTTCGCAGAGAACCCGGTTCAGGGACTGACGAATCCGCTTCCGGGTCATCTGAATGAGTCCGATCTCGGACATGGGCAGCACATGGGTCTTGCTGCGGTCCTTCCGGAGAGCCTCGATCAGGGCGTTGTAGACTTTTTCCTGATTGGCCTTCTTCTCCATATCGATGAAATCGATGATGATGATGCCGCCGATGTCCCGAAGCCGCAGCTGGTAGGCAATTTCCTTGACCGCCTCGAGATTGGTCTTGAGAATCGTCTCTTCGAGGTTGTGCTTGCCGACATATCGCCCCGTATTGACGTCGATGGCAACCAAGGCCTCGGTTTCCTCGATGACGATGTATCCACCCGACTTGAGCCATACCTTCTTTTTCAAGGCCCGAAGGATATCGCCTTCCAGGTTGAAGGCGTCGAAAATCGGTTCCATTCCCTGATAGAGCTCGACCGAATCCTTCATGAAGGGCATGAATCGATCCAGAAAATTCTGAACGGTTTCATAGACGACCGGATTGTCGATGATGAGCTTGTCGGCCTCATGGGTAAGCAGATCCCGCACGGCACGAAGGCTGACGTTAAGTTCCCGATGGATCAGAGAAGGAGCGGCGTTCGTTTTGTAACGGGTTTGAATGGCTTCCCAGAGGTTTTTCAAAAAGACCATTTCGTTTGCAAGCTTCTCCGCTTGAACGCCTTCGCTCGCTGTACGGACGATGTAACCGAAGGGCTCGGTCCGCAGGGAAAGGACCATTTCCTTGAGCCGGTTGCGCTCGGCCTCATCGGTGATTCTTCGGGAAATGCCGATGTGATCCGTAAACGGCATCATGACCAGGAACCGACCCGGAAGCGAGACATAGGTCGTCACCCGGGCCCCCTTCGAACCAATGGGGCTTTTGGCCACATGGACCAGGATTTCCTGTCCTTCGGTCACGAGATCTTCGATCGGAATTCCCTTGCGCTTTTCGTCGTCCTTCGAAACAGCGGCAAGGCTGACCGGGGGCTCTTCGAGGTCTTCCTCCTCGCTTTCCTTGAAAAGGGTGGGCTCCTGGAGGGATGGTCTGCTGCCGATGATGTCATCGACATACAGAAAGGCGGCCTGCTCCAGCCCGATATCGACAAAGGCCGCCTGCATACCGGGTAGAACGCGCTGAATGCGGCCCTTGTAAATGTTTCCGGCGATATCGGAATCGTTGTGCCGTTGGATGAACAGTTCCGCGATGGTGCCGTCCTCGAGGAGGGCCACACGGGTTTCGTATTCCGTAGCGTTGATGACGAGTTTCTTATACATCGGTACTCCATGTAAACATAGGCAATGGGAAGTGGGTAGTCGCCAGTCTGCAGTGGGCAGTCGGCAGTGGGCAGTCGGCAGTGTTTTTCGGCCGATTTTCATCCCCTGGGGTGGCGCCTACCGCCATGAGCATTTATCGTGAAAATGCGGCCGCCCCGCGTGAGGCCCCCCGTTGGCGGAGCGGGTGCAACGGGCTCCATCTCCAGCCAATCCCCGACCGTTCACCTTCTTTCACGCCATCACGCCACCTTGGTGACTTCCGCCTCCTGAATCACCTCTTCCGGAAACTGCCAGACGGCCCGCAGCACATCGGCCGGACGAAGCACCGCATCCTGGGCATGCAGCAACCGCATCTCGCAGGATGTGTCGGAGAGCAGCCGAATCTCCGGGACGATTTGCTTGAGATCGATGCGGCGGGTGATGCCTTTCCGATTGGTTCGGGTGATTTCGAAGGTATCCGCCTGTTCGAACCGAACAAGCGCCTCCCGGTGGAATCCATTCCGGAAGAGCGTCACACGGTAAGTGGCGCCGTTCGACTGGGTCTTCTGACCTTTCGAGGCCGGTATCGCAGGCTCACATCCGATGATGCGGATACCTTCGATCAAGGCATGGTTCAGCCGTTCGACGAGCGTATTGCAGTCCGTATCCGCATCGACCGAAGCCCGAAAGGTTTCACACATGGATGCCAGGCCGATGGGAAGCGCCTCATCGAAAGACAGTTTGGGCTTGGGATGAAACCCTTCCGAAAATTCAACGGAAACTCCGCTTCGTCGAAAGGCGCGGCAGAACAGGTTGTAGACTTCCAGATGCCCCAGAAAGCGGGCGCTTCCGGTTTTGGTGTACCGAAGGACCACCGATTTCCATCGGGGTGCATAAGGCCGTTCCACGACCCCCGAAGGCAACCCGTCGGATCGGTCCGCTTCCGGCATATCCCGGCAAAGCACGGGCTGGAGGATGTCGAAATCACATGCCCCGCATCCACTGCATTCGGCTTGCCTGCAGTCGGGTGTCGGACGCCCCTCCATCGCCAGCCGGTGTTCGGCCTGAAGAAAGTCCTTCGTCACCCGAATATCGATGTGATCCCAGGGAAGCGGCTCATCCAGTTCCCGTTTCCGATGAACGAATGCTGTCGGATCCACGCCTTCGGCATCGAAGGCAGCCATCCATCGGTCAAACCGGAAATGATCGCTCCACCCGTCGAAGCGGCATCCCATGCGGTATGCTGTCTCGATGACAGCGGAACATCGGTCGTCTCCTCGGGCCAAAACCCCCTCCAGAAAACTCACCTCCGGCTGTTGCCATTTCACCGAAATTCCAGGCATCTGAAGCCGATGACGAATGCTCGAAAGCCGCCGATACGCCTCGTCGATGCTGATCTGCGGCTCCCATTGAAAAGGCGTATGCGGCTTGGGGATAAAGGTGGCCAGGCTGGTGTGTATTTCCCCACGTCGATGCTTTCCGAAGGACCGAAGCAGGCCGCGAAGTCCTTTGACCAGGTCGACCAGGGCATCGAGATCCGCATCCTCTTCCGTCGGTAGTCCGATCATGAAATAGAGCTTGACGACCTGCCATCCGAGAGAAAAGGCGTCCTCGACCGCCTTGCGGATGTCCTCCTCGACGAGGTTTTTGTTGATGACGTTTCGAAGACGCTGGCTGCCCGCCTCCGGGGCAATCGTGAAACCGGTCTTCCGAACCCGTTTGATGGCTTCCATCAGGGGCTTGGAAAGTCGGTCCGCCCGAATGGAGGGCAGCGAAACGGCCACATGCAGAGGTTCGCAATGGCCCATCAGGGCGTCCATCAGCCGTTCGAGCTCCGTATAGTCGCCTGTGCTGAGAGAAAGCAGGGAGAGGTCTTCGTATCCTGTCGCATCGACGGCGGCTCTGGCCTGTTTCATGATGGTCGAAATGGAGCGCTCCCGAACCGGCCGATAGATCATTCCGGCCTGACAGAAGCGACACCCCCTGGAACAGCCTCTGGATATCTCCAAACGCAGGCGGTCATGAACGGGTTTCCCGAAGGGCACCAGAGGGCTTTCAGGAAAAGCGGCTCTGTCCAGGTCGGCCACAACGGCCCGACGGATGCGGGCAGGGACATTGGCTTCGGGTATCCGGAGCCTGAAGCCGAGCCCGTCCGTTTGGACATGGTAGAACCGAGGTATATACACCCCTTCGATGACAGCCCAGCGCTCCAGCAGGTCTTCTCTGGAGGCTGCGCCCTCGTTCTTCCAGTTCATCCATGCATTCGTCATGGCGAGAACGACCCGTTCCCCGTCGCCGACAACCATGGCATCGAAAAACCGGGCCATGGGTTCCGGATTGACCGTGCAAGGACCGCCTGCAACGACGAAAGGAACCTTCCCGTCCCGGTTTCGGGCATCGAAGGGGATGCCTGCAGATTCGAGCATGTAGAGAACGTTCGTATAGGTCAACTCATAGAGAAGGCTGAAGCCGATAATGTCGAAATCCCGCAACGGTCTCTTGGATTCGAGAGAAACGAGGGGCTGGTTCTCCCGGACCATTCGTTCGTATAGATCCGGACCCGGAGCGAAAACCCGTTCCGCCGCAATGTCCGGCTCTCGGTTCAAGATGTGGTACAGAATCTGGATGCCGAAATGGGACATGCCGATTTCGTACATTTCCGGAAAGGCCAGCGCAAAAAAAAGCTTGATCTCTTCGGGACGTTTCCGGATATGATTGGGTTCGAACCCGATATACCGGCTGGGCTGTTCGATGCCGCCGAGCGCTTCCCAGAAATGCGCATCGGATGGAGCCCTGGATGAGGAACGGGTCATGGATTTCTCTTGTCGTGAAGTGGATCGTTCAATTTCGTAATTCGTAATTGGTTAGTATAATACAGAGGGTCTGAAGATGAAAAGCCTTAAAATCGGAATATGGATTCTATGGGCAATTGGGATGGTTGTGCTGCCCGGCCTTGCTTTTTCCGCCGATGACCTGCGGGAAACACCGGTCGTCAAGGCCGTTCGAAAAGTCGGGCCTGCAGTCGTCAACATCCGCTCGGAGGTTGCAGCCGATCGCTCCGTTTCCCCGTTCGCCCCCTTTACAGGCAACCCCTTCTTCGACAACTTCTTTCGGGACTTTTTCGAGAATCGGCCGCAACGGCCGATGGATCGTTCGAGCCTCGGATCGGGGGTCATCGTGGACGGAAAACGCGGCTACATCCTGACCAACGCCCATGTGATCGAAAAAGCAGGGAAAATCAGCGTAGGTTTGATGGACGAGCGGGAGTTGGACGCCAAGGTCATCGGGATCGATTCGAACTCAGACCTGGCCGTGCTGCAGATCGTGTCGCCGTCATCCCTTCCAGCCATTGAAATGGGATCGAGCGACGACCTGATGATCGGTGAAACGGTCATCGCCATCGGAAACCCCTTCGGCTTTTCCCATACGGTCACCACCGGTGTGATCAGCGCCCTGGGAAGAAGCATCCGAACGGAAGAAACCGTTTACCACGATTTCATCCAGACCGATGCATCCATCAACCCGGGCAATTCCGGAGGTCCCCTGCTCAACATCCGCGGGGAGCTCATCGGCATCAACACGGCCATCTACGCCAAGGCCCAAGGAATCGGCTTCGCCATCCCCATTCAGAAGGCAAAACGGATCATGAACGATCTGATTCGATATGGGGAAGTGATACAGCCCTGGATCGGCATTCGGGTGCAAGGGATCGACACTCAGACGGCCGCCTACCTGAAACAGTCGGGAGCAGTGGATCCATCGAGACCAACCGGTGTTCTGGTGCGGGATGTGGAATCGGAAAGCCCGGCAGCAGCAGCCGGTGTGCAGCCGGGAGATATGGTCCTGGAAATCGGTGGAAAAGCGATGAAATCGGTCGAGGAGTATCGGGCCGCCCTGCAGGGATACGGCGCGGGAGACGTTATTCCGATGCAGCTCGGCAGAAAAGGCAAAACGATCCCTGTCAGTATCCGTTCGACCACCTTTCCCGAAAGCCGCGGCCGAGAGCTTGTCTGGCGGCTTTTGGGCATTCGGGTTTCGGATGCCGTCGCCCGAAACGGAAAAGCCTTCGGCGTCAAGATCGACGCCGTTGCGGATGCGAGTTATTTGGCCCGAATCGGCGCCGCCCGCGGGGACATCATCCGGCAAATCGACGATCTGACCGTCAACGACACCGAAGCCTTTTATCGCAGCGTCATCAAGATCCGCAACAAGCCCTCCGTTGCGCTCCTCTTGCAGCGAGGGGATCGGTTGTATCACATCGCCGTCAAGTTGGATGGGGAATAATGGTTAAAACGGCCAGAACGCAGCGTCGTTCCATGCCGATTCGGTAAGCACCCGATCCAACTTGGCCAGGGTTTCATAGTGGCCGGTCTCGAAGTCGGCCAGCCAGCTGTAGAGTTTCTTCTCCTCCGGATCGACGGCATCCAGGGCTGCCTGCCGGTACATGGCGATGGCATTGGCTTCCATGGCCATGGATGCCGAGACTGCCGAAGCCTCGAATCCAGCAGACGTCAACCGAACGGCGACATCAGGTGTCAGCACCTGACTGACCGCAAGGGTTTCCGCAGAAAGCTTTCCTTCTTCGGCTTCAAATCGTCCCGTCATACTGACGGCTCGAAACTGCCGAGACAGAATGGCTTCGTGCCGATCTTCTTCCTCGGCCATGGCTTCGAAAAACTCCCGAAGCGACGGTTCCTGTGTCTGCCGGGACACATGCGTGTAGAACGCCTTGCCGCGACGCTCCAACAAAATCGCTTTCTTGAGAATGGATAGTGTCGAGTCTGTCATGCCTGCCCCCTTTCTGAAGGTCGTTTCACCCGCAGCTCATACGAACGGATCCGCATCGCCGGGTAATAGGATTTCTTGGCTTTGGCCAGATTGGCAACACCCATGTCGCTTTCTTTGTTGATCCAGGAACATCCTGCAAACAACTGTTCGGCGCAATGGCGGTCGAAGAACTGATACAACCCTTTGTATCGGGCGAATGCTTTCTCGAAGTGTAAGACACCCATGTCTGCGGTCAAGTCGGCAGCCACCCCCAATGCGACGACTTCACCCCGGATGCGCAATACCCGGCCCTTCACCTCATACCGATGGATATGGGTCAACAGGTTGATCAAGGCCTGTTTTTCACATTCGAGATCGTCACTCGTATAGGAGCGGCAATTGCGCTCCTCGCACCACAGATCGAGAAACGACAGGCATTCGGGGATGGATGCCGCTTCGATGGGCTCGAAATCGACCTCTCCCGTCTGCACATGGGTTTTCTGGAACTGGGCGATCAGGTTTCGTTTCTTGGCATATTTGCGGCCCTTCAAAAAGGTCAGATCGTCCCGGCTGTAAACATAATCGTCGTATTCCGACTGCGGGTGGATCGTGAACCAGCGCTCACAGACGGATTTCCCATAGCGCTCGATATAGTCTTCCGGAACGAACCAGACACTGGCATACCCGGTTTCCTGCGCCAGTCGATACACCTCTTCGGGGGGGGACTCCCGCTCGGGGCATATGGGCAGGATGAGGTGATCCTTCGACGGCTCCCGGATGAATTTCGCCGCAAGCACCAGACAACCATCGATGACGGCAGCCCGGGGATGGTAGGCCTCGTTCGCCCAGGAAAGCAGCGAGGGAAGGGAATAGATGCACAAGCGGTAGCGCTGATTTCGGAAATAGGGTTTTAGTCGGTCATAGTCTTCGGGAACGATGGGATCGAGCGATATCATGGCAGGGTCATGGCAACCGCCTTCATGGGGTTGAAGCCAAGCTTTCTGTAAAACGGATATGAATGGTTCTGGGAGATGAGACCGATCCAGGTCATGCCGGATCGACGCAACTCCTCGACGAGAAAGGTGACGACGGCCTTCCCGATGCCCCTGTTGCGGGAATCTTTTCGGACGGCCACATCTTGGATGTAGGCATCGCTCGTTCGGTCGCTGATGGCCCTTCCCATACCCAGCACTTGTCCATCTTCGGTGAGGACTGCGGCAAAGACATGGCTGTTTTGGATCAACGACAGAAGGCTTTGTCGACTGTCCGCAGGTTCTTTCCACCAGCCTTCCTGCCGGTAGAGGGCGATGAGTTGATCGAGAAGGAACTCGCGTTCGGGAATGTCGTCGAGGTGTTTAGAAAGATCGATGACGTGCCAGTGCATGGGTCTTCCGGGGGGCGTACATTCAATCGGACGCCGCTTCAGGCGGCAGCCGATCGTGCTTCGGCTGGTAGAAATGTGGTCCGATTCCTGCCGCTTTCCTTACTGATATATAATGCCTCGTCCGCCCTCCGGATCAACTGGTTGGCCGTTTCTCCGGAAACATGATCGACGACGCCGATGCTCAATGTCACCGGAACGGAGCTTCCATCGTCGAGCGTTACCGGACTTTTCTCGACCTTCAGGCGGATTCTTTCTGCCACCACCTTGGCCTCCTCTCCCATCGTGACCGGAAGAATCACGGCGAACTCCTCACCCCCGTAACGATAGGCCGAATCCATCGCCCGAAGGCTCAGGTTCACCAAAGAGCCGACATGGGCCAGGGCAATATCCCCGTTGAGATGACCGTAGCGGTCGTTGAATTTCTTGAAATGATCAACATCCATCATCAGCAGGCTCAGGGAATGGTGGTATCGGTTGGCACGTTCGACTTCCACAACAATCTGACCGTGAAAATGCCTCGAATTATACAATTTAGTCAGATCATCCGTAATGGAAAGAATTTTGAGCCGTTCAATCATCTCCTCCCGTTCCTGCCGCAGCGTCCTTTCGTTGGCCAGCCGACGGATACGCAGCAGCAACTCGGGATATCGAACCGGTTTGGTGATGAAATCGCTCGCCCCTCGGGAAACGACGAATTCGTAGGTATAATCCCCCGGATACAAGGTCATGGCGATCACATCGACATCCCATTGTTTCTTGACGGATTCGATGAAGTCGAGACCATCGGTACGTTCCATCTGGAGATTGACGATCAGAATATCCACCGGCTGGGATGCCAAAACGGCATTGGCTTCTTCGGCATTTAGAGCGCCCAGGCATTCGAAGCCGGAAAGACGGAAAAATTCGATCATCTGCTGGCGAACGACAGCGTCATCATCCACAATCAGAATGAAAAGCGATTCCATGTCAAGATCTCTTTGCCTGAGTTTCTTCATCAATGCCCATGACGATAGGTTTTCCCCACCCCTGGGATGAAAATAGGCCAGAAACCCATAGCCCCTATTTTCACGATAAGTGCTCATGGCGTGGGTGCCGCCCCCGGGAATGAAAATGGGCCTAAAAACACTGCCCACTGCCGACTGCCCACTGTCCACTATTTTCACGATAAATGACCATGGCGGTAGGCGCCACCCCCGGAGATGAAAATAGGCCAGAAACCCATAGCCCATAGCCTATTGCCCATAGCCCCTATTTTCACGATAAATACTCATGACGATGGGTGATCGCCACCCCCGGAGATGAAAATCGGCCGAAAAACACTGCCCACTGCCGACTCTTTTTACGATCAATGGCGATGTTGACATCCAGAAAGGGCTTCTGGTAAAACGAAACTCGCAGAAAGTAAATGAAATTGGGAAAGGTGTCAATTCATCTTTCGATTTTCCTGAGCGGGCAGGCAACGAAGAACAGCTGCTTGCCCTTCGTTTTTTCAGCATCGGATTTCATTCATGGCCGACCGTATATCGAACATCCGCAATTTCAGCATCATCGCCCACATCGACCACGGGAAATCCACGCTTTCCGATCGGCTGATTCAGGCTTCCGGCATCATCGCGGAGCGGGAATTTCAGGAACAGATTCTCGATTCGATGGACATCGAGCGAGAGCGCGGCATCACCATCAAGAGCCAGACCGTCTGTTTACCTTACAAGGCCCGGAACGGAAAAACCTATACCCTGAACCTGATCGACACCCCCGGGCATGTGGATTTCACCTATGAAGTATCGCGTGCACTGGCCTCCTGCGAAGGAGCGCTGCTGCTGATCGACGCCAGCCAGGGGGTCGAAGCCCAAACACTTGCAAACCTTTACCTCGCACTCGAACACAACCTCGAAATCGTTCCGGTCATCAACAAGATCGATCTTCCTTCCGCAGACATCGAACGGGTGAAACACCAGATCGGCGAAGATCTCGGCCTCGATCCGGACACGGCCGTTCTGGCCTCGGCCAAGGAAGGCATCGGCATCGAAGATGTGTTCGAAAGCATTGTCACCCGGCTTCCGGCACCGTCCGGAGATCCCAACGCACCGCTTCAGGCGCTGATTTTCGACAGTCACTACGATGCCTTCCGTGGAACGATCGTTCATTTCCGCGTGTTTCAGGGATCGATCGGCGTCGGAGACACCGTCCGCTTCCTGTCCAACAATGCCGTCTACAAGGTGGAGGAAGTCGGCATCTTCCAGATCAAGCGCATTCCGAAGGATCGGCTGCTGACAGGCGATGTCGGCTATCTCATCGCAGGCATCAAGACCGTTCGAGACACGCGCTGCGGCGACACCATCACCCATCACGACAGACCCTGTGAAAAGCCCATGCCCGGCTTCAAGCTGGCCAAACCCGTCGTTTTCTCCTCCATCTATCCGGTGGCATCCGACGATTATCCGGCCCTTGCCGAAGCCCTGGACAAGCTGCACCTGAACGACGCATCCCTCGTCTATGAGAAGGACTCCTCTGCAGCTCTCGGGTTCGGGTTCAGATGCGGGTTCCTGGGGCTTCTCCATCTCGAGGTCGTGCAGGAGCGGCTGGAGAGGGAATACGACCTGAGCCTCATCCTCACGGCTCCCTCGGTTCAGTATCAGGTGCAAATGACGGACGGCTCGACGGTCATCATCGACAACCCCGCCCTGTACCCGGATCCCTCACAGATCGTTTCCACCAAGGAGCCCTTCATCAAGGCCACGATCATCGTTCCGGACCGCTACATGGGCCAAGTGATGAAGCTGTGTCTGGACCGCCGGGGCATCAGCCGCAACTACCAATACCTGACGAGCAACCGGCTCGAGATGATCTTCGAACTTCCCCTGGCCGAAGTCGTCTACGATTTCTACGACAAGCTGAAATCCGTCACCCAGGGATACGGCTCCTTCGACTACGAAATCATCGAATTCCGGGAAACCCAGCTCGTCAAGCTCGACATCCTGATCAACGGAGAGCGGGTGGACGCCCTAAGCCAACTCGTGCACAAGGAACGGGCCTATGAACGGGCGCGAAGCGCCTGCGAAAAACTCAAAGAGGAAATCCCGAGACAGATGTTCAAGATCGCCATTCAGGGAGCCATCGGCGGCACCATCATCGCCCGGTCAACGGTTTCGCCGTTTCGCAAGGATGTCACGGCCAAATGCTACGGGGGGGATATCACCCGAAAGCGAAAGCTTTTGGAAAAGCAGAAAAAAGGCAAGAAACGCATGAAGATGGTCGGACAGGTGGAAATTCCCCAGTCTGCATTTCTGGCCGTTTTGAAGACCGACACGGATTGACATAGGAAGGGAAAGGAAACGCTTTGGGTAAAACCGTTGTTGAAAAAATCATTGACGCGCATCGGGTCGATCGGCTGGGAGAGGATGTCGTCGTCGTTCGGCTGGATGCGGTCTTTTGTCATGAAATCACCACCCCGATGGCCATTGCCGATCTCGTCGAACGGGGGAAGGATCGCGTCTTCGATCCGACAAAAATCAAGGCTGTCATCGATCATGTTTCCCCTGCAAAGGATTCCAAGACTGCCTTGC
>Ga0101944_10004820_pt1 | contig 16147 bp, 15 predicted proteins | sample DewCreD2012metaG_FD_75245 | JGI IMG/M metagenome (GOLD analysis project Ga0101944, IMG submission 75245) | Hot spring sediment bacterial and archeal communities from British Columbia, Canada, to study Microbial Dark Matter (Phase II) - Dewar... ...
TGGTCTATGCCGGGACGGCCGTCACCTACGGACGCGGCAAAGCCCTGGTAACCGCCACCGGCATGCAGACCGAGTTTGGCAAGATCGCCCGCATGTTGCAAGACGTGGAAACAACCCGCACCCCGCTCCAGCAAAACCTGGACAAAGTCGGCACCGCGCTGGCGCGGGCAGCCTTCTTCGTCGTCGCCATCATCGTAGCACTTGGCCTGCTGCGCGGGCAGCCCTTTATTGAAATGCTGATAGAACCGGCCCTTGGCTATATCCGGATAGCCCGGGAATACTTGGATGGCGCTTCCGGACGCTATGAATCCTTTGAAAGAGCTCAGGAATATAGCGCCATAGCGGCAGAACAGGTGTGGGACAGTTTTGCCCAATCCATGCAACGGTTTATAAAATTGGGTGAATATGTTCTTAAGCCGCCTGCAAACCTGCAGAAGCCAGGCAGAGCCTTTATAGAATCAATCTATACTGCCTTAAGCCAAAATCCACGAATATCAGCCTATATAGCCGGTTACCTGGTATTGGCCCTCAATAGGGGAATTATTGGGCTGGAAGCCTCAGGGGAAGATGCCCGCAGGCTGGTGGATCACTGGTGTCTGGACCGAAAACTGAGGGAAAGCTATCAGGAATCAGGCTTCCCGCCCGATGAAAGTTACCATGTGGTGGAACTGCTGAAACTGCTTTTAAGTAGAACCAAGTATGAAGACACAGGCCTCTTCGAAGGCCCCTCAATCAGTCTGTCTATAGCCACCCATCTCGTTGCCAAGGAAGATTTTAAAGCATATCTTAACATTAACCTGTTTAATGATGTGTTCTGGTTCACCAAGGAACGGTTTGAACAGATTCTGCTGTATGGGTCTATCATCGCTGCCATTGAGGCTGACGAAGCGGCCCTGCCGCCGCAAAAACAAAAGATTCAAAAAAGCGAAAAGAAGGACACCATTGTGTTGGTTCCCCATCCTTCCAAGCTGAATACAGCCCAGTGGACCAAACGGCTGGAGATGATTGCCCTGATACGACAAGAACTGAGCAATGCCATGGAGAGCTCAGGATTCAAGGTAGAAGAACTGCTTAAAGCCCTAGGTCCGAAAACTCTGGCAGGAAAGCCTGCATCCGGAAGCGTACAGCGAAGCAGTACAAAACCGAAAGCCGATAAGGAATAAGCATGAAAAGCCCCTTCCGGGAATTGCTGGAAGCGGGATGGACTGCAGAATTGATTGGTTTCAGTGCCTTGGACCGGTATTTACATATACCTCCAGGGCCTGTTACCTTTATCCAAACCACCGCAGATCTTCCAGAGCTCAGCAAATTGTTTGGCGACCTCCAGTTTCCTGGTGTAGAACTGGCAGACGCAGCCCTATACCGGGAAGAAGGCCGCTACTATTTTTATTGTGCAGAAGAGCCTCGCCCCCCTGTATTTTACCATCCCCTGCTTACCCTTCGGTTCAACATGAATCGTAGCGTTTATATTGATGAATATAACCTGTATCCGGTACTTTCTGAGATGGCCAGGCAGTTTCTAAACCCGGAGGTCGTCCAGAACCGGATGTACCCCTGGATTAGCCTGGTAGAACGCTATGATAGGCCTCTACTTATTCTGGAAACTGCGGTTATCCTTGCCCGATATATGCCAGCCGAAACAAACTATATAGAAGGAGACCCTGTAAAGGAAATTCGTACGGGATTCCGCATACAAACAGAAGGAATACATATTCCTACAGAAATGCAGAGAACTTTTTTGGAATTGCTTGTAACATCCAATCGGCCCGACCTGGGATTTTCTCTCCTGTTGAGCAGCGGGCTTGTAGCAGAACTCTGGCCCGAACTGGCCATGATGGACACGGTGGACCATTCTAAGGAGTTCCATCCGGAAGGAAATGTCTGGAACCACACCCTGGAAACCTTCAGGCACCGAAAGAAACCTGACCTCCTCCTTTCACTGGGACTATTGCTCCATGATTCGGGGAAAAGCTACGCCGCCTCCTCAGGGAACCGCCGTTTCGACAAACATGCGGAACTTGGTTCAGAAGTAGCGTACCGATTCCTGAATCGGCTCGGCTTTCCCCCGGAGATTATCGCCAAAGTACAGTACCTGGTACGGAACCACATGATGCCCGCCGCCCTGCCCCGGCTTCCCCTGCAACGCACCCAGGAAACCATGGAATCCCCCCTCTTCCCCATCCTTTTAGAATTATACCGCTGTGATGAGGCATCCTCTTTTAAGGGTTTAGAGAACTATTATGAAAGTGCGGCGGCCTATCAGAATTATTTGCGCAACGCAAAAAACCCTTACCGCAGTGCGGATGGGAAAAAACTGGACAAAAAGCGGCGCTGATCCCCTTACAGAGCCCCCGCAATGGCCGACTCAAGGGCATCGAGCCGGGCAGGAATGACCGCGACGGGCGCTACTTCCTTTTGCAAATTATCCAGAGTTTCAGAGCTTATGGGTGCCTTGCCGGTCACTTTAGTAACCAGTTCAGCATATTTAGCAGGATGCCCCGTCGACAGAACCACCACATGGCCGTCTTCTATATCGCCAGCCAGGAGCCGTTCAGCCGCCGCAAAGCCAACTGCGCCGTGGGGATCCAGATGGAGGCCATACCGCTTCCAGGCCCGCTCCATCGCAGCCAGTGTAGCCTCATCATCAACCCGCTCAGAATAGACCATGTGTTTCATTACCGCAGGGGCCTCATTATAAAAAGCCGCCAGCCGCTCATAATTAGAGGGGTTTCCCACATCCATAGATCGGGATAATGTACGCACCGGACTATGGGGAACAAAGGACTGGCCCCGGAAAAAGTCACCAAAGGTATCATTGGCATTCATGGCGGCAATAAAACCATTGGCCGGGAGCCCGAATTTCCAGGCATAGAGCCCCGCAATCAGGTTGCCAAAGTTTCCCGATGGAACGCTAAAGAGCAAATCTCCATGCAGTTCCTTTTTAATCTTGATGAATGCATAGAGAAAATAAAACACCTGGGGCAGGAGGCGGCCAACATTAATGGTGTTGGCACTGGTAAGTCCGTAGCGCTCTGCAAAGGGTCGGTCTTCAAAGGCATCCCGGATAAGCCGCTGACAGTCATCGAAGGTGCCTTGAATCTGTATCGGAAGTATATTGCCCCCATTATTCACAAAGGTTGATGGATCCAAACCCCGTACATGGCCTTCGGGGTATAAGATGACGGCCGTAATTCCCGCCCTGCCTTTAAAGGCATGGGCCACACTGACTCCCGTACGGCCGGTGGTAGCGGTCAAGGTCATAGCATAACCTGAAGGTTTGAGCAGTTCTTCCATAACAGCAGCCAGAAAAGCGATACCAAAATCTTTAAATACCCCCGTGGGGCCATTGTGGAGCTCCAGGACAGATAAATTTGAATCGAGCCGTTTTAATTCTGGCTCAAAACTAAAGGCACTTTCTGCAACCCGGGCGGCGGAAATGGGATTAAGTTCCCCCTGCAACAGGACCGGCGCTACAGTAGCAACCAATTCGGGGTAGGTAGTCTCGCTATCCATATAAAGGAAAAAGGGCCGCAGATCCACCATAGAGGCAGGCACATAGAGGCCTCCATCGGGCGGTAGGCAATGCAAAACCGCATCCCGGAAGCTGACCTTTAATTCCTTTGAACGGGTAGAAGAAAATTCCATTCCTGCTCCTTATACCTATTTACTAAGTGTATCCAGTCTTAGCATATACTGCAAGATGATTATGGTAACCCTATTATAACTGTATAAAAATGCAGTTAAATTGACAATATATACAGTTCCTACTATTATGAACATATCTTTTTAAGAGGAGGCTTTCCATGTCCTTACGACACTGGTTTAAGCAAGCTAGTATTGCTCTTTTTGCTATTCTTATGGTGGGATCCTTACTTTCATGTCAGAAAAAGGATGCCGGTTCGGCTCAAAGTTCAAAGCCAGCAGAACGGGTTAAACTCATCATCGCATCTGATGCGACCTGGCCACCCATGGAGTTTGTTGATGAAAATAAAAACATTGTGGGTTTTGCCCCGGAAATGATGAAGGCCATTGCCGATGCAGCAGGCTTTGATGTAGAAATTCGCAATACAGCCTGGGACGGCATTTTTGCAGGACTCGCCGCAGGGAACTATGACGCCATCTGTTCATCGGTAACTATTACCGAAGAGCGGAAACAAACCATGGACTTTTCAGAGCCCTATGTGAATGCGGGCCAGGTTCTGGTGGTTGCAAAATCCCTGAATGGGGTCAGCACCCTTAAGGATATGGTCGGGAAAAAGGTGGGCGCCCAAATCGGCACCACCGGAGCCATAGAAATTGAAAAAGTTGCGGGGGTTCAGCTTGCAACCTATGACGAAGTAGGACTTGCCTTTGAAGACCTAGCCAACGGAAGAATTGCCGGTGTCGTGGCAGACAATCCGATTGCCGCCGATTTTGCTCTGCAAAACCCCAAATTCAAGGACAAGCTCAAAATTGTAGGCGAACCTTTCACCGATGAATGGCTCGGTATTGCAGTCCGCAAGGGAGACACAAAAACCCTTGCCCTGATTAATGATGGGCTCGCCAAAATTAAGGCTAACGGAAAACTGGAAGAAATCGCAAAGAAGTGGCTTCACTAATCATGGAACAAAAAAAAACTGATCCTGGGCAGGAAGAGGAGCTTATTCCCCTTCCTACCCATATCAATGTTACCGATGGTACACTGATTCCTCAAAAGGGGGAACAGGGAGCCCTTTCGGCATGGAATATTTCCTTTTTTGGGGCTCTGGCTGTTCTCGGCATCCTGGTGATCTTCTTTCCAGACCCCTACAGGAAAATTCTATCCTTTGTCCCGGATGGGCTTATGGTTACCTTTGGGGTAACCGTGTCGGCCATCTTTTTTGCCCTTATAATCGGGCTTTTTGCAGGTTTAGGCCGTATTTCCCAGATAACCATCGTGAACCGCATTGCCACGGTCTATGTAGAAGTAATTCGGGGCATTCCCCTATTAGTACAGCTTTTTTACATCTATTATGCCCTGGGAAATTGGGTAAAACTAAGCGGCCCCGCAGCGGCCATCCTGGCCATGTCGATCTGCTACGGGGCCTATATGGCAGAAATCTTCAGGGCCGGTATCCAGTCGATTCCTAAGGGGCAGATGGAAGCGGCCCTGGCGTTGGGACTGAGCCGATCCCAGGCTATGAGAAAGGTAATATTACCCCAGACAATCAAGGTGATTTTACCACCCATCGGGAACGAGTTTATCGCCCTGCTCAAGGATTCATCCCTGGTATCTATACTGGCGGTTGCGGACCTGTTACGGCGCGGACGGGAATATGCGTCCACATCCTTCAGGTATTTTGAAAGCTATACGGTCATAGCCCTTATCTATCTGGTTATGACATTATTCTTCTCGCGGCTTGTCGCGATAATGGAAGAAAGGTTGAGGCATCGTGGAACCCTTCATTAGCATTCGAGGAGCCCGTAAAACCTACGGCAAAGTAGAGGCCCTGCGGGGTGTAGATTTAGAAGTACGCAAGGGCGAAGTGGTCCTTATCATTGGTCCTTCCGGCTCAGGAAAAAGCACCCTGCTCCGCAGTGTGAACCGACTGGAACGGTTGGACAGCGGCACCATCTATATTGATGGGGACTGTGTGACCGATGAAAAGGCCGATATTCGGCAGATTCGAGAAGAGGTAGGCATGGTCTTCCAGAGCTTTAACCTATTTCCTCATCTTTCGGTATTGGAAAACATCACCCTGGCCCCAACTACGGTTAAAAAGGTATCCGCCATAGAGGCGGAGGAAACCGCACTCAGGCTATTAAAAAAAGTAGGCCTTTCTGATAAGGCCCACGCCTATCCGGATCAGCTTTCTGGGGGCCAACAACAACGGGTTGCCATTGCCCGGGCTCTCGCTATGAATCCTAAGGTCATGCTCTTTGATGAACCTACCAGTGCCCTGGATCCGGAGATGATTAAGGAAGTTCTGGATGTTATGACCGCCCTGGCTCGGGAAGGAATGACCATGCTGGTAGTATCCCATGAAATGGGCTTTGCCAGGGCAGCAGCAAACCGGGTCATTTTCATGGATCAGGGACAGATTATAGAGTCAGCCCCGCCGGATGAATTCTTTACCAATCCTAAAGAAGACCGGACTAAACGTTTCCTGGAGCATATTCTATGAGTTTACAGAAAAAGAAATTGCTATTCCTCTGCACCGGCAATTCCTGTCGATCCCAGATGGCAGAAGGCTGGGCCCGGCATCTTAAGGGTGACCTTTATGAAGTCTACTCGGCCGGTGTCGAAGCCCATGGACTAAATCCCATTGCGGTTAAGGTCATGGCCGAAGCGGGGGTGGATATTTCTGAGCACCGATCAAAACTGGTTACGGAACTGCTTGATAAGGGAATAGAGTACGTGGTCACCGTCTGTGACCATGCAGCGGAGGTCTGTCCCCGCTTTCCCGGAAAGGCTAAGGTCATACACCATTCATTCCAGGACCCGCCTGCTTTGGCAAAAAATGCAAAGACCGAGGAAGAGGTGCTCAATATATACCGTAAAGTGCGGGATGAAATTCGGGATTTTGTAAAAACCCTGCCGGAGGCTCTGGATTAGGTAAAGGTGCTGATATTCCTGCAAAGGAAAGGCTGTTGAAATACCTCAAGTATTCCAATAGCCTGTTATATCATAAGCCGCTTTTTGCGTACTTCGAGCACTGAAGATTCAGCGCAGGAAGCGAGTTCGAGCACACAGGGGGCAGCCAGGTGGTATTCTACCAGGGTGCCTCTCTTTTTATCTTCAATAATACCAGCATTTTTCAGTTGGGTCAGGTATTTTGATACAATGGATTTATCGACCCCCAATTCCTCAGCCATTTCACAGACGCACCAAGGGCGATCTTTTAGTTTTTCGAGCATATAAATGCGTAAAGGATGGGCAAGAGCCTTAAACATATGGGCCCGTAATTCACAGCGTTTACGTTCTTCTTCAGTCATAGCATCCTCATCCTTTATTGTTGCAATATAATGCAACATTGTCAAGAGGCAACGGATGCATTAGACCGATTCATCAACCACACTGCCCTGATAGGCAGGAAGCGGTGCTGGTGGCGGCTCTGGAACAGGTTCCGGAGCAGATTCTGAAACAGGGGCTTCTTCCTGGGGCGGTGGAACCGTAAGCCCGATAGGCCCAGTAACCGAACCTGAACTATCTATGGACATACAATCCCTCCTTTGGAACACTGCAAACTAAGGTGCTGTAAAAAAACTCTGTTGAGTTTTTAATTAACCATTCTTGTTCCTCTATAAACATACGACAAAACAAGAAAAAAAGCAAAAAAAGCCCCATCGGTGGAGATGGGGCTTTACAAACCTTAGGTTGTAAGGGAATTTAAAAGACACCCTAAAGGTGCTCTATCGCTGAATTCTAGCGGAGCCCCCTTTCGTGAAGGCCTCAACCTGTTCAAGACTGACCATGGTGGTGTCCCCGGGAGTGGTTGTTAAAAGTGCCCCATGGGCCCAGCCGAGCCTGAGGGCTTCTTCGGGACTTTTTCCTGCCATAAGACCATAAAAGAGCCCTGCGGCAAAGCCATCCCCGCCGCCAACCCGATCATAGACATCCAGTTCGCAGGTGGGAGATACATAACTTTTACCATCCAGCCAGAGTACCGCACCCCAGGAATGCCGGTTAGTAGAGTGAACCTCCCGGAGCGTGGTTGCCACAGCCTTAATATTTGGAAAATCTCGGACAACACTTTCCATCATACCGAAAAAGGTTGATGGATCGAGTTTGTTTTTGCTTTCCACTTCTGGACCGGGCAATCCTAGCCCTTTCTGAAGGTCCTCTTCATTGCCCACGAGGACATCCACATGGCGGACGATTTCCCTGAGGGTTTTAGAAGCCTGTTCAGCCGCTTGAGCAGGAGACAGTCCCCTGGAAGCAGCAGCCACAGCCCAGAGTTTAGCCCGATAATTAAGGTCAAAGGATACCACCGCCCCGGCGTTCTTTGCCGCCTCCATAGCCTCTATGACAAGGGCTGGGGTCGTTTCTGAGAGGGCAGAGAATATTCCCCCTGAGTGGAACCATCGGACTCCCTTGTTAAATATTTCGGACCAATTAAAACTCCCCGGTTTTAAGTATCCCGCCGCCTCATTCGAGCGGTTATAAAACACCACCGGTGGACGTACCCCCTGGCCCCTATCACTCCAGACGGTAGCCATATTGGGCCCCCGGACCCCATCATGGGGGAAACGGACATAATAGGGATACACCCCAGAGCGTCGTACCGCATTTTCTACCCGTTGCCCAATGGGATAATCTACCATTGCGCTTGCAATGGCGGTCCGCATTCTGAAACACATGGACAGGTTAGCCGCCACATTGTATTCACCGCCGGAAACATATAAATCGTAATGATTTGCCTCTGCAAAGGGAATAATCCCCGGATCCAGTCTGGTGACTAACGCGCCCAAGGCTAATAGATCATGAGAGGTACCTTCGATTCCTCGGATTTGTAATTGAGCCATGCTGATTGCCTCCCTTTTTTTTACACCGTATAGGTACTGGCGCTTGTGGAGCCACCCCGTCCGGTCCAGTTGGTATGGAAGAATTCACCTCTGGGACGATCGGTCCGTTCATAGGTGTGGGCCCCAAAATAGTCCCGCTGGGCCTGCAACAGGTTAGCCGGAAGCCGGTCACTCCGGTACCCGTCAAAGTAGGTAAGGGCACTGGTTAGGGCTGGTGCAGGAAGACCATGCTGCAGGGCAGTCATGGCAACCCGACGCCAGGAATCTTGGGCTTTGTCTACTACGGAACTAAAGAAGGGGTCCTGAAGGAGGTTTTCCAGTTCGGGATTTTTATCAAAGGCTTCCTTAATTTTACCCAGGAAGGCGGACCGGATAATGCAGCCGCCCCGCCACATCAGGGCAATACCGCCGTAATTGAGCTTCCAGCCATAGGCCTTCGCTGCTTCCCGCATGAGGAGATACCCCTGAGCATAGGAAACAATTTTGGATGCATAAAGGGCCTGTTTCAGGTCCTGGATAAAGACCTTTCGAGCTTCACCGGAGAGAGAAGCGGCGGGCAGAGCTGGTTTTTTAAATAATCGGCTTGCCCGAACCCGCTCTTCTTTTTCCGAGGAAAGGCATCGGGCAAAGACAGCCTCAGCAATCAGAGTCAGGGGGACCCCAAATTCCAGGGCTGAGATGCCAGTCCATTTACCGGTCCCCTTTTGCCCTGCGGCATCGAGAATTTTTTCTACCAGGGGACTTCCGTCACTGTCTTTATAGCGAAGTATATCCCGGGTAATTTCGATGAGGTAGCTATCCAGTTCACTCCTATTCCATTCATCAAACACATCGGCCATTTCTTCGTGGCTTAAACCCACATAGTGTTTCATAAGCCAGTAGGTTTCACTAATAAGCTGCATATCACCATATTCAATGCCGTTGTGGACCATTTTTACGAAATGGCCGGCCCCGTTTTCACCAACCCAATCACAGCAGGGAACGCCTCCTTCTACCTTGGCGGCAATAGCCTGAAAGATGGGCTTTATCAGGGGCCAGGCGGCGGGGGAACCGCCGGGCATCAATGATGGACCAGTAAGAGCGCCCTCTTCTCCGCCAGAAACACCTGAACCGATATAGAGTAGGCCCTTGGATTCTACATAGCTGGTACGGCGCATCGTATCTTGATAATTCGAGTTTCCTCCGTCGATGATAATGTCCCCCGGTTCCAAAACAGGCAATAAATGTTCAATCGTTTCATCCACCGCCTGGCCGGCTTTCACCATCATCATGACCTTTCGGGGGCGTTTTATAACCGATGCCAGTTCTTCTAGACTATGGGTGCCGATAATGCGTTTGCCAGCGCCGCGGCCGCTTGTAAATTCATCAACCTTAGTAAGGGTTCTGTTGTAGACTGCCACGGTAAAGCCCTTGCTTTCCATGTTTAACACCAGATTTTCGCCCATCACGGCGAGTCCAATCAGGCCGATATCGGCCTTTGCTTCTTTGTTTGTCATATAAGCCTCCTGACGGCAATGTACACCATTCTTTTATGCAACGGTCTATGCCGATGCCCGTAAAATAAGTCCTGTGCCAAAGGTCCTGCTTTCTATGGCAGTTCCATATTCAATTGCGTTTTTTAACTGTTCATAAATAAAGGCCCCCACATCTCCGCCGGTCTGGGCAATAGTAGTCAGAGAAGGGTTGATGTATGCACTGAAATTGTCGTCATCAAATCCGATGAGGGCAACCTGATCGGGGATTGCAATGCTTTGTTTTTGCAGGGCTCCCAGCAAGCCGAGGGCAATCTTGTCATTATGGCAGAGGATTCCATCAATATGTTCCGATTCGATCATCTTTAACACCTGGGGGGCAACCGATCCACCGCCATGGAAGCCCTTTGTGGTATGTACTATTCGGTTGGAACGAAACAGCAGGCCTTCCCGCTCAAGGCCTTCCATAAACCCGGCAATGCGTTCAGAGGCACGGAAACTTTCGACCACCAGCAGCAGTTCCTTACGGCCCTTTTGTACCAGGTACCGAACCCCTTCGCGGTATCCGCTCCGACGGTCGATATGCACCGCCGGGAAAACGATGTCTACCGGCGGGTCAACAACAATAAAAGGGGTTTGCTGGGAATGCAAATAGAGCAATGCCGGAGCATGGGCTGAATGAAGGTTAGAAAATATCACGAGCCCGTCACAGCGGGGAGCGATGCTATAGATGGCCGCTTCTTCCATTTCAGGGGATTCGGCGAATTGCATCAGGACCGCATAGCCCGAAGTGGCAAAGAGCTTGGAAATCACCTCGATACGGCGAAGGGTGGTATCGCTGGATACGGCATTGGCCACAATACCGATAACCTGTTTCCGGCCGGACTTCAGCGCCCTGGCATTTGGATCGGGTCGATACCCGAGCCTTTCCGCCGCAGAAAGGACCCGCTGGCGAACCTCGGGCCGTACATTGGGTCTGTCATTCAGGACCCTTGAAACGGTCCGTGCTGAGACTCCGCATTGTTTGGCCACATCATGAATGGTTGGCATATAATTGTCCTTTAATTGCCATCGTTGGCAATTATAATCCCATACAATCGGGCTGTCAAGAGTTCGAAGGGCTTACAAGGGCTTACAAGGGCTTACAAGGGCTTACAAGGGCTTACAAGGGCTTACAAGGGCTTACAAGGGCCTATAAAACTTCCAAAAAACGGGGCTGAACGTGGCACGATACCTTTGAATAAAGGGGCCTATTCTGTTACGCTAAGCCTATGGATGACTTAAATCCCTTTCGCTGTCCCTGGTGCCGCTCCGATCCGGACTATCAGCACTACCATGATACTGAATGGGGTGTACCCTTATATGATGAGAATAAACTCTTTTCGCTTTTGGTACTCGAAGGAGCCCAGGCAGGGCTTTCCTGGCTCACTATTCTGAAACGACGCAGCGGGTACATGACTGCCATGGATGGGCTTAATCCCGAAAGGCTTGCCCGTTATACCGAAGCGGACCTGAAGCGGCTGATGCAGGATAGGCGAATCATTCGAAACCGCAGGAAGCTGGAATCGGCGGTCAATAATGCCCGGGCTTTTCTTGCCATGAAAGACCGGGGCATAAACTTCGCTGACTGGCTGTGGGCCTGGGTAGAAGGAAAACCGATAACAAACCACTGGAAAAGCCTCTCGGAAATTCCTCCTGCGACGCCTCTGTCTGAAGCCATTTCCCGGGAATTAAAACGGCAGGACTTCACCTTTGTGGGACCCACCATAATCTATGCCTACCTGCAATCCGCAGGCCTGGTAAATGATCACCTGGTAGACTGCTTCCGATATAAGGAACTTATTTCTGGGGCATAATTAAATCCTGCTACTTTACATCCTGGAAATTTGGTTTATAATAATTTCTTGTTCAATAACTCTATACATTTCAAAAAATTATCATTACAACAAAAAATTCAAAAATCTCCATACCTTTTAACCCTCTTAAAAGGAACCGGCGTTTTTATTAAAGATTATGTAAGCGGCGAAGCGGTTCCCAACACACTCTGGAAAAATCTTGGCTACACCGACCGAGATATGAAGGGTGATACCTGGCTTCAGTTTATCCATCCTGATGATTTGGAAAAAGCGCACAATTTTCATAACCGTTTAGTCAGCGGTGAAAGTGATCTCTGGGAAGGGGAATATAGAATACAAGCCCGTTCTGGTGAATATCTTACAATACGGCACCGAGCCCTCGTATTGGAACGTTCCGAAGATAAAAGACCTCGCGTATATGTCGGTTGGGATATTGATATTACCGACTTAGTCAAAGAACTTGAAGAAACAAAAAAGAAGCTAGAAATGTACAAACATCTCCTGCAACGTTCAGAGGATATCCGGAATGCAGCTACCATACTCAGTACCACCCTGGATCCCTACGAAGCGGGAGAACACATGATTGAACAGGCAAGGCGCATCCTTTCTTTTGATGCGGCAGCGGTCCGTGTTTTGGAAGAAGATGAGGCTATCCTTTTAGCCGCTGCCGGTTTTCCTTCGGGATACGATCCCGCAGGTTTACCAAATCTGATCCTACATCCCACAAAAACCACCACCCATACGCCCCAATTATTTAATCCAGCATCCGGACCTTATAGAACTATTATGGCAGTTCCAATCCTGAGAAAAAACAAACTGGTCGGATGCATAGAGCTCTACTCGAAACAAAACACCTTCAGCCAGGAAGAAGTGGGTAATGCTATGCTCTTTTCTGAACAGGCCGGCGTGGCATTTACCAATGCGTTGCGATACAAGGTGAGCGAGCAGGAAGCGGCAACGGATTGGCTCACCGGACTCCCGACCAGAAGGTCTTTTCATGCCAGGCTGAATCGAATCCTTTTGGAAGTAAAGCCCGATGAAACCCTTTCTGTTTTAATGATCGATATCGACCACTTTAAGCATATAAACGACAATTATGGCCATATATTTGGAGATTCGGTGCTGGTCGGAGTTGCGTCAGCCTGCAAAGAAGCTTTCCGTACCCAAGATATCAGCTGCCGGTACGGGGGGGAAGAATTTTTACTGCTCCTTCATGGGGCGGATCAAAAGACAGCTACAATGGTCGCTGAACGTATCCGGGATCATGTACAGAATCTTACCTTTAAGGAACATCCAGAAGTATCGGTGTCGGTAAGTATAGGGATTTATACCACCACCTATCAGCAGGATATTAAAGAAAGCATTGCCTATGCAGACGAAGCCTTGTACAGAGCCAAGGAATCTGGTAGAAACCGTTGTATACTTTACAACTGAGGTAGTACATGTATACTGCTCCCCCAAAAAGCCAATTATTCCTCATCCTCTTAACCTTTTTTAGTATATCTGCAATTTTTCCCAACGATACGGCGGATATCCGCTCTGTCATTGTTACCACTGCGAAGAGATATGTGGGGGTTCCCTATATGTATGGAGCCGCGTCCCCCTCAGCCTTCGATTGTTCTGGTTTTATCGGTTATGTATACCGGGAAGCCGCTGACATTAGGGTCCCCCGGTCGTCCCGTCAAATATGGCTCATCGGCCTTCCAATTCCGCTTGCGAAGGCCCAGCCGGGGGATATTCTTGTTTTTGATACTTCCGGCGGCTTCCCCAGTCATGTGGCACTTCTCATCGATAAAAGTCAGATGATTCATGCGGTATCCCAGGGGCCCCGTACAGGGGTAATGATTTCTCCCCTGAATGACAGCTATTTTGGCCCCCGGCTTATCGGGGTTCGCAGCTTTATCGCCGACATGTCCGTAAAAAGGACTGAAACCGAAAAGCCCAACTCAGAGCCGGTTAAAAATGAAATACCAATTGATACAATTTCCTTTACCATTACCAATGAACCGGTCATTTATACTGATAAAATCCCTGCTCAGGTCGGAAGCGGTGTCCAATTTGTCGTGAGCAACGGTACCGGCAAAGATGGAACCTTTGAAATACTCTTTTACAAGATGGACCTAGATCCGGCTAAAGCAAAAACGATCCGACAGGATAGGATAACCATAAAAGCCGGCGATTCCATAGAACTGGATCCCATTATATTAACCGAAACTGGACAGTATAAATTAATCTTAAAAACCAGCAGTAACCTGAAACGGGTCGAACGGGTCTGGAAAGTAGTAAGTTCAAAATAAAATGGCTATCCCCTGCTTCCTAAGCCTGCAAAGGATAGCCCCCATCGTAAATACCTGGAAGCCCAGCCCGGGACAAGAAAAGCCCCGACGAAGACCACTACATACTACACAACCTTATAACCCGCCTGTATGGCCTCCAAGTTCATCGGTATAAATTTATGCTTGGTTTCGGGGAAGAACTTTTTAAGAATCCGTTCCGTATCGGTGAGCTTTAAGGCTCCGGTCAGTTTTGCTAAAGCCCCCAGGGCAACCATGTTGGCAATCTTGGCATCCCCTATTTGTTCAGCCATGCCCTGAGCATCAACCTTAACCACCCGTATATCCTTCCGTTCGGGATCGGTTTTCACCAAACTTGAATTAATAAGCATGAGCCCCTTAGGTTTTAACATCTGTTCACAGAGGGGTAAGGAATCCATGTTCATGACCAGGACCGAATCGGGTGTAGTAACCAGGGGACTCGCTATTTCTTCATCCGAAACGATGACCCCAGCCCGAGCAATTCCGCCCCGTTTTTCAGCACCATAAAAGGGAAAAAAGGTAACATTTTTACCTTCTTCCATAGCAAAATATACCCATATTTGTCCTAAGGATATGATACCTTGACCGCCAAAACCGGCAAAAAAAGATTTTTCTGTCATCGTGCAGCCCCCTTTGCTGCGGCGCCGCCCAGGCCAGTGCTGGCCGCAGCAGCCCCTGCTGAAGCTCCAGCAAGCTCGTTTTTAATTTCCCCAAGGTGATAATAAGGAATCATGTTATTTTCGAGCCATTCCACCGCCTCCCGGGGCTCCATCCCCCAGTTTGTCGGACACTGGGAAAGGATTTCCACTAGGGTAAAGCCCTCTCCGTTCATCTGGGCCTGGAATGCCTTTTTAATATACTGTTTGGTTTTCCGTACATTGGCGGGGGTGTTAACCGCACCCCGGGCAAGGTATTTTGTTCCCCCCAGGGTAGCCAGGAGTTCGCAGACCTGGATGGGATAGCCCATGCCTGCTTCTATAGGATCCCGGCCCAATGGCGCAGTGGTAGCCTTTTGGCCAACCAGAGTGGTGGGGGCCATCTGACCGCCAGTCATACCGTAAATGGCGTTATTTACAAAAATAACAGTAAATTTTTCACCCCGGTTGGCGGCATGAATGATCTCAGCGGTCCCAATGGCCGCCAGGTCGCCATCCCCCTGATAACAAATAACCAGATGATCCGGCAGGACCCGCTTAATACCCGTAGCCGCCGCCGGTGTGCGGCCATGGGGCGGCTGGACTGAATCAAAATCAAAATACAGGTCTGCCCAGATTGAACAACCCACAGGATTGGTAATAATCGCCCGTTCCTGCAAGTCCATTTCATCAATTACTTCTGTTATGAGCCTGTGTATTACCCCGTGTCCGCAGCCTGCGCAGTACTTAGTGGATACTGTTTTTAAGCTCTCGGGGTGTCCGTAGAGTTTCTTCATAAATTACCTCCCGAGGATCCGCTTCGCCTCTGCGAAGACCTCTTCTTCTGTGGGGATAACCCCGCCGCAATGACCCAATAGATGTACGGGAGCACGGCCAAGAACCGACAGCCGCACATCTTCTACCAGCTGGCCCATACTCATTTCTACGGTCAGGAAGGGCTTTTTCCGTTCAGCAAGCTGTGAGAGGACCTGTTCGGGGAAGGGCCACAGGGTGATGGGCCGGAACAGCCCCAATCTAATCCCCGCCTTTTCGGCAAGTTTTTTTGCACCGAGACAAACTCGGGCGGAAGTACCATAGGCAACCATATACAGGTCCGCATCTTCGCCGATAAGCTCATAGCGGATTTCTTGAGCCTTTATCTGTTCATAGCGTTTGAATCGGGCTTTAACCTTGGCTTCCAGATTCTCCGGTACCAAATCGAGGGACGAGATATGACGGGCTTCACGACCGGTTCCTGTCTGGTGCCCGACAGACCAATCCCGTTTTGGCAGGCTCTTAAGGTCCCGTTCAGGCGGCAGCACCACCCCTTCCATCATCTGACCGATCATACCATCGGCCTGAAGGATAACCGGTACCCGCCAGGT
>Ga0101944_10004821_pt1 | contig 16146 bp, 15 predicted proteins | sample DewCreD2012metaG_FD_75245 | JGI IMG/M metagenome (GOLD analysis project Ga0101944, IMG submission 75245) | Hot spring sediment bacterial and archeal communities from British Columbia, Canada, to study Microbial Dark Matter (Phase II) - Dewar... ...
TCCGTGCACCGGGGAATAGGATGGTTCAACTACCCTATTGAACCCGCGAAAACGCCGAGGGTTTTGCTGCTTTTCACATTTTCTTACAGTAAAGACTCAGCCGCACTTCGCTTGATTAGGGACTCGTAGACCGTGAAGCGGTCTTCGTTGGCTACGGTGAGGTCATCCTTTGCCTCGGCCGATAATGCGATCCACGGCCCATCGTAATCAAGAGTCGTCGGAAGCCCGGTGCAGTTCATGGCTTACGTCGCCAATTTCCCAGCGAAATCATGGATCGCGGATTTTGCGCCCCGACGCGAGTTTCGGATTAACAAGGCGGTTTGCGCCGGCGCGCTCCGGCCGCATGGGACTGGCCGCCATTATACCCCCGGGGGACCGTTATGGCGAGCGTTTCAGGTGGGCCGGGTCGGTAGCCGTCTGGACTTCCTTCAACTTGCAGATGGATGCCATGGATCGAGAACGTGACGACCTCAGCCGGCGAATGGTTCACCAAGGGCTTGCAGGTTCTCCCGCAGTTCCACACGCTGCCAGTCGTTCATTGCCAACAACTGCACGGTGGCGCGACCAATCGCTGTGCGACCCACAACGAAGGTTCCTTCCCATGCGAAATGGTCCGGCCAGCGATCCCGGCGCGGATGAAACAGCGGCACAAGCTGTCGGGTCTCGGGATCAAGACCGGCAATGTTCGGCCCCTTGTGGAAATTGCAGAAGCCACACGCCAGCGCCAGGTTGTCGGGCTCGGTGGGCCCGCCGTGTTGGCGGGCAATGATGTGTTCGATATGAAACCGAACAAACCTTGAGGCCGCCTGAGGCAATCGGCAATACTCGCAAACGCTGCCGGCCCGATGCCAGACCAGGGACCGCAGGGCAGTGTCCATCAGGATTGCCTACGTAGCTGAGAGCGGGCCTTGGCCTGCAATATGGCAATCACGTCGATGGCGTGCAGATAGCCGGCATACTCTTCGCGCTCCTCGGCGGTGAGCAAGCCTTCGTTGGAGCGATCCGCCAGATAGTCGATGCGATTCTGCATCGCCTCGTCGGCACGCAAGTCGGCAATCTTAGCCGCGACCTCCGGCGAAAAAGAAGCGGCAAACGGTTCCAGCAAACGATCAAGATGGACGGTTACGCTGCTCATAACGGACTCCAGGCGGAGCAAGAGAGCATCCCCAAAGGGCATTGTAACTTGCGCGTTGGGCTTGGCCTAGCTCGTAGACGGCCCGCGCCTCGGGCCTCTCCACCTGAAGGAGGAGGCGGTCGTGGGTCCGGGACAATTCGTGACGCAGTGCGTCACAAATCGGGTACGCAAGGCAGAACGCCTGGATTTGCTGGAGGTCGGTGCGGTCCAACCCCTTCCGAATTCAGCAGTTAGGCGCTGTGAAATCTGAACGCCTTGAAATTTGAACGCCTGACCAATGTTCCGGATGTTCGCCCATCCTGTGGGGAAATCGTCATTACAGGAGAGGCAGAAGGGCCCGCCTCTTGTCGCCTCGGGACAGGCGCGTCCTTGCTGCAAGATCATGCATTCGGTGCGTCATAACAGCACGGAATGCAGCCTGCGGGGGACTCGTCGAGACGCCATTCTCCAAATCGCAACCGATTACTAGCCAATGGGATAAGATGCTCCACGGGATACTGGTCGTTCGTGGCGCGCCATTTGCAGTCCCGTCGAATCGTCGGTCCCATCTGTCGGATTGGCACCATGGCGACCGATCATCTGAAGAGGTGAGGGTCAAGGAGTGCGGATCCTCGAGGCACCCCACCAAGCGAGGTGAGCCATGCAACCCGATGTAGCTCAATGGATCCGTGTCAGCAAACGGCTTACCCAAGCGAGCGGCTACCTGGAGCTGGGGCTGCCGCAGCAGGCGCTCGACGTGTTGGACAATCTTGGTCCGCTGGGTCCCTTCGAGGCTCAAGTCGAGCTGCTCCGCGGCGAAGCCTATCGTCGGCAGCAGAGGTTCCAGGAGGCCGCGGTGTCGTTCAGGGCGGCAGCGGAGAAATCCTTGTCGGCTCGCGACCGCCAAGCACTCCTGCTGATGTCCGTGTGTTATCAGCAGACGGGCAACGTTGTCGAGGCCCTGCGGAGGCTCGCCCAGGCTCGGGACGCTTCGTCCCCGGAATCGAAGTGAGGGCTGCGCTCTCCTAGTTGGCCTGCCAGGGCGAGCCCCAGACCACCTCTCCGTCGGCCAAGGTGCAGCGGACCTGCAATCCCGCCGAGAATGCCGCGGGCTCCGAGGGGGGGAGATCGAACTGGATCAAGTCGGCCGGCGAACCTTCGGCGATCGACTGTGTCGGCAAGCCTAGCAGCGCGGCCGGATTGTGAACCGCCATCTGAAATGCGGTCGGGAGATCCACCCCGGCAAATCGCATCAAGTTGCAGACCCCCACGCTCGCCGGAGAGGATGCCCCGGCCATGATTTCGCGCTGTCCGGCGACGACCAATTTTCCGTCGGGGAGGATCTCCACGTCGCAGAACGGGCTGGCGTAACGGCCGGGCGCTTGGCCTGCCTGGCCTGACAGGTCGCTTACCAGAATGCACCGTTGCGGGGTCTTGGCGCGGACAAAGACCTTGACCATGTCGGGCGGCAGATGGTGCCCGTCGGCAATCAGGCTGGCCCAGAGCCGATCCTCGGCCAATTGCGGCCAGAGGTAATTGCGAAACCGGTGGAACGTGGGATGGGAACCGTTGCCCAAGTGGGTGCTCAGCCGGGCCCCGGCGTCGACGGCCGCTCGGATCTGGTCCGGACTGGCCGATGTGTGCCCGATCGCGACAATCACCCCCCCGGCGCATGCCTTTTGGATAAAACCCACGCAGCCATCGAATTCTGGCGACAGGGTGAGGATGCGGATCCAGCCCCGCGCGGCCTCCTGAAGGCGTTGAAACTCGTCCCAGTCCGGCGGGCGGCAATGTCGCTTGGGGTGGGCGCCCCGGGCACCCTCCTCCGATGTGATATACGGCCCTTCCAAATGGATCCCGGGCATTCGCCGGGACCATGCCGCCGATCGATCGCACAGCGAGGCGATGGTCGAGACCGCGTGAGTCAGGACCTCCACGCCCTCGGTCGTTACCGTGGGGCAAATGCGCGTCACGCCGAACGGGTGAAGCGATTGGACAACGCCCGCCACCTTGTCTTCCGTCAGCCGGGCGGAACTAAATTCTACCCCCCCATAGCCATTGACCTGGATGTCGATCAGGCCCGGACTGATCCACGGCCATCGCTCGATGTCCGGCTGTCGCCCGGCGCCCGACTCCACGGCCGTGATCCGCACTACTCGACCATTGGCGATCTCGATCTCCGCTGCCTGACCGCTGTCGTAAAGCCGTCCTGAAAGTCTCATGGCGATCCTCCCACCCCACTTTAGCCGAAGCCGCTTGGGGACGAAAGTGTTCGCGGTTTGCTGCCAATCTGGCAGCGGAGGCTTGGGAGAGTGGTGTTGGTATCGCACTAAGTCTTTGCTGATCCATGGCTAAGATCGGCAGAAAGGATTTGGCATGACGTTTGCATGAGATTGGGGTGCGGTCGGTTCAGTTGTCACGGAACTTCACGATCCACACGAAGGAGGCTTGGCCCATGGTTTTGCGCTACATGAATCCCACGCATCCCGTGCATCAGCTTCGCCGGGAGTTGGACCGTTTGTGGTCTCAGGTGATGGGCGATCAACTCGAGCCGCCGTGGACCGGCCTGGTTCGCGGCCAACCGGCGGTCAACGTTTGGGAGACCGAGGACGCGCTTTTCGTGGAGTTGGAGACGCCGGGGCTGAAGAGCGACCAATTGGACATCTCCGTGGTCGGCGACCAGTTGTCCATCCGCGTGCAGCGGCCGGAAGTCGAGGAAAAAGGCGCGACGTACCATCGCCGGGAGCGGCCGGTGGGCTCGTTCAGCCGGGTGCTCCGACTGCCGGCCCCCGTGGACGCCGACGCGGTGGAGGCCGAACTCCAAAACGGCGTGCTGTGCATCAAACTGCCGAAGGCCAAAGAGGCCCGGCCGCGGAAGATTCAGGTCGTTGGCAAGTGACGAAGGAAAAGGAGCTTGACATGGCAGACGATCCCCAAGTCGTGAAAACCCCGGCCAGCGAGGTCGCCCCGGCCGAACACACCCGATCCGGGTCCTATTATCGTCCGAATGTGGACATCGTCGAAAAGGCCGAGGAGCTGATCGTCCGGGCCGACGTGCCCGGCGCAACGGCCGACGGAATCGACGTGAAGTTTGAAGACGGAACGCTCGTGATCCACGCCAAGGTGCCGCCGCGAAACCAGGATGTCGACTTCCTGGTGAAGGAGTACGGCGTGGGCGATTTCTATCGCGAGTTTCGCGTCAACGAGACCGTGGACGTGGCGCGGATTTCGGCCGAACTCGCCGATGGAGTGCTCACCCTCCATTTGCCGAAGATCGAAGCCGCCAAACCGCGAAAAATCCCGGTCAAGTCGTAGACTCGCGGGTTTCCCCGTCGTGAAAGCCGGAAGGCGCCTTGGCGCTGGAAACGGCAAAGGCGTTCCAGAGAGCCGTTGATCTGGATGGTTTTCGGTAAGCGTTCACGGGGACTGTCCCGATGTTCGCGGCGAAGTCCGCGAAAATGGGACTGTCCCCCTGGCCGGTCAGGGGACACGCGCATTTTTCGGCGCGAAAGGGCTCGAAAAACGAGCCAGTCCCCGGCCTGCAAACGGTTTCGGTTTTCGACACCCCCAGCCAATCGAAGGAGACGTTTCGCATGAGCCTGATCCCTTGGAGAAACAAGTCGAAAGAGCCCGTCCGCGCCGACGTCTCGCCGCTGGCGGCCCTGCGCATGGAGATCGACCGCTTATTCGACGCTATGGCGCGGGATCCCTTTGGGGCCCTGGATTGGGCCGTCGGCGGAAGCCGGGGCTGGGTTCCCCCGGTCGACGTCGCGGAAAGCGAGGACGAACTGACGGTTCGCGCGGAAATCCCTGGAATCGACCCGAAGGAGTTGCAGGTCAACATTTCGGGCAATCAGCTTGTGTTGGCGGGCGAGAAGAAGGAGTCGAGCGAAAGAAAGGGCAAGGACTTTTACCAGACCGAGTCCCGCTACGGGGCCTTTCGCCGCTCGATTCCTCTCCCCGACTCGGTCGACCAAGAGAACGTGGAAGCCGAGTACGTCAATGGCGTCTTGACCATCCGGTTGAAGAAACGCCAGAGCGCCCCCCCGAAAAAGGTGGAGGTCAAGGTCAAGTAACGTTGCCGCAGGGCGACGCCCGGTCCATCGCGACGCACGCGGGCCAGGCTTTCGGCTTCGTCGGGCACGAGGCCGAGGGCCTGGCCTGGGTTTGGCGAATCGCAATTCGCGGCCGCGAACGGGTCGGGGCAGTGGCATGTCCAGGCCTTCTCGTGTAGACTTAGGGGACTAGCCACGTCCCGGACCGCCTCGATACGTCAGGAAATCGGCCATGTTCTGCCGCGGAGTCCGCGGGGCCACCATTGCGGACGCCAACACCCCGGAAGCGATCCTGAAGGCGACGCTGCAACTGTTGGCGCTGATGATCCGCCAGAACGGCATCCGGCAGGAAGACGTGGCCAGCGCGATTTTCTCCACCACGGCGGACCTGGATGCCGAGTTTCCGGCCCTCGCCGCACGGCAGCTCGGCTGGCTGAATGTCCCCCTGATGTGCAACCACGAACTCGACGTGCCCGGCTCGATGCGCCGATGCGTCCGGATTCTCCTCCACTGGAATACCGACAAGACCGCGGAAGAGATCGTTCATGTGTACATCAAGGGCGCGGAACGACTCCGGCCGGACCTGTCCAAGCTGCCGCCAGTGGACTGGAACGAATTGGAAGGGTGGATTCGGGATCACTTGAATCAGAACGCCAAGCCGATCCGGCAATGAACGGGGCGCTGGCGCGGCTTCGTCGGCGCTTGAAGAAAGAGATAAGCAGCCTGTCCCCGACGGGGGGCTGTCGCCGTTTCTGGAGTAGCTCGGAGCCGCTTTGCCCAGGAGGATTCCATGATGAAAGCAACGAAGGTTTGTCTGGCCGTGGCTCTGGTTGGCCTGGGTTTCGCGGCCGAGGGCTCTGGCGCGGACAACGTCCCGCCTGACGGATTTGTGGCTCTTTTCAACGGAAAGGACCTCACCGGCTGGAAGGGCCTGGTGGCCAGCCCGCCGGTGCGGGCCAAGATGTCGCCGCAACAGCTCGCCGAGGCCCAAGCCAAGGCCGACGAGAAGATGCGGGCTCACTGGAAGGTCGAGGACGGCGTTCTGGTGTTCGACGGCAAGGGCGACAACCTCTGCACGGCGAAGGACTATGGCGACTTCGAGCTGCTCGTCGATTGGAAGATCCTTCCCAAGGGCGACAGCGGCATCTATCTCCGCGGCTGCCCCCAAGTGCAGATCTGGGACTACAACTTCAATCCGGTCGGCTCGGGCGGACTGTACAACAATCAAAAACACCCCAACAAGCCGCTCAAATGCGCCGACAAACCGATCGGCCAGTGGAACACCTTCCGCATCAAGATGGTCGGCGAGAAGGTCACGGTGTGGCTCAACGGCGAACTCGTGGTCGACAACGTCGTCATGGAAAACTACTGGGAGCGCGACAAGCCGATCTACCCGACCGGTTCGATCGAACTCCAGAACCACGGGAACACGCTGTATTTCAAAAATATCTACCTGCGGGAGATTCCCCGATAGGGGCGAGCGGCCGCTTGAAGGGTCGGGATCCCATCGGGTTCGAACCTTGCTTGCGGCCTCGACGGTTTCTCTCCCGCGCCGAAGCGCCCCGGGGGCGGCTCGCGAGTTCGCCAGACCGCGTATTGGATCAGAGAAGGCCCGCCCGGGCAAACAACTCCCCGACGGCCTTGACCGATTGTTCCAGGTTTTCCTTGCCCATGGCTGCCGTTGCATCCCGAGGGTCTTGTCCCCCAACTCCCTGGGGCCACTCGGAACGCGACTTCGGCAGGCGCGCGAGGTCCACGAGATCGGGCCGGAGGTGCAACATCAGCGAGGTTTCATTGCCGCCGGCGTGATCTATCTGACTCCGCCATCGCGGGCTGATCTCCTTGGTCACGCCGAAGAGCTTCAAGCCGAACCGCGATTGGCGCTCGGCCAGGTTTTCGACCCAGGACCAGCGAGAAGGGCCGTGGCCATCGGCGAACACGGCTTGAAACCCCGCTCGTTTCAACTGGGCGAGGATGGCGTCGACGACGAGCAGATGGAGTCCGAGCGGGACCCAGTAGCAGCTTCCGTCCAGCGGCCGGGGCGGAGTCGTGGTGTCGGCGTAGTCCATGCCGATGAGGGTGCTTCCGTCCTGGGCGACTCGCACGCGGTCGGGGCCCTGATGGATGGGCGGCATGACGACGCCGCCGAACCGCCGCGCGCATTCGACCATCAGCCCTTCCGCTTGAATGGCGTCGGCGCCCAACGCCAAATGTTCGCCGTGCCACTCCAGTGTTCCCAAGGGAAGATAAGCGATCGGGCGCTCGGCCAATCGGCGGCGAAACTCGTGCGGCAACAGTTCGGCATAGCGAACCTTGACCTCCGGCGGCGTGGCCTGGCCCGGGACGGACACCGCTCCCGCCGTCGGCGACGCGGCCAAAAGCATCGCTCCGGAGACGCCTCCCACGCTCGCGCCGAGCAGATCGCGGCGCGAAAGGGCATCGGCCGGTTGAGGACTTGAAGGACTTTGCATCGGGCTTGCTCCCTTGGGTGATTCGTGTCTGGGACTCCCGGCCTTCCCCCGGCCGGTTTTCCGAACCCGCGCGACCACGCGGGCCACGCCGGAGCGCGGGCTGCCATTGGTCGCAAGGGTTCCGGTTCCAGCAGGCGAGAGGCCCCTCGACCCTTGCTCGCTTAGCTTATCCTGCCCGCCGGATGCCATAAAGCACGTCTTCCCATCGCAGCGTTCGGCGCTTCCCCCACGAGGCCAGTCCTGCTTACCCTCCCGGCGGCGGCGGAATTCCTTGTGCACGGCGACGCCTCGGGCAGGAAGCGATCGGGCTTGGCAGCTCAAACCGCCGCGATGGCCGAGGATACCGCCCCCCCTTCGTCGGTCGTCCTCGTCTGAGCCGCTCGCGTTTCTCCGCTGGCGATACTCGTGGGGGCGCCTCATAAAGAACTGCAACGTGATGTCGCCCAAGACGTTAGGAAAGGGAGCCAGGCGGTGGATTCGTATTGTGGGGATTGCCTGGGGCGGTTACAATCTGCGTTCCGCTCACCCTAGGATCAGCCGATATGTCCGCGGAAGGGAATCCGCAGAACGAACGCTCCATTCTTGCCCGTCTGCTCGTCGGAGTCGCTCGCTGGGCGACTGGCTATCCGCGACTGACGTTGGCGATTGGGGTCCTCCTGGCCATCGCCTCGATCGTGTTTGCCGCGACGCGGATGCGCTACCATACCAGCCGTGCGGCCCTGATCAGCAGCCGCTGCCCCTTCCATCAGCGGTGGCTGGAGTATACGAAGGAATTTGGCGAGGCCGAGGACGTCGTCATCGTGGTCGAGGGCAAGGGCCGCGAGGCAATCGCGCCGGTGGTCCGGGAGATCGCCGATCGCGTCGGCCGCGAAAAACGGTTCTTCTTTTCGGTGTTCCACGACGACGTGGATCTGACGCCGCTTCGCGCCAAGGGCCTTCATTATCTGCCGCTCGCCTCGCTCGAGGCGATCGACCGCATGTTGGACGAAATCTCGCCGGTGCTCCAAGGCGACTGGTCCCTTCTGAGCCCCGGCGCGATGGCCGGCGCGTTGGCGTCCGGCATGGCGCGGATGTCCGGGCCCGAGGGAGGGATTCCCGCGGCGGCCGAGGAAATGGCGGCGGGCGTCCAACGGGGGCTGGGGCCGTTGTGCGATCTGCTCAGCGCGGCCTTCGATCCGAGCGGTCGCTATCGCTCGCCATGGCCTGATCTGCCGGACTCGATGGGGGCGGCTGCCCCTTCGCTGGCCCCAGGACTGCACCCCGGCAGCGACCGGTTCGGCTTCGTCGTGCTCAAGCTCCACGAAGACAAGTCGTCGAGTTTTGCCCAGAACGCCGAGGCGATCGCCCTGTTGCGGAGGATCGTCGCCGAGGCGAGGGCGCGCCACCCCGAGGTGAGCATCGGCCTGACCGGATTGCCGATCATGGAGCACGACGAGATGCAGTCGAGCCAAAACTCGACGATCGTCGCCAGCGTGCTGGAGGCCGGCGGTCTGGTGCTGGTCCTGGTGGCCGGTTTCGGAGGGCTGAGGCATTCGCTCCTGGCGATGACCTCCCTGGCCTTTGGGATGGTGTGGTCGTTCGGCTACGTGGCCCTGACCATCGGCCATCTGAACATTCTGAGCAGCGCGTTTGGAGCGATCCTGATCGGGCTGGGGACGAATTACGGCATCTACTCCGTCGCCCGATACCTCTACCTCCGTGCCCGGCGACTCCGGACCGACGAAGCGCTGGAGGATACCGCGGCGACGGTGGCGCCGGGGATCACGGTCGGGGCGGCGACCACGGCGATCGCGTTTTTTGTCGCTGGGTTCACCGATTTTCCAGGGGTGGCGGAACTGGGCGTGGTCGCCGGAGGCGGCATTCTGCTTTGCTGGCTGGCGGCCGTCACGGTGCTGCCGGCCCTGGTCCATCTGGTCGATCGCAAAGCGTCGCGGCGTCCCGTTCCCGTGCCCCTCGACTTCCACTTGTGGATCCGTCCCCTGGTGGCCAGGCCGCGCCGGGTGATTGCGATTGGGATGGGCATTACGGCGCTCTTGGGGCTGGGCATCACGCGCCTGTGGTACGATCATAACCTGCTGCATCTCCAGCCCGCCGGTCTGGAAAGCGTGCAATGGGAAGAACGCTTGCTGGCGGAAATGAGCCAGGGGGCATGGTTCGCGGTCTCCATGGCCGACACGCCCGAGGAATTGGCCGCGCGCAAGGCCGCCTTCCTCCGGTTGCCGACGGTGGACCGGGTGGACGAGATCGCATCGCTCTTGCCAGCCGATGAGGATCGGAAACTGCCCCTCATCCGCCGGATCGCCCACCGGCTTCGCGACCTGCCGGACCAGCCTCCCCGAATCGCCATTCCCCGCCAGGAGCAGCTCCTGCCGGTGCTTCATCGGCTTCGGGCGGCGTTGGCGGGCTGGCCGACGGCAGCGGGCGCGGCCCGCGAATTGGCGGCCCTGGAAGAAACCATGGGACAGATGGCCCCGGCCGAGTACTACGCGAAGCTCTCCGGATACCTCGACCGCGCGGCACGCGAACTGCTCGATCGCCTTCACGCGCTTCGCGACGCTGCCCATCCCTCGCCCCCCGATTGGAACGATCTGCCGGCCGGGTTGGTCGATCGGTTCGTGGGCCGCAGCGGGAAGCTCCTCCTGCGGGTGTATGGCAAGGGCAGCCTTTGGGACATGGACGCCATGGCGAGGTTCGTCGCCGACGTCCGTGGCGTGGACCCCAAGGCCACCGGCAATCCGATGCAGGTCTACGAGGCCTCCCGGCAGATGAAGCGAAGTTACGAACAGGCCGCGCTGTACGCGATCTTGATCATCGTCCCGCTGGTCTTCCTCGACTTCCGCCGACCGCGCGACACGTTCCTGGCCGTCCTGCCGCTCGGGCTGGGAATGTTCCAGTTGTTCGGACTGATGGGCCTGCTGAACGTGCCGTTGAATGCCGCGAACATCATCGCTTTGCCGCTGATGCTCGGCATGGCGATCGACAACGGCGTCCACATCATGCACGATTTTCACGGGCAACGCGGCCGCTACCGCATGAGCCACGCGACGGCGATCGCCGTGGTGCTCGATTCGGTCACCACCATGGTCGGCTTCGCCGTGTTGATGGTTGCCGACCATCGCGGGCTGCAAGGGCTGGGCCGCGTCATGACGATCGGAATGGCTTGCTGCTTGTTCTCCTCGCTCATCATTCTGCCGGCGATCCTCGCGCTGATGACGCAAGGCCGGGAGGAAGAGCGGGAATCGCTGCCAGCGTTCGAGCCGAACGTGGCTGAGGAAGCATCCGACGAGCCGGAAAACGCCCAGATAACCCTGGCCCCCGCCCTCGCGCGCCGCGCGGATCCCGAGCGGGCGCCGCCTTCCGTCGCCGTGCGCCCGTCGCGATCCGCGCGCCCGTCCATCCGCCGGGCGGCGTGAGCGGCAAGCGAGGCGATTCCCTCTCACCGCGGTCTTGGCGCAGGAACGCAATGGCCGCGCCCCCCCGTCGCCGCCGGTTCAAGGGCCCTCGGTGCTCTTGCCGGCGTGGGCAAGGTTGCGGAGAATCTGCTGGGCGACCTTGTGCACGTCCATATCCACGGCCACTTCCATGTTGTGACGCCAGGCGGGGACGCGCCGCCGGTCGAACACCGTCGCGCCCACCGTGAGTTCGCCGCGGACCTCCACGTCGCCCGCCATCTCCTGCGTCACGAACAGCTCGGGATTCGTGACCGCGATCAAGGCGATCGAATCGTGCACGTGGATTCCCTCCAGGCCCGACTCCTGCCGGAAGGCCCGGAACGCGGGCGGAAGAATTCTCCGCACCAGTTTGCCAACGCGGGTCGTTTCCTCGGGCAGTTGGCTGAGCACATCGAAGCCGAGAACCAGCCGGTTGGTCACGTCCAAGGGGACGAGGGTCTTGGTGGTTCGGGAACGGAAGACGGCGCGAGCCGACTCCGGATCGCAATAGATGTTGAACTCGGCGGCGGGCGTCACGTTGCCCGGCCCCGCCACCGCGCCCCCCATCATCACGATGCGGCCCACGAGCGAGGGAAGTTCCGGGTCGCGATGGAACGCGCGGGCGAGATTGGTCAGCGGCCCCAAGGCCACGATGGTCACTTCTTCGGGCGCCGCGCGGACCTCGTCGCAGATGATTTTTTCCGAGGGATGCGGGGCGAGCAACTCGGCCACTTCCAGCCCGGCGTCGCCCAACCCGTCCACGCCAAACAAATGGCGGCTGTCCACAGGCAATCCGTGATCGGGCTCCGAGGCGGCGCCGAGCCGCGGCAGGCGGGGCGGATCGAGCTGCTCGACAATGGCCTGGACGTTTCGCGTCGCCAGTTGCGGCGAGACGTTCCCCCCCACCGCCGTCACCGCCACCACCTCCAGCCGCGGATCGAACAGCGCCATGCACAGGGCGAGGGCGTCATCGATGCCCGGATCCACATCGAGAATCACCTTTTTCGCCATTCCACCCTCGCCTCATTGCAGGGGCAATCGACGCGCGCCGCGATCCCGTAAGCTGCCCTCCGCCGCGACCAAAGTCTGGCGCCCGTTCACGGGGACCGCCCCGATTCTCGCGGCAAAGTCGGCTGAATGGGGCCGGTCCCCTTGGCCGGATGCCTCGCGACGCGGCCGAGCATTGTTCGCCCGGCTCCGCCACGCTATCCTAGGGGAATCCATCCCACGTTGCAAGCCACCGCCCGTCTTTCCCATGGCGTTCGCCTCAGGGCAAGCCAAGACCGCCGAATCGAGCGACAAGAGAACACGATATGGACGCGCTTTCACCGGAGTCGGTCATTCGTTGCGTGGAAGCGGGCCAGGACCTCGCGATGGATCAGATGCAAAGCGCCGTGGACGGCGTCATGCTGGGGCGATTCACCGACGCGCAGATGGAACGCCTCTTGCTGGGGTTGCGCCGCAAGGGGGAAACCGTGGCCGAGGTGGCGGGCGCGGCCGCCGCAATGCGCCAGCACGCCACGGTGATCCGTTCCCGACGCACGGGAATCCTGGACACCTGCGGCACGGGCGGCGACGGTTCGAAGACGCTCAACATCAGCACGGCCGCTGCGCTGGTGGCCGCCGCAGCCGGCGCGCCGGTCGCCAAGCACGGCAATCGCGGCGTGACCAGCCGGAGCGGCTCGGCCGACGTGCTGGCCGCGCTGGGCGTCAACATCGAGGCCAGCCCGGACTGCGTCCAGCGCTGCCTCGACGAACTCGGCATCGGCTTCTGCTACGCCCCCCTGCTGCACCCGGCAATGCACCGCGTGGCCGCCGTGCGGCGCAAGCTCGGCGTGCCGACGATCTTCAACCTCCTTGGACCCCTGGCAAACCCCGCCCAGGCCAGCTACCAGTTGATCGGGGTGGGCCGTCCCTCGCTCCGCCGGTTGTTGGCCGAGGCCCTGGCGATGCTCGGGACGCAGCGGGCCGCCGTCGTACATAGCGACGATGGAATGGACGAAGTGAGCCTCGGCGCCGTCACGCGCCTGACTCTCGTCGCCGAGGGCCGCCTCACCGAACTTGCCCTCTCGCCCGAGGACCTCGGTTTGCCTCGCTGCTCCCGCGACGAACTCGTCGTCGAGGGCCCAGAGCAAAGCGCGGCGGCGATCCGCGAAGTACTGCTCGGGCAGCGCGGCGCGCCGCGGGACGTGATCTTGGCCAACGCCGGTGTTGCTCTTTGGGTGGCAGGCAGGGCGACAAGTCCCGCCTCCGGTGTCGCTACCGCGTCCCAGGCCATCGACAGCGGCGCCGCCGCCGCATTGCTCGCCCGTCTGGTACAACTCACTCACCAGACGCCCGGCCGCTCCCCCTGAGTCGCCCCGCGAAACGACTGCGCCCCCTTCGCCGTGACCGGTCCCAGGCCGCGGACTGGTTGATCATTCGCGCCATTTCGGACCGAGAAACCCTCGTATCACCATAACACGCCAGGCGGGTCCATATACGCCCATAGGTTCCATCACGAATCGGTCTACCTTCAGGATGGCAAACTGGGTAGAATTGACACCTCATTTTTGGAGGCATCCCAAAGGCGTTCAGTCAAGGTGATCCTGTCGCGCGGCAAAGCGAGTCGGCGGGGGCCGATGCAGCGGGATCGTGGGGCCGTAAGTCGACGAAGTCCCCCTGTTTCCACCCGCGGCGGACCACCGACGATGTAGCGCAAGTTTCATTGATTTAAGGGTTTTCGGCGGAACTCCTAAACCTTGTAGCGGGCGGCGCGTCGAAATGTTGCGTTTCTGGACGGCGGGTGAGTCGCACGGACACGCCCTGGTTGCGATTCTGGACGGGTTTCCATCAGGGCTTCCGATCTCGATCACCGAGATCGACGCCGAACTCGTCCGACGTCAGGGGGGGTATGGTCGAGGGGGACGGCAACGCCTCGAACAAGACAAGGTCGAAATCCTTAGCGGCCTCTGGCGGGGGCAGACCATCGGCAGCCCCATCGCCCTGGTGGTCCGAAACCGGGATTATAAGATCGAACGCATGGAGGATCTGGATCGTCCCCGGCCAGGCCATGCCGATTTGAGCGGGGCCATGAAATACCTGGCCCCCATTCGGGCGGTGCTGGAGAGGGCGAGCGCTCGGGAGACGGCCGTCCGGGTGGCGGCGGGGGCCTTGGCCAAACAACTGCTGGCCCCTTTCGGCGTGACCGCCTTCGCCCATGTTGCCGAGGTCGGACCCATCCGCATCACCCCCAAGTCCGGTTCACTCGCCGAGCAACGAGCGTTGCGCGACGCCAGCCTGCTGTATACCTTGAATCCCGATCAAGACGACGAAGTCAAGACGCTGATCGATCAGTGCCAGAAAGCGGGCGACACGCTTGGCGGGGTGGTGGAGATACGGGTCGAGGGTGTGCCCTTCGGCCTGGGGTCCCACACCCAGTGGGACAAAAAACTCGACGGACGCCTGGCCCAGGCCGTCATGTCCGTTCAGGCGATCAAAGGAGTGGAGGTCGGGCTGGGCTTCGAGGCGGCCCGACGCCGCGGCTCCGAGGTCCACGATCCGATCCGCTACGATCCGGCCCAAGCCTCCACCCACACCTTGGGATACGTGCGTCCGACGAATCATGCCGGCGGCATCGAGGGCGGGATGAGCAATGCCCAGCCGATTGTGATCCGCGCGGCCATGAAGCCGATCAGCACGCTGGCCCGCCCCTTGGAATCCATCAATCTCAAGACGAAGCAGCCCGAGCCGGCCGCCTACGAGCGGAGCGACGTGTGTGCGGTCTCGGCGGCTTCGGTGATCCTTGAGAACGTCGTGGCCTTGGAGATTGCGAGGGCCATGGTCGACAAGTTCGGCGGCGACAGCCTCGCCGAAATGCAGGCGCGGTGGACGCTGTTTCATCGGATGGCGGCGGAGCGATGATTCGACTCCACGACAGGACGCGGCGACAAGTCGCCTTGGCGATTTTCTTTGCATTGGGCCTTGTTCCCACGCTGGCGATTTCCGCGTGGGGGCTCTGGTGGCGGTCCGCGCGGCACGTGGCGTGCGAGGCCCAACAACTCGGCTGGCGGCTGGGGATGATCGCGTCGCTTGGCGGCGTGCGCCATCCAGCGCCGGGCGAGGTGGTTTACGAAGATGTCTCGCTCCGCGAGCCCGAGGGACGCCAGCCCGTCTTCCGCTGCCGCAAACTGGAGATCCGCTGGGAGGATCCGCCCGCCAAGGGCCAAGGGCTGCTGCTCCGCGTGGCCCTCTCCCGGCCCGAGATCGTTGCCTCGCATTGGGCGGAGATTTGGCGCCTCGTCGATCGGCTGCTCACCGGACGCATGGAGGCGGAAGGCCTGACCGCCCGCCTTGTGGCCGAACGACTCCGCGTGGTCGGATGCCAGCCCGCGCACGAGTTGGAGCAAGTGGATGTTCGGATCGAAACGCGGGCCGAGGGACCTTGGCTGGAGGCGGTCTTCCGCATGGCCGGCGAGGCCCGCGCCGAGCCCGCCCGACTCCTCGTCACGCGCAACCGCCAACGCACCCCGGCCGCCACCGGGTTCGAGTTGGACACAGGCAACGGGACCTTGCCGTGCGGACTATTAGCCGGGGGCCTGCCCGGCTGGGATGCCGGCGGACCGGCTAGTTCGTTTCGCGGCGTATTGCGCGTCGAACTCTCGCCCGACGGCCCGAACGCCGAACTCGACGGCCAATTCCTGGGCGTGGATTTGGAAACCTTGATCGCCGACCGGCTCCCGCACCGCCTGAGCGGGATCGCCGACCTCGCGATTGAGCGGGCCCGCGTCCGCCACGGACGGCTCGTCGAGGCCGCCGGCTCGCTGGTGGCCGGGCCGGGCATGGTCGGTCGTTCGCTGCTGGAAGTCGCGATCCAGCGGCTCGGGATGGCGGGAGGCGCGGGGATCGATCGGCCCGACCGCCTCGTGCCCTATGATCGTCTGGCGGTCTGGTTCGCTTGCGACTCCAAGGGAATCCGCCTCCGCGGGCTGTCGCCCAGCGGGGCGCCGGGCACGGTGCTTTCCGGCCGCGGCGGCGCGATTCTCAGCGAACCCGATGCTTTGGAGCCGCCGCTGCCGCTCGCCGCGTTGGTCCAG
>Ga0101944_10004824_pt1 | contig 16139 bp, 16 predicted proteins | sample DewCreD2012metaG_FD_75245 | JGI IMG/M metagenome (GOLD analysis project Ga0101944, IMG submission 75245) | Hot spring sediment bacterial and archeal communities from British Columbia, Canada, to study Microbial Dark Matter (Phase II) - Dewar... ...
AGGAAGCGGTGGCAGAGGCGGTATGGGTAGCCGTAAGAGAGGAGGTCCGGGCGGATATTGTGTTTGCCCGGGTTGCGGCGAAAAAGTAGTGCATCAACAGGGGATTCCCTGTTATTCGCTGTCCTGCTCCAAATGCGGAGCAAAAATGGTGAGGGAATAGAGATGCCGGAAAAGCCTTATTGCTTCAAATATATGAACAGTGCGAATAAATTTTATCTCAACAAAGAGGTGGAATATGCCTGAGGAACAGAAATGCAAAGTGAACGAAGGACATTCACGAGGAGGTCTCCCCACGAAGGAAGAGATTGAAGAGATGAGAGAGCAGCTTGAACTGCATGATAATATGGCGCGTATTAGACATAAGGTCGTCGTACTATCCGGCAAGGGAGGAGTCGGCAAGAGCACGGTTGCCACGAATGTAGCTGTTGCTCTGTCGATGAGAGGGCAGAAAGTCGGATTAATGGATATAGATATTCATGGCCCAAGTATTCCCAAAATGCTTGGCCTTGAAGGAAATATGTTGAAAGGTACTGAAACCGGGCTTACGCCGATTGTTTATACCGATAATTTACGGGTCATGTCGATCGGATTTATACTGCGGAGTCAGAATGATGCCGTTATTTGGAGGGCTCCTCTCAAACATAAACTCATCAGAGATTTTCTCACCGATGTGAAATGGGGGGAGTTGGATTATCTTATCATCGATTCCCCTCCGGGCACCGGTGACGAACCGATTTCCGTTGTCCAATTACTTGAAGATGCTGATGGGGCGGTGATCGTAACGACGCCCCAGGATGTTGCACTGATCGATGTTCGGAAGGCTATAACCTTTTGCCGCCAGGTGAAGCTTCCGGTTTTAGGGGTTGTTGAGAATATGAGCGGGTTTGTCTGTCCTCATTGCGGCAAGACAGTCGATATATTCAAAACCGGTGGCGGTGAATCGATGGCCTCTGATATGGGAGTGCCTTTTCTCGGACGAGTACCGCTTGAACCGAAGATTGTCGATGCAGGAGACAGCGGGCAACCTTATTACGAGTATTTCCGTGAGTCCGAGACGGCAAAGGCTTTCGATACGGTCATAGAACCACTTCTTGGGTTGAACACTCGTAAAACACCTGCATCTTCAGGAGAGTGAAACTATGCCCGCGTATGAATATAAATGTGAAGCATGTGAGCATGTATTTGAGGTGAGTCATTCAATGAATCAAGACCCTGTCATCCTATGCCCTGATTGCAAGGCGAGTGCAAAGAGGATTATCACTGGAGGAACAGGGTTTATCCTGAAAGAATCTCATCAAAAAGATACCGGCATCCAATGCGGCAGGGAGCAAACCTGCTGTGGCAGAAGCACACCGTGTGAGACTCGCCCGTGTGACAAATGAGAGAAAAGAGGAAGGAATGTATACGTGATCATATCAATAGCAAGCGGCAAGGGCGGTACCGGAAAAACTACCGTTGCGGTGAATCTCGCATTATCGTTGAATAATGTCCAGTTAATCGACTGCGATGTGGAAGAGCCAAATGCTCATCTGTTTCTGAAACCTCAGATACAGTCAAAGGCAGTAGCCACAATCCCCATCCCGCAAGTTGATGAATCACTCTGCGATTACTGTGGAAAGTGCCGTGAGGTCTGCGCGTACAATGCGATTGCTGTTTTCCCTGGGGATGAAAACAAAGCGGGAAGCGGTGTCCTCGTTTTCCCTCATCTCTGTCACGGATGTGGAGGCTGCACCTTGCTCTGTCCTCTGAAAGCTATACATGAAGCGGAAAAAGAAATTGGTGTAATCGAAATAGGCATGTGCGGGGATATCCATTTTGTGCATGGGAAATTGCATATCGGCGAAATTATGTCGCCGCCCTTAATAAGGCAGGTCAAACAGTATATGGACCATTCACGCACCGTCATAATTGATGCTCCTCCTGGGACTTCCTGTCCTGTCATCGGTTCTGTAAAAGGAAGCGATTTCTGCATCCTCGTCACCGAACCGACCCCTTTTGGTCTGCATGATCTTACCCTTGCCGTTGAAGTTCTTGAAAAAATGAAGATACCCTTTGGGGTTATTATCAATCGCTCTGATATCGGAGACGGTGGGGTTGATGCTTTTTGCAAAAAGAAAAAAATTCCTGTATTCATGCATATCCCCTTTGATAAAGAGATTGCATTCCTTTACTCTCAGGGAATTCCGTTTGTCACCGCAAAGAATGAGTATCGCAAGCAATTTCAGGATATGTTTGCGGTCATACGCGGAGGGATGAAAGGGGCAACAGTATGAAACAGATAGTTGTCATTAGTGGAAAGGGAGGCACGGGGAAAACTGTGTTGACTGCGTCATTTGCATCATTGGCTGACAACAAGGTTATGGTGGACTGCGATGTGGATGCAGCAGATCTTCATCTTTTGCTGAAGCCCGAAATAAAGGAACGGTATGAGTTCAGAAGCGGTGTAACCGCCAGAATAGATAAAGACATTTGTGAGGAATGCGGTGAATGTATTTCGGTCTGCCGCTTCGATGCAATACGTGAGGATTTCACGGTAGATCCTGTTTCCTGCGAGGGATGTGCTGTCTGCAGCAGAATATGTCCCGCAGGCGCGATCTTCATGGAGGAGAACATTTCGGGAGAGTGGTATATTTCGGAAACACGATACGGTCCCCTCGTACACGCCAGATTAGGTATTGCAGAAGAAAACTCGGGCAAATTAGTTGCCAAAGTTCGGGGGATCGCCAAGGATATAGCTGATAAGGGTGGCAAGGATTATGTGATAGTCGACGGCCCCCCCGGCATCGGGTGTCCAGTTATTGCAGCGCTTACCGGTGCTGACCTCGCACTCATCGTAACGGAACCAACTATATCAGGCATGCATGACATGGAGCGGGTTACACAGGTGTCAAGACATTTCGGCATCCCAACGAAGTTGGTGATCAATAAATACGATCTGAATCCGGGGAACAGTGAAACGATCAAACAAATCTGCGAACAACACGGTGTTGAGGTCATTGCTCAACTCCCTTTTTCCCGCAGTGTTGCTGAATCGATAGTGGAAGGGATTCCCCTCGTCGAATTTAGCGGCAACGGTATCTCTCATGACATCGCACAGCTCTGGGAAAGGATTAAGTGACATGCATTATGTATACGGGCCTGTTCCCTCCAGGAGACTGGGTTTTTCCCTCGGAGTGATATAGTTCCCTATAGATACCCACGCCTGTAGAGGCGTGGGTATCTATAAAAGCTTTCATATTTTTACTTCTCTGATATACCGCTCTCTGCTCAGAAGCGACACCATAAGGGACATCATCAACAACTTGTTAAAAATGTATCCGAAGGAGGGCATTTGACAAATAGATACGCCCCATATTAATCTATATTGAGACTCAATCTCAATGAGACAGGACCTCTTTAGAAAATACCTTATCCAGAAAGGGCAGCGTTTGACGAAAGAGAGAGACGCTATCCTGCAGGAGGCATTTGCATGTGACGGCCACTTCGATCCTGAGACCCTCTATATGGATATGAGGAAGAGGGGAATGAAGGCTTCAAGGGCCTCTGTGTACCGGACGTTGAATCTTCTCTATGAGTGCGGTCTTGTGGAAAGGGTGAGTAAAACAGAGCACGGAACTATTTATGAGCAGGCACTCGGGCGCCAGCATCATGATCATATGGTCTGTAGCGGCTGCGGGAAAGTAATAGAATTCTATTCGGAAAGGCTCGAAAGTCTGCAGGAAGAGTTGTGCCGTGAGCAAAACTTCACCGGTAGAAGTCATACCCTTGAGATCCGGGGATATTGCGGAGACTGTGGAAAAGGAAAAAATGAAAGCGAAGGAGAGAAATTGGATGACTGATGACATTACTCCCCTCATATCGCTAAGAGAGGGCGAAGAGGGAATAATACAGTTGGTTTCGGGCGGTGCGGGGCTTATTGGCAGGCTCGCCTCGCTCGGGATAACTTCGGGTGTGAAAGTTAGAATCGTGAGGAACATCGGCGGTCCTTTGTTAGTAACTACCAACGGCACAAGGATTGCGATCGGAAGGGGACAGGCCCAAAAGATAGGAGTGAGGCGCCTGACTGCTGAAAGTAAACAAGCAGAATCGGCGTGACAGCGGAGAAAAAACTTCTTATCGCTCTCGCCGGACAGCCAAACGTCGGCAAATCAACGGTCTTCAATATCCTGACGGGTCTGTCTCAGCATGTGGGGAACTGGCCGGGCAAGACGGTCGAAAAGAAAGAAGGGTTCTATTCCTCGGACGGCAAAGGAATTAGAATTGTTGATCTCCCGGGCAGCTACAGCCTGACGGCTTACTCTGAAGAAGAAAAAATAACACGGGATTTTATCATCAATGAGCGGCCTGACGCGATAATCCTTATTGCAAACGCATCTTCAGTAGAAAGAAGCCTCTATATTCTTGCCGAGTTTCTTCTCCTGCAGGTTCCTGTAATTTTTGCCCTGAATATGATGGATGTGGCTGAACAGCAGGGCATTCGTATTGATGCGGGACTACTCGAAAAGTATCTCGGCGTGCCGGTCGTACCAATGATAGCTTCCAAGAACAGGGGGATCAAGGAATTGATCATGCGGATCTTTTCCCTCGCTGAAGGAAGAGAAGATTATATGCCTTCTATGGCTGATGTTGCCGAAGATCATCGGGATATCTTCATTGAGTTGGCGGATATTCTGAAGATGTATGTAACTCCACCCTATCTGACAAAATGGGCCATTACGAAAATTATGGAAGGTGACCCTGATATTACCGAGAAGATGAGCCAGTCGGTTCCCGCCGATGCCTGGGCCAAGGTGCAGGCAATTCTGCGGCAGCATGAGGATTCTCTCCACGCTGTTGTGAGGGGAAGATATGACTGGATTGAGGGAGCTGTCCGCTCGGCGATCTCGGAGTTCAAAAGGGGACAGATACTCCTGACGGACCGACTTGATAATGTCCTCACCCGTCCGGTTTTTGGCATTCCGATTCTGCTTGGAATACTTGCGTTCGTTTTTTCTCTCACCTATGGATTGGGGTTGCCCCTGCAGGGGTGGTTGGAATCGCTGATAAAGTCTTTTGCATCAATCATAGAGCCGAGGCTCGGTCACTCATTCTGGCTTAGGGGAATTATCATCGATGGACTGATTGGTGGTGCGGGAACAGTCCTTACCTTTCTTCCCGTGCTTTTCTTTTTTTTTGCCGCCATGGCGTTTCTGGAAGATGTGGGATATATGGCACGAGCAGCGTTTGTTATGGATAGGTTTATGCATTTTATCGGCTTGCACGGAAAGAGTTTTCTGCCGTTCTGTCTGGGCTTTGGCTGTAATGTCCCGGCTGTCATGGGTGCGAGAATACTGGAATCAGGCAGGATACGATTCCTGACCATCTTTCTTACACCATTTGTACCCTGTACTGCAAAACTTGCTGTGGTTACTCTGATTGCTGCAGCCATTTTCGGCAGCAAGGCGCTCGTCATCTCATGGGCACTAATTGCCTGTAATATTCTGGTCATCGGCCTTATAGGTATGATCGCAAGCAAACTGCTGTTTCAGCAGCTCCATATGCCGTTCATCATGGAGCTTCCTGTGTATCACAAGCCGAACGTGAGAACAATCGGTATCGTTGTCTGGAAAAGATTAACTGCCTTTGTTAGAAAAGCAGGGACGATTATTGTTCTTTTTTCCGTTCTTCTTTGGCTCCTTTCCCATATTCCCGGGGGTGACATCGATAACAGTATCCTTGGCCTGATTGGACGCTCCTTCGAACCTTTTGGTGCACCGATCGGGCTTGACTGGAAAATGATCGTGGCATTACTGGCAAGTGTAGCGGCACGGGAGAATTCTATCGCTGCCCTCGGAGTGCTTTACGGCGTCGGAGAGGAAGGTATCAGGGACGTGCTGCCGAACGTGATGAACCATGCATCGGCACTTTCATTCCTGGTAATCCTGATGTTGTTTGTCCCTTGCGTTGCCACGCTCGTTGTTATGAAACAGGAGATAGGGAACTGGCGTTGGTTTCTTTCATCTTTCCTGTTCATGCTCTTGTTATCGTACGCCTCTGGCGTTGCCGCATATCAATTCGCTCTCAGGATAGGGCTATAGCTTGATATCCCTTTCGGATTTCATGTCAGGCAGGGAGAATAACTTCGATAATATTCTCAAAATGTTTTAAAATGAGATTCGGTTTTTGCGGACTTCGTCCGGCAGTGAACAATATTGTTATGAAATGGGAGAAAAAGGATGAAACTGGATGAAGTGATTATTACAAAGGCTATTGTTGAAAGGTATATACGAAAACTGCTTGATCATATGAGGACAGATGTCGCTATTGTCGGAGGGGGACCCGCGGGGGTAATTGCAGGGTATTACCTCTCGAAAGCCGGCAAGCACGTCGCTCTCTATGAACGGAAGCTGAGCCCGGGAGGAGGCATGTGGGGGGGCGGCATGTTATTTAACGAGATTGTGGTGCAGGAAGATGCACTGCCGATCCTCGAAGAATTCGGCATTCAATACCGCAAGTATCAGAAAAACTGCTATACGGCCGATTCAGTTGAATCCATTGCTACTTTTATTGCCAAAGCCGTAAAGGCCGGCTTGGCTATCTTTAACTGCATTAGCGCTGAGGATGTGCTTATGCGTACGAATCGTGTGACGGGTTTGGTCCTAAATTGGACGGCAGTTGAAATTGCACGTCTTCACGTCGATCCCTTAGCAATACAATCCACTTTCGTCGTTGACGCTACAGGGCACGATACATCGGTAGTCCGGGTGGTGCAGGAGAAAGTCCCCGGAAAGTTGCTTACGCCGAGCGGAAAAATAGAGGGGGAGAAATCGATGTGGAGTGACCGGGCGGAGATGCTGACGCTCGAGAATACGAAAGAGGTCTTTCCCGGCTTGTATGTTGCAGGTATGGCGGCAAACGCAACATTCGGCGGCCCGCGCATGGGACCTATCTTCGGCGGGATGCTCCTTTCCGGCGAAAAAGTGGCTCACATGCTGTTGAAAGCGCTTTCGCAGAAATCCAAAAGATCGGCATAGCAACGGCACTACTGTGTAGTGTCTGTCCGTAAAGGACGGTTTTCTCAAAGGGGTGTCATTCTCGCGAATGCGGGATGGATCCCCCGGTCAAGCCGGGGGATGACGAATGATGAGTTGATGGACGGACTCCAGTTATCCCACAAGTACAGACATCAATCCAAGAATTATTGCACTCATGATGGGGATTAAATCTGAAGTACGCTCCCGGTATGCAAGCGTTGCATCTTCTCGCCGAGGACACTCTTCAGAATATCATACGCCTTATCGCTCGTACAGTGCCCCGTGTAGACCATTCCAACTAAATATTGGTCAATAGTCGCAGCAATGTTACGAATATCGTTTTCGGAGTCCGCCGTAGATGTGCTTTTGGGTATGGTGACGAGGTGAAACCCGCCGATAACTAACCTGATAGGGATTCTGCCGAATGTTGCTGAGATGGTATCGATTATGTTCAGAAGGCCGTTATGGGCGCACCCCGTAAAGATTGATAAGGTGTCATTTTCCCTCACCGCCATAGCCAGTTCGTGTTCAAAAGGATCCACACTCCAGGTGGTTCCCTTCTTGATATATAAGCGACTGTTGCCCTTCGGTTTGGGGCGCGTATTGCCGATCTTCGGAAAAATATAGACGCCGGTTAGGATTTCGGTGGTTTGTTCAACGTACGTGAACCTGCCGCGATGCGTTTTCAATATTTCGCTGTCCAGCCCTATAAATCTCTCATACTTCGGTGAATCCTTGAAGTAACATGCTCCTTCCGGCGGCCTCTTAAGATATACGGTAGCATTGTGGTTCAACGAGAAAAAACGGTGAAGTCCACCGCCGTGGTCATAGTGGTGGTGGGACAGTACCGCGGCATCGACATGAGGCAGATCAATGCCGAGTCTCTCTGCATTGTCCGAGAGAGCACCTGAGGCCCCTGTGTCAAAGAGAATAGTTTCTTGGCCCAGCGATATATGTAACGAAAGGCCGTGCTCGGCGGTCAGTCCGATTCTCTCGTCGGTCTTAGTATTTTCTATGAGTGTCGTTACAAGCATGAATCCCTTTCCCTTTTACTATCCATTATGCTGCTCTATTAGGAGAAAAAAACAAAAGCCGGCATCTCCCATCGAGTATTTGTCATGCGATACAATACCATAGCATACTATGGAGCGCGGCACGAGCAGAGGTATTCTGCAAAAAGCTTGCATTTATTATGGGCATATGCTTATAATGAGATGTGCCCAGACCCAAAAAATGTAGGTATGTTGGCTGCAAGCCTGATGCAACGTATTTCAAACCGCGAGGGATCCCGATGACGCATCTCGAGGAAATCGCATTGACCATTGATGAATTTGAGGCGATACGTCTTGCCGATTTGCATGAACTTTACCATGAAGATGCTGCGAAAAGAATGAAAATATCGAGACAGACATTCGGCAGAATCCTTCAGAATGCGCATAGAAAAGTTGCCGAATCCCTTATTCAGGGGAAAGCCCTGAAAATTGAAACAAGCGAGAAGGAGGTATCTGTATGAGAATTTGTTTTCCCGTAGAAGAGGCTCGAGGAATTGCAAGTGAGGTGTATGGACACTTTGGTTCAGCGCCTGCATTTGTTATCGTCGAGACCGACAACAATGCCGTGACAACGATCAATAACAAAGATCAGCATCATTCTCACGGGGCTTGCAACCCACTGAAGGCTCTCAATAATCAGAAGGTCGATGCTGTAATTGTCGGCGGGATTGGAGCCGGGGCATTGATGAAGCTTAACCAGCAGGGAATGAAGGTATTTCAGGCGCGGGCACAGACAGTCAGGGAAAATATCCAGCTGCTTAAAGAGCAGAAGCTCACGGAACTGACCATGCAGCATACGTGCGCCGGTCACGGGCACGGCGGAGGATGCGGACATTAACCCCTCCCCGCCTCCCCTTAAAGATTAAGGGGAGGAAGGGTGAGGTTATGAGACCACGTAAAAGAGGAGGATAACATGGCGAAGGGAAAGAAAAAGATAGCGATCTTGGCATGCAAGAACATTAAGGGAATAAGTTGTGTGGGAGGCTGCCTCAAATGCTTTAAGGGGATTGCCGAGCGGGCTGGTGAGTATGAGAGATGGAAGGATTATGAAGTCGAGGTTATCGGCATGGACGATTGTGGCGGGTGCCCTGGTGTTCTGATGCCAAAAATGGCTTTACTGATGGATATGGCGAAATTGTATGACAGAGATTTTGACGCAGTTCATTTTGGCACCTGCATTATGAAGGCTACCCAAACAGCGAAATGCCCGATCGATCTCGAGGATATCAAAAAGAAGATCGAGTCAAAGTTCGGTAAAGAGGTGATTTTAGGAACACACCCGTATTAGCAGGGGCGATTAACAAAGGGAATAACGTTCTATCGTATATATGAACAACATCGCAGACTGGGACTGGTCAATCCGGGAAAGGTGTATTTCCGATCTGGCAGAGTGGCGCAGACGGTATCCCGTTGTTCATGATTGCACGGTGACAGATGACGGGGAACGAGTAGCCGCAATTGTTGAAAAGGGCAACAAGGAAGTCACGGTCTGCGTCAATGGTAAGACCTGGTCCATGACTGCTGAACGGGCTTGGTCTCTAAAATTCAGTCCTGACAACCGGCTGGTTTGTCCGATGTTGCGGGAGTATGAATGGAGCCTCGTAGTTGACGGGGAACCCTGGGCCGAAACCTACGACTATATCTGGAATCTCGCCTTCAGTGCTGACGGGAAAAGCATAGCCGCAAATATCAAAAAAGATAATGAATTCGGCGTAGTTCTCAACGGACGGGCATGGGAAGGCAAGTTTCCCGAGGCGAGGGATGTGGTCATCAGCCCGGATGGATGTAGAACCGCATCAATGGTGAAGATGAGACGGGTGGCGACGCTGGACATATTCTCTTTCGCGGAAGGGGTCATTACGGTTGCTGTCGATGGGGATGCTTGGAAGAGAAATTTTCTGAGCATATGGGGTATGGCGTTCAGTTCTGACAGTAAAAAGGTAGCTGCCGGGGTGAATATCGACAGGCTTACCTATTCAATCGCTGTCGATGGGACTCCCTGGGACAGGACGTTCTCGCACATATGGGAGCCGATATTCAAGCCGGGCTCATATGATGTCGCCGCACCGGTTAAGATAGCAGGCCTTTGGACTCTGGCGATGAACGGACGACCCTTCTGGGATACTGCATTTGTGCAACTGTGGGGTCAGCGATTTAGTCCCGACACGCAGAAGGTTGCTGCGGTGATTGCTCCGGAATTTGGGAAGTGGACGATAGCAGTTGATGGAATACCGTGGGATAGGACGTTCCCCGAAGCGGTTTTGGCTCCTATATTCAGTCCCGATAGCAATAAAGTGGCTGCCGTAGTCAAGCAGTGGAATACATATACTATAGCCGTGAATGGTGTCCCTTGGAACAGGCATTTTGACATGATATGGGATCCTGTCTTCAGTCAAGACAGCGAGAGGATCGCGGTCAAGGCTGAGAAAAATGGGGCTTATATGCTTGTTCTTGACGGGATACCCGGGAAGGACATATATGAGCATGTTTGGAATCCCATCTTCAGTCCGGATGGGGAAAAGATATTGATTCGATGCATTCAGGACGGAAAGTATTACCGTAAAGTGGTATCGATTGATGACCTGTAGACAATATGTTTATGTATGAATTTTTGACGAGCATTCAGCTATATAATTTCCTCAAAGGTCCGATGGTCTGGATCGCTTTTATTGTCTTTCTATGCGGCAGCATCTACCGGGTCAGTTCGCTCGCTGTGCTCGCAAAAAGAGACAGGGTCGTTTATCCATACCTGAGCCTCAAGTACGCCTTTCGTTCTTTTCTCCACTGGCTTGTTCCTTTTGGTAGCAGGAATATGAGACTTCATCCATGGATGACACTTTTTGCCTTTGTATTTCATATCGGCATATTTATTCTCCCTATTTTTCTGTATCCTCACATTGTTCTCTGGCAACAAGCCTGGGGAATACGCTGGTGGTCTCTGCCTGAGAATGTTGCTGATATTGCGACGATCATCATGATTTTATGCTGCATGTTTTTTCTGCTGCGCAGGATCTTTGCGCCGGAAGTTCGCCTTGTGACCTATGCATCCGATTATCTTTTGCTTGCTATTGTCGCAGCTCCTTTCGTCACAGGGTTCATGGCATTTCACCAGATCATTGAGCCATACCGTGTAATTGTGAGCCTCCACATGTTACTCGGGGAAATCATGCTTATGGCGATTCCATTCTCGAGACTGGGTCATATGCTGACATTCTGGCTCACGCGCGCGCACACCGGTTCGGAATTTGGCGTATTCAGGCATTCGAGAGATTATTGAGAGCTAAACAATGATGACGATGCATAGAAAGATCGTCTCGGATCCGGGATTTGATGAGACGATAAAAACCCTCGCACCCGAAAAAATCGCACACACTATCAATTATGTCCTGCAAAAAGAGGCTGCTGCACGGCTAAAGGCGTATGTTGAGACGTGTATTCATTGCGGACTATGCAATGAGGCTTGCCATTTTTACGTTTCCTACGACAGGGATCCGAGTTATTCCCCGGTTGCGAAAGTCAGACAGACGATATGGGACATGATGAAGAAGAAGGGGAAAGTCGATGCCGAGACGTTGAAGACCTATGCCCGTATAGGATTTACCGAATGCAATATCTGCAGACGATGCAGTATGTACTGCCCCTTTGGTATAGACATCGGTTACATGATGATCCTCGTCCGCCGGATTTGCGGTCTTCTGAAAGTTGCTCCTTTGTACTTGCAGGATCAGGGCTATAGCCATATGTATACGTACTCACAGTCATGGGTCGCACAGGACGACTGGGTGGATACTGTACAGTTTGTGGAAGAAGAACTGAGGATGGACATTAGGAATGCGCGGATACCGCTCGATAAAGAGGGGGCTGAATTTATGTACTCTCCTCACAGTCTTGAGGCAAAATTCAAGACAAACCTCCTTTCAAATATAGCCAAGATCATGAACGTTGCGCGGGCGGACTGGACCATGCCCTCGTTCGACGGCTGGGACAGCACGAACCAGTCCATGCACTTAGGCGATTATGAAACCATGGGGATGGTCGAAAGGATGCATTTCGATGCCGCTTTTAAATTGAGGGTGAAGAAGATCGTAACGAGCGAGTGCGGGCATTCGTTCAGAGCTGCCATATATGACGGATCGCGGGTTCTGGGTTGGAAGGAGCCGCCGATTACATACCTCCAACCAACGCAGTTATTTTATGAATTCGTGCGAGATGGCAGGATTAAAATCGCCCAGAAACTATCCGAGCCAGTCACGGTGCAAGATCCTTGCAGTATCGTGCGGAACAGAGGATTGGGGCAGATGCTCCGTTCGGTCGTAAAGGCGGCTTGCGAGGATTTCAGAGAGGTCGAGCCAAAACTCGAACATAATTTTTGTTGCACAGCCGGTTCCGGCGTCATTAATTACGGACCGCCTTGGAAGTTTCTTAGGATGGAAGGCGGGCGAGTAAAGATAGAGCAGCTTCAATCAACGGGAGCAAAGATCGTAATTGCCCCATGCCATAGTTGTCATAAAACGATCGAAGAAATGATCGACTATTATAAAGTTAACATGCACGTTATGTTTATCAGCGAGCTTCTTGTCAAGACGATGGAGATCCCTGACGATCTGAAGCCCGCGCAATCCGGGAAAGCAGAGACGTAATCGTGAAACGGCTTATTATGCTTGCTTGTGCCGGCGTTATTCTCGGCCTCTTTTTCCTGAAAGGATCGAGTTTATTATCCGCAGACGGGGAGCGCGTTCAGGAACGGCAGAGGAACAAATTGGTCATCGGTCACGCAGAAGTGTTCGGGGCGCTTGAGCGGCCTCGCGTGATATTTGATCACGGCCTTCACGAAACAGAGTTGAGAAGCGAGGGGTGCGGCGCGTGTCATCCTGCCGATTCGAATAAAAACCTTGTCTTCCAGTACCCTGCGTTAGTCACGCCCGGGGATGAAACCGCTCTGAAAGATGCCTATCATGAACTCTGCATCTCGTGCCACACCAAACGTATCAAGGAAGGGAAAAAATACGGCCCGATTACCTGCGGTGAGTGCCATGACAAGAGACGCGCTCAACTTGATGTGATTGTCCCCCATGTTGTTTTTGATTTTCTCTATCATGATAAACATGTGGTCAAACTCGGAAAAAGATGCGATCCCTGTCATCACTCGTATGACAGGGACGACAAGGAACTTGTCTATGAAGCCGGAACCGAGCAATCCTGTTTTTACTGCCATGATCTCGATGCGAAACGGGGACCTTTCCTGAACCCGGAGATCGAAGTGACAAAGAAAAAGCGGCTCTCCATGCAGAGAGTATCCCATGCCCTTTGCGTGAACTGTCATCTGTCCTATTCCCAACAGAAGTTGAAAGCAGGCCCCATAGCATGCGCAGACTGTCATACCGGGACATACAGGACGGTCGGTGAATTGCTCAATATTCCGCGTCCTGACCGGGATCAGCCCTCAAAGCCGCTCATTCTCGTGGAAGGGGGCATGATGAAGGGAGTTCCCTTCGACCATGAATCTCACCAAAAGAATACACTGACCTGCAGGGAATGTCATCATGAAACCCTCGGTGCTTGTAAGAAATGTCATCCTCTCACCGGTGCCGCAGATGGGAAATGGGTCACCACAGCAGGTGCATATCATTCCATATTTTCCAAGGCCGCATGCGCAGGATGCCACACAGCGGAGAAGACGCGAAAGGAGTGCGCGGGATGCCATCATCATCTGCTCGACATGGATGTTCAGTCAAAAGGACCGAAAACAGCCGCCTGTGCTGTCTGCCATAGCCGAGGTATCAAGAGGGGTCAATCTGCCGAAAAGATTTCTCTCTCGGGGATGAGCGACGATTCAGTTCCCGAGAAAGTCACCATCAAGATTCTTGAAAAAGAGTATCAGCCTGCGACCTTCCCTCACCGGAAGATTGTCCAGAAGCTGATTGAGATATCGAATAAGGACAGGATGGCGACAGGCTTCCATCAGAATATCAATACCATCTGCCGTGGGTGCCATCACCAGAGCATCCCTGAAGCAGAAGCCCGCAAGAACAAGCCTCCATACTGTCGCAATTGTCACGCTCTTTCATTCGACGTACAGAATCTCAACAGGCCAAGACTGCTTGCGGCATATCACCGCCAGTGTCTGGGATGCCATGAGAGGATGCAGCTGAAGCAGACGGGCTGCACGGACTGCCATGAGGAGAAGGCCGAGGTGCCCGCCGGAATACTCTCTATTATTGACGAAGTGCAGGGCCAGCCGGGGAGTTGATATGCGTATTCTCGATCAAATTTTGACGGGCAAAGGATACGAATATATGATCGCGGTCGGATTTGTCTTTATTTTTATCGTTTTTTACCAATTTCTGAATACGAAAAGGAAACGGTAAGAGGTCAACGGAACGAAATGAACAGAAGAGAATTTCTGAAGCGGGCAGCCTGCATTTCCGGCACTGCCCTGGTGGGCGGGCAAGAGGGTTTCGCGGCTGAAGCGCAACCGGATGCTGAACGGTACGGCGTGCTCGTCGACACCACATTCTGCATAGGATGCAGGAGGTGCGAATGGGCGTGCAATGAATGGAACAAGAATCCAAACAGGCCGCTGAAGGATTTTGAAGACAAAGGGGTTTTTCAGACCATACGGCGAACTCATGCGGCAACCTTCACCGTCGTGAACCGCTTTAAAAATCCTGCGGACGGGACGCCGATTTATGTGAAGAAACAGTGCATGCACTGCGAGAGTCCGGGCTGTCTGTCGGCATGTTTCGTCGACGCATTTAAAAAGACAGAGAAGGGGGCGGTACTATACAATCCTGATGTCTGTGTCGGTTGCCGGTACTGCATGGTTGCTTGTCCTTTTGACATCCCGGCTTACGAATACGATAAGCCGCTCACCCCGAGGGTGACCAAATGTACCTTCTGTTTTGACCGAATCAGTAGGGAGGACAAGGTGCCCGCCTGTGTCGAGATATGCCCGACCGAGACACTCAGGTTCGGAAAAAGAGAGGAGCTTATAAATCTCGCACATGAGCGGATCAGAAACAATCCACGCAGGTACGTGGATCACGTCTATGGCGAGCATGAAGTGGGAGGGACGAGCTGGCTCTATCTTTCATCTGCCCCTTTTGAGCAGATAGGCTTGAGAACAGATCTCGGAAAGAAACCGATACCGGACACAAGCAAAGGGTTTCTCTTCATGACAAAGGTATTCGAAGTCATCGCGGTATGGCCGCTGGTATTTGCGGCATTTTATGCACTCTCAAAGATGAAGGAAAGAAAGGATACACCGGCGACCTCATCTGACAAGAAAAAGAATGATAAACATGGTAAACCGACCTGATAATTCTTCATCCTGGGTTCGCGACAAGATTTTTCTCGGGATGTCGTTCGGGGAATACCTGAAGAGTAACGTGACCCTCGGTAACGGGATTGCAGCTCTTATTCTCGCTGTGGCTATCCCGGTCATGATATACCGGCTGGTTTATGGTCTCGGGGCCTCGACAAACTTGACTGATACAAATCCCTGGGGCATATGGATCGGCGTTGACATCCTCTGCGGCATCGCTCTCGCTGCAGGCGGACTCGTCATGGGTACGATGTATTACCTTTTCGGCATGAAGGAGTATCATCACTTTGTGCGTCCGGCTATCCTCACGAGCCTCCTTGGCTACATCTTTGCCGTCTTCGCTCTGCTCTTTGACCTGGGGCGTTATTATCGGCTTCCCTATCCCATGGTTGTATCCTACGGCCTGACTTCAATAATGTTTCTCATCGCATGGCATTTCGCGCTCTATATCGTCGCCCTGCTTGTTGAATGGAGCCCCGCGTTGTTCGAATGGCTCAACCTTCGGAAGTTCAGGGAATTTTTCAGTAAACTTGCCGTCTGGGCGACGGTTTTTGGGGTGATTATTGCGGGAGGCCATCAGTCGGCACTCGGTGCCCTTTTCGTGGTTGCCCCGGGGAAGTTGCATCCTCTCTGGTACTCTGAATTGCTTCCGGTCTATTTCCTCGTATCTGCAATCGTTGCCGGATTGTCCATGGTGATTGTCGAAAGCATGTTGACCCATCGCTTATTCAGGAAACAGGTCGAACACTT
>Ga0101944_10004825_pt1 | contig 16139 bp, 18 predicted proteins | sample DewCreD2012metaG_FD_75245 | JGI IMG/M metagenome (GOLD analysis project Ga0101944, IMG submission 75245) | Hot spring sediment bacterial and archeal communities from British Columbia, Canada, to study Microbial Dark Matter (Phase II) - Dewar... ...
CCTCGGCGAGCCCGTAAAGATCATCAAGGGAGTCAAAACCTTTTGGTATTACCCGAATATGTACGGGGGCCATGTCTCATTTGATGAAAAGGGCGCAGTGAGCGGGTGGAAAGAGCCCTAGCCTGTTTGAATGCTTTGCAGCACCTGGTGATTCTCCTCCCACGGTGCCGGCAGGGAAAAAACGAAAGCAAATAAGTTCCCGTCGGGCTGGGATGAACAGGGTGTGCGAAAAGCGCTTGAGCATCATGAAACACAGACGGGAAGAGGCGATGGCGCAAACCTCTCTATCCAGCGGACGGGCTGGAAAGCGCCCGCCTCTGATCTTCCAGGTCGTTTGAAACCATTAAGAAAGGAAGTAGTCTATGGCTCTCAATCTGGGAGAAATGACCACTGAAGAAAAACTCAAGGCAATGGAAATGCTCTGGGATGACATCTGCCGGAGCGCTCCCGATTTCTCTTCACCTTCTTGGCATGAAGATGTTCTAAAAGAAAGAGAACGGGAAATAAGGGATGGCAAGGACAAGTTCGTGGACTGGGATCAAGCCAAGAAAGATATCCTGGATTCGATTCCATGAAGATAAAGATCCTTGAATCAGCGAAGCAGGATTTGAGGGAAGGATTCGATTTTTATGAATCACAAGCAACCGGCATAGGCGGCTATTTCTTGGAATCCCTATTTTCTGATATTGAGTCGCTTCGGTTGTTTGCAGGAATACATGGCTTCCATTTCGGGCGATACCACCGTCTTCTTTCCAAGAGGTTTCCTTTCGCAGTCTATTATCGTATCGAGGAGGACGAGGTAAGAGTCTATGCTGTTCTTGACTGTCGAAGAGATCCTGCATGGATAAGAAAGCGACTCCAAGAGCGAATATCATGATCCAGCGGACGGGCTGAACAGCGCCCGCTACTGATCTTCACGTTCGGCAGCTACATCTTCCATTTTCCCCGATGTTTCCAATAGATCCAGACTCCACTTTTACATTTTACTTCTCCTTTTCCCCCGTTGTTGCGCTTATATAAATTGAAATAAAAGTTGAAATATTATATTTAATATTGCATAATATGCAATCATTTGCCATAATCGGGAACTGAAATGCGCGAAACCGCCCCTACCATAACGGTCATTGAGCCGAAAACAGGCTGGGTTCCTGTCGATTTCAGGGAGATCTGGAACTACCGCGAGCTCCTCTATTTCCTGACCAAAAGGGACATCAAAGTGCGTTACAAGCAGACGGTTCTCGGGGGCCTTTGGGCAGTGATTCAGCCGGCCTTTACCATGCTTGTGTTCACCCTCTTCTTCGGAAGACTCGCCAAGATGCCCTCGGACGGGCTCCCCTACCCTATTTTCGTTTATGCAGGGCTCCTGCCCTGGACCTATTTTGCCAATGCCGTGACCGCTTCGGGCAACGGCCTTGTGGGAAGCGCCAATCTCATCACGAAAGTGTACTTTCCGCGAATTGTCGTTCCTGCATCAGCTGCCCTCGCAGGACTTCTCGATTTTTTCATTGCTCTGTTTATCCTGGCCGCTCTCATGATCTGGTATCAGTTCCTCCCCGGCCCAGGCATTTTGCTTTTCCCGTTCCTTGTTGCTCTCACATTCCTTTGTGCTGTCGGGGTTGGGCTGTGGCTTTCGGCCCTGAATGTCCAATACAGGGACATTCGGTATGCGATCCCTTTTCTGATCCAGGTCTGGATGTTTATCTCTCCGGTTATCTATCCGGTCAGCCTGGTGCAGGGAAAATACCAGTGGCTTTTGGCCCTTAATCCCATGGGCGGAGTGATCCACGCTTATCGGGCCTGCTTGCTCGGTCATCAGTCCATTGACTGGGGGCTCCTTGCTCTCTCAACGCTCATTACCCTGGCTCTCTTCCTCGGCGGACTCTACTACTTCAGGAGGATGGAGAAGGTGTTTGCGGATGTTGTTTAACGACCACAGACCACGGACCGCCGACGGCGGTTCGACAGGCGAAGTGTAACGAGAAGAGACCGACGAACGTTTTAGCCCTGGGAGACTGGAAGATGTATAAATTTGAAACCCTGGAAGTCTGGGAATTGTCGCTCGAATACGTGGACATGATCTACAGAATCGCAGCCAAACTTCCAGACACTGAACGATACAATCTTTACTCCCAGGTAATACGAGCCGGCACCTCTATCTCTCTGAACATTGCAGAGGGATCAACAGGACAAAGTGACAAGGAACAGGGGCGCTTCCTAGCCATGGCCATTCGCTCCTTGTTGGAAACGGTAGCCTGTATCAAACTGATTGAACGAAGGAATTACATATACAAAGAAGAGGCTCAGGCTCTTATTCCTTTGGCGAAAAGCTTTTCGCAAAGCTTAGCGCTTTCAAAAAGGCTGTGAGTAAATGAGCTCGGAATGCTCTTTACTTGGTTATCCGCCGGTCGGCACTTGTTTTTCCCTTACTCGGCAGCCGTTTGTCGGCGGTCGTTCCTGGTTTTTGCGGCGGTCTGCGGTCTGTCGTCGGCGGTCGTTCCTGGTTTTTGCGGCGGTCTGCGGTCTGTCGTCGGCGGTCGTCCCTGGTTTTTGCGGCGGTCTGCGGTCGGTCGTCGGCCGTCGTCCATAGGGTTTTTATGGAAAAACATATCTATGAAGAGCTCGTGAAGTCCAGGCCTTATCTCTGGTGGTGGGTGGCCGACAAAGAGAAGCTTTCTGACAAAGCGATTGTAGAAGGCGTGCTCGCCAACGGCGAGATGGAGGATGTTCAGCTCCTTTTCCGTCTTTTTGGGAGGGAGCGGGTCAGACAGATCTTCATGAGCCAGGTCAGGCAAGCGAGGCACAATTACAGGAGACAAACGGTTGACTTCTTTTTTAAGGCTTTTTCACAAGATGAATGAGAACGTCCTGACTCCGAAACAGAGTGCCCTTGCGGGTAAGTTGCTCCCGGAATTGAAAGACTTCTACCTTGTCGGCGGCACGGCCTTGGCCTATTGACAAATTCAATAGGCATTGTACAATTGTCTATATTATGAATTGTGGGGTAAGCATGGAAATTGTCATTGACACTTCAGCCTTGGTCGCGGTCATTCTTGGTGAACCCGAACGTGACCGGATCATAGCGCTGACCGCTGGCCAAACACTGATTGGCCCTGGGTCGATACCGTGGGAAGTAGGCAACGCGTTTTCCGCAATGTTAAAGCAGGATCGGTTGACAATTGATGATGCCCAAAAGGGACTTGCTATTTTTGAGCAGGTCCCGATTCAGTTCACGAAGCCGAACTTCGCGCATTCCATGGCGATTGCCCACCACGCAAGAATATATGCCTATGATGCTTATGTGTTGGATTGTGCCATCAGACACAAAGCGCCAATATTGACCTTAGACCGAAAACTGATGACGGCGGCAGCGGGTTTAAACGCCGCCATTTTGGAGGTTTGATATGAGAGTTTATACTTACTCTGAAGCCCGCCAGAAGCTTTCTGAGGTTTTGGAGCAGGCTGAATCCACGGGTAAGGTTTTGATCCGCCGAAAAGACGGGCGCACTTTTGCATTGCGTCCGGAAAAGCGAGTTTCCTCGCCATTGGATGTCCCCTCCGTTAAAGCGGAAATCTCCACGCAAGAGATTGTGGACATCATTCGCGAAGGAAGGGAAAAAGGCCGAACGCGGCGATCCGCCGGAAGCTGATCATTAGCGCTCGTGTTGCGAGCAAAGGGGAGCGAGAGATATGTGAAGAAGGTTAAAAAAACGAATAGAGATGAACTGCGGAGAGAGTACAAATTGTCGGATTTTCCGGGCGGCTTCGTACGGGGGAAATATATGGACCGCTTGCGCAAGTCATCGAACATTGTTGTTTTGAGACCTGAAGCGGCCAGAGCCTTTCCCAACGAAGAAGCTGTGAACAATGCCCTGCTCTCCTTGATCGAAGTGGCTCAAAAAACCACACGCCTAACGAAGCGATCAAAGAGCGCATAAGGCATTTCCGCGTTCGGCCGTCGGTGGTCAGCGGTCGTTGATTAGTGGTTGGTGGGTGGTATCTTTGCGGCGGTCTTCGGTCGGCCGTCTGCGGTCGTTGATATGAGTGATACAGTTATCAAAGTCGAACATCTTTCAAAGCAGTACCGCATCGGTGCGCGGGAAGGCTATAGGACTTTCCGCGAAACCCTTGTTGATGCCGCCAAAGCCCCTCTTCAGGGATTATCGAAAGTCCTCAATCGGCTGTCGGCGGTCGGCGGTCGGTCGTCGTCTTCCGACAACACCATATGGGCTTTAAAGGATGTCTCCTTTGAAGTGAAACAGGGTGAAGTGGTCGGCATCATCGGCCGGAATGGAGCGGGTAAGAGCACGCTGTTGAAGATCCTCTCCAGGATCACTGAACCGACGGAAGGAAGGGTTGAATTGCGAGGCCGCGTGGGCTCTCTTCTGGAGGTAGGAACCGGTTTTCATCCTGAGTTGACTGGACACGAGAACATTTACCTCTATGGTGCCATTCTGGGAATGGACCGATGGGAAGTCACCCGCAAGTTTGATGAAATCGTTGCTTTTGCCGAACTCGAAAAGTTCATCGATACACCGGTCAAGAAATACTCTAGCGGCATGTACATGCGCCTCGCCTTCGCCGTCGCCGCCCACCTTGAACCTGAAATTCTTTTGGTCGACGAGGTCTTGGCTGTCGGAGACGCAGAGTTCCAAAAGAAGTGTTTGGGCAAGATGGGCGATGTTTCCCGGCAAGGGAGAACAGTCCTTTTTGTGAGCCACAACATGGCCGCCGTTAACCGTCTCTGTGGTAACGCGATTTTATTGAACGAAGGAAGAACCGAGATCATAGGGACGGCCGGAAAAGTCTTAGATAGATATCTCCACACCAGTGGGGAAGAGGAATCTGAATTTCGATGCAGCGACCTTAGATCTGCACCTGGTGATGAAGATATCCGCTTGCGCGCCGTCCGTATTCTGGATTCGGATGCTATTGCGACTTCTAAGCTCGACATACGCAAGCCCTTCTTCGTGGAAATAGAGTACGAGATCTTAAGCACGCTCACAAACCTTCGTATTGGCTTTAGAATAATCACCGCTGATGGCACCGTCGTATTCACAACGAGTGACACCGAAGCTGCGGACTCGCTCGGCAAAACTCGCCATCCAGGCAAGTATGTCAATCGATGCGAGATTCCTGGAAGCCTTCTGAACGAAGGGCGATATTCCCTTCTTAACGTCTGGGCCGACATTCCCTTCGTGAAAATAAAGTTTCTCATAGAAAACATACTTCCTTTCCAAATCGAAAGAATTGGAGGATCTGGTGCTCGATACCCGGAGCGTTGGACAGGAGTCATTTGCCCTACTCTCCCATGGAAAATCAAATATGTCGGAGGCTAAATCTCAGATACCCTTGGACTGCGACCACGCCAATAGGAAGCCGAACCCTACTGCCGGTAAGAAAATTCTCTTACTCAATCCATGTAAGCAAGACGGCTTTTGCGTAAACCGGATCCACATGGGGCTTAGCCTGCTAGGCGGCATCCTCAAAGACGCTGGGCATCAAGTGATGCTCATTGACTTTGCTTTTCTGAGGGACCTCAGAAGTCATATCAGAGTTCCCGAGATCGAGGAGATAATAGATGAGTTTGGACCAGACGTTATTGGCATAAGCGTGTTCACCTACCTTTATGACGAATGTGAAACGCTCATTGAAAGAATCTCACGTCACTCTGATCTTCCTATTATATTGGGAGGGCCTCATTTTTCTGTTTTCCCCGAGGATTTCGCACACGACCTAAGAATCAGCTACATCGTCCGGGGAGAAGCTGAGAAGGTGATCTTGGATTTGGTGAGAACGGCAAGACGTGAGAACCACCCTGTCTTCATCGACTGCCCATTGCCCGCCGCAAACGAAATCCCGGCGGTTGATCTAGGCATAGCCTATGGACGTGAGTTTCTGAAAATCTATCAGATTCAGTTGAGCCGAGGCTGCCCTTATCACTGCAGCTTTTGCAACATCGCGCGGGTTGCTGGGCGACGAATTCGCCCCCGCAACATCGAGACCTGCTTGCAGGAAATCACTGAAGCGAAAAGCCAGAACCCTCAAATCAGCATGATTGTCATAACAGACGATTGCCCCACCTTCGACAAGGAGCGGTTTAAGCTCTTCCTGAAGGCCTTCGCAGATGCGATCATAGGATGTGAGCTCTCTATCGACAATGTCAGGGCCAATCTCTTGGATGAAGAGATGATCCAGCTGTATGTTGCCGCTGGCGGTAAAAACATCTGTTTGGGTACGGAGACTGGTCACCCGGAGATCTTCAAACTGGTGAACAAAGGAGAGAGCCTTGATGATATTGTTCATGCCGCGAAGTTGATACGGAAATATCGAGTGATCCTAGGTCTCTGCTTTGTGATTGGTTTACCAGGAGACAATTTGGAAAGGCATGCAAATTCCATTGCTCTCGCAAAGGCCTTGAAGCCAGACTATATTTTCTGGAATATGTGCGTCCCCTGGCCGGGCACGGAAGTGCATCAGTGGTATAAGACCCACGGGACGATAGGGAACCTCCGCAATTTCTCAACACTTATAGACCCAAGAGGAAGATATGCAAATCCTGTATGCAGTACCAAGGAGTTCCCGGAAAAGGACAGAATCAGAGCATGGTTCATGGCCAATATGGAGACCCAATGCTACTTCAAGAGGACCAGGGATTTTGGGAAGCTCTTCTTTCTTTCCCTCCGCTACATGCTTTTCCGCTCGTTTATGATTTACTTTATTTGCTGCTTCATGCCCCTGGCACTTGGCCGGTTTGGTGGCAATCTCGGGAGAAAGATAGAACTGCGTCTGCAAATGGTACGGCGCCGAAAAAGCATGAAGGATGAGATATAGGGGACGAACTCAGGAGGCTTATGGAACGCCACTCATCAAAGAAAGCTCGATGTTTTACCCTATTCAGAAATTCTTTCATGAGCTTTATTATCCAGACAAGGGGCCCTCGAACAACGTTGCTGGCCAGAAAGGGATTTCTTCTTGCGCCCTGAGACCAAAAAGCAGCCATCTCTTGAGGAGTTCATTTCTTATTATGATGGAATTCCTTGGCTCGCTTTGCTTCGCTACCTTGAAGTCGAACAAAGTAGGCGAGCGGCCGATCTATTTGTATCCCCTATTCTAGACCTTGGGTGTGGTGACGGGTTTGTCGCGAATCAAGTTCTGCAAGGATTTAGTTGCGTAGGCATGGATATGGACAAAACGCCCTTGCGGTCCGCCCAATCCAGCGGAAGTTATCATCTTGTTTTGAACGCCGACGCACGACATTTACCGTTCAAAGACAAGACGTTTGGAACAGTGTACAGCAACGGGGCCATGGAACACATGGAGGCGCTGAAAGCGGTCATTACGGAAATAAACAGGGTACTCAAGAAAGGTGGTCACCTTATTACTTTTATTCCGTCTAAGAAATTTCAAAAACCTGTGGGATTATTAGCTAGACTCCTCGGATCGCGTTTATGGATCGCATTCAACAAGTTTCAGAATCATGTGAATCTACTCTCATCAGAGCAATGGCATTCGCAATTGGTCGCCGGAGGTCTCAGTGTGAATTCGATCCATTTGTATGGAAGCAAGAAATTCGCTGCAGCCCTTTCCTTATACGACTTATGCAGCAAATTGCATCTTCAGCCGCGATGGCCTTTTTTCAGCCTAAGGCACAGTGGAAACATTGGAAAGATGCTCGTCAGATTCCTGTGGCGGTTCAAACCTCTTCGAATGCCGAAGGAGGGTGATTCTGGTTCCAAAGCCGGATGTTTCTGGCTGATGATCGTTGCGCATAGACCCGAATAAGCTTTTGCTATGATCGCCGAGAAAACAGGGAGCGCCGATTTGATGTGGGAAAAGGACCGATCGAGATAAAACATGTGACTCCCGGCTTGAGACCGGGGCTGGAGGGATTGTTTTCCGCCCTTCGATCCGCAGGAGATGAAAAATGGTTTCATCCTCATCCCCTCACCTGTGAGGATGCAGCAAGGATAAGCGATTACAGGGGCGAAGATCTTTATTATGTGCTGGCGGAAGGAGACAAAGCCATCGCTTACGGATTGCTGAGAGGATGGGACGAAGGATTCCTAATCCCTTCGCTTGGGATAGCGGTCTCTCCAGAATTCCGAGGCCTGGGCTTGGGGAGGGCCTTCATGTGCTTTCTTCATACTGCGGCGCGTCTCAAAGGGGCAAAGGCCATCAGATTGAAGGTCCATATGGACAATGCGATAGCCCTCCAGCTTTACAGATCGCTGGGGTACAGGTTTGTCGAGCAGGACCAGGATCAACTGGTGGGCCATCTCGTCATTGAATAGAAGATGGCACTTCTTTCTAAAACCTTTGAGTGCGAAGAAGAGTATTGCACGATTCAGACTCTGCTCTGTCGCTGAGAGAAAGATGCAAGAGTCTTATTCATTGCCGGACCGCCTTCTTGAAGAGTCAAGGGCGCAGCGAGAAGCCTGGAGCATGCGGCCTCATCCTAGTAGAGGAGAAACAGCCGGGAATTAATGGAACCACTGAGAATCGCTATTAATGCACAACTTGAACCAAACTCAGGAGCAGGAGGCGTAGAATCCGTTCTTGCCGGTTTAGTCTTTGCGCTCGGCCAAATAAGAGACGGCGATGAACAATATGTGATCATAGGGCCAGCCCAAGGGGCTGATTGGCTCAGACCATACCTAGGTGGGAACGAAGTCCTGGCGAGCGGGCCCCAGAAAGATACTTCTGCGCTAAAGCCCAGGCTCGTGAATGGATTGAAGCGTGCGCTTGGTCCCTTGAGACCTTTCGTGAAAAAACTGTGCCGACTCGCTGCAGGTCCTGGCCCTCTGCGCCGTTGGCCTGAGGTGCCTATCTCCGACGGGTTTTACGAAAGCCTTGGTTGTGATGTCATCCATTTTCCCTATCAAGAGTTTGTTCTGTGTTCAATGCCTTCTGTCTTCAATCCCCACGACTTGCAACATCTCCATTATCCGCAATTCTTCACACCGCTGATTCTTGCCTGGCGTGAGACCATTTACCCGGCGGCTTGCCACTTCGCTCATACAACCGTCGTCGGGTCGCAATGGGTCAAGGAAGATGTCGTATGCCACTATCGCCTAAGCCCGGAGAAAGTGCAGATCATTCCCTGGGCTCCTCCTACCCAAGCCTATGAGTCTCCCTCTAGAGAACTATTAGATGCAGTGAAGCTGAAGTATTCTCTTGAACTTCCCTTTGCCTATTACCCAGCAGCAACATGGGAACACAAAAACCATTTGCGTCTTCTGGAGGCTCTGGCCCTGTTGCGAGATCATAAAGGGTGCAACCTGCGACTGATCTGCACAGGCTACAAATACCCTCTATTCTGGCCGCGAATCGAGGAAACATTACGCAAACTCAACCTGGAAAGCCAAGTCAGATTTCTGGGCGTGGTTCCAAATGAAGACCTGCGAGCGATTTATCGTTTGGCTCAATTTGTCATTGTCCCAACTCTTTTTGAAGCTGCCAGCGGACCTGTTTTTGAATCCTGGCTGGAAAAGACACCTATTGCTTGCTCAACGGTGACCTCACTGCCTGAGCAGGTAGGTGATGCTGCTTTGCTTTTTGATCCTTTTTCAGTAGAAGCAATTGCGAACGCGGCAAAACGAATGGCCACCGATCACGCTTTTCGGGCAATCTTGATCGAGAGAGGCGAGCAGCGGCTCATGGATTTCAGCTGGGAACGGACAGCCAGAGCCTACCGTGCGGTTTATCGCCGTGCGGCAGGCCGCACCCTCTCAGACGAGGACCGTTTTTTGTTGAGTTGGGATTGGATGAGAAACCCAAAGAGAGAAAAGGAAGGGATTCCATGAATCGTTTCATCCCCGTTTCAGCGCCGACCTTGGCCGGAAACGAGAAAACCTATGTCCTGGACTGTTTGGAGACTAACTGGATTTCTTCCCTCGGGAAATACATCGAGCAATTTGAAGACGCTTTCGCTGCCTTCTGCGGCGTGAAGCATGCCATATCCTGTTGTAATGGCACGGCGGCTTTGCATGTGGCACTGCTGGCCATGGGTGTTGGCCCTGGAGATGAAGTGATTGTTCCTACCCTGACTTTTGTTGCTACGGCCAATGCGGTGAACTATTGCGGCGCCCGTCCGGTGATGGTGGATTCTGAAGCGGAAACATGGAATATGGATCCCACCAAGATCGAACAACGAATTACCTCCCGAACAAAAGGTATCATTGCCGTGCATCTATATGGCCATCCAGCGGATATGGATCCGATTCTAAGTATTGCAAGAAAGCACCATCTTTTTGTATTGGAGGACGCGGCTGAAGCTCACGGTGCAGAATATAAGAAGGTTAAAGTGGGCGCTCTTGGCGATGTCGCAACCTTTAGCTTTTATGGGAATAAAATTATAACTACCGGCGAGGGGGGCATGATCGTGACCAACGATCCCACCATTGCAGCTAGAGTTCGTCAGCTAAAAGGTCAGGGTATGGATCCCAAAAAGCGCTATTGGTTCCCTATGATAGGATATAATTACAGGATGTCCAATATAGCCGCTGCCATCGGCCTTGCGCAGCTTGAAAAGATTGACTATCACATCGCGCGTCGCCGTGAACTTGCTGAACACTATATGAGTGAGCTAGCAAGAATCCCTGGCTTTTCAATCCAGCCCGAAAAGGTTTGGGCGCGGAATGTTTATTGGATGACGAGCGCTGTTTTGGAAGAGAACCTACCTATTACTAGGAACGACTTGATGGCCAAGCTTGCTGAAGTAGGAATCGAAACACGACCATTTTTTTGCCCAATGCACACACTTCCTATGTATCAGAAGGACGGAGCCAGCATGAGCTTTCCAGTAGCTGATCGCCTTTCAAAAACCGGATTGAATCTCCCCTCTTCCGCCTCCCTTTCAAAGGAGGACGTGAATTACGTTTGCGCGCAGATCTTTCGGATCTTTCAAAGAAGCCGCATGACGAGGTAGAAATGCGCTGCCCAACACTTAAAGAGCTACCTCCTCCACCGCCTGGAAAATCAGGCTGGCCATGGAGCGAGGAAACCCCTCAGTTGCTTGATGCTACCCCTGACGGAATCCCGTGGCCCAGAATCAGCATTGTCACACCGAGTCTGAATCAAGGCCACTTCATCGAGGAGGCCATCCGGTCAGTTCTCCTCCAGGGCTATCCTGATATAGAGTACATCCTAATTGACGGTGGATCTTCTGATGATACTGTAAAGACCATCCGCAAGTATGAAAGATGGCTTGCCTTTTGGGTGAGTGAACCCGACAGAGGACAGAGTCATGCTATCAACAAGGGCTTCTCAAAGGCTACTGGTGAGATCTATGCCTATTTGAACAGTGACGATCTGTATGAATTCAGAGCGCTAAAGAACGTCAGTAACGCTATCTCCGAGCTGAAACTGATCGGCTCTTTCCTGCTTGCGGGTCGATGTTCTAACTTTGACGAGGCAGGCTTTCTGCGGACAGACGATCCCTTATGGCCTGAGAGACTTGCGGACTTCCTTACGAGCCCTAGCTTGCCTCAGCCTGCTACCTTCTGGAGCAAGCAGCTTTTTGTAGAACTCAAGGGCTTCGATGAGGGCTTGCACTTCTTCTTCGATAGTGAATTCTTCTTGCGAATAGGGCTGCATGGCATAAATCCGATTTTGGTTCCGTGCACTCTAGCCCGATTCAGAGACCATTCTTTAAGCAAAACCAGAAAGATACGAAATGTTTTCTTTGAGGAATCAATACGCATGATCCAGAAGTATGGCACATGCCTTGGTCTCTCCGAAAAAGAAGAAAAGGAGAGGGTGAGGGAAGCTGATAAGAGCAGGAGATACCTCCAAGTTTTGATAGATTGGAAGGACAAGGGACGTTTTGCTGCAATGTTGGAGCTCCTTGGCATCCTAACCAGATATCCAGAGTTAATTGCTCAAAAGGATATTCTAGGCCTAGCTCGTCGTTTGCTGCTCATGAAAATGAAAGATGTCGTTGAATTTGAAACGATCTTCAAAATGCGGCTTGACTGACGGATAACTTTTGTAGTGCGCACTACCAGCGGTTCATTCTTATGGAAAGAAACAGACCACTGCATATTCTCCAGGTCAGTACCAGTGATAGCGCTGGAGGTGCTGAAAAAGCCGCATACGAGCTTTTCCAGGAATATGCTCGACGGGGATGCATCTCATCGTTGGCCGTGGGACAAAAGCGAAGCCAGCATGACGGCGTCTTCGAAATTCCTAACGATGCCTTTCGTGGGAAATGGGCTAAGATATGGCTAAAAGCAGCTACTCCAGTAACCCGCTATGTGCAGAAAGTCAGAGGCGCGTGGCGATTTAGGAACTTTCTGGTATCAGTCGGACAACCTGACCGATGGTTCAAAAAAATAAAGGGACATGAAGATTTCGATTTCCCTGCCACTAGGCATCTCCTTGGTTTCTTCAAACCCTCGCCTGATATTCTTCATTGCCACAATCTTCACGGCGGCTATTTTGACCTCCGCCAGCTTCCCATCCTCTCTAGGCAGGTACCCCTCCTCCTGACTCTTCACGATGCTTGGGCGCTCAGCGGTCACTGTGGCTTCTCTCTTGGCTGTGAGCGGTGGAAATCAGGATGCGGGTCCTGTCCTGATCTGACCATAGATCCTCCTCTGATCAGAGATGCGACCGCCTTTAACTGGCTGAGGAAGAAGAGCATCTATGCCCGGAGTCGATTCTATTTAGCGAGCCCTTCGCGATGGCTCATGGGAAAAGTCTTGGACTCAATGCTTCTTCCAGGGATTATCGAGAAGAGAGTGATACCACACGGTATAGACATCAACATCTACAAACCCGGAGACACCTATAAGGTAAGGGCTGCATTAGGGATACCCAGGGAGGCGACAGTCATTCTTTTCATGGCAAACGGCATCCGAAATAACTTAGCCAAAGACTATCGCACTATGCGGAAAGCTATTGCGCTCACCGCCGTAAGATCCCATCAGAGGCGATATATTTTCCTAGCTGTCGGCGAGGATGCCCCTGTTGAGAAGATCGGAAATGCCGAAATTCGTTTCATCCCGTTTCAACGCAATCCAAAGGATATTGCTGGTTATTGCCAAGCCGCGGATCTGTGCATCCACGCAGCAAGAAGTGAGGTTTGGGGCCGAAGTATTACGGAGGCTCTCGCCTGTGGAACACCAGTCGTGGCAACCGCGGTGGGAGGGATACCTGAGCAAATCAAAGATGGGGAAACCGGTTTTTTGGTCCCGAAAGGTGATGCCGAAGCCATGGCTGAGAAAATGCTTCTCCTTATCAGTGACAAACCTCTCCGCCAAAGGATGGGGGGAGAGGCCTCAAAAGACGCGCGAAAGAGATTCAGCATCGAGCGTCACGCTGGTGATTACCTGGAATGGTACGGTGAAATAATCGCTCGACGGGAACGGAACCAAGGTGGAGATTGAAGTTCCGGTTTTGAGACTGCGCGCATGAAAAAAAGTCGCATTCGAATTCTGTTTATTTCAAACGCAAACAGCATCCATGCGAGGAGATGGGTCAAAACCTTTGCGGACCGAGGCTACGACGTCCACCTCCTAAGCCCTGTGCCGTGGGAGGAAAAGGGAGTTTCCACCCACGTTCTATCTCTCTACCCTGAAGCGGCAAGCAATCTTTTTTCGAGAAGCCTAAGGGGTCTAAAGAACGTGAGCAGCGCCAGGAGGATGATGAAGAAGCTGGCCCCTCACATTACCCATCTTCATGGCCTTTTCACCATAGCCGGTCCGGATCTCATGTTCACGGTCTTCAGACAAAGGAACCTGGTCGTTTCGACTTGGGGAAGCGATGTAGCGTATGCGCATGCTGCGAAAGAACCCTTTCTATCCAAAGCGATCAAGAGATTCATTTTTCGTCAGGCAGCTGCGGTCCTTGCCACAAGCGACTACCAGTCCCGTGCCACCCAGCGGTACTGCCCCAAGCCACTGAAGGTCCTCACGACCCCCTTCGGGGTCGACGTGACGCTTTTCAAGAGGGATCGCAGTGTGCAAAAGCCCCAAGGAATCATAACGTTGGGTTTCGTGAAGCGTCTTGAAGAGAATTACGGCCCCCACATTCTCATCGAGGCATTCAAGCTGGTTGAGCGGAAGCACAAAAACATAAGACTTCTTATGATCGGCGACGGCTTGATGAGAGCGAAACTTGAAGAACGTTTGAAGCAACTTGACCTGAGGAATAAAGCTGTCTTTAGCGGCTGGGTAGAGAACCATCGACTACCGGAGTTTCTCAACCAGATGGATATATTCGTCATGCCCACCTTTCATGAGACATTCGGAGTAGCCGCCTTGGAGGCCCAGGCCGTGCAACTTCCTGTAGTGGCGAGCGATATTGAAGGGATCCGTGAAGTGGTCGTGCATGGCAAAACCGGATACTTGGCTTATCCCGGGGCATATGAGTCATTTGCAAGTTGGATCATCAAGCTGATTGAGGATCCTCTGGGCAGGGAAAGAATGGGGGTTGCAGGAAGAACGCTTGTTTCTGAACGCTATAACTGGCAGCATTGCGTCGACAGAGTGGAAAGGATTTACCACGCGCTGCTGAGTCAGCCAGGGGCTCTCGCGGTCTGACACCGTATATGCAGATCATGGGACGCCTTTTGGTGCAGTCCGGTACAGGAAAAGAAATCTATGCGTTGTCCTTCGATCAAAGATTTGCCTCAACCACCTCCGGGTAAAACCGGGTGGCCATGGGATGAAGAGTCGACGCGTCTTCCAGAAAAAATGGCCGATGGCTCACCTTGGCCAAGAATGGCCATCGTGACGCCCAGCCTTAATCAGGGGGCGTTTATCGAAAAAACGATCCGCTCCGTCCTCCTTCAGGGCTACCCGGAATTGGAATATATCATCATGGACGGGGGTTCGACGGATGGTTCAGTGGGCATCATCAGGAAGTACGAAAAGTGGCTGAAGCACTGGCAAAGCACGCCTGACAAGGGGCAGAGCAATGCGATCAACAAGGGTTTTGCTCGCGCAGAAGGTGACATTTTGGCCTGGCTGAACAGCGACGATTGCTACTGTCCAGATGCGCTGTCCCAGGTTGCGAAATCCGCGGGCAATCTAAGAAATATTTCAGCTGTTGTCGGAGCCTCTCGACAGCTTGATTCGATCTATGCAAAGACAAGTTTTGTTCTCCCAGCGCGCCTGACCCGTCAGGACATCGCTCCGTGGTATTTCGGCGCGAACCAGATCGCCCAACCGTCCTGTTTCATGATGGCTTGGGCAGTGAAAAAAGCAGGCCCGCTGCGGGAGGATCTTCACTATGTTTTTGACTATGAGTATTGGCTTAGACTGCTGGATATAGCCTCCTTTGTCAGACTGGAGGCGTGCCTTGCAGAAATCACGGTACATTCCGGGATCAAGCCTCTCCTATCTCCCGGGAAATCCTTTGCAGAATTAATCCGTGTCATGTTTGAAGCAGGTCATATGGAAATCGCATGCAGCATCCTGGAATCCATTTGGGAGAGGAAAACCAAGTTGGAACAGATTCTCTATAAGCTGAGGCAATTCCTTCCCCACTCGATTTATGGAACTGTCGCGCACCTGCTTAGAAGGCTCCGATGGCTATGAAACCCTACCCTTTCTTTCTTGTTGTCGATGATGGCGGGTTTCCTTACGCCGGCGGAACCGACGAATCCCGACCGGTCGGCATAGACAACTATGGCACCATCCTGCGGATTGCGAAGAGGTTTGGCCTGAGAATCCCAGTTTGCTTCACCATGAAGTATCTCGATAAGGGGAATGTCTCCGGTTTGGCTGCCCCGATCGATTACCTCGACGATCTGATCGCCCTGTTCACGAAAAACAAAAACCATATCGAATTCGGCTATCATGGCCTCACACACGAATACAACAACCATGTGGGCGAGTTCTATTGCCTGGACATTGACCAAGCGGTTCCCAGTGAGATTCAAAAAGACCACCTGGAGAAAAGCTTCCGTGTTTTCAAGGAACTAGGTCTTGAGTTTCCACAGCTCTTTGTTCCTCCGCACCACGCCTGGGAGTGGGGCGTGACCGACCGATTGGCTTCGGCCTATGGAGTAAAGTATCTGATTTCCTTCAGCCGCAAAAGCTACGGTCACAAGAGGTACCAATGGCCTCCCTCCAGGTGGCTACAGTTTCTCCCCCGAGAAGAACTGGGAATCTACAGTTACCACACTGTGTTGA
>Ga0101944_10004828_pt1 | contig 16136 bp, 11 predicted proteins | sample DewCreD2012metaG_FD_75245 | JGI IMG/M metagenome (GOLD analysis project Ga0101944, IMG submission 75245) | Hot spring sediment bacterial and archeal communities from British Columbia, Canada, to study Microbial Dark Matter (Phase II) - Dewar... ...
GTGGATCAACCAGGTAACTACACGCTGCTCATCACAAACACTCAAAATGGATGCACTACGACGGGCACTCTTAGTGTTCAGCGCGACATCCAGCCGCCAGCAGCAGATGCCGGCCCTGATAATGTGCTGAATTGCTACTTCCCGCAACGCGTCCTCGGAGGACCAGGCACTTCTACGGGGCCCAACTTCACTTACCAGTGGAGTGGCCCAGGCATTGTGTCGGGTAGCACTACTCCTCAGCCTGTTGTCAGCCAGGGCGGAACATATACGCTCGTTGTTACCAATACGACCAATGGCTGTACTTCCACAGACAATGTCCAGCTGACGATGGATCAGACGCCACCGCAGGCTGATGCTGGGCCAGGTTTCCAGCTGACATGCACGGAGACGTCTTATGTGCTCAATCCAACGGCCAGTATGGGGCCGAACTTCACCTATGAGTGGTCTACGACAGGGGGCAACTTCATGTCGCCAACAACTATTCTGAACCCCACGGTCAATGGCGCGGGATTATACTACTTGGTAGTGACTAACACCGTAAATGGCTGCACCGCTACGGACGCAGTACAAATTACCCAGTCGGTAGATTTCCCGGACGCAGTGGCAGGTGTTCCGCAGCAGCTCACGTGCGCCGTTACAACAGTTACGCTCAACGGCACAGGGTCGAGCACAGGAGCTGCTTTCACCTACCAGTGGACGCCCACGAATGGTGGCAACATCATCAGCGGGGCCAACACGTTGTCTCCCGTGATAGATCAGCCGGGGGTTTATCAGTTGGCTGTACGCAATAACTTAAACGGCTGCGTTTCCTACTCCAGCGTAGCCGTTACGCAGAACATCGAGAAACCAGATGTGGATGTGGGTAATTCTCAGGTGCTCACTTGTTCAGTGTCGGCCATTACGCTGCAAGGTGTAGTGAAGAATAACGGCAATTTTGTCTATGCTTGGAGCACACCCAACGGTAACATCGTCAGCGGAGCCAACACCTTAACGCCGTCGGTCAATGCCATCGGTACCTACACCCTGACGGTGACCAACACATTGAACGGCTGCAGTTCATCCGCTACGGTGGAAGTGGTGAAAGACCAGAGCGCGCCCGCCATCCAACTGGCAGAACCAACCCTCCTGACGTGTGTGGTCAAGCAGATAACGCTTGACGCCACAGGCACCACGACGGGTAATGTGCTCTACAATTGGAGCACGACCAACGGGCAGTTTGCAGACCTGACTAACCCGCTCAAGCCAGTAGTCAGCAAGCCAGGCACCTATACTTTGTTAGTAACCAAATTGGACAATGGCTGCACGGTAGTCGAAAGCGTCGAAGTAAAAGAAGATGTAACCTTGCCTACGGCTAACGCAGGCGCTCCACAGATGCTTACCTGCGCCGTGACGACGGTGACGCTTAACGGCACAGGCTCCAGCCAGGTCGGTGGGCCGTACTTCTACGAATGGACGACGCCAAACGGCCTCATCTTGGCAGGCCAAAATACGCTAACGCCCACGGTGGCAGCGCCGGGTGTGTATGCGCTGTTGGTGCTGAATACGTTCAACGGCTGCTCCAGCACAGCACAAGTGCAGGTAGGGCAAAATACCCAGCCGCCTACGGCAGCAGTGGCCAACGCACCGCTGCTTACTTGCGCCGTCAAGCAGGTGCCTTTAGACGGCAGCGCCTCGTCCAGCGGGCCAATGTTTGTCTATGCTTGGAGCACACTTAACGGCAATATCGTAGGCCCGAACGATGTCGTAGTAGCGCAGGCCAACGCACCAGGTACCTACACGCTGACTGTGCTCAATACAGCCAACGGTTGCTCCAGCACGGCTACTGTTCAAGTATCGGCCAACACGATACAGCCTAATGCCGTGGCTGGCCCACCCTTCACTCTGACTTGCTCAGTGCTAGAAGTAACGCTTCAGGCCTTTGCCTCTACCGGCCCGCAATTCACCTACCAATGGACGGCTTCAGGGGGCGGCAATATCCTCTCCGGTGCCCATACGCTCAACCCACGCGTCAATCGGGCAGGCCGTTATTTGCTCACGGTAGTCAACACCCAGACAGGCTGCTCTAAGACCGACGAGACGCTGGTTTATCAAGAAAACAACGTTCCCACTGACTTCCTCTTCGACCTGAAGCCGCCCTCTTGCAAGGACAACGACGGGGTGGTGGGTTTCCAAAAAGTCATCGGTGGCTACGGCCCCTACCTGTACTCGATTGACAACGGCAAGACGTTCCTGCCGCAGAGCCAGTTCGCCAACATAGCACCTGGCGCCTACGACTTGGTCATCCAAGACGCCAACGGGTGTGAGTTCTACAAGAGACTCGTCGTCCCACAGATGCCCGACCCAGGCATTTCCATTGTGCCTGAGATTAGCCTTGCCCTGGGCGATAGCGTACAACTCCAGGCCAAGTTGCCCTCAGGTTATCCATTAGCCTTGGTGGATACTATCGTTTGGACGCCTACAGAAGGGCTGAAGTTTTTAGGTAAGGATATCCTTAGCTTGTTGAAGCCTATTGCTGCGCCTACGCGGCCTGTGGAATACACCGTCAGAGTCATTAGTAAGGACGGCTGCGAAGCTATAGACCGTGTACTTATCCGAGTGGACGATGAGCCGCATATCTATATTCCCAATGCGTTTTCGCCCTGGCATGAAGGCGAGAACGATGTAGTGCTCATCTTCGCCAAAACCAGCCAAGTACGCCAGGTCAACTCCTTCCAGATTTTTGACCGCTGGGGCACGATGGTCTTCCAGGCGCGCAACTTCCAACCCAACGACCCTAAACACGGATGGGATGGGCGCTTCCAAGGCAAACTGATGAACCCAGCCGTCTTTGTGTACTACGCCGAAATCGAGCTTATTGATGGCCGTCGCCTATTATACAAAGGCGACATTACCCTGGTTCGCTAATCGCTCAAGTTAGGCCGAATACCATCTTCCTTTTGTGCTAACGCCACTTCGACATGTGCCGGAGTGGCGTTTTGGCAAAATGCAAAGAAGACCATGTTTACCCTTGGTTTGGACATTGGTAGTTCGTCTATCAAGGCCGCTTTGGTAGATGCCCGCACTGGCGCTGTAGTGGGCGCCACCCATGCTCCGAGAGATGAGATGCCTATTGAGGCCCCGCAGCCTGGCTGGGCAGAGCAGGCGCCGGAGCAATGGTGGCGCTCTTGCGCGGAAGCCGTGCAGGCCCTTTGGCAACAAACCCAAATAGCGCCCCAACAAGTGGTAGCCATTGGCCTGGGGTACCAAATGCACGGCCTCGTGGCTTTAGATGAACAGGGTAGGGTAGTGCGTCCTGCGATTATTTGGTGCGATAGCCGCGCTGTTGCTGAAGGCGAAGCGGCTTGGCAGGCATTGGGTGAGGCGTACTGCTTGGAACATCTGCTGAACAGCCCAGGCAACTTTACTGCTGCCAAGCTGCGCTGGGTGCAGCGCTGGGAGCCTCAGGTCTTCGAGCGCATCCACCGCATTCTTCTGCCAGGCGACTACATCGCCTATCGCCTGACGGGCGAAGCAACCACCACAGTATGCGGTCTTTCGGAGGGCATTTTGTGGGATTTCACCCAGGCTGCGCCCGCTCGCGCGCTATTGGAGCTCTGGAACATCTCTCCGTCTGTGTTGCCGCCGTTGGTGCCCGTCTTTGGCTATCAGGGCGCCCTTTGCGCAAAGGCTGCTGCAGCCTTGGGCTTACCTGAGGGCATTCCACTCACCTATCGGGCAGGCGACCAGCCCAACAATGCCTTTGCTCTCAATGCCTTGCGCCCTGGCGACGTAGTGGCCAACGCCGGCACCTCGGGTGTCGTGTATGGGGTGGTGGCGCAACGTGTTGCTGACCCGCAGCAGCGCGTCAACACCTTCGCTCACGTCAACCATCAGCCCGACAACCTGCGACTTGGAGTGTTGCTGTGCATCAATGGCTGCGGGATTCTCTACCGCTGGTTGCGCCAACTTTTAGGCCCAGGCTGTCGATACAGCGATATGGAGCGACTGGCCGCCTCGGCTCCACCTGGCGCCGATGGCGTGTGTGTGTTGCCCTTTGGTAATGGAGCCGAGCGCATGCTTGAAAATCGGGACCCAGGGGCTCGTATTCTGCACTTGAATTTCAATCGCCACACGCCCGCGCACCTGTGCCGTGCTGCCTTGGAAGGAGTGGCTTTCGCTTTGGCACATGGTCTCGAGCAATTGCGCGCCTTGGGGTTACCTTTAAGTACCTTGCGCGCAGCTGAGGGCAACCTTTTTCTGTCTGGTGTTTTTGCGCAGACGTTGGCTAATCTCGCCGGAGTGCCTATCGAGCTGTTCAACACTTCCGGGGCGGTAGGAGCCGCGCAAGCTGCTGCGATGGGGTTAGAGGCGTTGTTTCCGTCGGAAAATCCGGCAGCAACAGCCATGCGCTATGTCGAACCAGAGCGCTATACGGACGTTTACCAAACAGCTCGGGCGCGCTGGGAGGATGGGCTCCGGCAATCGCTCGGGGGTACCCCGGCCTTTTGAACCTGCTGTCGTAAGTTTGCTGCCGCTTTTTGAATTACTAAAAACTATCCGCATCATCTCTTGCCTATGGCTATAAACATTGGAGACAGAGCTCCAGATTTTACCCTTCGCGCTAGCGACAAGTCGCTTGTTTCTCTAAAAGATTATCGCGGCCAAAACGTGGTCTTGCTTTTCTTCCCTCTCGCTTTCACGGGTACTTGCACCAAGGAGCTGTGCTACATGCGCGACAGCCTGAACGAGTATGAAAAGCTGAATGCCTGTGTGCTGGCTATTTCCGTAGACAGCCTCTTTGCTTTGGACAAGTGGAAGCAGGAACAACAGTTCAATTTCCCGCTTTTGTCGGATTTCAACAAAACCGTCAGCAAAAAATACGATTTGCTCTATAAGGACTTTGTTTTTGAAATGAAGGGCGTGGCCAAGCGCTCTGCCTTTGTCATTGACCGCGAAGGCATAGTGCGTTACGCCGAGGTGCTGGAGAACGCTGGAGAATTGCCGAACTTTGAGGCCATTCAACAAACGCTTAAAAATCTGTCTTAAGCCATGCCGAAGCCGCTCTGGGAAGAACAGGAAGATGTTTTAGTGGAAGACGACATTGGCTCAGACTTGCCGGCGCACATCATCGTCTTCAACGATGATTTCAACACTTTTGAGTGGGTAATCCAGTGCTTCATGGAGGTATTGAAACACACTCATGAGCAGGCCGAGCAGTTGTCTATCATCATTCACTTCAAGGGCAAGGCTACAGTAAAAACAGGGCCCAAAAAAGAACTTATTCCGCTGTGTGAGGCTTTGCTCGACCGGGGGCTGTCTGCCATTATAGAAGAATAGGGAGGCGCCTGCCAAGTACTTTTTACTTATGGACTTTACCGCTTTTTCCTGGGAAACCCTGTTGCTACTCCTTCTTTGGCCAGCGGGTGGTTGGCTACTCGGCTGGATAGTAGAGTACTTTGTATTGGGTCGGTTGGCCAAAGAGACCCTCTTCCAGCGCACTTTGAAAGGGCTGGGGCGTTGGATGGGCATGGTCGGCGCGCTGGGCTTGTCGCTCCGCTATACCGTGTTGCCGCCTAAGTGGCACGATGAGGCCCTTTTAGGGTGGGAGATTGTAACCGTCTTTATTGCCACCATTTTTTTGGCGCGGTTGGTGGGCCAATACTTTGAAGACCAGACCGCTGAGTTGCGGCGCGAGACACAAACGGCTTCGTTGGTGCAAAGTATCCTGCGGGTAATCATCTACATCATCGGCATTTTGGTCATTTTGCAGATGGTCGGGGTCTCCATCGCGCCTATGCTTACCGCCCTTGGCGTGGGCGGTTTAGCGGTAGCCTTAGCCCTGCAAGACACGTTAGGCAATCTCTTTGCGGGCATTCAGATTATCGCTTCCCGAAAAATTCGCCCTGGCGACTTTATCCGTTTATCCGGCAGCAATGAGGAAGGCTATGTAGTGGACATTACTTGGCGTTATACATCAGTACAGATGATTTCTAATCAGACAGTTATCATTCCTAATGCTAAGTTAGCCGCCGCCATTGTCACCAACACCAGCTTGCCTACGGAGGAAGTCACAGGCCGCCTCGATTTGGGCGTTCACTACAACAGCGACCTTGAGCACGTCGAGCGCGTGGCTATCGAGACAACGCGCGCCGTTCTGTGCGAGTACCTCAACGACCCGGAGGCTGAACTCAATGTCCGTGTGCGTTATCGCGCCTTTGCCGACTCCAGCATTACGTTTAGTATCCTTTTCCCCGTACCAACCTTCGGCGATCAGGTGCCAGTTGTTCACCAACTTATTAAGGCCCTGCATCGGCGTTTCGCCACAGAGAACATCGTCATACCGTTCCCTATACGCACCCTCGAGCTGAGCCCAGCTGATCGCCAGTTGCTGGCTGTTGCGAGAAACTCATCGGAGCATTACAGCGACTGACCTGCTGCTCCTTGATGACAAAAAATACGCATCGGACACATAGGCGCTGATAGCCGCGTCCTGGAGAGTAAGTCGCACACAGCGGCTTGCCTACCTTCGCGGCGCTAATCGAAATAGGAGCCTTTTACTACTATGGACAAGACAAAAAAACTCACTGAAGAAGCCTTACACTACCACGCAAAAGGCCGCCCGGGCAAGTTAGAAGTCATTCCGTCAAAAGAAACCGCCAACCAGCGTGACCTTTCGCTGGCGTATTCGCCCGGCGTGGCGGCACCCTGCCTTGCCATCGCAGAAAACCCTAACGACGCCTACCGATACACAACTAAAGGCAACTTGGTGGCCGTCATCAGCAATGGTACGGCGGTGTTAGGGTTAGGCAATTTAGGCGCCCTGGCGAGCAAACCCGTCATGGAGGGGAAAGGCTTGCTTTTTAAAATCTACGCCGATATTGACTGCTTCGACATCGAGCTCGATACCACCAATGTAGATGAATTCGTGCGCACCGTCAAAATCCTTGAGCCCACTTTCGGCGGTATCAACTTGGAAGACATCTCGGCGCCCGAATGCTTCGAAATTGAAGAACGGCTCAAGCAGGAACTCAGCATTCCCGTGATGCACGACGACCAGCACGGCACGGCCATCATCAGCGCAGCGGCATTGCTCAACGCGCTGGAGCTGGTGGGCAAAGCCATTGAGCAAGTGAAGATTGTGGTCAATGGGGCTGGAGCCTCTGCCATCTCGTGCACGCGCTTGTATTGTGCGTTGGGCGCGCGCAAAGAGAACATTTTCATGTTCGATAGCAAAGGTCTGCTACATCCCTCGCGCGCCAACTTAGACGGTAAAAAGAGCGAATTCGTCAACGACCGCCTGCCTGCCGATGTCTCCTTGGCCGATGCGTTGGTCGGAGCCGACGTCTTCGTCGGTTTGTCTGTGGGCAATATCCTCACCCAGGACATGGTGCGCTCCATGGCGCCGCGCTGCATCGTATTCGCTATGGCCAATCCCGACCCGGAAATTAGCTACGAAGAGGCTATCGCTGCACGCCCCGACATCGTCATGGCCACGGGGCGCTCCGACTATCCGAACCAAGTAAACAATGTGCTGGGTTTTCCTTTCATCTTCCGCGGCGCGCTCGATGTTCGCGCTCGGGTCATCAACGAAGAAATGAAGCTGGCTGCCGTGCGTGCTTTGGCCGACCTGGCCAAACGACCAGTACCCGATATAGTCAACTTAGCCTACGGGAACGCCAACCTGGCTTATGGCCCAGACTACATCATTCCTAAACCGGTAGACCCGCGTCTCATCACCACTGTGGCGCCGGCTGTAGCGCGCGCCGCCATGGACTCCGGCGTGGCCCAACAACCCATTACGGATTGGGCTGCTTACGAAGCACATCTATCGCATCGCCTGGGCGTAGACAACACGCTGACGCGCGTCATCCAGACCAAGGCCCGTCGTGACCCCAAACGCGTGGTCTTTGCCGATGCTGAAAATCTTTCTGTGCTCAAAGCCATCCAAACCGTGCTGGAAGAGGGTATCGCCCGTCCTATCCTCTTGGGCAATGTACAGCGTATCCAGGGGCTTATCGAAGAGCACCGGCTGGCCATACAGGGGGTATCCATCGTAGACCCCAAGTTGCCCAGTTCACCAGAGGAGGAGAGCCGGCTGGAGCACTACGCCCGCATCTTATACGAAAAACGCCAGCGCAAAGGCATCATTTACCGCGAAGCGCGCCAAATTGTGCGTCACCGCAACTATTTCGGCGCACTCATGGTAGAAAATGGCGATGCTGATGCTATGATTGGCGGCCTAACGCGCAACTATCCGGACACCATTCGCCCGGCCTTGCGTGTCGTCGGGCCGCGTCCAGGTCTCAGGCGCGTGTCGGCCATGTACATCCTCATGAGCCGCTTAGGGCCTATATTCCTTGCCGATGCTACTGTTAACCTCGACCCTACTGCTGAGGAGGTTGTAGAAATCGCCGAGCAGACAGCTCAGCAGGTGGAGAAGTTTAACATCAAACCGCGCATTGCGCTGGTTACCTATTCCACTTTTGGCTCCGTGTCCGATGGTGCTGCTGCCGTCAAGATGCGCCAGGCTACGGCTATGCTGAAGAACCGCCACCCCGAGTGGGTTATTGACGGCGAAATGCAGGCCCACCTGGCTTTTGATACAGACCTCTTGCGCCAAAACTATCCTTTCAGCGCTTTGGTGGATGGGCCTGCCAATACACTTATTTTCCCCAACCTTTCCTCCGCCAATATCGCCTACAACCTCATGCGCAGCCTGGCCGGCATCGAAATCATTGGTCCCATCCTCACGGGCCTAAAAAAGCCGGTGCACGTGCTCCAGATGGGCGCTTCGGTGCGCGAAATCGTGGATATGGTGGCCATGGCTGTGGTGGATGCGCAGAAATAGGGCCTTTTCCTGAACTGCGGCCAGGCGGCGCAGCATCTCTGTAGAAGTGGCACACGCGACAATAGCGGGTGTGTTGCCTTACTTTTGCTGACCCACTCACCTGCCATCTTTCTTATGTGCAACTGGAAAACGCTCGTCTGGTGCTTTCTCTGGGGCTTGTTCGTGTGGCTAGCCTGCACGCCTGCCCGCCCCACCACTCGCCCTGCTCCATCGCCACAACGCCCAGCGCCCTCGCGCCCTGCCGACCGACCCGCAGCCCCCAACCAGCCTATGGATACTATACGCTGGCGGCCAGCTCCCGATGCGCGACCGCCCATTGGTGACGCTCCCAGCACACCCGTTCCACCCGGCAGTGCGCCCGCACCCATCTATCGCCTCGCCCTACTCCTGCCTTTTCTTGCTGAACAGACCGATGCCTCAAGCCCGACAGTGCCCGACAAAAGCTTGCCCGCTCTTCAATTCTACGCGGGGGCCCAACTGGCTCTACAGCGGCTCTCTGAGGCCGGTATGAACCTCGAAGTCGAGGTGCTCGATACACGCCTGAGCGATGCGGATTTCCAGCGCCTGCTCGACCACCCGCGCTTGCAGCGCGCCCAAGTCATCATCGGCCCGATGCGCTCGACCCATGTCAGCCTGCTGGCCGAGCGCACCAAACAAACGCGTCAGATACTCCTCTCTCCAGAAAGCCCAACGATGGGCTTAACGCGCCAGAACCCAGACTTTATCCAGATGATGCCTTCTTTGCGCGCCCATGGCGCTGCCATCGTCCAGCATATTTTAGCCCGCTACCGTCCTGAGACCGTCAGCATCCTACTGCGCCGTCGCGAAGCGGAACGCACGGCTTTCTTCCAGCCTACCGATGGGCGGCGTTTTAGCGAAATTTTTACTCCTGATGAGGGCAACTACTTCGATAAGATTGATTTAGAGCCCTGTTTTCGGCCAGGCCAGACGGCCGTGTTCGTGCTGCCTACGTGGAGTAGCCAGGATTTTGTCATGGCTTTCTTCCGCAAACTCAGCGCTGTGCGCAAAGGACGCTCGGTGGCGGTGTATGGGATGCCCCAGTGGCGCCAGTTTGAGAGCATCGAGCCGGAGTATTTTGCCGAACTGAACGTGCACATCTCTTCGGCGGCGTATTTCGACCCTGATAATGATGCTCTGCGCGCTTTTCAACAGGTCTTTTTCGATACTTACGGGACAGTGCCTGATGAGGACGCTTTCAATGGCTACGACGTCTTGATGCTCACAGGGCAATGGCTTCAGCGTTACGGGCTGAGCTTTCCTCAGCGCCTACCTGCCGAAGCCATTTTTAGCGGCTTGCGCGGCTCATACCGCTTTGCTCGTGTGCCTGCCGAAGGGCCAGCGCCTACCGAGCGTTTAGCCAGCCATTACGATTACCTGGAGAATACCTACGTACACATTTTGCGCTTCCAGAATTATCGCTTCGAGCGGGCATGGTAAAAGAGCGGCGCCCGAATGAGGTCGCCCTATCGGCTTTCTTCCTGTCCAACGGGTGCTTGTTTAAAACACTAATGCAGCGCCCAGGCGGAAGTTAACGGCTGCAGAGCGATAAGGCGTTACGGCGTTGAGGGCGTTGTCAGAAAGTGCAAAGGCTTGCAGCGGCCCTATTCGAACAGTGGCGCTCAAGCCTACGTTGGTGGCCGAGCGGTCGTTAATGCTGTACATGGCGCCCACCGTAAGCCAGGGGATGGGCGTCCAGTGGCCGCTAAAACCCACGGCAGTGTTTTGGCGGCGCTCGTCGCGTTGATGGTGCACGACAGCGCCGATGCGCCAGTTTTTCAACAACTGCCATTGTACCGCAGCATAGTAGCGGGCGGGTAGGGAAGTGGTCAGCTCGGCATCGGTTTTTTGGAAGTTCAACACATCGTTGAGGCTATCCAAAGCAGCGCCAAAGTCGAGGCTATCCACTGTTCCGTTCAGGATGTCTGTGCCAGGCAAGAAAACGCCGTTGTAGTTGAACGTACCTTGGCTGTGGAAGTAAGCCGTGTTTTTCCGCCAAGCGATGCGTCCGCCGAGGTCGAGCGCGCTAACACTGAGGCTGAGCCGTTCGCCGAGTTGCAGTTGAAGGCCAGCGTCGAAGCCAATGCCCGAGTTTTGGCCTAAGCGATTGCGTAGTGCATTGAACGACAGGTCGTAGCCAAAGCCGGAGGTATCCACAGCGCCGATGAGGCTCGAGGAGTAGAACGCGTAGTCGGTCTGCAGCGAGAGCTGATACACATCGGGTTCGGTGTACACCCGTATGCGGTAGCGCTCCGCATCGGAGAGGAGCATAGCTGTTCCCGAGAGATATTTGAGGCGTATGCCGAGGCGCAGGTTTTGACCAATGTTGCGGGCTAAACCTGCGCTCAGTTCTTCCCAGCGTACAGTGCTGATGGCGGGGCCTATGTCCAACACCTGGCCTACATAGGGGCCATTGCCATACCAGAGCAGCTCCGCCAGGGCGCGTGGATAGGTGGCTGTGGCGGTGGTGCGCTGGCTCCAGCCGGCAGAGAGGTACCAGCCGCCAAGTCGAGCGCCGAGGAGGAGGCGTTCGTTGCGCTGGTCTAAGCGGAGCGTGTTTTCCAGTTCCAGCTTGCCGATGGCGCCGCCCAAGTCTAATATCGCGCGCCCATCCTCTCGGCGCAGTAGGTCGTTGTAGGCGATATTGCCCGAATGGGTGGCATCGAGCCCTATGGTGGGGCCGCCGACAAACAACCGCTTATCCTTGGGGAATAAGGCGGGATTGGCCGCGTGGGCATGCCACAAGTCCGACGTTTGGTAAAGCATGAGCTCCTGTTGCGCGGCACTGCGGACAGCGATTAAAGCCGCTGCAATAGCCAGCATCCACCGGATATGGGAAAAAGATAGGGTATTTTCCATAAAAAATGAGGTCAGTGTTGGGAAAAAAAGGACAATGGCGGTGCTACTCGAAGCGTCAGGGTTTGCCGCCCAGACGAGTCCGCACCTTTAGGCCCATGCGCAAAGCAATGCCTTGGGTGGCCAGGAGTTTAACCGGCACTTGGCCGTTCTGCGCCGTTGTGAAGGCTGCGCGCAGGAGCATTGATTTTGCCTGGCGCACTTGGCTAAAACGCGCCACGTCCATAGGTGCGAAGGTCTCCGCCCGCGCAGTGGAAGTCGTAATACCGTTACCATTGACGGAGGGCGCTTTGATGACGAAGGGCGGCGGACCAGTGAACAGCGAGTCGAGTACTCGTCCGTCGTCGTCCAGAAAGTAGAGCTGGAGGGCTGCGCCGATAGGCGTGTTGTTTTCAGTCACAATTTTGAACTCTACCGCCTCAATACGGCTTGTGTCAAAGTCGGCAAACTCGCCGAAGTTGACTCCTAAGGTCTGTTCTGCACCAAAATCCTGCGCTGAGCCTTCGAGTAAGAGCTCTACTTTCATGCGCAGGGCGATGGTGCTCTTGTCGGTCAAAAACCCGACGATGGAAGGGTCTTTACGGGCATTAGAAATGCCAGCCACCTCATAGATGAGGCGCACCGGTTGTGCATTGAATATCTCGGCAATGTTCGAATTGGTGCTGTCCAGCACCACGTGGGTCTCTTTTGTCTTGCCAATTTCGCCAGCAGCCCAAGAGGGGTAGTTGAAGTCAATGCTATCGCCAAAAAAGACGCTGCTTTTGAGCGGATACTCTTTGCCATCGCGCCCGATGAAACTCAAGTATTTGACCACGCCTCGCGTAGGAAAGCCCCACGAGTTGGTAATGGTCATGGTTACCTTCGGATTTTTCACTTTGACGTTGCCCTTGAGGTTCGTTTGGTTGATGTCGATATCAATAGTATCCAGGGTGAGGGGATATTCCGAATACCCCCAATAGCCTTCCATGTAAGCCGCAGTGAAGCCTTGGATGAGGATGCCTATGCCGGCAATACCAGGCAGAATATCGTCGATTTTAATACGCGTGCCGTCGGGCAAGTAGGCCTCGTATCGGAATTCCAGGCGGTTGCTGTCAGAAGCCAGGGTGTAGTCTTTGAGTGGGATAGGCGGCGAGATGAACGTTTGCCGGGCTGGCACGGAGAAGGGTATAGAAAAGGGCTGCCCATTCTTCGACATTTGTAGGATGTGGAAGGTGCCCGTGATGGGTTGGTTGCGCGCGTTGTTGACGACCAAATTGAGCGTTCCGGAGGCGACTTCTACGCGGCGGATGTACACCGAGTCGGGCGTGTTGAACGGATACACATAAAAGGTATCGTTGATGGGCACCGGCACTTCGGGGAAGTTGAAAAACCGGAAAATGTCTGAGGCCGGCTTCTCTGCCACATCACCGCTGTAGAATAGCGTCATCGTCTGGTCGGGATTAATGACGATGGTGTCGCTGTCCAGGGAGTCGTTTAGCACCTTAAGCACCAAGTCTTTCAAGCCAATGCTGGTAGAGAATAGCGGGAAAGCGTACTCGCCTGTTCGTTCAGCCACTTCGAGCTCATCGAGGGAGAACTTTTGGCAAGCGGCCAACGCTCCGCTCAGGATGAACACCCACAAGAGCGGGCGAAGAGTGTTTTTGTGTGTCATAATCTGTCAGGGATGGTTGAGTGAAGAAAAGGTGAAAAGTAAAACGGCTCCCTTAGGCAGTAATTACCCTCAAAGCCGGACTCGAGAGTGCTCGAGCGCTCAGAAACCAAAGCCTAAAGCAAACTGCCATAGAACATTGTGATCTCGGTCGTTGCGAAAAATTAGATTGCCATTATCCGTTTGGGCTTTGGCTAAGTCGCCTTTTTCGTTGGTGATATCGGCCAGGCCGTACTGAAAGCGGACACTAAAAAAAAGCGAGCGACTCAGATAATACGACACGCCGCCCAGTAAGCCGTAGTCGAGTGTTTGGTACAATTTGCCGCTGCCTTCGGGATAGTCGTAATAGGCGCCCATTGTTTTAGGCATTTCCACGCGGCGCGCGTCCACCTGAGCGATTACTTTCTCATTAAAGTCGCCACCGCCAATTTTATCCTTGCGGTAGTTGTGCTGGAGGTTAAATTCCAAATCATCTACCGCGTTGCCCAATGGTACCGTGCGCCCATTGGCGAAGAGTAGCGAGCCTTCACCAATGGACTGCACCAGCAGCCCACCGTAAACGCCGGCGGAAAACTCGAAGTCCTTCCATCGCCCATAGGCCAACACAGGTAGGTCTATGTACGTGTTTTGTATGTTGATGAAATAACGCGACTGGCCGCGCGCTTCAGTAACACCAGCGCTGTGCCTAAACAGCCGATACGATGGCCCATCAAAAGTGTACTTTGCTCCGCGTCGGGAGTAGATCAGCTCACCCCGCAGCCCAAAGGCATCCGTCAGCGAGTAGCCAAAGCCCAAGCCTAAGAGGAAGCTCGTCGTGTTGCGCCAAGTTTCCAATGGCGCGCCGTCGGGGCCTTCTTCCGAAGGGCCAGCCATGCGCGCTACGTTCAGGCCTACCTTGAAACTTGTCCGAAACTGGCTCCACGCTGGGTTGAGCCCACCCCACAATACCCAAAACACCACCAGGGCAATCAGCTTTTTTGAGAGAAATACCTGCTTCATCATGTTGCTTAAGACGTTCTTGTTTGCCAGCGTTAGCGAGGGATATCCAAAAGCCGGCATCGGCAAAAGTAAGCCTTGCCGGCCTTTTCACAGGTAAGCGACATACCTTTCAAGTACATCCCAATACAAACGAACCGATTGGGCGTGGTCGGGTTGTGGATGCTGCTCCCATAGGAGCAGGGCTATTTTAAGCCTTACATTGGCCCGATAAGCCTTGAAATACGCCAGCAGGCGCTCGTCCTCTGGGCCTTCAAGGCAAGGCCAGTGGTGTGTGTAGGCGCTAAAAAACGTCTCTGCAAGCGCGGCATGCCCTCGTGCTTCCAGGTCCATCATCAGAAAAGCCAGCTCGTTGAGCACATCCAAGCGGCGGAGGTGAGCATCGAACTCGATGCAGTCGAACACCACCGGGCCGTCGGGCAGGAGAAAAATGTTGCCCGTGTGCAAGTCGCCATGTCCCTCTACCCAGAAACCAGCCTGTGTGCGCTCGTGAAGCCGGCGTTGGTGGGAGTCCAAGAAATGACGCACGCACTCGCGCCAGCGTTCTAATGAGGATATGGCCGTTTCGCCCAGAAGTCGCTCGGCCACGGTGGCAAGTGCAAAAAGGTCTTCGAAATCAGTTCGGTATTCTTCAGCCAAGTCAATAGGCGTTCCTGAGGCGTCCAGCACGTTCGCCCGATGGAAATGAGCCAGCCGCTCGGCCAGCGCTTCCATATCGGCCGATGTTACGGCGTGCTCCGACAGGCGGCGGTCCATCTGGCACTCAAGGTCCATTCGCCGCATCCAGACCGCATAGTCGAGCAAGGGCAATCCCTGTTGAAAAGGGCCGATACTGAGCTGTCCAGCGCTGTCGGATTGTACGGCGAGCACTCCCAGATACATATCAGGAGCAAGCCGCCGATTAAGCCGCACCTCCTCCTCACAATAATGGGCGCGCTGCTCCAGCGTGCTGAAGTCAAGGAAAGACAGCTGGAGCGGCTTCTTAATTTTAAATGCATAGTCAGCGGCAAGCAGCACCCAAGAGATGTGGGTTTCGACCACATGTGCAGGTCCCTTTTGACCCGGGTAAGCTGCCCGGGCAGCTATGTCGTGTATTTGGTCAGATGTCATGACTGCAGCTATAAGGCCGAACGCTCACAGCACATCTTCCAACGCTAACTGACGGCTGCGGTGCAACACTCGGGCTTCTTGCTTCTGGCGAATGGCTTCCCACTGTTGGGCATCTGCGGCAGTTGTCAGCTGCATAGCTACCTGCCACACGTCCGTGCGCTCCATGAGACGGTCAACGATCTGCATCGAAGGCGCTCGGGGTTCCACAATATTGTCTTGCACCTCATCAATCGTCTCAGCGATGATATGGTTAACTGTCTCGTGATTATCGCGGCGGCTCTGTCGCTGGCTTTCGCTGAAGTTGGCCCATTCCAGGCGTAAAGTGTCATATAAGGCTAAGGGCAGGCCGTAGTTGATGTGGGCATTGATGCCAAGGAGGATGTGCTGCAGGATGTGCAGTGGTTTGCTCAGGGAGGCGTCGTGGACATACTGCCAAACAGCGGGCGTGTCAGCGCGGTGTTGATTGTAGCGTTCCGAAGCGTCGTAATAGTAGTCCGCAAAGCACAGGAGCAAGCGCTCGACCCAGGCGGCATCGAGGAAGCGCCCGTCGTCTATGGCCCGCACCATGCTGCTGCTCATGATGCCGTAGCAGCGTTGGAAAAAACAGCGCTTATCGCCCTGTTTTTCCCAGGCGTCGGCCTGGCCATGCATGCGGGACAGCAGGTGTTGAAGAGCCTTCAT
>Ga0101944_10004827_pt1 | contig 16134 bp, 10 predicted proteins | sample DewCreD2012metaG_FD_75245 | JGI IMG/M metagenome (GOLD analysis project Ga0101944, IMG submission 75245) | Hot spring sediment bacterial and archeal communities from British Columbia, Canada, to study Microbial Dark Matter (Phase II) - Dewar... ...
TGCAGGGTTTTTTACCGTGAATGCCAAAGGGCACGTAGAAGTGCGCCCCCACGGAGAAGGGGGGCCCGCGGTGGACCTCCTTGAACTGATCGAAGATCTGCAGCGCCGAGGGCTGCGCACGCCCATGCTCATTCGGTTTTCTGACATCCTGGCCGCGCGGGTGCGGGGGCTGTGTGCGGCCTTTGATCGCGCGATGAAGGAGTACGGTTATCAAGGGCAGTATCGGGGTGTGTACCCCATCAAGGTGAACCAGCAGCGCCATGTTGTCGAAGAAATCGTTCAGTACGGGGCGCCAATGAAGGTCGGGCTGGAGGCGGGAAGCAAGCCGGAGCTGCTCATCGCTCTGGCGATTCTCGATACCCCCGGGGCGTTGATCATTTGCAATGGTTACAAGGACCGAACGTACATCGAGACCGCGCTGCTAGCGCAGCGGCTTGGCCGTACCCCGATCATCGTCATCGACCGGGCGCACGAGGTGGACCTGATCGTGCGTACGGCTCGGGAGCTCGGAATCCGACCGTTCATCGGGGTCCGAGCGAAGCTAACGACGAAAGGGGCAGGAAAGTGGGTGGAGTCGACCGGAGATCGGTCGAAATTTGGACTTACGGCGGTGGAAATTGTGGACGCCGTGGAAAAGCTGCGCGCCGAGGGGATGCTCGATTGTCTCCAGCTCTTGCACTTTCACATCGGCTCGCAAATCACCGCCATTCGCGCCCACAAAGATGCGTTGAAAGAGGCCTCGATGATCTTTGTCGGTTTGCACCAAATGGGGGCCCAGCCGAAATTCCTCGACGTGGGCGGTGGCCTTGGGGTGGATTACGACGGTTCGCAAACGAACTTCCATTCATCGATGAACTACACGGTGCAGGAGTACGCGAACGACGTAGTGGCCACAATTCAAGAGGCTTGCGACTCGAAAGGCCTACCGCATCCGGACATCGTAACCGAGGCAGGTCGTGCGATGACCGCACACCACTCGGTCCTGATCTTCGACGTGCTGGGCGTGCATGAGATGATTTCCGGGCGCCCACCGGAGCCGGTGTCGGAAAGCGATCCGCGGGTCATCCAAAACTTGGCGGAGGTGTATGAAACCATTTCGCAGAAGAACGTACTCGAGGCATACCACGATATCCTCCAGCTGAAGGAGGAAGCGACAAATTTGTTCACTCTTGGTTTTCTCGACTTGCGCGAGCGGGCGAGGGTGGAGAGGCTGTTTTGGGACTGCTGCGAAAAGATTCTACGGATCGTGCGCGAGCTGCCGTACGTACCCGAGGAGCTCGAGCCGCTGGAAAAGGGCCTCGCGGATACGTACTACGGGAACTTTTCCGTGTTTCAATCGGCTCCCGACCACTGGGCGGTCAAGCAGCTTTTCCCGGTCATGCCCATCCACCGGCTGGACGAAAAGCCGACTCGGAGAGGCGTGTTTGCCGACCTGACGTGCGACAGCGATGGGAAGATCGATCGGTTTATCGACCCGCGCGATGTACGGGATGTTTTGGAACTGCACCCATGGAACGGCGATCCGTATTACATTGGCGTGTTCTTGGTAGGAGCGTACCAGGAGATTCTTGGGGACCTGCACAATCTTTTTGGTGACACCGATGCTGTGCACGTGCGCTTGGACAGCGACGGGCGTTACGAGGTAGAGCATGTGGTGGAGGGCGACGCGGTGACCGACGTGCTCCGCTACGTAGAATACGAAAAAGGTGCTCTCGTCGAACGCGTCCGCCGCACGATCGAAGATGCCATGCGCGCGGGTCAAATTACCTTGGAAGAGTCGGCCCGCCTTCGCCGCCACTACGAACAGGGCCTGCAAGCGTACACTTATTTGACCCGTGAATAAACCCGTGAGGCGCTTCCCGGCGCTGAACCGGTACGAGCCACCAACCGACTGCTGGCGTGGAAAGGTCTTGTTCTGGTTTGCAGGATCAAATGACACGGAACGCCGGTTTGCAGGGGTAAGGCATAAGGGCCGAAACGCTCCATCCGTGGGCAAGCAGTGGCAGAATCGCAGTCTCCCGGTGGCAGAACGATCGCACCCGAAGCGTGCCCCGCAGTGCTGATTGACTGCTCCCGCCCAGGTGAGAAGGAGCAGAACACCACATTTGCCGCGCGGCACCAGAACCACAACGTCCGGCACCATGTCGAATGAGCCCGGGCGCAGCGAACCCGCGCCGGTTTCTCACGCAAAAATGCCGCTAGATGGCCCGGCGTGCGAGGTTCAGGTGCATCGAGGTCAGACCAGCATGTGCTGCAAGTAAGTCTCGGTGTGTCGCGCCCGCGCAGTGCCTGAGTTTCCGGGTCTTCTGGAACGATGACCTCGTCGGGCCGGACCTTGAACAGAGGCTGACCCTTGCGCACGACCACGCCGCTTTCGGGAACGAGCACTTCGAGCACCGTGCCCGAAAAGGGAGCGTACACCTTGTTGAACATCTTCATGACTTCGATGATGTACAGCGGGTCGCCCTTCTCGAAGTGGCTTCCCTGTTGCACGAACGGGGGCAAACCGGGAGCTTCATGATGGTACAAGGTCCCCCCCATGGCAGCGACGATTTCGTCTGAAGCGGCAACGGGTGGAGGCACCAAAACCTTGCGCATGGCGTCTTGATGGTTTGGGTCCAGGAGCCGCTCCGGAATCTCGACGGTGAGGTCGTCCGCTAGTCGCAGGTCGTAAAACCCTGTGGCGCGGGCAATCAGCGGCAGGAGTGCCAAAATCTCCATGCCGGCTTGATGGCCAGTATGAGCGGCACGGATTCGCTGCCACAAATTTGCGTCCAAGCCCAGAGCCGGCTCGTCTTGCCGCAACAATGCATCCAGTTCGGGCCACGACCGCGGTGTGCCTGGACGTGCCGTGAGTTTGCTGTAAAACGCGCGTGCTTTGTCGAGAAAGTCCTGATCGTGATCCCAAATTCTATGGGCTGCGGGCTCATCTGGGCGATCGTCGAGATGCAGCAAGTGATAGGTGTCTGCGAGAATCTCGACCGGATTCCGTAGCCAGCGGACGCGGTCCCCCACATATTCGAAGTCCTTGCGGTGCTGGCTTAACCAAGCAGAGAGAAAATGCGGCTCCTCGAATAACGCCTGAATCGGCCGCTCCAGAAGCGTCTCCTTGAGATCGATGACTTGCCGAGCCGCTGCACCAGCCTCTTTCCCTCCGGCCTCGGTGTGAATCGCAACGAAGTGCTGGGCGATTTGGTGGAAGGCGTGGTCAAGGTCAATCCGTTGGGCCTCGTGGGCAAGTTCTCCCACCGCGGTGAGATAAGGAACCACGAACTTCGTCGTGGGTTTTGCCCACACGTCGCGGGCGAGAAACCACATCACCACCCCGTACAGGAACTCGCGGTTGGTGGCGAGGCCGATGCCCCTCAGCGTCGTGCAACGCAGTACCTCGGCGATGCGCTCGAAACTTTCGCGGCGATTCGCTCCTGTGGTCAGGAGCAACGCGATGTTCGAGTCGTACGCACCGGCGAGGCGGTAGCGCATGAAGAGGCCCGTATCGGGGTTTTTAATGCAAATGCCCTGGTCGTCGCGAATTTCTCCGGGAATGGGGTCCGACCACGACAAAATCACTCCGCCCGCTGCTGGCTGCAGAGCGCGGTCGGTGGCGTTCAGGCGAACCTCGATTGCGGCCATTTCCCGCTGGATTCGGGTGGGCCTGGGCAACCGCTCTTTGTGGCGGGCGATGATCGCCATGCACTCGACGATCGAGTCAACGTCGAAAAAGTCGTTCGGGTCGTCCGGGTTTGCGAAACGTAAGGCGTAGCAAAGCTCGGAAACGCGGTGTTCCACTTGGATCCGGGTGTTCACCTCCATGAAGTAGTGGCGATCGCCCTCCACGATGCATTCGAACGTCGAGGCCGAGTCAAGTTTCACGGCTTGGCCAAAGCGTTCCGCCTCCGCCTCCATCCGTTCCAATACCCGAAGGTCAGTTTCGAGAATCTCGGCTTTCCGGTGGTCGCCGCGCGCCCGTGCCTCTTCGATGGCTTGCTTGAGCCCTTCGACGGTGATCGACACCTCGACCAGTTTTTGCTCGTGCATTTGCAACGAGCAATCGCGGCCGCCGAGAGTGATACACCACTGCCCATTGCCGATCATCTGGATTTCGTTGTGTCGGGTGCTCTCGATGTTGAGTTCGATGAGCATGTTTTTGTCGTCCCCGACCCCGGTTGCTTTCACCTCGCTCAAAACTTCTCGCATCAGGCTGGGAACCTGCGCGGCGTCGGAAAAAATGCGCTGACCTTTGCCGCCGCCCCCGCCAATGGCTTTTAGCCGGAAGCGCCGTCCGGGGTATTCCCGTAGCAGCTCTTCGGCCTCGCGCTGGATGTGTTCGGCAAGCTCGTCAATGGTGTACAGGTCAATGTGTTTTCGATAGGCGGCATCCAAGACCAAGTCGGCGAGTTCTTCGAGTCGCAGCTTTGCCGACCGCACTTGGGGCACGTCCAGACCGTAGGTTTGCACGACCTCCGCAAGGGCCTCCCGGGTCGGGTACTTTCGGAGCAAGAGTCGGGCAGTGGCATTGTTGATGCCAGGGGTTACGGAAACGCGGTTCTCGATTGCGGTGCGCTTGGCTTCGTCCTTGGCACCCGCGGCTTCTTGCGTGTAAGAGCCAGGACCAATGAACTTGAGCCCAGCCTCTTCGATCGAGCGCACGAAGTGCGCGTCTTCCGCCATGAAGCCATACCCGGCGAAGATGTACTCGTAGCCGTGCTCCTTGCAAATTTGGATGATTTGTCGGATCCGCTCCTCCCGCTCCTCCTTGGTCGCTCCGGTGTAATCTGGCACCGGGTGAACGCAACGAGGGTCCATGATGCGGAGCTCGGGCGAAAGCGCGCGTGGAAACACGATGCTATCGCGTTCCGACAAGAGCATCCCGACCTTTGCGACACCCATTTCGCGAAACACATCGATCGCCTCTTTGCGAATGGGGCCACGACACACGATCAGGATGCGCATGTCCTCGCAGGAGAACGAGCGCACCCACGGTGAATCGGACAAACTCAACCGACGGTCGCGGTGGATCAGTGGGTTGGCGTACTCGGGGGACTGCACAGGTGTAGGTTGCAACATCAGTGAAACTCCCTTTGGACCGACTGCCAGGGGCCGGGTTCGTAGTGGTCGAGCAAGAACTGAAGGTTGCGCCACAACACCCAGCGCAAGTCGGTAGGCATGACAATTTCGGAGATCGACCCGAGGCTGAGCGCTTCTCGCGGGTTCATGAGCTCTTTCTCGTAACGCCGGTTGAACTCTGCTTCTTGCGCGCGTAGCCACTCGGTTGCTTCGCGTTCGGCTTCTTTTCGGGCTTCCTCCGCGGACATGCCGGCCTCGATCCGTGCGAGCGTGCCTTCTTCAGCCATTTTCGCGGCTGCGGCGCGCACTTGCTGGAGTTCTTTCTTGTACGTGTACTCCTTGCCGGCGGTGCCCATGACGGCAACCCGCGTGGTAGGAAGTGCTAGAACCACGTCGGCGCCCGTGGCGTAGGAGTTGAACGCTGCGTAGGCCCCGCCGAACGCATTCCTCAAGATTAGGAGAATCCGCGGGGTGCGCAGGTCGATGATCGCGTCGAGCATCGCGCGACCAGCTTGCACGATGCCTCGGCTTTCTTGGTCGCGCCCAGGAAGGAAGCCCGTCGTGTCCTCCATGAAAATGACGGGGATGTTGTAAATGCTGCAGAAGCGAACGAAGCGGGCGATCTTGTAGGCGGCGTCGATGTCGATTTGCCCACTAGCGACTGCGCTGTTGTTGGCGACAAATCCAACCACGTGGCCTCCCAGGCGCCCGAAGGCGGTGATCGCGTTGCGCGCGCGGTCTGGTTGGATCTCGAAATAATCGCCGTGATCGCACACCTGTTGAATGATGATCGAGGAATCGAAGGGAGTGTTGAACCCCGCAGGGGAGTTGAAGGCCTTGCGCAGCAAGGTGTCGATTTCCACCGTGCGGCGGTCGACCGGATCGCTGGTGGGTTGAAATGGCGGGCTCACTTTGTTGGAGTCGGGCAGGTAGCTCAACAGCCGCTGCGCCGTGCGTAGCGCCGCAACTTCGTCCGCCACGGTGATATCGGTGACTCCAGAGGCACCATGCACCTTGGGGCCGCCGAGGTCGTCTGGCGTGACATCCTCCCCGAGGGCGCTCTTCACCACTCCTGGTCCGGTGAGGCCGAAAAACGTGTTCGCGGGCTGAATCATGAAACTTCCCTGGCGTGGGAGGTACGCGCCGCCTCCCGCGTTGAACCCGAACATGCACATGATGCTCGGGACGACCCCGCTGATTTTTCGTAGAGCGGTGAACGCCTCCGCGTAGCCGTCGAGCCCACCGACGCCCGCGGGTACGAACGCGCCAGCGCTATCGTTCATGCCGATCAAGGGAATGCCACGATTGCCGGCCAGGTAAATCAGGTTGGCCAATTTCCGCCCGTTGGTCGCGTCCATCGAGCCGGCGCGAACCGTAAAGTCGTGCCCGTACAAGGCGACATCGCGTCCGCGAATTTTCAGGATGGCGGTGACGATCGAGGCACCGTCCAAATTTCGTCCCCAGTTTTGGTACAGGATGATTGGTTGCACGCCTTTGTCTTGAAGCACGTCAATGCGCTCCCAGACGGTCATTCGGCCCTTGGAGTGCTGGCGAATGATCTGCAAAACACCAGCAGCCGTGTAGGGGCGGCGGCGGAGTTCCTCGCCCTGCTTTAACGCTTCGTCGTAGGGACCTAGCGGTTGCGAGTCCGTGGGCGTCGGCGCAGCCAACGGATCCTCGAGCGTGGGAGGCACGAGGCTCTCCCGTGCCCGGGTGATTGTGTCCTTCTCTTTGGCCTTGGCCTTCGCGATTGCCATCTTGCCTACCTCACCGTAATTTGATCCAAGCTGCAGCGAACCCGGGGCGAGCTGCCCAGCGCGGCAACCGTGGGACGAAGGGCAAACGAATCCGGGAAAAAATGTCCCCTCCGCCTAGCACACCTGGGCAACCTGACTTGCACCCGACTACCCAAGGTGTGTCGGTTGCGAGCCTCCTCACCAAGTGGGCGCATGCAGGCCCGCTACTTTACCAATGCGCGGAAATTCGGCAAGCCGTCGCGCGGTTTGCCTCAATGCGCCGCGGGCGGCACGCGAACGAACGTGGCCTGTTGCCCCACCTGGATCCCGTGTTTCTGAGCGAACCCACCGTGCACTTCCAGGACATACTGGGCTAGCACCTGCGGTCCTCGCGGGTTCGTGGAAAACGGTTGCGCTCGCTCCACGATGCCCACGATGCGGCGTTCGGAATCGAAGAAAATCATGTCCAGCGATAGAGGCGTGTTTTTCATCCAAAATTGCAGCACGTCGGGTTGGGGAAATACGAACAGCATCCCTGCATTCGCCGGCAGATCTTTCCGGTACATCAACCCCCGCGTGCGTGTTTCGGGTGTCGCCGCGATTTCCACCGGGATGGCCACCGTGCCCTTTTGGGTCTCGATGAGTACGCGTGGGTGCTCTTGGCAAGCAACGGTGCCTGCACCGGAGAGCCAGGCTAGGGCAATCCCCAAACGAAGCAGTGAGCCGAAGCGTGTGCGACCTTGTGTTGGTGATGGCTTTGTCTTAGGAGTCGCGCCGTTCACGATTTTTCTCTCCATGGAGGTTGTGCATGACCGCGCTGATCTTCAGCGGGATGATGCTGGTTGCTCTCGGCTGGTTCGGGCGCACTCTGTACCGCCGAGTCATGATCCTACTCAAGGCCCAGCCCGAGGACCGCTTCGACAACATTCCGGAACGCATCAAAGCTGTGCTGGTCTACGCCTTCGGCCAACGGAAGTTCATCGTCCCCGATCCGCCGCCGGGGTCGCCGATCAGTGAGTGGAAAGCCGGTTGGCTCCACTTTTTTGTGTTCTGGGGCTTCATGATCCTGGCAATCCAGGTATTGACCATGTTCGGGCGGGCATACTCGGATCACTTCTACGTACCTCTTTTCAGTCCCGATTTGCTTGGCGGGCCGTACTTCTTCCTGAAAGATGTGATGGAAGTCATCGTGCTCGTGTGCGTGGTGTTCTTGATTACCCGCTGGGCGATCACACACCCAAAGAGGCTGTACGGATTCCTCCCTGCCGAGGAGCGCTTAGCAAAGCAGTCGCACTGGGAAGCGTACGTGATTCTCTGTTTTATCGGGGGCATCATGATCGGGGGCAAATTGTACGACGGTGGCCGCATGATTTATGCTGCGGCGAATCCGGAGGTGCAGAGCGAAGCCGCCTGGCAACCCTTCACTCGGATGGTCGGTCACGCACTTGCCGGTTGGTTCGGCACGGAGGGAGCGAAGTTCTTCAGTGACTTTGGCTGGTGGCTGCACAATACGATCATCTTGGTGTTTTTGAACCTCCTCCCGCTGTCGAAACACTTTCACATCATTACGTCCTTGCCGAACGTATTCTTCTTGAAGACGCAGCCGAAGGGGGCGCTGTCCAAGCAAGACCTGGAGAACGCCACCCGGTTTGGTTCCTCGCACATCAACCACTTCACCTGGAAGCAGGTTTTGGACATGTACTCCTGCACGGAGTGTGGGCGCTGCTCCTCGCACTGCCCGGCAACGCAAAGCGGAAAGCTCCTGGCTCCGCGCCAACTGCTCCTCAATTTGCGGGACTATCTGTACTCGCACGAGAACGAGATGTTGGCGCTGCCGATGGCTGCGACCGCTGCAACGGCTGCCGGGGAAACTCAAAACGTGGGGGAGAATATCGTCGGCGAGAAGCTGATCCTGGATGAGGTGCTATGGGCTTGTACCACCTGCCGCGCGTGCGAGGAGGCCTGCCCGGTGCTGATCGAGTACGTCGACAAAATCGTGGATATGCGCCGGCACTTGGTGCAAGAAGAAGCGCGCTTCCCCACGGAACTGACCCGGACCTTCAAAGCAATGGAGACACAGAGCAATCCCTGGGGCGTCGACGCGAGCCAGCGGGATGCGTGGGCCACAGGGTTGGGCATTCCAACCATGGCGGAAAAGCCGGATGCCGAGTACTTGTACTATGTAGGGTGCGCCGGGGCATTTGACGACCGCGCCAAACGGACTACGCAGGCGGTCGCAAAGATCCTGAAAGAGGCGGGCGTAGACTTTGCGATCTTGGGGAAAGAGGAGCTGTGCAACGGAGAAACCGCCCGGCGGATCGGTAACGAGTACTTGTTCCAGTCGATGGCCCAAATGAACGTGGAAGTGCTCAATGGGTACGCGGTGAAGAAGATCATCACCAACTGCCCTCACTGTTTCAACACCTTGAAAAACGAGTATCCGCAGTTCGGAGGTCACTACGAGGTGTACCACGCCACCGAGTTCGTTCAGCGGCTGGTGGCTCATGGGCGGATCCGCTTTGCCACCGACGGAGCGCGGACGGTCACCTATCACGATTCCTGTTACCTTGGCCGTTACAACGAGGTCTACGATGCACCCCGGCGGATCCTGCAAAGCATCCCCGGCCTCAAATTGAAGGAGCCGGTTCGCTCTCGCCGTTTTGGCATGTGTTGTGGGGCGGGCGGCGGACGCATGTGGATGGAGGAAGACCCGGATAAACGCGTGAACCTGCGCCGCGTGGAGCAACTGCTGGAGACCGAACCGGACGCCGTTGCCGTCGCGTGCCCATTTTGCATGACCATGATCGACGATGGCCTCAAGTCGAAGAACCTGGAGGAAAAGGTTCAGGCATTGGACGTGATGGAAATCGTCGCCGAGCGCATGCAAACTGGCAGCGGTGCCTGACCCCTAGCGACCACGGTCCGCGCACGACCGCATGCAGGGCGACGCGGTGGTAGAACCCCACCGCGGGCGAGCCGGCGGGTCGCCCAACGCAAACCTCGCAGTTCTGGGAGGGAGTGGAACTGTTGCCGATGTGCCCGGCGCTAAAGATCGACCCGCTCCCTCACCTTTTCTCCTCTCCCTCGCCCTAGCCAGGGTGAGGGAGAAGAGAATTGTCGCGCGCTGGACTGTGGTGGAAAGTGAATCCACTTGTGACCCTTTATCCACCGAACCAAAGGACTCCTCTCCGCCCCCGAGCTGGGGGCGGAGAGGATCAAAGGTGAGGTGGGGGCTGCAACACCCCTACACACACGCCGGCCATTTGGTTTGCGTGGGTCCGCCATTGTAGGGGCGACGCGGTGCTAGGACGTGCTACGGGCGAGCCGGCGGGGCGCCCCTACATTGCGTGCCGGTAGGGTGCAGGTTCGTTAGCGCCACGCGCGTTCCGTGTGCTGTAGGGGCACGGCGGTGCCGTACCCTGAAACGATCGCACGCGGGTGGTCGCGCGTTGTCACGTTTGCACCACGGACAGCGCGGTGCATTGTAGGGGCGGTTCGCGAACCGCCCCTACAACTGGTACGCCGGTTGCCCGCGATGGGTGCTGGCGCAATTCGCGTGGCTGTACGCGGGGACATGTACGGGCGACGCGGTGCGTCGCCCTGGCCCGGCAATGCCGGGACGCACCAAGGGGCGACCCACCGAGGTCGCCCCTACTGCGTGTCTTTCAAGACGCCTTGAGCTTTTTGATTTCTTCAGTCAGCTCCGGTACGGCCTTAAAAAGATCTGCCACCAAGCCGTAGTCCGCAACCTGGAAGATGGGAGCTTCTTCGTCCTTGTTGATGGCCACAATGACCTTGGAGTCCTTCATTCCTGCCAAGTGTTGAATGGCGCCGGAAATCCCAACCGCGATGTACAAATCGGGCGCGACCACCTTGCCCGTCTGGCCAACTTGGAGGTCGTTCGGAACAAAGCCAGCGTCCACCGCTGCCCGGCTTGCCCCCATGGCGGCCCCGAGCACGTCGCAAAGCGGTTCGAGGATCGTTTTGAAGTTTTCACCTGACTTGAGGGCGCGCCCACCCGATACGACAATCCGCGCCTCGGTCAGCACCGGCCGGTCGGATTTGGTTTCGCTGAACTCTACGAACTGCATCCGCTGCGCCTGGGGATCCAGCGTCACGCTCACCTTCTCCACCGGTGCTTTGCTACCGTCCTTTGCTGCAGCGTCGAAGGCTGTCGATCGCACGCTGATCACTTTGGGGGTGCTCTCTAGCCGCACCGTAGCGACTGCGTTACCGGCGTACATCGGCCGCGTCATCGTACCGTCGTCGTGAAACGCAAGTACGTCGCTTGCCATGGCGACCCCCAAAAGCCCAGCTACACGCGGAAGCAGGTCCTTGCCGACCGCCGTCGACGTGGCCAGCAACGTCTCCACTCCTTTGTCACGTACGAGCTGGGCTAAAGCGGCGGCGTGGGCATCTGCGGTGTAATGCGTAAAGGCGTCGTGCTCCAACGCGTACACCACTTGCACCCCGTACTCGGCCAGCTCGCTCGCGAGGGATTCGATGCCTTTCCCAAGAATGGCCGCTTGGCACTGGCCTCCGGTTTTGGAGGCCAAGGTCTTTCCCGCCTGAACGGCTACCAGCGTCGGCTTTGCCAACTTGCCGCCGTGATGCTCTGCAAAAACCAATACATTGCCCATGGCTTTCGTCTCCTTCGAAAACGCTCAAACGCTTAGATGACCTTTGCTTCCGTGTGCAGCAAATGCACGAGCTCCTGCACGGAACTGACCTTGCGGCCTGCCTTTCGCTTGGGTGGGGGGTCGAGGCGAAGCACTTTCAGTTTGGGCGTAACGTCCACCCCAAGGTCGGCCACTGGGATTTCTTTGAGTTCCTTTTTGCGCGCCTTCATAATGCCCGGAAGCGAGGCGTATCGAGGGATGTTCAGGCGCAAGTCCACGGTCACGACAGCAGGAATGGGCATGCGTAGCGTCTCGAGTCCCCCATCGACCTCGCGCACCACAGTGACCGTTCCGTTGCTCAGTTGAATGCCAGGAAGCCCGCTCTTTTCGGCCTCCGATTCGAGACTTTCTTTTTTCGAAGCAAAGGTTGCTTGCGGCCACTGAAGTAGAGCAGCGAGCATTTGCCCGGTTTGATTCGCGTCGTCATCGATCGCTTGCTTGCCCATCAGCACCAGGTCCGGTTTTTCCTGTTCCACGAGTTTTGCCAAGATTCTCGCCACCCCGAGCGGGTCGAGTTCCTGTTCCGCGACAACGAGGATGGCACGGTCGGCCCCCATCGCCAGGCCCGTTCGAAGCTGCTCTTGAGCAACTTTGGCGCCGATGCTGACGAGCACGACTTCAGCGCCGCCGCCTTTCTCTTTGATTCGCAGGGCTTCCTCGATGGCAATCTCGTCGAATGGGTTGACCACGAACTTGAGGTTGTCGGTCACGATGCCCGTGCCGTCTGGTTTCACCCGAATCGTTGCGTTGGGGTCGGGTACCCGCTTCACGGTAACGAGAATCTTCACGGAAGGCCTCCTTTTTCTGTCCCGATTTGGAAAACCCCCACTCGCTACCAAAGGCCATAGGTCCGTTCAAGGAACAGCGCGGGATTGGGTGACGGCGATTTTCCCGACCGCCTGACGTGTCTCGCTGGGTCACGCCCACGCGCGGCTCGCACCTGGGGGATTGCCTCCGCGTGGTGCACCTCCGTATCCTCGGTGTGTCTCGTTCGTGGCTAGCCGCAGCGCACCAGGCCACGAGCGGACAATCCTTCAGCGGAAGCCTGCCAACGCCTCACGCCACAGAGAACGGGCAGCCTCTCGGTTACTTGGGAGGCTCGAAGCCCAAGCGCCCCGAGAGCTCCCGACCGGCGCCCACAAGAGCGGGAAGGATGACCTCGTGCAAACGCTTGTCGCTTACGCGGTGGATCGGTGCTGCGACTGCCAGCGCGGCGACGAAAGCGCCCGTGTAGTCACGAACGGGCGCCGCAGCACTGAAGACGTCGGTTACATGTTCCCCGCGTTCCAGCGCGTACCCTTGCTGCACGATGCGATCGAGCTCGGCGAGGAGCTGTTCCTTCGTCGCCAGTGAATTCTCCGTGCACGGACTCAGACGATCGGGCAATCCCTCCCGCAAGGTCGCCTCGCCAAAAGCCAACGCCAGTTTGCCAATTGCCGTACAATGCAACGGTGCGGGTTGGCCAATTCGTGCGACGACTTGCACGGCTTGACCGCCTTCGATCGCTTCCAGCACGACCGCAGCTCCTGCGCGCGCTACCCCGAGGAGCGTGGTTTCCCCAGTTCGTTGCGCCAGCTCCCGCAACACAGGCCGAGCGGGTTTCAACAACCCGAGCTGGCTTAGGTACCTCTGCCCGAGGGAGAGGCAACGCACCCCGAGCCGGTAGTTCTCAGTGCGCTTGTTTTGCTCGATGTAGCCCCGAGCCTCGAGCGTGGCCAAGATGCGGAACACGTTGTTTTTGTGCAGCTTTAGGCGTTGGCTCAACTCCGTGATCCCCAGCTCTTCGTGATTCTCTGAAAACTGTTCGAGCACATCCAGCGCATGCGAAACCGATTGGATCACGTAGTTGGTCTTGTCCCTCCGCACCGTGGTTCTCCTTCCCGATAGGCCAGGGTCGGTCTACTAGTCGAGCACCTGTGCGCTTGCAAACGGGGTTTTGCTGCGGCCCAGGTGGCGGGTTCACCGTGGGATCGGTGCGCGTCGGGTTTCCGGACCCTGGGCCCGGCTGCGGCCGGGGCCCTCCCTGGGGGTGAATCTGTCTTGGGCGGCCGACACTCCTAAGGGGGAGAAGCGTCAGTAGCGTTGCGGAAAAACAGGCTGCGCAGCATCCCACAACGTTCCATGAGTTCGGATTTTCCGAAATCGAACAGACCGGGCGGCGGCAACAGTTGGCAAGGGAAGCTCCGGTTGCAAACGACCCCCGCTGGCCATATATCGGCTGCCTTGTCGAGGAGGGAGCAAATGGAGATAGCCGGCACGATGGTAAAAATTCCGGTCAACGGTGAGTCGATGCCTGCCTACTTGGTGGAGCCACGAGGGGCCGGACCGTATCCGGCAGTGATTGTCGTGATGGAAGCCTTCGGGCTGAACCAGCACATCAAAAACGTGGCTGAACGCCTGGCCCGTGAGGGCTACGTGACCTTGGCGCCTGATTTGTACCACCGGGTGTCACCGAATACGGTAGTTGGCTACGACAACTTGCCCGAAGCAATTCGCTTGCTCACGAGTTTGCGCGATGAGGACATCGTGCGCGACATGAATGCAGCCGTCGCGTTCTTGCAGAACATGCCGAACGTCAAGCGCGACCGTATCGGTGTTACCGGTTTTTGCATGGGTGGCCGGGTTGCTTTCCTCACCGCGTGCCGGAACAACGCCATCCGTGCGGCAGTGCCGTTTTACGGGGGCGGAATCGGCAGTGTCATGCAGCCAAGTGACAAGACCCCGAAGGCGCCCCTGGATTACGCCGATCAGTTACAAGCACCGATGCTGCTGTTTTTTGGCGAAGTCGACCCTTTCATTCCCATGGACGAAGTGCGCCGAATCGAATCGCGGTTGCGAGAGCTGGGGAAACAGGCCGAGGTGGTTGTTTACCCTGGCGCACCACATGGGTTTTTCTGCGACGAGCGAGATTCGTACCGTCCGGACGCCGCTGCTGACGCTTGGAAACGGACGCTCGAATTTTTCGCGCGTCATTTGAAGAGCTGAGTTGCGTCCCTAAGGCCGGTACGCACGGCGTTCTAGAAGGGAACTCGATGAGAATCATCCTCGTCGGACAAGCTGCGTTCGCTGCTGAAGTACTCGACAAATTGATTCAAGAAGGACACGAAGTGGTGGCCGTTTACTGCCCGCCCGACCCGGCCCCGGACAAACCGGAGCCGGTGAAAGAACGTGCAGCCAAACGCGGGATTCCGGTCTTCCAAGTGCGCACGCTCAAGGACCCCGCGGTGCGGCAGAAGTGGCAAGAGCTTCAAGCCGACCTCGCTGTGCTGGCCTATGTGACCCAAATCGTTCCTCCCGAGCTTTTTCGGCTGCCGCGTCTCGGCAGCATTTGCTTCCATCCTTCGCTGCTTCCGAAGTATCGCGGTGGTAGTGCGATCCCGTGGCAGATTATCAAAGGTGAGACGCGCACAGGCGTGACCGTGTTCTGGGTAGACGAAGGGATCGATACTGGTCCTATCTTGCTCCAAAAAGAAGCGAGCATCGACCCCGACGACACCGCAGCGACGCTGTACTTCAACAAACTCTTCCCTCTCGGGGTCGATGCGGTCGTGGAGGCGGTTCGCGCGATCGCTGCGGGCACCGCACCACGGATTCCGCAGGACGAGTCCCAAGCGACGTACGACCCCTTGTGCCGAGACGAACACGCGGTTGTGGATTGGTCGCAGCCTGTCGATCGCGTGTACAACCTCATCCGCGGCTGCGATCCTCAACCAGGCGCTTATAACGTCGTCGAAGGAGAGAAACTTCGGTACTTCGATGCCCGCAAGCTTGCCATTCCGCAGTCCGCGGAACCGGGGACCGTGCTCGAAGTTGGACGTGATGGCCTCGTTGTTGCCGCGAACGGGGGGGCCATCGCCTTGCGCAGGCTCCGGTACGGTTCAGGAGCCAAGCGCCCGGCGCACGAGGTTGCCGCGGAAATCGGCTTACGGGTAGGTCAGCGTTTGTCTCCATAGTCCGGGACTGGTGCTCCCCAAAAAAGTGCGGGCGCGGAGGGTATTTCCCTCCGCGCCCGCTGGCCAGCTCACGGGAGCGTCTTTGGTCCTGCAACGCGGCTAATTGACGGTCGGCATGCGCCCATCGTGTCGCGAGCAAATAGGCTGATGCAGGATGCGTCCCTTCGCGGCGTTGAAACGCACGGTGCACTTGTTGTTGCACCCTGTGGTGTCGAACGCCTCCCTGCTGGTTCCGAGCCGCTCGCAGCGCAAGAAACATTTTACTTGTTTCCACCCGGCGTTCAGGAGTTGCAAGTCGCACGCCGAGTTGTTCGGCTCAGTACTCGGGGACACACCCGTACAAACTGGAGATCGCTGTAAGACGATCAGCCGGCGGTCGCGACGGTTGTCGCATTTTTTCTCGCAGGCATCCACTCGGTCCGAAGCCCGGCTTTGGCAACGAACGATGCACCGGGCGTGGTGGACTTGAGCCGAAAACTTTGCTGCTTGGCAGCCGAGGGGGTCGACGGCCGAGGCCGTGCCGACAGTGAAAATCGTTGTGGCGACGGCGATGGCTACGCTGAACAGCGCGTCGATTGGGCGGTGGTGGGTGGTATGTCGGGTCATGTTCTCCTCCTTGATCTTGGTTCTGGTGCAGTGGGGCTCTCGTCGCGCGTGACCTGGCCAGTGAGCACTTGCTCGGTTCGAGCCATTTGTTGT
>Ga0101944_10004829_pt1 | contig 16129 bp, 13 predicted proteins | sample DewCreD2012metaG_FD_75245 | JGI IMG/M metagenome (GOLD analysis project Ga0101944, IMG submission 75245) | Hot spring sediment bacterial and archeal communities from British Columbia, Canada, to study Microbial Dark Matter (Phase II) - Dewar... ...
GCCCCTCGGAATCCATCGGCAAACCGGCCGGCGCAGCCAGTTCCTCGACGACCAGGGCCAACCGCTCGCCCATCAGCTTGCCGCACTCCAAAACGTCTTTCTGCTCCCGCGCGAAACGCTCCTTGCCGCTATCGAGCAGCTCAAAACACTCGTTCCTGCCGGTTCCGTCGAGTCCCAAGTCTCGCCCCCCTGGGAAGACGCGACGAAAACCGAAAACCAGCCGCTCGCGCCGCAACCTCCCCCGGGGCCGTCGCCTCCTCCGCCGGCGCCCCCGTGGACCGAGGCCGACTTCCAAACCGATCCCCGCGTCCGCCACCTGCTCGAACATTGCCCGGTCCTTGCCGCGCTCAAACACCAGGTGGATGAGTGCCAACGGCTCAGCCACGAAGAACAGTTGGTCTTGATTCACTCCCTCGGCCATCTCGAAGGCGGTCCGCAGGCCGTCAATTATCTCCTCGCCAAATGCAGCGATGTCGGCCCCGAAAAACACATGAAGGCCCGCCTCAAAGGCAGTCCCATCAGTTGCCCCTCGATCCGCAAGAAAATCCCCCACGTCACCCGTCGCGTCCCCTGCAACTGTGCCTTCGAGTTCGCTTCCGATCGCTACCCGTCGCCCGTCCTCCATCTGCTCACCCTGCCGCCCGACAAAGCCCTCCCTCAACCCGCTGCCGTCGAGCCGAGCCTCGTTCAGTTGGCCCAACGCTACGCCGCGATCGAGCGGCGCCGCGCCGAAATCCTCGCCGAGTGCGAACAGCTTCGCCAGGCCCTCGTTCAGGCCCTGCGAACTCTTCCCGACCGATCGCTCCCCTGCCCCGGCGGTTCCTATCGCCTCATCTCCAAAGAAGGCGTGGAAGAGCTGCTTTGGCAACCAGAGACTCAACCCCCCGATGCGCCATGCACACCCTAGCCCTCACCGAACAAGGTGCCGCCCTCCATGCCGACGGCGACCTGCTCGTCGTCCAACGCGACGAGTCCGTACTCCACCGCGTTCGCGCCGCCCAGCTCGATCAACTGCTCCTCTTCGGACAAATCGAAATCTCCTCCGGTGCCATCGCTCTCATCTTCAAACACGGCATCGACTGCGTTTTTCTCACCGCCCGCGCCGGCTTCCGCGGCCGATTGATCGGCCGGCCCTCGAAAAACGCCATGCTTCGCCTCGGCCAATATCAACGAGCCGTCGATCCCCATTTCTGCCTCGCCGTCGCCCGAACCATCGTCGCCGCCAAAATCAAACACCAACGCGAAGTCCTCCTCCGCGCCCAACGCCGTCTCCAAGACGAACCCTTGGCTCTTGCCCTCGGGCAAATGCGGCTCTTGCAGCAACGGGTCGAAACCGCCGAAAACCTCGACATCGTCCGCGGCCTCGAAGGTCAAGCCGCCGCCGAATACTTCGGCCAATTCGATAAACTGCTCCGCAACGAACAGTTCCGTTTTGAACGCCGATCCCGCCGGCCCCCATGAAGTGCACCCGCCGTCCGTCCAGCGTGTCGTATCCGGACGGTCGAGAGACTGCGGCCGCTGCTGTGCTGGTCACGGGAACGCTCCTTGATCGATCCTCGACGGTCGAGCCGCTGGGTGGAAACATGCGCGGAGCCTCCACGGGGCGCTACGCCGCGCCCGCATGGACGGCGTCGGGGGTGGCGGGGGGCGTGGCACGCGGAGGGGTCGCGGGGGCGCGGACGCTGGCGAGACGTTCCAGGCGATCCACGACCTCGGCGGCCGCATACGGCCGCGCCAGCGACGCGGCGGCGGCCGCCATGCGCCGGCGACGTTCGGGCTGCAACACGGTATCGGCGATGCGGCGTGCCAGGCGCTCCTGATCCAGCTTCGACTGCGGGAACGTCCAGGCGGCACCGGCTTCCTGGAAGACCCTGGCGTTCGCCGTCTGGTGGTCGTCCGCGGCATGAGGGTAGGGAATCAGGATCGAAGGCAGTGCGAAGGCCGCCAGTTCGGCCAGGGTCGTCGCGCCGGCGCGCGCCAGCACCACATCGGCCTGGAGATACAGATCCTCCATCGCTTCCGTGAACGGGATCACCTTTCCTCGAATGCCCGCCGCCGCGAAGGCTTCCGATGCGCGCGTCCCGTCGTCGCGGCCGGCCACCAGCAGCACCCGCAGATTCGGCACCATCTTCCTCACCTTGGGCCAGAGCTGCACGGTCAGTTCGTTCAGGAACCGCGCGCCCTGCGAACCGCCCAGGACCAGCAGGACCGGTTCTTCGGGAATCGGGCGTGTTTCCAGGTTTCGCCGGGTCGCCTTGAGCGACGCCTCCACCACGTTCCGCCGCAGCGGATTGCCGACGTGCTTGATCTTCCTCGAGCAGCTCAGATGCCGACCCGACTGGAGAAACTGGACCCCCACTTCGTCGGCGAAGGCGGACAGCTTGCGCGTCACCTTCCCGGGAATGACATTCTGTTCGAGCATCAGGCAGGGCACTTCGACTCCCCAGGCGACCAGTACGGGAAGCGCCGAGGCATAGCCGCCCAGGCCGACGACGGCCTGCGCGCCGAATTCGAGGATCAGCCGGCGCGCCTGCAGGTAACCCTGGCAGAGGTGCATCGTCTTGCGCGCCACCTGCAGTCCCAGCAAACCGCCCTTGAGCGACGGCAGCAACTCCAGCCGATGGCCGTGCAGCGGGACCAGGCGCTCTTCCAGCCCCCCGAAAGCGCCCATGAAGAGCACCTGGTTCTGCGGGTCGCGTGCCAAGAACTCTTCGGCAATCGCCAATCCCGGAAACAGATGCCCGCCGGTACCGCCGCCCGCAATGACCAGACGCATGGCGTTTCTCCTTGCTGCCGATCGACCTGTCGAAAAGCCGCTCTCCCTGGCCCCCCGCGCAAACGGAAAGGGGGGCATGGCAGTCCCGGTTTCGACGGGCTGCAGGAAATCGGGAACGTGGGCGGATGCTTCGAACACCCGCTCCTATCCATAGGTTTCGGCAAGCAAGGCGTGAATCTTGCGGGAATTGGAGACGTTCAGCCTTCGTTTTTCTTGAGCTGATCGACGATGGCGCCGATGATCGCGCCGGCATCCTCGGGCTTGAGCTGCACGGTGCCGGCACCCACGTGGCCGCCGCCGCCATAGTTCGAGAGCATCCGGCCCACATTGACCCGGCAGCCGCGATTGAAGATGCTCCGGCCCACCGCCACCACCACCGCGCCCTGGTGGCCGTCGAAGAGCCGCACTTCGACATTGCAGGACGGGAAGACGGTGAAGACCAGAAACCGATTTCCGACCGGCTTGTTCCGCTGGCCGCGGAAGTCCGTGATGACGACGTTCCCGTCCAGCCGGCTGTACTGTTTCAGCAGCTCCTTGTGCTGCTCCTGTTCGTTGAGGACCCGGTCGGCGCGCTTGCGCACCTCGGGGTGCTGCAGCACCTTTTCGATGGGCACTTCCTTGATGTACTCGACCAGCCAGCGGAAGTACTTGCGGAACTCGGGTCCCAGGCCGGATCGCGGATCGAGGGTCAGGCCGAGCAGGATCCAGCCTTCGGGCCGGGCGACATCCTCGGGCGTCAACTCGGCGCTGTCCAACCGGTCGGTCGCCTCCAGCAGGTCCATGAAACGTTCCAGCCGGGCGCCTTTTTCGGGATGCTCGATCCGATAGTGGTTGTAGATCACGCGCGCGCAGCTGGGAGCCATCTCGAATCGCCCCTTGAACATCAGCGGCGTCTGCTTGTCCTTTTCCGAGATGTGGTGATCGAACCAGAGGCCGCAGCCGGGGATGTAGGGCAGGTTGACCACGATGTCCTCGGCATCGGCGGTCACCTTCGCGTCCTGTGCGTCCTTGGGATGGACAAAACGGATCTCGCCGATCCGTTCCACCTCGGTGAGCAGCACGCTGCTGGAGAGTCCGTCGAAGTCGCCGCGGGTGACGATGCGCATGAAGCTCCGCTCCTTAACCCCCAGTGCCAGTGGCTAGTCGCGCAGCGGGAGTCTATGCGGAGGACGGCGAAGTTCAACCGCCGGCGGCGACCGTCGATGGAAATGCGTTCGCGGGCATGGCATACTGCCGGCGTTTCGACATAAGCGCGCAACAGGATGTTCCATGCGCCTGTCCGATGGAGCTGGAGACGCGAGCGGATGAAACGATGGCTGCGCATCGTCGGGTTGGCCGAATATGGCGGCGACGAGCTGCTGATCGCGGCGCTGGCGTGCGGTGCGATGGCGTGGGCGCTGGCGCTGGCGCTGGGGCCGTGGACGGCCCTCGTGGCGCTGGTGCCGTGGGCGATCGTGCTGTGGTTCTTCCGCGATCCCGAACGGCGTGTGCCCGACCGTCCGGACGCGCTGCTTTCGCCCGCCGATGGCCGGGTGCAGGACATCCAGGAAGTGGACGCGCCGTCCTACCTGGGCGGTCGCGCGTTGCGCATCGGGATCTTCCTCTCGCCGTTGGATGTCCACGTGAACCGTGCGCCGTGCGAGGGCACCGTGGAGCACCTCCGGTATCTGGCGGGCGAGTTCCTGCCCGCCTACAATCCCAGGGCGCCCGAGCGCAACGAAGCCGTGGAACTGGGGCTGGTCACCCCCTTGGGCATGCGGGTGCTGGTGAAACAGATCGCGGGGATGCTGGCGCGCCGCATCGTCTGTGCCGTGCGTCCCGGCGCGCGACTGGCGCGCGGCGCCCGGTATGGGATGATCAAGTTCGGGTCGAGGACCGAACTGTATGTGCCGCTGGACGCCGGGTTCCGCGCGTCCGTGCGGGTCGGGGACCGTGTGCGCGGAGGCGAAACGGTGCTGTTGGAGCGCGAGGAACGACCCGCCGCGGCGGCGCCGGACGCACAGGCGCAGGAGGCTCATCCATGACCGGCACCGGCAGTCTCAAGGCGGCCCGGCGCAGGCGCCGGCTGCTCATCGGCGTCCGCCCGTTGCCGACGATGATCACGCTGGGCAATCTGCTCTGCGGCTTCGCCAGCATCGTGCTGGCCATGCGTGCCGATCGTCCGCCGGCGGGTTTCGGCGGAGTCGATTGCCTGTATGCCGCGGGCATCCTGATTTTCGTGGCCATGATTTTCGATGTCTTCGACGGTCGCGTGGCGCGCTGGACCAAGAGCACGAGCAAGTTCGGCATGGAGATGGACTCGCTGGCCGACGTGGTCTCCTTCGGCGTGGCTCCGGCCGTGCTGGTCTGGGCGGCGATCGACAACATGGGCGTCTATCCCATTCCCGCCCGCTACGTCTGGCTGCTCCTGTCGGTCTACGTCTGTTGCGCGGCGCTGCGGCTGGCACGCTACAATGTCGAATCCGATACGGGCCATCGGGACTTCTTCTTCGGACTGCCCTCGCCCGCGGCCGCCGGATGCGCGGCCAGCCTGGTCGTGCTGATCGTGCAGGGCGTCGAACACCGCCTGCCGCGCTGGAACCCGCCGCAGATCCAGGTGCCCATGGACTGGGTCGAAGGCTGGCGCGAACAATGCTCGCAGATCGTCCTGATCGGCATGCCCTTCGTGCTGCTCTGCCTGGGCATCCTGATGGTCTCGCGCGTCCACTACGCGCACGTCGGCGACCGGCTGCTGGGCGGACGGCGCTCGTTGATGCACCTGCTGCTGGTCGTGCTCCTGCTCGTGCTGGTGGCGATGATGAACGAAGTCATGCTGGCCGTGCTCTTCAACGGCTACATGCTTCTGGGGCTGGTGAACGAGATGCGTTTCCAGCTCTTCCCCGCCACGCGCCCCGCCGGGTGGGTGTCGTCCTCCGAAGAACTGCTGGCGCAGGGCCCCCCGCAGGAGTCCGCGGAGGGCGCGCCCGCCCAGCCGGAAACGACAACGCCCCCCCCCTCCGCGCCTTCGGGAGGGAAGCCGTGAGCGAACCCGAAGTCCGCACCACCCCCTGGTATGCCGACGGACTGCGCTTCAGGTGCGTGCGCGGTTGCCGACGCTGTTGCGGCGGGTTCCCCGGTTATGTCTGGGTGACCGAGGAAGAGATGGATCGCCTGGCAAAGTACCTGAACGTCCCGCGAGACCGGTTCCGCCGCGAATACGTCCGTCCCGCGGGCCGGCGCCACAGCCTCCGCGAACGCACCGATGCGAATTACGACTGCGTGCTGCTGGGCGAAGAAGGCTGCACCGCCTATCCCGTCCGCCCGCAGCAGTGCCGCACCTATCCGTTCTGGCCCGAGGTCGTGCGCACCCGCGAGGCGTGGAACGCGGAAGGCCGCCGCTGCCCGGGCATCGGAGAAGGCGAGCCGACCAGCGCCGAAGAGATCGACCGGCTCCTCCGCGAACAGGAGGCCTGACCTGCCGCCTTGAATTAAATCCCTTGGTTGCGGTCATCCATTGGGGTAGGCTGGACGGTAACCGAAAACCCGAAAGGAGTCTGCCATGCATTCCCTGATGCGGCTGGCGTCCGTGGTCGTGCTGGGTACAGGGCTGTTGGCCGGCGAGGGCCTGGTCAACGTCTATCGGCTGGACAGCGCCTCCGAATCGTACCGCCTGGTCATCAAGGACAACTTCACCTTCGAACTGACCGGTCCGGGCGGCCAGCAGGTCACGGGCAATTACGTGGCCAGCAACCAGAAGATCGGCCTGGTCGCCGGCCACCTGCTGCGGCACTTCGAATACCAGCTCCAGAACGGCGACCTGCTCCTGCGCCCCAGCAACACCGACGGACCGGAACCGAACAACGTGCTGGGACAGATGCCGCCGGTGCAACGCGGCGAACAGTTCACCTCCTACCTTACGGAAGCCCATCACAAGCAGAAGTATGCCGCGCTTCCAGCCGTCCAGCCGCCGCCTGCCCAGCCGCCCGCCATCGCTCCACCGCCCGCCGCCCCGACCTTGGAGCCGTTGCTGGCCCAGGCACAGAACGATTCCCAGTATTACGCCTACATGGCTGCGGGGACCAAGGCCTTCAGCGAAAAGAAGTATTCCGAGGCGCGTGCACACTTCATCGTGGCCGGTCGCCTGAAGCCCGAGGCCGCGGAGGCCAAGGATCGTCTGGCCCTCTGCGACGGCGCACAGGCCCTCGCCGAAGGCGATGCCCTGCGACAACGCGGGGATTGGCGCGAGGCCCGCGAAGCGTATCGGCGCGCCAAACAGGCTTGTCCGGCCCTGGGTCCCATCGTGGATGCCCAGATGCCCGGGTTCAAACGACACGGCGACGACACCCCCGACCTTCGTCAACCGATGGGCGCCCTGGACGCGGGCATCGCCCAGCACCTGCAGCAAGGCCGCACGGCCGATGCCCTGCGCCTGGCCACCAACGCCGTCCAGTTGGAGCCGACCAACCCGCGCCTGCGCACCCTGAAGGAGGGCCTCGAAGGATTGCAGACCTCCGAAACCCTTCACCTCAACCTCAAAACATCCTCGCCCGCGCCTGTACCCAGTGCGATGCCATCCAGAAAGATGAGCCGCTGAACGGGCGCACGGCCGACTGGAAGACGGCTTTCGGCAAACTGATCGAACAGCTCGACCAGCGCCTGGCCGCCACCCGGAACCGTTACGTCACGAACCCCTACGCCGGCCTGGAAACCACGCTGACCGATGCCCGGACTTCCGCCAACGAAACCGTCGCCCTGCTCGACCGCTGCAGGAACTACTACGCCGGCAAGGCCGCCGAAGTGGCCAAGGAAGACGATCTCGATCTGCCCTTCATCACCATCAAGACCGACAAGGAGGCCAAGCGGGTCGCCCGGCTCAACGGCTATGCCGAAGGCTTCAAAGCGTTGTCCGCTGAAGCCGCCACACTGGCGAAGTGACTCCGTGCTTCAATATCCACGGTCGATATGTCAAAGTAGAGGGCTGGAAGTGGAGCCTATTTTTAAAGTACATAACATATTATTAATGAATATGTTAAAACTTTACAACTGCGACTGAAGATAGCCCGAATCCGGTGCCGTATGACTTTTTTGGATCATAAGACCATGTATATGATGAAGTAATGAAGATTCTATACGCATGGAATTTTCGGATGGTTGAAGGTGGGGGGGGTATCGATTGCGATCGGCGATAGCGGATAGGCCATTCCATGGGAGGTAGCGCGAAGCAGTTGCTCGCGCGCCGGTGTGCGCTGGTACCGCGCCGCGGAAGCTCCTGACCCCGTGCGCCGCGGACGCGGGTCCGGGGCGAGGCGCGAGCGAGGAGCTTATCCGGAGGAGATCGGTGACGAGCGAGCAACGAAGAGCTGGCTCCGCAGACGCAAGCAATGGGTCTGGAATTTCCGCGGCGCGGTACTAGTCTTCTTGGCTTCCCGTTTGTCCGGTCACGAAAGGATCGACTCCATGGCAGACCAGAAAAAAGAGAAGTGCATCCTCCTTTACTCCGGCGGCTTGGATACCAGCGTCATCGTCCACTGGCTCGCGCAGAAGGGTTACGAGGTCATCTGCGTGACCGTCGATGTCGGGCAGCAGGAGGACATTCGTTTCGAGAAGAAGGCGCTGGGCAGCGGCGCCAGCAAGTTCATCGTCAAGGATCTCCGCGTGCCGTTCGTTGAACGGGGCGTCTTCCAGTGTGTGCGATGGCAGGCCAAGTACGAAGGTCGTTATCTGCTGGGCACCTCGATCGCCCGGCCGTTCATGATCGAGGCGGTCGTCGACACGGCGAAGAAGGAAGGCACGAAATGCATCGCGCATGGCGCGACCGGAAAAGGCAACGACCAGTGCCGGTTCGAACTGGCCGCCTACGCGCTGATTCCCGGTGCCAGGATCATCGCCCCGTGGCGCGACGCCGAGTTCCGCAAGCTGATTCCGGGGCGCACCGAAGCCATCGCCTACGCGGCCAAGCACAAGATTCCGATCCAGGCCACGGCCAGGAAGCCCTGGTCCACCGACCCCAACCTTCAGCACCGCAGTCACGAGGCCGGCGAACTGGAAGACCCCTGGCGCCGACCGCGGGACGAGATGTTCCAGCTGGTCACGCCGCTTTCCAAGACGCCCGACCAGGGCGAGGAAGTGGAAGTCTCCTTCGAGCGCGGCATTCCCGTCGCCGTCAACGGTAAGAGGCTCAAGTCCGTCGAACTGCTGCAGACCCTCAACGAGATCGCCGGTCGGCACGGCGTGGGCGTGGTGGACATGGTGGAAAACCGTTTCGTCGGCATGAAGAGCCGCGGCGTCTACGAAGCCCCTGGCGCGACGGTGCTTTACGAGGCGCACCGTGACCTGGAAGGCCTGACCATGGACCGCGAAGTCATGCGCATCCGCGACACGCTGATGCCCACCTATGCGGCGCTGGTCTACAACGGCTTCTGGCATTCGCCGGCCAAGGAGGCGCTGGATGCCTTCATCGAAAAGGCCCAGGAGAACGTCACGGGCACCTCGCGCGTGCTGCTCTACAAGGGCACGGCGCGGCCGACCGGGCGCAAGTCGCCGGTCTCGCTCTACGACGAATCCATCGCCACGATGGAGGGCGGCGGGAGCTACAATCAGGACGACGCGACGGGCTTCCTGCGGATCGTGGGGTTGCCGACGCGCGTGCAGGCGGGGCTGCGGGAACGCAGGAAGAAGTAGCGTTCGCGCCGAACGAAGGGCGCGGGAAGAACGAGCGGCAGCGAGCGCAGCGGCGATCCGCGGTTTTGGTGTTGCCCGGGATTCCCGCGCGTTCGGTTTGGGGGTCGTTCTACGGGGCGGGCCGTATTTCCCGCACCTGGTTTTTCCTGACCCGGTGCACTTCGCCGGCCTCGTCCTGCAGGGCGTGTTCGTCGCTCAACTCGATGATGCGGCAGGCGTCGATGGATCGGCCGTCTCGCAGCAGAAAGCGTGTGAGTACTGATGGCGGAGGCGTGACGGTTGCGTCCGTCTCCTTGCTGGGCGAGGGCGCCGTCGTTTCGATCGCCGGGGCGGGTTCAGCCGCCTTCACGGGCGCGTCGGAGGTTGCGAAGCGGAGTCCCGGGACCTCTTCGCCGATCCGCGCGCCGTGTTCCTTCGCCGCCCGTCAAGGCCGACCGGGCGATCATGATCCTGCTGGCGCGACCGCGTGCCGGTGCAGGGCGGAGAAAGGGTGCAACCGCAGCGAATCGTCGGCGTCCAAGCCTGAAGGAAAGGAGGGCTTGGTCCGATGCACCGCCCCTTGACTGCCGCCTTGGTCTTTTGTTGGTGCGGGTTTGCGTTCGCAGAAGAGCTGCTCAAGCCCGTCGGCGGGGGTGGCGCGGGCCCTGTCATCGACGGGCTGCAGGCCACCATCCGCGCGGTGAAGGAAGATTTCGGCCCGGGCGAGTCCATTTTGATCCACTGGCACATCGGCAACCGGGAGCCGGTTCAAAAGCGCGTGAAGCTGGATCGGGATCCCCGGTTCCCCGGTCGCTATGCCTTCGAGATCGTCCGGGAAGGACAAACCGTGAATGCGCAGCTGGTTTTCGTGGATTCGACGGAGGTCGAAAAAACGCTGCACGGCGACGGCCGGATCGACTCCTGGATCGACCTGCGCGCGCTCAAGTGGGCCGATCCGTCGTGGCTCGAACGGCGCGGGGAGTACGAAATCGTCGTGAACTACCTGGGGACGCCTTCCGGCAAAGAGCTGCCCAGCGGCAAGGCGACGTTCCGCATCGTCTCCGCCGGGACCTCCACCTTCCCGAAACTGGAACCGGAGCTTGCCGGGCGGATCGGGCAGCTGATCGCTCAACTGGGCGCCGACGACTACGCGGTGCGTGAGGAGGCGCAGAAGAAGCTGCTGGAGATCGGCGTCAAGGCGCTGGGTCCGCTCGTCGAGGCGCTGACCGCCGCGCGAGACCCCGAGATCCGCCTGCGCTGTCAGCAGCTGATCGATCGCCTCCGGCAGGGTCCCGTGCCGGTTCCCGCCGCCGAAGCGCTTTGCGAGCGCTGTCGCGAAACGGCCTTCACCGCGGATATCGGTCAGTGCCGCCGGTGTCGCAACCACACGCCCAGCGGCGGTTGGATCTACTGCCCGGACTGCGCCCGTCGGTTGAACTGCTGTGCTGCCTGCGGAAGCACGCTGCGCGTTTCGTGGCCGGTTCCGCCGCGGCTGCCCGAACCGGTGCCGCCGCCGCCCGACTTCTGAAACGCGGAACGCGCGCGGGCATGGGCATGCGGTCCGGCCCGATCGCCCGGTGCGTCCGTGACCGTCCGTGTTGCCGTGTTCCCGCGTTCAGAAGGCCACACCGGGTCCGTAGGGCGCCAGCGAGACCATGATGTACGGATTCACGCAGACATCGTCGTGTTCGCGCGCGAAACGCCACATGCGCCGGCACAGCTCGCGGACGACCTCCGCATGCGCGGCCTCTCCGATCAGGTTGCCCGCGAAGGGCAGCAGTGCGGCGAGGGGTAGTAGGCTTGGTGAAAGGCGAGTCCTTCGCCGCGGAAGCGTTCCACGTTCGGCATGCGGGCCGGCGCGCCGTCCAGGACCGCGTCGCCGCGCTGCTGGTCGGACATGAAGATCAGGAGATTCGGTCGTTCCATGGCGTGTCCTCGAAGTTTTGGCCTATGGTAATGCCGTGGCCGGGCCGTACAATGCCAGTCCTGGGCGGTACGAGGAAATCGCCCATGCGCCGGGCTATCCGCACGTGGCCCACTTCGCCCACCCGTCCCGACAGGCGGTCGGTCTGACGCCGGGACGATGCCGCCGGCGGAGTGGAGCGCGTGTCGTGCAGTTTCGGAGGTCTCCGGACGATCCTTGGACTTGACCGTGGGCGCATCTGAGCCCATACACCACCCGGCAACCGGTCTGCCGGGACCGACAGGAGGGCCTTGGTGAACGCTCCGCTGACGACTCCCAACCAACCTCGCCCCCGGCGCGCGCTGGCCAAGGGACAGCTGTGGCTCTCCTGGCAGGACAAGCTTTCCCCCGCCGGGGCGTTGCTGGACCTGAGCCCGGAAGGCGTGCGCTATCGGCACGATCCGCGGTCGTTGGGCGTGGACGGCTTTCCCGTCCCGGCGCCCGAGACGGGCCAGGCCGTCCTGGCGGCCATCACCTTTCGCGCGAACGAAAACCCTCGTCCCTTGGCGGCCCAAGCGGTGCGCGTGATCGTCGGTCGGGACGGTTCCGTGGAAGTCGCCCTGCGTTTCGAGACGCAGGACGACGAGAATTGGAAGGTCATGCACCGGAACTACGTCGCCGCTTCGCTGCAGAGCGCGCAGCGCCGCCTGGCATCGTTCCGGGCGCGGGTCTTCAACGAACCGCTGGCCGGCCAACCCAGAGCGGACCGCCTCGGCCGCATCCTGGTCCGGCGGCGCAGCCTGCAGCGCAAGGAACTCGACGCCTTCGTCGCAGGCAATCGCCAGGGCGTGCGATTGGGCGACGGTCTGGTGAAGAGCGGGTTGGTTTCGAGCCGGCAGCTTGCGGAAGCGCTGGCCCAGCACCTGGGGCTTCCCTTCGTCGACCTGGCCATGGTCGGCGTGGATGCCGCCGCGCGGAAACTGCTCCCGGAAAAGATGCAGCGTGAAATGAAAGCGGTGCCCTTCGGCATCGAAAAGGGCCACTTGCTGGTGGCCGCCGGCGAGCCGCTGGGGGCGTGGGAGGAGCGGGCGCTGAGCGAAGAGGCGCGACGCCCGGTGCGCGTGTTTCTGGCCGCGGCCGACCAGGTGGCCGAAGCGCTGCAGACGGAGTTCAAGCCGCCCAAGGCCAGGAAGCATCCGCGGATCAAGGCCGGCATCGCGCTGCGTTACCGCTTTTACAGCTCGGCGTGGCAGGTGCTCGACCGGCGGATCTTCGAAGGACTCGTGGCCGATATCAGTGCCGGCGGCCTGCTGATCTCGGGACCCACGCCCGGAGATCTGGTGACGGCGTTCCAGAAGGGCGCGCCGCCCCGCGTTCATCTGGCGGTCCAGATCCAGCAGGCCTCGGCGCCCAGCCCCACGGTGCTCCGACTCGAACCGGTCCGCGTTTCTCCGCTGGCGCAAACGGCCGGTTTCGAATGGATTTCGGGCATGCTCGATGCCCCGGCGTGCTGGATCGGTGCGCGCGTGAACGGCCAGTTGCCCGAGGACACCAAGGCGCTCGCCGCGCTCTACGCCAAGATGCTCAGGTAATTCGTGACATGTCGTCACGAGGGGTATCCGGACGGCCGTTCCCGGTCGTAACGACGGCCTCCATGATGTGAAGTTGCATTCGTCGCCATTTCGTGTATGAGGTCCGAATTGTCCACGTAGCCAACCGCTACATCCCAAGACGCCTTTCTCCAGTGAGAAGGCTGACTGACGCGGGTCGAGGGGGGAGGCCGGTCAAGCGCCCTTCCCTAACATCCAAGGAGGACGTGCACATGGCAGAAGAGGTCAAGAAGTCGATCACATCGTTGTCGGGCGAATCCAGAACGTTCCCGCCCCCTGCCGCGCTGGCCGCCAAGGCGCACTGCAAGTCGTTCGACGAGTACAAGAAGATGTACGACCGCTCGATCAACGATTCGCACAGATTCTGGCTGGAGATGGCGGACACGCTGGTCTGGGAGAAGAAGCCCACCAAGACGCTCGAATACACGTGGAACACCGAGAAGCGCATCATCAGGCATACCTGGTTCGAGGACGGCAGGCTCAACGCGACGGTCAACTGCCTGGATCGTCACCTCGGCACGCCGCGCGAGAACAAGGTCGCGATCCTGTGGCAGGGCGAACCGGACGAGGACGTCAAGAAGGTCACCTACAAGCAGCTTCACGCGGATGTCTGCAAGTTCGCGAACGTGCTGCTGGGCAAGGGCGTCAAGAAGGGCGACCGCGTCTGCATCTACCTGCCGATGATTCCCGAAGCGGCGGTGGCGATCCTGGCCTGCGCGCGCATCGGCGCGGTCCACAGCATCGTCTTCGGCGGATTCAGCGCCCAGTCGCTGGTCGACCGCATCACCGATTCGGCCTGCAGCATGCTGATCACCAGCGACGTGTCGTTGCGCGCCGGCAAGAAGATCCCCTTGAAGGGCATCTCCGACGAAGCGTTGGCCAGTTGCCCGTCGATCAGGAACGTGATCGTGATCAAGCGCGGCGACGGCAACGTGCCCATGCAGGCCGGCCGCGACGTGTGGTATCACGACGAGATGGCGAAGGCCAAGGCCGAGCACAAGGCCGAGGCGATGGAAGCCGAGCACCCGCTCTTCATCCTCTATACGTCCGGCTCGACGGGCAAGCCCAAGGGCGTCCAGCACACGACGGCCGGCTACCTGCTCCACACGTCCCTTTCCCACAAGTACATCTTCGACGTCCATGACGAAGACATCTACTGGTGCACGGCCGACATCGGCTGGGTCACCGGTCACAGTTACATCGTTTACGGCCCCTTGGCCAACGGCGCGACGTCGTTGATGTTCGAAGGCGTCCCGACGTACCCGGATGCCGGCCGGTTCTGGCAGGTCTGTCAGAAGCACGGCGTGACGATCTTCTACACGGCCCCGACCGCGATCCGCGCCCTGATGCGCGAGGGCGTGGAATGGGTCAAGAAGTACGACCTCGGCAAGCTGCGCGTCCTGGGTTCGGTCGGCGAGCCGATCAATCCGGAAGCCTGGATGTGGTACTACGAGCATGTCGGCGGCAGCCGCTGCCCGATCGTGGACACGTGGTGGCAGACCGAGACGGGCGGCATCCTGATCACGCCGCTCCCCGGCGCCCACACGCTCAAGCCCGGCAGCGCCAGTCGTCCCTTCTTCGGCGTCGAACCGGTCGTGTTGCGCGACGATGGCACCGAGTGCGACCGGAACGAAGGCGGCAAACTCTGCATCAAGAAGCCGTGGCCGGGCATGATGCGCACGACCTACGGCGACCACGACCGCTTCATCGACACGTACTTCACGATGTACAAGGACCTGTACTTCACGGGCGACGGTTGCCGCGTGGACCAGGACGGCGATTACTGGCTGATGGGCCGCATCGACGACGTCGTCAATGTTTCCGGGCACCGCATTGGGACGGCGGAAGTCGAGAGCGCGCTCGTGTCGCACCCCGCGGTCGCGGAAGCGGCCGTCGTGGCCATGCCGCACGAGATCAAGGGCCAGGGCCTCTACGCGTACGTGATCCTGAAGGGGGGCCAGCAGGGCACGCCGGAGTTGCTGAAGACCCTGATCGCGCACGTCCGCAAGGAGATCGGCCCGATCGCGCAGCCGGACGTGATCCAGTTCACGGACGGCCTGCCGAAGACCCGTTCGGGCAAGATCATGCGCCGCATCCTGCGCAAGATCGCCGAGAACGAAATCAACGCGCTGGGCGACACCACCACGCTGGCCGACCCGTCGGTCGTCGAGCGGCTGGTGGCCGGACGCAAGACCGGCAAGTGACGCCGTAGACCCCTGCGTGCCGATGAGGGCCTGCCGGAAGAAACGCCGGCAGGCCCTTGACTCTTAAGCAACCCTTCTTCCACGAGGTGATACCGATGTCCGAAAACCAACCTGCGGCCACGCCGGCCGGCAACCGCTGGCTGATCGTGGTCGGCGCGCTGCTGATCCAACTCTGCCTGGGCGCCATCTACGGGTGGGGTGCCTTCACGGTGGCCCTGCAGAACAAGCCGGCCGACGTGGCGCTGGCCCTGGACGCGGAACTGCTGGGCGTCAAGGACCGGGCGGCCTACGACGAGATGAAGAAGGAGTTCGCCGCCTTGGATGGCGCGCTCAAGGAAGCCGGCAAGGGCACCGACGCGGAGGCGATCGCCAAGGCCAAGAGCGCCGTTGCGGCCTTCAAGAAGGAAAGGCTCACCGATGCCTGGATCGCCCAGACCTTCGACGAAACCAAGTTCAGGAAGCAGGTCTTCGCCTTCAGCGGCACGGAGACCCAGTGGATCTTCTCGGCGGGCCTGGCGGCCTTCGCGCTGGTCATGATCCTGGCGGGCCGCTGGCAGGACAAGGCCGGTCCGCGCATCGTGGCGCTCACGGGCGGCATCGTGCTGGGATCGGGTTATCTCCTGGCGGGTCTGATCGGCGGGACGTCCTTCCTGCCCATCCTGGTGCTGGTCGGGCTGGTGGGCGGCGCCGGCATCGGGCTGGGCTATGTCTGTCCGATCGCCGCATCCGTGAAGTGGTTCCCCGACATGAAAGGGTTCATCACGGGACTGGCCGTCGCCGGGTTCGGCGCGGGCGCCTTCATTTTCGTCAAGCTGGCCGGCGAGTGGGCCAACCTGATCAAGATGCATGGCGTGAGCCATACCTTTGTCGTTTTCGGGATCATCTTCCTCGTGGGTGTGGTGGTCGGCGCGTTGCTGCTGTCCAACCCGCCGGCCGGCTACAAGCCCGCCGGATGGAATCCGCCGCAACCGGCCGGCGGCGCGAAGAAGGCGGTCCA
>Ga0101944_10004830_pt1 | contig 16120 bp, 15 predicted proteins | sample DewCreD2012metaG_FD_75245 | JGI IMG/M metagenome (GOLD analysis project Ga0101944, IMG submission 75245) | Hot spring sediment bacterial and archeal communities from British Columbia, Canada, to study Microbial Dark Matter (Phase II) - Dewar... ...
TGACCGTCGTCATCCACCCCGGCTTCGACCCGGAACTGTTCCAGACGATTCTCCCCAAGAACTACATTCACCGCGTCCTGCCCGGCGAGCCGACTGGAGAGTTCTTCGCCGCCTGGAAGGCCGCTTATGCAGAATCCAGCCCCATGCAAACCTGGGGGCTGCGCCAGTGGTTTGTTTCAGCGGCTGAAGGGCTGGCCCGGCGCGGCTATCAAATCAACCTGCGGCGCAAGTGGCTGCGCAAAGGCTGGCTGATTTGGGAAAATCCCGCTTAACGCGGGATGACATCCCGGTCACATTCATTCCTAAAGGGAGGAGTTTTGTACGCATTCGTTTATGACGCTTGGCACTACCCGCTTTTTTCCGAAAACGTCATAATGAGGAAGCAGAAAATATCTGCTAATTTTTGTCCAACTTCTCATAAAGGAGTAGCGAATGCCCGCAAAAGGTTGGATTGAAGTATCTGACCAATACTGTAAAGGCTGCGAACTATGTATCAGCGCCTGCCCGCAAGAGGTGATCGAACTCGACATGAGCCGCCTCACCCCGAAAGGCTACCACCCCGCCCGCCTCTTCAAGGATGGCTGCACCGGATGCGCAATTTGCGCGCTCGTTTGCCCGGATGCAGCCATTACTGTCTATAGGGAGGTCGTCAAGGCCGCCCCGGTGGGAGCATAGGAGGAGACATGGCTCGACAGTTAATCAAAGGCAACGAAGCAATGGCCGAGGCCGCCGTGCGCGCCGGTCTCGAAGCCTATTTTGGCTACCCAATCACCCCGCAGTCGGAAATACTGGAACACCTTTCCCGCCGCCTGCCCGAGTTGGGACGCGCGTTCGTCCAGGCCGAAAGCGAAGTAGCGGCCATTAACATGGTGTACGGCGCGGCCTGTACCGGCGTGCGGGTCATGTCCTCGTCCTCCAGCCCCGGCGTCTCGCTGATGATGGAAGGGATTTCCTATATCGCCGGCACCGAAGTACCGTGCGTGCTGATTAATGTCATGCGCGGCGGGCCAGGGCTGGGCAACATCGCCCCGGCGCAGGGCGACTACTTCCAGGCCGTCTATGGCGGCGGTCACGGCGACTATAAACCGATTGTGCTGGCCCCCTCCACTGTGCAGGAATCGGTTGACCTGACCGTGCTGGCCTTCGACCTGGCGGAGAAATACCGCGCGATTGCTATGGTGTTGACCGATGGCTCGCTCGGCCAGATGATGGAGCCCGCCGAACTGCCCGAACTGCGCCCGGTTGTTCGCAAAGAGTGGGACTGGGCCGTGACTGGGGCGATAGGCCGCCCTCGCCGCATCCTGTCCTCAATTTATCTGGAAGCCCATGACGAGGAAGTGACCAACCTGCGGCTGATGAAGCGCTGGTTCGAAATCGAAAAGAACGAAATCCGCTACAAGGAATATTACCTGGATGATGCCGAATTCGTGGTCGTTGGGTTTGGCACCGCCGGGCGCGTGGCGCTTTCGGCAGTGCGTGAAGCCCGTCAGATGGGCATCAAGGTCGGGCTGCTGCGCCCCATCACCCTTAACCCCTTCCCCTTCGGCGTGCTGGACGAACTCTCGAAGCGGGCGCAAGCCTTCCTGGTAGTCGAAATGAACACCGGACAAATGCTGAACGATGTTCAGTTGGCGGTCAAAGGCCGCGTGCCGGTCGAATTTTACGGACGCCCCGGCGGCGTGGTTCCATTTGCCGACGAAATCCTGGCTGAAATCCAGCGCATGACGACCTCCCCCTTGAGCGTGGTCGGCGACCCGCGCAAAGCCTGGCTGGAACGCATGTTGGCTGTTGTGAAATAGAGGTGAAAAAATGGTTACTGTTGACGTAGAAATTACGAAACCCGAAAACCAGGTCTATTGCCGCCCTCGTTCCTTTACCGATTTCTCGACCCATTACTGCCCCGGCTGTACGCACGGCGTGGCGCATCGCCTGATTGCCGAAGCCCTCGATGAGATGGGCGTGCAGGAACGCACCATTGGCGTCGCGCCAGTCGGCTGTTCGGTCTTTGCCTACAACTACTTCGATGTCGATTTCGTGGAAGCGGCGCATGGACGCGCCCCGGCCATGGCGACCGGCATCAAGCGCGTCTTACCCGACCGGGTCGTGTTCACTTACCAGGGTGACGGCGACTTGGCCTCGATTGGAATGGCCGAAATTATGCACGCGGCTGGTCGCGGCGAAAATATCACCGTCATTTTCATCAACAATGCCATCTATGGCATGACCGGCGGCCAGATGGCCCCCACCACCTTGCCCGGCCAGAAGACTTCCTCCTCGCCCCTGGGCCGCGATGTGGAACTACAGGGCTACCCGCTGCGCATGTCTGAGATGATTGCCAAAATGGACGGCGCGGGCTATGTGGTGCGTCGCTCGCTGCATGACCCGGCCAACATCCGCAAGGCCAAAAAAGCCATCCGCACCGCCTTCGAGACCCAGGTGCGCGGCTTGGGCTTCTCGATGGTCGAACTGCTCTCCACTTGCCCGACCAACTGGGGCATCGCCCCGGTCGAGGCGCTCAAATGGGTGGAGACGAACATGGTTCCGGTCTTCCCCATCGGTGATTTCAAAGTGTCATCGGCGGTGGGCGATTTGAGGTTTTAACGGAGAAACTATGCAAAAAGAGATTATCATTGCCGGGTTTGGCGGGCAGGGCGTTTTATTCGCTGGTCAGGTGCTGGCGTATGCCGCCATGGATTCGGGCAAGGAAGTAACCTGGATTCCGTCCTACGGCCCCGAAATGCGGGGCGGCACGGCCAACTGCACGGTCGTGATTGCTGATGAAGAGATTGGTTCGCCGCTGGTGCAGCGTCCGCCGTTTGCGATTGCGCTCAACCTGCCCTCGTTCGACAAATACGAGCCGCTCATGCCGCCGGGTGGCGTGCTGGTCGTCAACCAATCGATGGTCGACCGCGGCCCAAAGCGGTCAGACATCCAGGTCATACTGGTTCCGGCCAACGAAATCGCCGAGGAGATTGGCAACAAGAAACTGACCAACATGGTGGCGGTCGGCGCGCTGGTGGCTGCCATATCGGACCTGGTCACGCTCGAAGCCGTCGAAGAAGCCCTGCGCGGGCATCTGCCTTCCCGCCATCAACACCTGCTGCCGCAGAACTTCCAGGCCCTGCGGCGCGGCTATGAAGCGGCCAGGGAGCAGTTGGTTGTGGTATAGCCAACGGTTTGAGTTCATATATGACAACCGCCGCGCTTGGAAATCAGGCGCGGTGGTTTTATTTACGGCCTCAGCGTTGGGACGGGCGTCCCAGGCTCGGCCACCACAATCAAGACGCTGACATAATCCCCGAATGGCTCGCCCTTGCTGTTGAATAATCTCCAAACACCCTTGTACGTGCCGGGTTTGAAAGGCGCGGTCAGGCGCACGGTGGCATTGACCGTGTCATTCGGCGCGACCACTTCGGGAAGCGGGCGGGTGACGCCTTGCATGACATCGCCGCTTACCCAGGCAATGGTATAACCCTGGTTCCAGGTACATCGTCCGATATTCTGGAAGGCCCAGGTTTTCTCAAAAACCTGCCCCGGCGCTAAGAGCGTTCCATCGGGAATAGTGACATCCTGCAAAAATTTGGAATTGTCGCAGAACGTCTCAACGACCGAAGTCGGCGGGACAGGGCTGGGGGTGGGCGTTTCGGTCGGGGTCGGCGTAACCGTCACAGTGGAGGTCAGGGTTGGGGGACGGGTATTGGTCGGGAATGGGGTATCAGTGGCGCGGGCGGCGATGGTTTGTTCCACCGCTGCTTCGAATTCCGCTGTCAGTTCGGCAGCGGGCCGCACGCTGACCGTGCCGCAAGCCGCCAGTAAGATGGAAAGCAGTAACAGGAAAGGGAATACTTTGGCAAGCAGTTTGAACATGGTTCGACTCCAGAATTGAAGGGGTACATTCTAACACTGCTGCGCGCTGCTTGCTGTATAATCTGCCTGTCAAATTATACACGGAGGCACTCATGCCGCTTCAAATTATCGTTGGCGCGCAGTGGGGCGATGAAGGCAAAGGCCGCATCGTCGATTGGTTCGCCGCTGAGGCCGATATCGTTGCCCGTTACAACGGCGGCGACAATGCGGGGCACTCGGTGACGGTTGGTGAGCAGTTGTTCAAACTGCATCTCGTTCCATCGGGCATCATCCATTCCAGGCCGGTAGCGGTGTTGGGGAATGGGATGGTCATCAATCCCGAATCGCTGCTCAAGGAAATTGATATGCTCACCGGACTGGGCATGGAAATCTCCCCCCGCCGCTTGCGCATTTCACACGCCGCGCATTTAATTACCCCCGCGCACCGCGCCCTGGATGCCGCCCTGGAAGCGCAGCGCGGCAAGCACAACATCGGCACCACCGGGCGCGGCATCGGCCCGGCCTATACCGATAAAGCCGCCCGCACCAACTTGCGGGTTGGCGAAATGCTCTCTGCCGATTTCGTGGAAAAGCTCGGCAGCCACATCGAATCGGCCAACCGGTCGCTGGCCTCGCTCGGCGCGCCGGCTCTCGAAATTCAGCCTGTTCTCGAGCAATTCACGGAATATGCCGCCCGCATCAAACCCTTCATTGCCGATACTTCCGCTGAAACCTGCGAAGTTCTGGCGCGCGGTGGGGCAGTCCTGGCTGAGGGCGCGCAAGGCACCCTGCTGGATATTGACCACGGGACCTACCCCTTCGTCACCTCGTCGGCGACGGTGGCGGCGGGCGTCTTCAGCGGGTTGGGAATCGGAATTACCGCCGCGCGCGATGCGGTTGTGACCGGGGTGTGCAAATCCTTCCAGACGCGGGTCGGCAGCGGCCCCTTCCCCACCGAAGTCTTCGATGATATTGCGCTGCGCCTGCGCGGAACAGGCGCCAATCCCTGGGATGAATACGGCACCACTACCGGGCGTCCGCGCCGCGTGGGCTGGCTGGATGGCGTCCTACTGCGCTACGCCGTCCGAATCAACGGCTGCACCGAACTGGTCATCACCAAGCTGGATATTCTCTCCGGTCTCGAAACGCTCAAACTTTGCGTTGCCTATCGAAAAGATGGCAAAACCTATAGCGACCTGCCCTTCGGCCCGACCGAACTGGAAGGCTACGAACCGGTCTATGACGAATTGCCCGGCTGGAACGAGGACGTGAGCGGCATTCGCCAGTGGAATGACCTGCCCCAGGCAGCGCGCGGCTACCTCGACGCTATCAGCCAGCTGGCCGGGATTCCGGTGCGGCTGGTCAGCGTCGGCCCAGAGCGGGAGCAGATTGTGGCAAGGTAAAATAAAAAAAGACAGGTCTCCGACCTGTCCCACACAGAAGGAGATGTTTATGATTACCGTCGAAATCAAACAAGATGGACAGGTCGTCGGCATGATGATGGCCGAGGAAAAAACCTTCAAGACCGGCTCGCGCGGCTTTTACGGCAACGGCAAGATTGCAATTGGAGAGAAACGCTACCAGGTGCAGGTGCAATTGGTCGAAATCGGCTCGAAGCCGAAAGCGGAAGAGACGTAACTCCATGTTCTATACTCGATATTCGATACTCGATATTCGAATACCGAATAACGAATACCGAATTATCGAACATCCACCCGCAGCGCGCCTGTCAAATCGGATGTGCAGTCCAAAATCAGGTCGGCGCCGCTTTTTTCTAATTCGGGGGGTTCGCCAAAGCCGCATAACACGCCGACGGTCTGGCAGCCTGCGCTTTTCCCGGCGCGGATATCTACCGTTGTATCGCCAATCATCAGGCAGTTTTGGGGGTTCACTCCCATCTTCCCGGCGGCGAAATAAATTGGGTCGGGGTAGGGCTTGGTATGTTCGGCGGTCACCGCGCTCACAATGACTTGGAAGTAGGAAGCCAGCCCGAACTGGTCGAGAAAGGCGCGAGTGGTTCGATCATCACGCGCGCTCACAATTGCCATCGGATAACGATGAGACAATGATTCAAGCATCTCGCGCACGCCTGGAATGAGCCGAAAATGCTTGAGCGGGCGCGGAAAGCGGTGATTCAGCCAGTCGTACAGCCGGTGCAGTTCGTCATCTAACCCCAAGTGGTCAGGAAGTCCCATCAGCAGGTTGCCGGGGGCTTCGGCCCACATCACGAAACGGCGGGCGGCGCGGGCCGGGTTGCGTGAAAAGCGAAAAAACGGCAAGAATTTTTCGACATACAGGTCGTCGGTATCGCTGAGAGTCCCATCTACATCGAAACATAGGGCTTGAATGCGGGCAAGATTGAGGGGCATTGTAAACTCCAGAGCAGAAAAATCACATCATCCTAAGCAAGCCATCTCAAGAACAGACAGGTTGTAGACTTCAAGGATTATACCCAGGTTTATTCGTGCCAAATTGGAAATGGAACGAGAGATGGATTCGGTATAATCGAGCCTGATGAACACGCGCAAATTTGGAATTTTGATAGAACGATTGAAAACAATTCATTTCTCCCCCTCGAAAACAGCGCCATTTCTGCTCTTTTTGGCCTGTTTTTTCTGCTTTGGGCTCATGCTCTCGAAGTTGGGCTTTTTTCAGGATGACTGGCATCATGTTTATTATGCCTATCACGAGGGAATCCAGGGTCTGAAGAGTTTTTTTTACACCGATAGCCGCCCGCTGGCTTATTGGCTCTATGCGGTGTTCTTCCGCATTCTCGGATTCGACCCGGCCGGCTGGCATTGGTCTCTCATGTTGCTGCGCTTTTTTACCTCGGTTGGATTCTGGCTAACGGCGCGTTTGCTCTGGCCGGATGAACAACGCGCAACCTGGCTGGCGCTTTTTTTTGCGTTGCACCCGGTGTATACCTTGCAACCCCTGGCAGTCGCTTATACCTTGCATTGGGTCTCTTACCTGGCTGTGATGTTCTCATTTGCATTGATGTTGTTTTCTGTGCAAGCGAGGGGCAAATCTCGCTGGCTTTTTTGGGGAGCGGCGCTGGTTTTAGAGCTATATCACCTGGTGATGATGGAGTATTTTTCGGGGCTGGAGCTGGTGCGGGTATTGTTTCTCTGGATTTCGCTCTCTCATCTGCCTTGGAAAGAGCGAATCAAACACACCCTCCGGCTTTGGCTGCCGTACCTCCTGGTTTTGCTGCTCTATGCGGCTTACCGGCTTTCCTATAGCGAGTTATTCGGTTACGACCGTTTTGAACCGGCTCTGTTGAGCGGCCTGGCAAATAGCCCATTTTCCACGCTGCTCTTGCTGCTGCAAAACATCATCCGAGATTCTCTCTATGTCCTGGTCTCGCCCTGGTATATGGCCATGGAGCCAACGGTCTTCGATCTAATGCGTCCCTTCATCTGGGTCATGCTAGCCGTAAGCGTGAGTTTTGCCCTGCTGTTTTTTTTCACTGTTTCGCGTTTTATTTCCTTGAACAACCCGGGCTCGGAAACAACCAACTGGTCAGGGGCAATGACATTGTTTGGATTTTTCTCACTGATTCTGGCATTGCTGCCGTCTTGGTTGGTGGGTTTTGAACTTGTCGAGAAAAACCCCTTATGGAGCAGCCGCCTGGCCCTGTCTGCTCTGCCCGGAGCGAGTTTGTTTTTAGTGGGATTGGCCTATTTTTTTATCCAAAATCCCACGCGGCGGCATTTGTTCTTGAGCATTTTGCTTGGGGTTGCCATCAGTTCTCACCTTCAAATGGCGCGTAATTTTCAAGAGTCTTGGGACAAACAACGTCAGTTTTACTGGCAAATGCATTGGCGCGCGCCTGCGCTGAAACCGGGAACCTTCTTGGTGGCCGACCAGGAAATTTTGTTCTACATGGGTGATTCTCCCACCGCCTATGCCCTCAACCTGCTCTACCCAAAGACAACCCAGCCCCCTCAGGTAGATTACTGGTTCAATCCGGGGTCTGCGAATATTAACTTGCATTCTTTTGTGCAAGGGCAGCCGCTGGAAATGACCAAATACAACAGTTCTTTCACCGCATCATCTGACAGGGTATTGGCGATTACTTTCGAACCGCAACAGGGACAATGCCTGTGGTTGTTGCGCCCGACCTACCGCGAAGTGCGCTTTTTGACCGAAGAAGCTTATCGCTGGATGATATATTCCGATATTTCCCGCGCCCAACCCGGAGAAAGCACGCCGCCTGCCGCCATTTTTGGGCAAGAACCACCCCATACCTGGTGTTATTATTACCAGAAAGCAGACCTGGCCGCGCAACTGGGCGATTGGGCACAGGCGATTTCCCTTTGGCGCACTGCCTCAGAAAACAACCTGCGCCCCTCGGCCAGCGTGGAATTGCTGCCCTTCATCGAAGCCTATGCCCATACGTCTCAATGGCAGCAGGCCAGCGAATTGACCCTTTGGGCCAACACCCTGCCTCCTCGCCCAACCGATTTGCTCTGCTCCATGTGGCGCAATTTTCAAAAAGACGGGCTTTTGCCCTCCGAAGCCGCCTCTGCGTTTGCCAAAATCAACGACCGTCTGAATTGTCAGGAATAGACCATGCCCACAATTGCTGCCCTCGTCCCCATGCGTCATCATTCCCAGCGCGTGCCGGGAAAAAACTACCGCCCACTGGCGGGCAAACCACTCTACCAGCACATCATCGAAACCCTGCTGGCCGTGCCAGAGATTACCTCCATCATGGTAGATACCGATTCCGAACCGGTCATGGAGGGTCTGCGCAAAAACTTCCCGCAGGTAAAAATTATTCAGCGTCCTGAAAACTTGCGCGCGCCCGAAATCCCCATGAATGAAATCCTGGCCTATGATACAGCGCAGATAGAAGCCGATTTTTACCTGCAAACCCACAGCACCAACCCGCTGCTAAAAGCGGAAACCATCTCCAGCGCCATTCGCAAATTTCTGGGGCAGTACCCGGCCTTCGACTCGATGTTCTCCGTCACCCGCTGGCAAACCCGGCTGTACGACCAACTCACCCGCCCCATCAACCACAACCCGGCCATCCTGCTCCAAACCCAAGATTTGCCCCCCGTTTACGAAGAAAACTCTTGCTTTTACCTGTTCACCCGCCCCAACCTGCTGGCGCGCCGCAACCGGATGGGCGAACGTCCGCTGATGTTCGAAATTCCGCGTCTCGAAGCCATAGATATTGACGAAGAATCCGACTTCGAAATCGCCGATTTGCTCATGCGCTGCCGCCTGGGTATGGCCTGAAAGTCTCTCTTATGTTTCGCTGGATTGAAAAACACCCTTTATGGGGTGCGTCCCTGCTCCTTTTGATGATTGCCACTCTTGCATATCTCCCCAACGTGGGTGGATTTGGCTTCTATAAAGACGATTGGTACCTGATGTATGCTGCCCGCGTGAACGGGCCCGATTTTTTCACCGTCATCTTTGCCGGAGACCGTCCCGCTCGCGCCCCGCTTCAGTATGTGCTTTACACGCTGTTTGGTGAGAATCTGCTCTTGTATCATCTGAGCGCCTGCATATACCGGGCGATTGGCGCAATTGCTCTTTGGCTGACGATGAACATGCTCTGGCCTGACCAAAAGCGCGTCAGCCTATTGGTGGCAACCTTGTTCTTGGTTTACCCGGGCTTTTTATCGCAGGTCAACGCAGTTGATTTCCAGTCTCATCTCTTTAGCCTGATGACGGCCATGCTCTCGATAGCGCTTGGCCTGCGTGCCTGGCAAGAAACGCGCGCAACGTATCGCGTTTTGCTCATCCTATTTACGGTGCTGACCGGCTGGGTCTATCTCAGCCTGATGGAATATTTTATCGGCATAGAGGTCTTCCGCTTCGCGTTGTTCGGAATCCTTGCCTGGCGGAAGGGTGAAACCCTGCGCCGCAAGGTGTTGGTGTTTGTTCAGTCAGCCTGGCCGTTTCTGTTTGCGCCGCTCGGATTCTTAATCTGGCGGTTGTTTATTTTCGAAAGTGAACGCCGCGCCACCGACATTGGGGCGCAATTGGGCGTATTATTCTCATCGCCGACTGTCGGGATATGGTGGTTAATCTACCTTTTGCAGGATACCGTCAATGTCCTGCTCTCCGCTTGGGTGATTCCCCTCTATAATTTGGCCTTTGCCCTGCGTCTGCGCGATTTTCTGCCTGCTCTGCTGATGGGGCTGCTATCATCTGGCATTGTGTTACTGGTCTGGAGGCAGTTGCCAGCCGATGACGAAAAGCCGGATTGGCAAGTCGAAGCGTTCACAGCCGGTTTCCTGTCCATCCTGGGCGGCCTATTCCCTGTCATTCTTGCCAACCGGCATGTCAATTTCAGCGATTATTCGCGTTACACTTTACCCGCTCTGGCCGGGGCCATGCTCGTAACGGTGGCATGGCTGACGCTGTTTAAGTCCCAAACAACGCGCGCTGGGATGATTGGTTTCCTCACCGCCTGTGCCGTCATGACCCATTATGCCAATTCGATAGTTGCCGTGCAGGAGGCCGCTGCCACCCGCAACTTCTGGTGGCAGGTGGCCTGGCGTATCCCCGGCCTTCAGCCCGGCACAACCCTTGTGGCTGATTATCCCAATATCTCCATCCAAGAAGATTACTTCATTTGGGGACCCGCCAACCAAGTTTACTTTCCAAAACCCCAAAATCAGGCTGACGAACAGGTGAATGTGCCGCTTTCCGCCCTCGTGCTGAATGCCGAAACCCTGCCCAATCTGAGCTTGCGGCGCGGACAAGCAGAACAAGTGCGGCGCGGCATCTACACCCTGGCCGATTATCGCCGTATTCTCATTCTGACCCAGCCCGCCGCCAACGCCTGCGTGCGGGTCATCGATGGCAATTCTCCCGAATTTTCTCAAAACGATCGTCTTGAAATCAGGCTGGTCGCTTCTGCTTCACGCCTCGATGGTATTCTTATCACTGACGCCAAGCCTCAACCGCCCGCCGCTTATTTTGGTCCCGAACCCTCTCATGGATGGTGTTATTATTACCAAAAAGCCGACCTTGCCCGTCAACGAGGCGAGTGGCAAAAAGTGGTCCAACTGGGCGAACAAGCCCTCGCCGAAGGTCACTATCCCTCTGATAAAATCGAATGGCTGCCCTTTATGCAAGCCTATACCGTGCTGGGGCAGCCAGAAAAACTGCGCCGCTTCGTCAGCATCATGGCCGAAAGTCCCTACATCCAGCACCAGGCCTGCGCTATTCTCTCTGCCAGCGCCGCTGACCCGGCCACCCTCACTTACATCAAAGAATCCTTCTGTAAATAACCATGCCAACTGTTCTATTCTCTGCCCCCTACATGATTCCCTTCGTAGAACGCTTTCGCCCGGTCTTCGACCACTACGGCATTGAATTGATTCTCCCCGAAGTCCACGAGCGGCTCGAAGCCGCCGACATCCTGAAATATGCCGGTCAATTCGACGGCGCGATTTGTGGGGATGACCGCTATACCGCTTCTGTGTTAGAAGCCTGTTCCCCGCGCCTGAAAGTTATCTCCAAATGGGGCACCGGCGTCGATTCCATCGACGCACAAGCCTGCTCCCGTTTCGGAATCAAACTGGGCCGCACCCCCAACGCCTTCACCCTGCCGGTCGCCGATACCGTGATGGGATACATGCTCGCCTTTGCGCGCCGTCAGCCCTGGATGGACCGCGCCATGAAATCTGGCGTGTGGGATAAAATCCCCGGCAAAGCCCTGCACGAGATGACGCTCGGCATCATCGGCGTTGGCGCGATTGGCAAAGCCCTGGCTCGCCGCGCCCGCGCCTTTAGCATGACCATTCTCGGCAACGACATCGTGGAAATAGACCACGTTTTCCTCGCCGAAACCGGAGTTCGGATGACCAATCTCGAAGTCCTGTTATCGAACTCTGATTTTATCTCTATCAACTGCGACCTGAACCCCACCTCGCATCATCTCATCAACGCCCAAACCCTGGCCTCTGCCAAACCCGGCGCCGTCCTCATCAACACCGCGCGCGGCCCCATTGTGGATGAACCTGCCATCATCGAAGCGCTTCAGACCGGGCATCTTGGCGGCGCTGCGTTAGATGTTTTTGAAGCCGAACCCCTTCCACACGACAGCCCGCTGCTCAAAATGGATAACGTCCTGCTCGCCCCGCACAACGCCAACTCCAGCCCCGCCGCCTGGGAGCGCGTCCACTGGAACACCATCAAAAACCTGCTGGATGGGCTGGGGTTAGATAGCAACAATTTGGAAACATTCCGAAATTCGTAACTCGATGCTTGGAAGTCGATATTCGATACTCGAAATTCGTAATCTACATCCCGAATACCTAATATCGAATAACGAATATCCAATACCGAACACCGAACCCCGAAAGGCAATCATGTCTTCTCAAAAAACTGTCCTCATCACCGGCGTCGGCGGCGGGATTGGCCGCGCCACACTGAAACATTTTGTTCAAAAAGGCTGGCGCATCATCGGCGTCGACAGGTTCCCCATCAATGGCGATTTTCCCGCCAGCGGTCATTTCATCCAGGCCGACATTTCCTACCCTGCCAGCGCCGAACTGATTTTCGAGCAGACGCGCGCCTTCAGCCCGACTCTCGACGCCCTGGTCAACAACGCCGCCGTCCAGGTCGCCAAGCCGCTGGTCGAAACCACTGTCGAAGAATGGGACGCCGTGATGGCCTCTAACCTGCGCCCGGTTTTCCTGTTTGCCAAACTGGCCTACCCGTTGTTCAAGGCGGCGGGCGGCGGCGCAATTGTCAACGTCTCCTCCGTTCACGCCGTACAGACCTCGGCCAACATCGCCGCTTACGCCGCCAGCAAAGGCGGAATTTTAGCCCTGACCCGTGCCATGGCCATCGAATTTGCGCCTGATAACATCCGCGTCAACGCCATCCTGCCCGGCGCGGTAGATACCCCCATGCTGCGTGCCGGTCTCGACCGTGGACATGTCGGACACGGCGACCTGCAAAGCCGCCTCGACAACCTGGCCCGTAAAACCGTCAATGGCCGGGTCGGCCAGCCCGCTGAAATCGCCAGCGCCATCTACTTCCTGGCCGATAACGACCAATCCTCTTTCATGACCGGCCAGGCGTTGATTGTGGATGGCGGCGCAACGGCGCGGTTGAGTACAGAATAATCCACAGATTACGCAGATTTCACAGATTTTTGTGCGTAATCTGTGAAATCTGTGGAGAACCTATGCAAACCATCAAGTCATCCTCCATCTACCCCATCCTCCGCAATACCTATATCTGGCTGCGCGACCTGCCGCAGCTGCCTGCTGCCTATCTCCACCCCTGGCGGCGGAGGTCCATCGAGCGTCTGGCCGCGCTCAAGGACATTCACAAAGGCCAGCGCGCCTTCATCATTGGCAACGGGCCCAGCCTGAAACAGACCAACATGTCCAAACTCAAAGGTGAAATCACCTTTGGGATGAACCGCATCTACCTGATGTTTCCCGAACTCGGATTCAGCACCACCTATCTGAGTGTGGTCAACGACCTGGTCATCGAACAAACCGCCAGCGACCTGGCCGCTCTCCAAATCCCCAAATTCCTCACCTGGCGCTCTCGCAGGTTTTTCCAAACCCTTCAACCCTCAACCTTCAACCTGCCAACATTTCTTTACACCGCTTACGACTCCCCATCCTTCTCCCACGATGTGCGCGGACGGGTCTGGGAGGGCGCCACCGTCACCTACGTCACCATGCAGTTGGCCTTCCACATGGGCATCAGCGAAGCCATTCTCATTGGCGTTGACCACAACTACGAAACCAAAGGCAAACCCAACACCACCGTCACCTCCGACGGCGACGACCCCAACCATTTCAACCCGGCTTACTTCGGCAAAGGTTTTCGCTGGCAACTGCCCGACCTGGAAACCTCCGAAATTGCCTACCGCATGGCGCGCAGGGCCTACGAGCAAGCCGGCCGCCGCATCCTCGACGCCACCGTCGGCGGAAAACTAACCATCTTTGAAAAGGTGGACTACAACTCCCTGTTCTAACTTTTGACTTCTGCCTTGCGCCGCCCTCTTTTTTATCCTGTTCTTGCCAAACTGGCCTTTCCTTTCCTCGTTGCGCTGACCTTCGGCCTCGGGTTGTTCCTGCGCCTCGCCGATCTTTCCAACCCCCCGCTCGACTTCCACCCCACCCGCCAGTTTTTCGGCGCCATCCGCGTCCGCGCCATCTACCAGCAGACCGCCCCCAACATTCCCCAATGGCAGCGTGATTTTTCCGCGCGCTTCATAGCCCGCGAAGCCCAACTGGAACCCCTCATTCTCGAAAACATCTCTGCTTTTCTTTACCATTACACAGGCGAAAATCTGGCCGTACCGCGCGCCCTTTCGGGTTGTTTTTGGGTATTGGGTGGCTTCTTTCTCTTTCAACTCATGCGCAGCCTGTTTTCTCTGGGACAGAGTCTTTACACAGAATCGCGTCCTGCCGCTTTGGCTGTCCTGCTCTTTTATCTGTTTCTCCCTTACGCAATTTCAGCCAGCCGTTCCATTCAGCCTGACCCATTGATGGTCTTATTCTTGCTCGCCTTCTGGTGGGCCTTCGATCGCTGGAGTCGCTCTCCCGCCGATTGGCGCTGGGCCATCTCCGCCGGCTTGCTGGGCGGGCTGGCAATTTACATCAAACTGACGGCTGTTTTTTTCGTCGTGGGCGGAGCCATTGGGCTGTTACTGGCGCATCAAATTCTCATCCCTGCCATCAAACATCCCCAAACCTGGCTTCTGGTGGCACTTGGCATCCTGCCCGGCGGCTTGTACGTCTACGACGGCCTATTTGGGCGCGGCTTTCTGGTCAACGAATTTGGCGGACGCACCATAATTTCCTTATGGTTTAATCCGCTATTTTACCTGCGCTGGCTCGACAAACTCGACAATATCCTGCCGCTCTGGCTGCTCCTTTTGACGATAGTGAGCCTGCTGGTATTTACCAACCGACCTGCGTATCGCTTTTTGACGACCCTGTGGATTTTTTATATTATCTTTGGCCTGATTCAAACCCATCACATCGCCAGCCATGATTACTACAGTCTGCCGATCATTCCAATCGCAGCCCTGGGCCTGGCCCCCCTCGGGCAAGCATTTACAGAACAAATCCTTGCCCGCGTCCGCACCAACCGCGGCCGCTTAGAACTGTTTATCCTTGTGGTGATTTCCCTTGTTCTTATCACCGTTCAGGATTACCTGAGCCTCCGCCGTAGCGACAACCGTCCCCTCGCGCAAATGTACGCTGAAATTGGCGAAACCCTCCAGCACCAACCGGGAGTTATTGCCATCACTAAAGATTACGGCTACCCTCTGTTTTACTACGGCTGGCAAAACACCAGCCTGTGGAAGCAACCATCCCCTGAAACCTTCAACCAGGCCTTCGAAAGCCAAATTCATGAAAAAGCGTACTTCCTGGTCACAGACCTGGAAGAACTGGCCCGCCAACCCCAACTCAGCGAGAAACTCACCGAGTACAATATCCTCGCGCAAAAACCCGGCTACATCCTCTATGACTTGAAAACCCCAAGCCCTTAATCCATTTTTCCGCTTTATCCGTTATCCATCCGTTCCCAAATCTGCTTCTCCGTTTTTCCGCTTCATCCGTTGTCCCATCCGTTTTCCGTTTCGCCATCTGCTTTTCCTCTTTATCCGTTCCCCAATCCGTTGATGAAAGTCTCCATCATCACCCCTTCCTTCAACCAATCCCGCTACCTTGAGCAGAGCATCCGCTCGGTGCTGGAACAGGGCTATCCCGCCCTCGAATACTTCGTCATCGATGGTGGCTCGACCGATTCCAGCGTGGACATTATCAGGAGATACGAGAACAAGTTGGCAGGTTGGGTCTCCGAACAAGACCAGGGACAAGCCGACGCCATCAATAAAGGCATCCAGGCATCCAGCGGGGAGATTGTCGCCTGGCTCAACTCTGATGATATTTACCAGCCTGGCATTATCCAAAAAGCGGTCGAAGCCTTTCAGCAGCATCCCGAAGCCGGGCTGGTGTATGGCAATGTCATCTCAATAGACGAAAACGCGCGCTCATTCAACATCCAAACCTTCCAACCATACACCCTGGAAGATTTGATGTCTTTTCGCATCATCAGCCAACCGGCCGTTTTCATGCGCCGTGCCGTGTTGGAGCAAGCCGGGTTGCTCGACCTTTCCTACCACTATTTGCTCGATCACCACCTGTGGCTACGCATGGCCCAGATTGCCCCTATTGTATACATTCCGCGCGCTCTGGCTGCTGCGCGCTACCATGCCGAAGCCAAAAACCTGGCCCACACCACCGAATTTGGCCGCGAAGCC
>Ga0101944_10004831_pt1 | contig 16118 bp, 14 predicted proteins | sample DewCreD2012metaG_FD_75245 | JGI IMG/M metagenome (GOLD analysis project Ga0101944, IMG submission 75245) | Hot spring sediment bacterial and archeal communities from British Columbia, Canada, to study Microbial Dark Matter (Phase II) - Dewar... ...
TCGTCCTGCTCGGCGTGGCCGCCGTCTCGACGGCCGCCGGGTTCGTGCGCGGCTTGACGCGCATGGTCATAGGCTGCGGCGCGACCATCCTCGCCGTGTTGCTCAGCCTCGGATTTTACGGGATCCCGGGCGGATTCTTTGAAAGCCTGGGAATGACGCGCCAACTGGGCGGCTTTCTGGGATTCGTGGCCATTTTCGGCCTAGTGCTGACCGCCGGCGCCTTGGCGGCCGCAGTGGCGGGCAAGATACTGAAACTGGTGGGCTTAAGCTGGGCGGACCGGTGCGCTGGCGGCTTCCTTGGCTTGGCGCGGGGCGTGGCGGTGGGGGTGGTTCTGGTTCTCATCCTGATGGCCTTTCCTTTGAAATCGCCGCCCAAGGCTGTGAGTCAGTCGTTGTTCGCGCCTTATCTGGCCGAGGTTGGCAACATGGTGGCGAAGTTCGCTCCGAGGGAGTTCAGCGACGCCTACCGGCGCAGCGTCGAATACTTGGGGTTGAAGCGGAAATAAGAAGGCCGCCCGTCGCCGGGCGGCCTCTGCATGATTCGGTTGTTCTTCTCGCTGCGGGCTAAGGCCGAACCACATTTTCGGCCTGAAGGCCCTTCGGTCCGCTCTTGACCTCGAATTCCACCTCCATCCCCTGCTCCAGCGAACGATAGCCGTTCATCTGGATCGCCGAGTAATGCACAAAGACGTCTTCGCCCGTGGACCTCTGGATAAAACCATAGCCCTTTGCGGCATTGAACCACTTCACCACACCTTTTTCTTTCACTACTGTTTCTCCTAAATCACTTCTCGCCCTCACGGCAGGCCAATCTCCTAAGCCGCCAGCGAGCGCAACCGCTAGCAAGTCGCCCGACCAGTATCGCAAACTCCCCTGGCCAGTGGCAACTCGAAAGCCCCGCCCGAGGCGGCAGTGGGATAAGCTGGTTTGAGGACTAGGGAATCCGGATGCGTCTGGCTGCAATCTTGATCTTGTTTTCATGGGCCGATGCGGCGGCGCAGCCGCGCTCGCCGGGGAATTGGAAGCGGCTTTCGAGTAAAGACGGGCACTTCCCCGCCCCAAACGCTGGAACGCAGCAGACGTCGGCCACGGTGTTTGACATAGACCGCGACGGAGTCAATGATTTTGTCATCACCGAGCGCACCGCCGCGCCGGCGGTGGTCTGGTACCGGCGCGGGAAAGACGGTTGGACGCGCTACGTCATCGAAGCCGGGGCGTTGCGCCCGGAAGCAGGCGCCACGTTCGGCGACGTGGACGGGGACGGAGACCTGGACTTTGTCGCCGGAGGCGACGGCAGTTCCAACCAAGTTTGGTGGTGGGAGAACCCTTGTCCCAACTTCGACCCCGCCACGCCCTGGAAGCGCAGGCTGATTAAGAATTCCGGGCGCAATAAGCATCACGACCTGATGTTTGTAGACGCCGACGGGGACGGGCGCGATGAACTGGTGTTCTGGAGCCAGGGAGACCAGAGGCTGCTGCTGGCCCGGATCCCGGCGGACCCGCGCGCCACAGAACCTTGGCCGCTCTCCGTGATCTATCGCTACAGCGGCGACAGCGAACCGTTGCAGCGGGGGCAGCCGGCAGGCTTCCGCCGCACGAATGAGCATGAGGGCCTGGCCAAAATCGATATCGACGGCGACGGCAAGCTCGATATCGTCGGAGGAGGGCGGTGGTTCAAGCACGAAAAGGGCGGAGAGTTCCTCGTGAACATCATCGACGCCAACTACGCCTTCACCCGCGCCGCGGCGGGCGATTTGATTCGCGGCGGGCGTCCCGAAGTGGTCCTGGTGGTCGGCGATGGCACGGGTCCGTTGATGCTTTATGAATGGGTGAAGGGCGCATGGCGGCCCAAGACCCTTATCGAGAACATCGACAACGGACACAGCCTGGAGATCCTGGACTTCAATGGCGACGGCAACCTGGACATTTTCTGCGCCGAGATGCGGCTGAACGGCGGCAACCCTAAGGCGCGTTCTTACATTCTGCTCGGGGACGGCAGGGGCGGGTTTGAGGTGACCGTGGCGACCGAAGGTTACGGCATGCACGAAGCGAAGTTGGCGGACCTGGACGGCAACGGCACATTGGACATTTTGGCCAAACCTTACAACTGGGACACGCCGCGGCTGGATATCTGGCTCAATCTGCCGGGCGCTCGCTGACTTGGGCCGGTGGAGCGAACAAGCCGGCTTCCTGGTCTAGTTCCCAAGCCAAGTGGTTGATGTAGAAGATCAGAGCCGGTCCGGGATACTTCTGGTTCAGCGCGTCGTAGACCTTTTGCTGCCATCCGGCGGCCAAGTGCGCTTTGGCGTCGATATCTTTGCTGAAGAATCCATCCTCATTCGGGATGCCCAAAACATCGAGCGCCTCGTGAATCATGCCGAGGTGGGAGACCAAGATAGCCTGGGCGAGATCCCGCGCGAGGTCCTCGTCGCCGCCGGCGAGCCGCGCCCACAGCCTCGGCGCCGCCTTGCGCAGCGTTTCGGAGTTCAGCTTGACCAGGTGCGCCCTGACCTTCACTTGTTCGAACAATTGATACGTGCGCAGCTTGCCGAGAGAAACGGTCTTCAAAAGATGGGAGAAAGAGGCATCGCCAAGGGACAAAAAAACCTGCGAAAGCACCATCACAGCCAGCGTAACATAGGGCTGCCACGGGGCTCGGAGCGGGGGCCTGCGATAGAATGGGATGGTCGGCAGTTCAACAATGAGCAACGTAATTGTTCTTGGAGCCCAATGGGGGGACGAAGGGAAAGGCAAGGTTGTCGATCTGTTCTCGGAGAGCTTCGACATCGTCGTGCGCTATCAAGGGGGTCACAACGCGGGCCACACGGTCTATATTGGGGAGCGGAAGTTCATCCTGAAGCTGATCCCGAGCGGGATTCTTCGCGCGGGCAAGAAAGCAGTTATAGGTAACGGCGTGGTGGTGGATCCGGCGGCTCTTCTGGACGAGGTGGATACGCTCGAGCGCGCGGGCATCGATGTGGTCCACAACCTGGCGATCAGTAACCGCGCGCACGTGATTTTCCCCTTCCACCGCCTGGTGGAGAAGGTTTCCGAAGCCCGCTCGGACCGCGTAGCGATCGGGACCACATCGCGGGGCATCGGACCGTGCTACGAGGACAAGATCGCGCGGCGCGGCATCCGGATGGCGGATCTGGTCGAACCCGAGGCGTTCGGCGAGCTTTACCGTTCGCTCGCGGAGGACAAGGACACCGTGGCGCGGGCGTTCCAAATCCATGACACGATCGATTTCGAGGAGATACACGATCAGTACCTGCGGTTCGCCGACCGGATACGCCCCATGGTGCGCGACACCGCGAAGCTGCTGGGAGACGCCATCCGGCAGGGGCAGCGCATCTTGTTTGAAGGGGCGCAAGGTTCGATGCTGGATGTGGACCACGGGACCTACCCGTTTGTGACCTCGTCGAGCGCTACCGCCGGAGGCGCTTGCACGGGCACGGGCGTCGCACCCAAACATATTACAGCCGTAGTGGGAGTCTCCAAGGCGTACATCACGCGAGTGGGCGGCGGTCCGTTTCCGACGGAATTATTTGGAGAAGAAGGCGAGCGGATGCGCAAAGCAGGCAACGAGTACGGCGCCGTGACGGGACGGCCGCGCCGCTGCGGATGGTTCGATGCCCCGTTGCTCAGGTACACGGCGCTGATCAACGGCTTCGACGCCCTGGTGATCACGAAGCTGGACGTATTGGACAATCTGGACGAGATTCCGGTTTGCACGGCCTATAAGTTGCGCGGGAAGGAAATCGACGAGATGCCGGCTTCGCGCCGGGAAATGGAAGCGGTGGAACCTGTATACACGGTGTTGCCGGGCTGGAAAGGGTCCACCCGCGGAGCTACGTCTTATCAGGCGCTGCCGGACCGGGCTAAAGCCTACCTTGAGTTCCTGTCGAAACAGACGGGGGTCGAAATCGGATGCGTATCGACGGGACCGGAGCGGGATGAAACGATTTTTGTGCCGGGTTCCAGGCTCGTTGGGTGGCTGAAATAGCGCCCTGCCACTGGGGCGGAACGGCTAGGCTGTCTTGACGGTTTCGCGGGTCCGTAGTTCCGCCCTCGCGTCCTTGACAAAGCGGGACATCGAATGCGAGAGGTTTTCCAGAACCACGGCCCACTCTTCGAGGTGCTCCTCGCCCCGCTCAGTCAAACAGTACACCCTGCGCGCCGGACCGCCTGTGTCGGTTTCCCACTCTGAAACCACACAGCCGTTCATCTCCAACTGGCGGAGCGTGCGGTAAAGAGCGCCCCGCTCGATAGTGGCGTCCGTCAGCGCCTGGTTCTGCAAATCCGCAGACAGGTCATAGCCGTAGGAACGCTTCTTCTTCTTCAACAGCAGCAACACTACCGGTTCCACGAATCGATACAGATTGCCCATCGCGCAGGTGCATGGATGCCCCTGCCGATGCCGCTGGCAAATCTTCTTTGGCACTCAAGCCTCCCTAAACCCAGGCCACATCGCCCTTAACGATAGCTTAACACTTCAAGGAATAGATACACACCACATCTAGAAGATATTCGCATCCCCTGACCCGAAAGCATTTCGCTCGAAGGGCAATGGGTTTAGCGGGTTGGGGGCTGATGGCCCGCCCCAGCTATGTTTAATCGTGAGTCTCAGCTCAATTTCTTGAAGCAGAGGAACCAATCGACACACCTGACGGAGGGATCTTTAGACTCCACGCGCTCTTTCGCGGCGCCGCAGGAGCCGGGCGGCGGAACGATGACCTCCTCGCCCGGTTGCCAATCCGCTGGAGTGGCCACACGGTGGGAGTCGGAGGTCTGCATCGCGATCAAGAGCCGCTTGATCTCCTGGAAATTTCGCCCGTTCGACAACGGATAGTACAGGATAGCGCGCACGATGCCTTGCGGATCGATAAAGAACACCGCCCGCACAGCTTGCGTGGTGCTGGCTGAGGGTTGCAGCATCCCGTAGAGGCGGGACACATCCATGGTCAGGTCCGAGATCACCGGGAAAGTGACCTCAATGTCTTTCATGTTCCGGAACTCGACCTTCTCCTTGATGGTCCGCAACCAAGCGATGTGGCTGAAGGTGCTGTCGATCGACAGCCCGACGAGTTCGCAATTCAGCGCGCGAAACTCCTCTTGCATCGAGGCGAAGGTCATGAACTCGGTAGTGCACACCGGGGTAAAGTCCGCCGGATGGCTGAAAAGAATGACCCACTTGCCCTTGAAATCATCCGGGAAGCGAATCGGGCCCTGTGTCGTTTCGGCGTGGAAGCTCGGCGCCGGTTCTCCGATGAGCGGTAGTCTTTGGGTGGTGTCAGCCATACGATTCCTTTCCAGCGCTATGCGGGATCAACCCGCAAGTCGCCCGCCATTGAGTGTATCTAACATCCAGGACCTTTGGGAAACCGGGACAGGAACACAATGCCCCTTTTTCGTGCAACGCAGGATCAATCACATACAGGGGTCAAAACTGGCATTCAACCGAAGGCTCCACACTAACAGTACTGTTTTCAGTGACTTGCATCCACAGAAGAAATGGTGCATTGTGTTCGTGTCCCGGTTTTCCCGGTTTTCACCAGCGGGGTTCAGTCCTGTCCATCAGGCTCCCCCTGTTTGACCTCAGAACCGGTAGCGAAGCATGAATTGGATCTGCCGGGGGCCGCCCGAGCCGGTGGGATTGTTGTTCACCACCGAGAGGATCGTCCCGAATGTCCCGAGGTTGGAAAAATTGCTTTCGGGCTTGCCGTACTGAGCGCGGTTGAACAGATTGAACATTTCGGCGCGGAACTCAAGGGTGTGCCGTTCCACCAGCTTCGCCTGTTTGCCGACGCCCAGATCCAGTTGCCACAAGCCAGGCCCGCGCAGCGCACTGCGGGGCAACGTGCCCCAGGTCCCGGAAGGCGGTATCGCAAAGGCGGCGGGGTTCAGCCACCCTAACGGCGACTTTACCGCCGCATACAGGCTCTGGCCTGGGACGAAGTTGGGTCTCTGCGCCGGAGCGCTGCGGCCGGGGGTGCTCACCACGCCGTCCGGGAGCGAAGACGCACTGCGGCTGACTGTTACGTCGAAGGGCATTCCGGTGCGCGCCGTGAAAACGCCGTTCAAATTCCAACCGCCCGCCACGGCTTGCAGGAACCGGTTGCGCAACGCATAGCGGCCTCTCCCCACAGGAACCTCATAAATCGAGTTCATGGTCACGGTGTGCCGTAGATCCCAAGGAGCATCGCCGCGGTCACAGCGGCGGCACGCCGAGATCATCCGGTTGGCGCCGTCGCCCGCTCCCGAGTTGTCGTTGATGTTGTGCGACCACATGTACTGGGTCTGCCACAGAAACCCGCGCTGCATGGACCGGGTGAGCGAAATTTGCAGCGCCTGGAAGCTGCTGTTGCCGTCGTTGGTCTTGATGTCCACGTTGCTGAAGTTGGGATACGGACGGGTGCGTGTCACCGGGTCGATCGTGTTGATGAAAGAGCGCCCGAACAACTGGTGCCCGTTGCCGCCGACATAGGCCGTTTGCAGCACAAATTGCATCGGCAATTCCTGTTGTATGGCGAAGGTCCATTGCTGGCTGTATCCCTCACGCCGGTCCCGCTGCAAGGCTCGCGCCGACACACCCGTGGACTTTGCCTGCCCGAGATATTGCGCCGCCGGAAACGACAGCAGCGGCTGATCCGAACTGGACAGCGTGTAGTTCTCGGGGATGCTGTCAATGGCCGCGTTCACATCGTCGATCTGCCCCGGACCATAGAAGATGCCGTAGCCCAAACGAAAAACCGTCTTGCCGTTCAACGCCCGCGGCGCCCAACCGAGCCCGGCTCGCGGCGCCCAGTTGTTCTTGTCGGGGAAATACCACGGAGTTCCCGGCGCGCAAAAGCCGGAGCAGCGCTCCAGGTCGAATACGCGCCCCCGCCCGTCGCTGGTCTTGGCTACCGAATAATACTCATACCGCGCGCCCAGGCTCAAGGTGAGCGTGCGAGTCAATTTGATCTCATCCTGAGCGTAAGCGAAGTAGTAGGGCCGAAGAGACTTCACGCCCGGCAGCGCGCTGCCAAACGAAACCGAGTTGGCCCGGTTCTGCACAAACAGCGCCCGCGAAGAAAAGCTCGTGGTGATTTGTCCGGTGTCGGCCAGCACGAGATCGATTTTGCGGATCTCCCCGCCGAACTTCCAAGTGTGCCGCCCGCGGATCCAGGTCAGGGTCGGCACCAGACCGTAGCTGGTTCCGATTTCCACCTCGTTGCGGTCCGGCTGGAGGTTAATGAGGCCGGAGATGGAAATGCCCTCGCCGAAGGTGCCGTTGGTGTCGCGGCGCAGCGCGGAGCGGTTCACACCGAGCCGGATCTCGCTGAGCAACGCCGGCGAAAAGGTCCGCTGAAACTGGACGACGCCGTTCTGAGTCCGGAAATTGCTCGTGCGAGTCTCCAGCAGAGCGTTGCGCAACTCGTCGATGCGCCCGTCGTCCACGTTGTAGCGGACGAATATCGAGTTGAAATCGTTGAAGCGGTGATCCACCCGGAACATGCCGCTCTTTTCTGTCCAGGGCTGGGAGCCCACCGCGGTCAGCGTATCCACCTCTGCGTTGGAGGTGCGAGCCGTGCCTGGTTTGTAGGCCTCGACCACGGGCCGAAGCGCCGGCGAAGTGGCCAACACCTGCTGGCGCAGGGCCTCGCTGGGCACGGAGCCCGTGAGCGTGGTCGACAGGCGTTGTTCCAACCCCTCGTAGTTCACGAAAAAGAAGGTCTTGTCCCGCACCAAGCGGCCTCCCAGGTTGCCGCCGAACTGGTTGAGCCTGAAGGGAGGCTTGCCCAGGAAATCGGTAGGACGCCGGGCGTCCAGTTTGTCGTTGCGGAAGTACTCAAACAGCCCACCATGAAACTCGTTTGAGCCGGTCTTGGAAACCAGGTTCATCTGCGCCCCGGCCCCGTTGCCGCTTTCGGCGTTGTACAAGCCGGAGCTCACCCGGAACTCGCTAATCGCATCCAGCGAGATGTTGAGCCGCAGGTTGGCCTCCTGGCGAGGGTCTTTCACGCCGGTGGCGTCCACGCCGTCCAGAGTGAAATTGTTGTCGTCTCGGGACCGGCCGTTGAAACGGATCGAGTTCTGGTTGCCCTCGCCGGTGTTGGTTGCGCCCGGGGCCAGCGCCATCAAGGCGGTCCAGTTCCTGCCGTTGAGAGGGATGGACAGAACCTGATTCCCTTCAATCGCCAGTCCCAGTTCCGCGTTGTTTTGTTGCAGGGTGGGCGCCTCGGCGGTGACCACGACTTCTGTGGCTGTCGCAAGAATGTCCAGAGAGAGATCGAGCGTGCGGACCTGCCCAACGCGCAAGACGACTCCTTCGAGCTTCTTGGTTTGAAATCCTTCTTTGGAGATCGTGAGGTTGTACGTGCCCACCGGCAGCGACGGAAGCGAATACACGCCGGCTGTATTGGTAGCCGTCCGGCGCTTGACTCCGATCGACGGCGCCTCGGCCGTGACCTGAGCGCCGGAAATAACGGCCCCGGAGGGATCCAGCACGGTCCCATTCAAAGCCGTGCGGTCCACCTGCCCATGGACAGGCCCTAGTCCGAAACACAAAAACGACAGCAGAACGATGGTGAGTGTGGAGATTCGCATGACGTACAGACCCGGTTGCTACTCCTACGAATGCTATCAGCGCGACGTTACAAACCCGCCAAGACGGCATGAATCTTCCATGACGGCCGGATTCGCATAAGCCTCACTCCCTGACGCCTGGGAGCGACCTGCGCAGCCGGACGCCGGCGTTGAGTGGGGAAATCGCCACGCTGTACAGCGATGGTCCGGACTGCCGATGCTGGGCAAAGATGCCGAAAGCTCAATAGATTACGCCAGCCTGTCAGTCTCAAAGTGAGAAAGTTTCGCTCGCACCCAATACCCCCATAAGGGGGTATCATATCCTCTCGGATTCCGCCGATGGATAAGCGTTAATCCTATGGCATCGAGCGCCGTCCAAAGCCCGATCGGACTCCACGCCGCGCCGGGGCGGTCCGAGGCGGAGGCTGCCATTCGCGAGGGCATCGCCCTGGGGCAGCCCGGCTGCGCCGTGATCCTGTTAGCCGACCGGGTGCTGGCGGTATGCGACGAAAACGGCTATGCGGCGGGCGAACGCCTGCTGGAAGCGTTTTACGCGCGCTGGAGAGCGGCGCTGGGAACAGGCATGCGGTTGTACCGGTGGAGTTTTTCGAGCTTCGTCGCGGCGCCGATGTGGGGCGAAGCGGCATTCAGCATAGAGCGCCTGGCTTCGGAACTCACCGTTTGCCGTCTGGGGGACGGACGACACATCGCCACCGGCGCCCGGGTCCACATTGTGCCTCTGCATTGGGGCGAGACCGCGGAAATGGTCTCGCGCCTTCTGGATCAGTTCGTCGCCACATACGCGGGCTGAATTCCTCATGCTTTCCGCAGCGGCATGCGGTTAGAATACACAGGGGAGGAAGCGCATGCCGCAGAATATCACCCGCAGGGCGATGATCGGCGCGGCGGTGGGGCCGTGGGTGCTGACGAGCCGCGCCGCTTCCGCACGACGGCCGAATTTTCTTTTCCTGCTCACCGACGATCAAAGTTACGCCACGATGAGCCTGACAGGCAACCCGTTCATGAAAACGCCGAGCCTGGACCGCATTGGGCGCGAAGGGGTGCTGTTCACCAACGCTTTCGTGGCGATGTCTCTGTGCGCGCCAAGCCGGGCGTGCTTTTTGAGCGGGCTGTATCCCCACAAGAACGGGATTCTCGGGAACCAGACGCGTTGGAATCAGGACATCCCGGCGCTGCCCGCTATCCTGCAAGGCGCCGGATGGCGGACAGCCCATATCGGCAAGTGGCACATGGACGCCGACGACCGCGTGCAGCCGGGGTATGACTACTGGGCGGCGCAAGTGGGACAGGGCAGTTACGTGGACCCGCGGAAAAACATCAACGGGAAATGGGTCGATTTGAAGGGCTACGACACCACCATCGTGACCGATCAGGCGATCGAGTTTATGCGGGAGACGGTAAAGATGGGCCGCCCGTTTTGCACATGGATCGGCTACAAGGCTTGTCACGGTCCGTTTACGCCCGCCCCGGGGCACGAAAACGACTTTGCGGACGTGGAATTCAAACCGCCGGCGTCGTTTTTCCTGGACGATGAAGGCAAGCCAGACCGGGTGCGCCGCAAGAGCCAATATCTCGCAATGAAGTCAGACGCCGAGGCGCGGCGGCGCAAAGCGGCGAAGAAAAAGCGGGCTTCCGATGCGCCCATGGATTTGACGAGATGGGCTGCTCGCGAACGCGATCAGTACAGGTGCCTGATGGGAGTCGAGGATAGCGCAGCCCGCCTGTTGGCGGCGCTCAGCGAACTGAAAGTCCTCGACGACACGCTGATCGTCTTCGCGGGGGACAATGGCTTCTTCCACGGGGAGCATGGCCTGCACGGCAAGATGGAGGCGTATGAGGAATCGCTCCGCGTGCCGATGATGGCGCGTTATCCACGCGCCATCAAGCCCGGACAGCGGTGCGGCCACTTCGTGGCGAATGTGGACCTGGCGCCTACGGTGCTGGAATTCTGCGGTGTGAAGGCGCCTCGCCCGATGCAGGGCGTTTCCTGGCGTCCACTGGTGACGGGGCAAGGCGCAGGCGGCTGGCGGGACCACTTCGTTTACACCATGCACGGCGGCAGCGCGGCCAAACCGACGGTCAAGGCGCTCCGCACGGACCGGTACAAGCTGATCCTCAACCTCAACCCGAGGGACAAGGACGAACTCTACGACCTCCAGACCGATCCTCAGGAACTGAAGAACCTGGCGCTCGATAAAGGCAATCGCGAGATCGTGGCGTCGTTGAAGCGCCGGCTGGCCGCCTCGATGAAACAATTGGAAGACCCGGCGCTGCCGCTGGTGGAAGCCACCTTTTAGAGAGCCAAGGGCCTATAATGAGGCGGAGGCGTATGGCCGGATGCCGAGGCTGCGGCTTGGTTTGGCGGCGTGGGTGGTGGCGGCCGCTGCCGGTTTCTCTGACCCTCAACCGAGGCCGGCGGCCGCGGTAAGGTTGGGGGAAAGCGCGCCTGAGCTGCCGCAGGGAGCGGTAAAAGGAAAGCTCGCCGTGTTGGTGTTTGCCGAGCGAGCTACGCCGCTGCCCGAACATGTCTTAAAGAAGCTCGAGGAATGCGGCGCAGTGGCCGTTCTTGTTTCCAGGCAGCCGCCGGAAGAAGGTGTGAAGGGCTATACGGTCGCCGCAGACCCGGAGGAGCGCCTTACGCGGCGGTTCCTAAAGACCGGATCCGCGGTGATCCTGGTGGACGGGGAGGGCGTGGTCCGCGCTGTAGCTCCTTCAGGCGCAGACCCTGCTGCGCTTGCCGCCCGGTGGCGAGCCGGAAAGGTTCTCTTTGAGAGCGCCTGCGCCCGCTGCCACACCGAGGACGGCGCGCCTGAGTACTACAGCTTCAACATAAAGAAGCTGGCGGGCATCGGCAATCGCCTGACGCCCGCCGAAATCCTCGAACGAACGAATCCGGTCCCCATGGGACTGAACCATTACTCGATCCGGGCATTCCTCTATACCAAGGAGGAGATCGACGCCCTGATCACCTATGTAGCCGGGTTATAGTTTCCACGCGGCTGTTCACGACTGCGGCAGGGCCGCCACCGGGGTCCGCAGCGGTTCGGCTACGTCGAACGCGAGGACCTTGATTTCCACGCGGCGGTTGAGCTTTCGCCCCTCACGCGTGCCGTTGTCGGCTGCGGGAGACTCCGCGCCGTTGCCGATGCGGTAGATGCGCCGCAGCGGAATATTGTGGACGCTGGCCAGGTAACGCACGACCGCGTCCGCGCGTTTCTCGCTCAAGGCGAGGTTGTAGTCCCGGTCGCCGGACTTGTCGGTAAAGCCGCGAACCTCGATGACAAAGTGTTTCTTGCCGGCAGCGGCTTTCACTGCGGCGTCGAGCCGGGCTTTAGCCTCCGCATTCAGCTCCGCGCTGTTCAACGGAAACAGAACGCTCGCCGCGGAGATCTCCGAGTAGTTTTCCAAATTGGCGAGCGCCGCTTCCAGGCGGGCGTCCACGGCGTTGGCGCGCGCGACGCCATTCTCGGCCAATTGCCGCGCTTCGCCTGCCCGCCGTCCGGCGTCAGCCGCGGATTCCTGGGCGGATGTTGCAAGGGCGTTGGCCGCGGCGGCGTCCTTCACCGCGCGGTCCGCGGTATTCTGCGCTCCCATGGCGCGCTCGTCGGCGCGTGAAACGCCGGTGGACAACTCCTCGATGGCTTTGTCGTGAGAAGCAAGCTTGTTCTCGTTCTTGCCCACGCGCTGCTCGAGCGGGGCAATCGTGTTCCGGACGTGCTTCTTCGTCGCGCAGCCGGAGCCGAGGGCGGCGCCTGCGAGAACAACGGCTGCCAGAGAGAAGAGCTTCGTGTTGGCGGGATTCATGATGATTTCTCCTTCGCGCCGTTTTTAATGCACGGGCAGGGCCAAACTCCGCGGCGCGGTCCCCATTCGCGGCGAAGTGGCTTAAACGCCGCACCATGGAAGCCGCAGCCCGCGCCGGCGCCTGGCGGAGTGTGAAATTCTTACACGTATGGAAGGGAATCTATTTCCCAGAATCGGCGGACCGCACATTTTCCGGCTTGACAAGAGCGGGCATCGCATACAATGTCTTATTTAGCAGTCGACAACGCAGTCGTTTGACAGCGAGCGAGGGTTGACAACATGGAGAGGCGAGTGCTCGCCTTTGTGCTGGCAGGGGGAAAAGGGACGCGGCTCTATCCGCTGACGAAAGAGCGCGCCAAGCCTGCGGTTCCGTTCGGAGGCAGGTACCGGATCATCGATTTCGTGCTGAGCAACCTGATCAACTCAGGCATTTACTCGATCTATGTCCTGATCCAGTTCAAGAGCCAGTCATTGCTCCAGCACCTGAGAGACGGCTGGGAGCTGGGCGGTTTGCTCCGCAGCCACTTCATCATTCCGGTGCCCGCGCAGATGCGCACTTCCGATGAGGCATGGTATCGCGGAACGGCGGACGCGATCTTTCAGAACATCAACCTGATTGAGCAGTCACGCCCCGACCTGGTGGTCATATTCGGGGCGGACCACATTTACCGGATGGACATCCGGCAGATGATCGAGTTCCACGAAAACAAGAAGTCCGAGATCACCGTCGCCGCCATCCCGGTGGAGCGGCGCCTGGCGCGTGAATTCGGCGTCATCGAAACAGACGCCGATTATCGCATCGTGCGATTCCACGAAAAGAACCCCTATGCTCCGCCGATGCCGGGCAACCCGGACAAGGTCTTCGCCTCCATGGGCAACTACATCTTCTCAGCCAAACGGTTGCTCGAGGAACTGAAGGCGGATGCCGCCGACGAAGACAGCACGCACGACTTCGGGCGCGACATTCTTCCGCGCCTCGCGGGCGATGCCCCGATGTTCGCCTACGACTTTCAAACGAATCACATCCCGGGCGACCCGGCTGAGCAGCTCCCCTATTGGCGGGACGTCGGAACGATTGAAGCGTACTACGACGCCAGCATGGACTTGCGCAGCGTCAAGCCGTCTTTGAACCTGTACAACCGCGCGTGGCCGCTGCGCACGGCCAGCTACATGGACGCTCCCGCGAAATTCACGTTCAACGAAGAGAGGCGGCGAGGCGAGGCGATTGATTCGGTTGTCTCGGGAGGCTGCATTCTGGCAGGCGGACGCGTAGTGGGATCGGTGCTCGGCAGGGGCGTGCGCGTCGACGCCGGCGCCGTGGTGGAAGACTCGATTGTCTTCGACAATTGCGAGATCCAGGCAGGCGCCCGGGTGCGCCGCGCCATTCTCGATAAGAACGTGGTGGTCCGCGAGGGCGACACTGTCGGTCACGACCTCGAACGCGACCGCCACCGTCCCGGCTTTCATGTCACGGAGAGCGGGATTGTGGTCGTCGAAGGCAAGCGCTCGAACGTCGACCTAACCGCGGTGGCGATCAACCGCGGCTGAAATCAGCAGCGCCGACGCCACGACCGCCACGCAGCCGATGGCGTTGTACCACAGGAACGCGGTCTTCGTGAAGAGGTGGGCCGCAAAGACGGCCGCTTGTCCGCATAAGACGCCGGCGAACGCCGCCGTTCCCCCCACCCGCCGGAAGAAGAACGCCAAAACGAAAACCCCCAGCAGCGCGCCGTAAAACAGCGAACCGAGTTGATTCACCACCACAATCAGGGATCCTAGATTCTTCGCGTACTGAGCGGTCATGATGGCGTACGCTCCCCACGCCGCCGTGGCCATGCGGGAGGCCAGGAGATAGTGCCGGTCGGACGCTTCCTTCTTGAGGTGCCGGCGGTAGACGTCGATCACCGTTACGGTGGCGAGCGAGTTGATCTCCGCCGAAATCGTCGACATCGCGGCGGCGATGATGGCCGCCATAATGAGTCCCACGAGACCCGCGGGCATATGCCTTGTGACGAAGGTTAAAAAGATGTGATTCGTGTCGTTGAGCCCGGGATCCCCGCTTGCCTCCCGGGCCAGATTCAATCCTTCCTTGCGCGCGCCTTCGAGCCTGGCGTGCGCCGCGCGGTAGTGCGCCGCGCGCTCGCGCAGCAAAGATTCATCGCCGCCGCGCCGCGCTACGATCAGGTCCCAAGCCGCGCGTTTCCGCTCTTCGAAGCGCTCGTCAAAGCGCTGCGCGACGGCGGCGTAACGGGCGTCGGCGCGCGCTTTCTCCAGCGCCTCCCGTTGAAACACCACGGGCGGTTCGGTGAAGGTGAAGAACACAAATACCATCGCGCCGGTGAACAGGATCACGAACTGCATCGGAATCTTGGCGATGCCGTTGAACAACAAACTGAGGCGGCTCTCGGTCACGGACTTGCCGGTAAGATAGCGCTGCACCTGGCTCTGGTCGCAGCCGAAGTAGGCCAGCATGAGAAACGTCCCGCCCAGCAAACCGCTCCACAAGTTGAACTGATCGTTCCAGTCGAACTTCGTGACCACGGCATTCAACCGTCCCGCCGCCCCGGCGATCGCCACCGCATCGAGAAACGACACGCCATCCGGCAGCATCGCCACCGCCGTGGCCAAGGCGACGAGGATTCCCGCCATCATGATGAGCATCTGGTAGAAATCGGTCCACGTCACGGCCTGGATGCCGCCCAGCGCGGTGTACAAGACCACTACGGCTCCCATGATCAACGTCGTCCAACGGTCCGGCCAGCCCAGGATCACGGATAGCACGATGGCCGGCGCGGACAGCGCCACACCCACCGCGAGCCCGCGCTGCAACAGGAAAATGAGGCTCACCAGCGCGCGCGTCTTGGCGTCGAAGCGCCGCTCCAGATACTCGTACGCCGTGTAGACGTTCGCGCGATGAAATGCCGGGACGGCGAAAGCGCTGATCAGGATCATCGCCAGAGGGAGCCCGAAGTAGAACTGCACGAAGCGCATACCGTCCACATAGCTTTGGCCCGTTGTGGAAATGAAGGTGATCGCGCTCGCCTGCGTGGCCATGATGGAGAGCGCCATGGCGTACCACGGCATGGTGCGCTCGGCGCGAAGGTAGCGGTCCACGCTGTCGCTGCGCCTCCCGCGCCACAAACCGTATAGCGCCACCGAGATCACGGAGGCGATGAGCACCGCCCAATCCGCCGGTCTCATAGCGAATTCACCCGGGCGAACAGGTACAGGAGAGCGATTGAAGCGGCCAAATAGACCACCACCGCGGCGTATACGCGCCGCCATGCGCCCAGAAACGGCGGAGGCTCTTCAACGGGACCCTTCATGAGTTAACGCCTTTCCCGCGCTCATCAAGTTAGCGAAGATGCGGTATGCGCCCGGAACGCCCGCCGGCAACTGGCGGAACCACGATAGCGCCGTGAATACGAACGCGCCCTTGCCAACCGGCGCGTACACCGTGCCGCCTTCGAGGGGCGCCTCGCCGCTGTCGTGCATCGAGAACAGCGGCTTTAGTCCGCCTTCCCAACGGCTGGCGAAGTACAAGCCTCGTTCCTGCACCCATCCTTCGAAGTCGCGCTCGCTGATCCTGTTGGGCGTCCGCAGCAACGGCGAGGCGGCGTCGATGAACTTTACCGGCGCGTCTTCCTCGGTCACCCGGGCGCGGTTGATTTGAAACGGCGCGGGACCCCAAGGGAAGTCGCTCGTGCGCCCGCGCTCGGATT
>Ga0101944_10004832_pt1 | contig 16114 bp, 13 predicted proteins | sample DewCreD2012metaG_FD_75245 | JGI IMG/M metagenome (GOLD analysis project Ga0101944, IMG submission 75245) | Hot spring sediment bacterial and archeal communities from British Columbia, Canada, to study Microbial Dark Matter (Phase II) - Dewar... ...
ATTTTCTCTTGAGATTTGACGATTTCTTGCTTCTCGGCTTGGGCGGAAAGGATGATTTTGTCGGCTTCTTCTTTGGCTTTGTGTTTGGCAGCAGCAATTATTTCTTCGGATTTGAGAGAAGCCTCTTTTTGAGCGTCTTTGAGAATTTTGAGAGCCTCTTTCCTGGCTTTAGCGATTTCTTCTTTAACTTTTTGTTCTAACTCTTCTTGTGTCTTGAGACTTTTGTCGGCTGATGCTAAACCTTCGTTAATGCGTTTGGCGCGGCTTTCGAGCATGCCAAGAATTGGTTTGTAAAGAAACTTATTGAGGATGAATAACAAGAGTCCAAAGTTGAGAGCTTGGAAGAGTACTTGCCAAATGTTGATTTCCATAAATATTACCCCTACTTTCGTTTAAACAAATTTGAGAATTAGGGCGACGACTAAGGCGTAGATAGCTACTGCCTCGGCAAAAGCAAGACCTAAGATCATATTGGTTTGAATCTTGCTTGTTGCCTCTGGATTTCTACCGATTGCCTCCATAGCTTTGGACCCAATTAAACCGATACCAATAGCTGGTCCCATACCACCAAACCCCATAAGGATTCCGATTGCGAGACTGTTGGTGTCGGCGAGTGTTTGTACATCTGCCATAATTTCTCCTTTTAATATCGGTAGATTCTTGATCTACCCACTACGATTAACAGTTGACTATTTGTGTGAGGCATGAGTTTCGGCGTGATCATCTCCATGACCGAGTGTGGCCATGTTTATAAACACGGTTGCAAGCATCATGAAAACCAAGCCTTGAATGAGTCCTACGAAAAGCTCAAGACCATAGAAAGGTAAGGGGGCCACAGGCAAGAAAGAGGCGGTAAGGAAAGCAATAACAGCTAAGAGAACCTCGCCGGCGAAGATGTTGCCGAAAAGACGGAAGGCAAAAGAGATGACTTTGCTAATATCAGAGATAAGTTCAAGTATCCCGACAAAAGCTTTTATGGGATTGCTAAAGTCAAAGAATTTTTTGAGGTAATCAAGACCAAGATAGCGGAAGCCATAAGCCTGCACCGCCACCATAGCAATAAGCGCTAGAGCGAGAGTGGTGTTGAGATCGGCTGTAGGGGCGCGAAGAATAGGAATAAAGACCTCTTTACCTTTGAGTACGCCCTCAAAACCAATGGTGCCGGCGCCTGGCAAAAGACCAGACCAGTTGCTTGGGACAATGAAGAAAAAGAAAGTGGTAACGAGTGGGAAAAAAACCTTGGCTTTGGCTATCCCAGTGATGCTGACTATAAGGTTGTAGAGAGACTCGATAATTATCTCAAGAAAAAGCTGGGTCTTGCCCAGCTTGCCTTTGAGTTTGAAGTTGCGACTTTGCGCAATTACAAAAATAATAATAAGAGTGGTAATTGCCCAGGAGGTGACGATGGAATTGGTGACGGGAACCCCAAGTATGTTGAAAACTGGCTCGGCTGAGATGCTAATATGTAAGGACGACATACGGGTACTTATCATAAGTGATAAGTCGATATTTTGCAATAACCATTTTTTGCCGTACACTTATTCTTAACTTATGACACTACTATTTGAACTAGGACTTGTTTTGGGTGTGACTTTTGTGATCTGCCTTTTGATGCGAGCTCTTAAACAACCTTTGATCGTTGGTTATATCTTGAGCGGAATTATTGTTGGACCGTCGGCATTAAATATTCTTAACTCTGGTCACGAGTATGAGCTTTTGGCGAACTTGGGTATTGTTTTTTTATTGTTTATAGTCGGACTTTCGCTCAACCCACAGGTTATTCGTGAGGTTGGTAAAGTGTCATTAATTACTGGGATTGGACAGATTGTTTTTACCTCAATTGTCGGATATTTAATCGCGATAAGTCTGGGACTTGCTTCGATACCTGCAATGTATGTGGCGATTGCGCTAACATTCAGCAGTACAATTATTGTCTTGAAGTTGATTTCTGATCGCGAAGACTTGGACAAGCTGTATGCCAAGATTGCGATTGGGTTCTTGCTTGTTCAAGACATCGTGGCTAGTGTAATTTTGTTGAGCGTAGGAGTTTTTGCAAATGGGGGTAGTGAGGTTTCGCAAGAGATTGGAGTGGTGGTTGTGAAGGGTTTTTCTATTATTTTGATTTTACTTTATGTAAGCGGGAGTATCCTACCTAGGATTATTGCCTATATGGCAACGAGCCAGGAATTGCTGTTTGTATTTTCGGCTGTTTGGGCTCTATCTTTGGCAAGTTTGTTTGCGGCAATTGGATTTAGTGTGGAGATAGGCGCGCTTGTTGCGGGAGTCTCGTTGGCAAGTAGTCCTTTTTCAGAAGAGATGGCCGCAAGGCTTCGACCACTGCGCGATTTATTTATTTTGGTTTTCTTTTTGCTTTTGGGTTCAAAAATGGAGCTATCGCAGATTGGTCCGCAACTTATCCCTGCTATGATCTTGTCAGTTTTTGTGCTGATTGGTAATCCGCTTATCGTGATTTTACTAATGAATATGCTTGGCTATAGCAAGAAAATTGGGTTTATGGCAGGACTAACTGTTGCTCAGATTAGCGAGTTTTCTTTGATTTTGGCGGCTTTGGGACTACGCATCGGTCACCTGGATAGCCAGGTTTTATCTCTTATTACGCTTGTTGGGTTAATTACTATCGCTGGTTCAACTTATCTTATTCTTTATGCAGATAGTATCTTTGTGAGGGTGAGTAAGATTCTTGATTTTTTGATGTTAGTGCACAGCAAGACGAGATTATCGAGACGAGACATAAGAAAAGCCGAGATGCTTTTGATTGGATATGATCGTGTTGGTTCGATTTTTGTGAAGGCTTTAAATAAACTTGAGAAACCGCTATTTGTTGTTGATTACAACCCCGACTCGATCGAGAGATTAAGTGAGCTTGGGATCGAGAGTAAGTATGGAGATATTGCTGATTTTGAGTTTTGTAAAAGCTTGCCTATTGATAGTTTGAAAATGATTGTTAGTACGGTACCTGACTTCAAGACAAATCTTGAGTTTTTGAGAGTTATTCGCTCATCTGGAAGTCATGCCATTTTTATCGTGATTGCGCAGACGGTAAGACAAGCGAGCGAGTTTTATAGATATGGCGCGAGTTATGTGATTTTGCCGCATCATCTGGGGGCTTTGCATGCTGCTAAGATTATTGAGAGCAATAAACTTGAGAAGAAATTATATCAAGAATTGTTACGACGCCACCAAGCGACGCTTGCGAAGATGACTGCGTGGAGATGAGAGTTTGCGTTGATTTTTACAAACCTAACTGTTTATCGGATAAGCTACTTGGGTCAAAGTCTGTTTCTTTAATCTCGCTTAGCTCTTTGTCTAGTTGATTAAGCTCGGTATCGACTATTACCTGCATAGGGGTCGAGTCGCTATCTTTTGCTATAATCTCTTGATTTGGCGACGGACTTTGTGCATTTTGATTGGTTTGAGGTTGATTGGATAGCAAAAAAACCGCGGTAATAAGTATAATTCCAGCTATTAGGTAGAGTGCATATTTGTTCATATAGTCTCGCCTTTTTCTATGTTTATTCGGTTGTAGATTTATTTGGATTTTGCTCTTTTAATGCCTTCAGATCGTAGCTAATAGTGTTTTTGACATAGTCTCTATTAGTTTTGATTTGATCTCTCCATTTGGCAAGAGCGGTTCGCGACCTATTCATAGCTTCTTTGAACGCCCCCTTTGAGTCACCACAGTCGTATTTCTTGGCTTCCTTTAGTTCGGTGATAAAAGCTGTATAGAGACTGCGACGAGTATCTTTCATTTCTTCGAGTGTGGCAAGATTGCTTTGTAGTTTTGAGACATCATACCCTTTTGCCTTTAGGCGCTTTATTAACTCGTTGGTTTTCTCGGTGACTTTGGTCATACGCGTTTCGACATCTTGATAATTGGTCTCATATCGACTAATGAGCGCGTCTATGCGATTGTTTACTATGTCGCAGCGCTTTTCGACTTTGTTCTCGGCTCTGTTTTCGACTCGCTCTTGTCGTAACTCTTGCCTTTCTCTGACTTTTTCCTGCAAGGAAGCGGCGCTTGGACTGAGCGCAAATGTGGGAGTAGCGATGTTTAATAACATTAATACCGAGATAACGCTGGTAGTTGTGATTTGTTGAATTTTCATTTTTTTATGTATCTATTATCGAATCTAACTAACTATATGTATAAAGTCAACTGGTTGTTGGTTCAAATATGTTTTTGAATTCAATTAATCCGTCTCTTATTAATTTTTCGTTCCACGGACTATCTGCTGTCATTTCTTCAAATCGTAGTTTGCCAACAAGAAAATTTTGCATTATATCCATAAGAGCGCTTCTTCCTAGAGATACATAGGCATTGTATATAGTTTTCATTGTTTTGAATGAATGTAAATCTTTAGCGCCAACATATTTTGCTTGTTTTTGCATAGCAATAGCTCTGCCCACTCTTGCTAGTAACCTGGTTGAAAAGTCCTCAGGTTTTTTCCCATGAATTGATATGTTGCCTTGCTCATCGACTTCTTTTTCTAGAAGTGGTACTGTTTCCATGAAAAAGTTACGCAATTTTATAAAACCTTCGAAATATATAGCGTCTTTAACAAAAGTTTCGGCGACTTTGATAGATTGTCCATCGCCTATGTCTAGTTCTACTACTTGTCTTGTTAAGGAAGTTCCGCGAACTATCCTCCAGACAGTTTTAGCTGCATCTTCTAGCGGGATGCCATATTTTCGTAAGGTGTTATAGATTTCTTGTAGTGTATGTTTGGGTTTGAATTCCCCTGTCTCGGTTTTGATAGTTTTGAGCGACATTGCGATAGCAAGATACCTTGCTGCGAACAACCTCTGTCTTGGATGTCCAAATGGCTCACCGGCAATCATTTCGGCTATGATGGCAAGCCCTTCTTGCGTTGCAAGGTAATCTAGTGTGCCTGTTCGCAGTAATGAAAATAGTTGTTTGGCACCATTTTCTCCGCTTATGACGTGAACGCCTAGCTCATGTGCTGGCAGTAACACTATTTCATCTGGATTTAAAGATCTAGTTGCTGGGTAGTAAATTTTGCGCGCGGCGGGATCAATGTCAATAGCTTTGCTTTCTGCGTTGATTTCTATAACCCAGTCAATACCAAGACGGTTTTTGAGAACTTCAAATAATCTTTGTCCTTGTGTTGGGGTTATTTCATTTGTATTGAGTTCTTCGTCTCCAGTAATTGCTGCCATTTCTTTTTCTGTAAGCTTCCAGAAAGCCAATGCTTGTTGAACATTTTCAAATAATTGAGTTTTTTCGGGATCTATGGACATTCCTTTTTCGAGAATAGCGATTGCTAGTTCTTCGTGGACTAGTGAAACCTCGCCTACTTCTTTGGTAGCTTTTATATCAATTAGTTGTCGCCAACGCTGTAGCGTTTTTTGTCCAACAGTATACTCTGGAGTGCCAAAGTTTATAGCATTTTTACAAAATCTAATTTGTTTATAAGTTATTTCCTTGTAAACATTGCGATAAAACTCTTCAATATGAGCATATTTTTTGTCTATTTTGTTTCTAAAATCTTCTAGGTTTATGATGAATTGCTTAAGATTGCTCGGTTGATGATTTTTCCAAGACTTGGGTTGTGCTTGGGCGAGAGAAGAGTTTTCAGGCGATCTAACGACATAGATGTTTTCTAATCCTTTTTTTTGAACATTGCTAGCGAGAAATCCATCTGCATAATCTGGGATATTTTGTACATACCCATTTTCGAGAGCTTGTTCAAATGGTCCAATAAAATTTTTAACGTCGGCGAGTGCAATCGATACTTCGCCAAACTTTTCTTGAGGGTGAGAATTTCTGTATTCTTCTTCTAAGAAGGCTAATGCATTTTCTTGATTCGAGTAACCTAGTTCTTGTTGTGGACCTGTTGATGGATTGGTTATTTGTGTAAATGATTCCCAACGAGCTGTATCTATGTTCATAAGTTCTAGTATATGCTACTTAAAGTGGTATTTGTTAATGTGTGTGACCCCATCCGGATTTGAACCGGAGTTAACGGGATGAAAACCCGTCGTACTAGACCAGGCTATACGATGGGGCCAAGTCTCTACGGTGAGCTTGCCCGCCGTAGCTTCATATCGAAGGTGGGCCCACTGGGATTCGGACCCAGGACACCCTGCTTAAAAGGCAGGTGCTCTAACCAGGCTGAGCTATAGGCCCCACATGTTGTTTAATGAGCAAGTTCTTAAACTTTCTACCGATGCCAGATTTTAGATATATCTCTAATAATCTTGCTTCGACTCGAGTCTCGACTTGCGTACAGAAGACATAATCAAAATCTGTTATATTTTTTGTCCATTGTGTAACGGATTTGGTTTTATTATGTTCCTCTATACGTCTGTCGAGGTCAGTAGTTATACCAGTATACGATTTATTTGTTAATTTGCTATGAATTATATATACATAGTAACTCATACTTATTGTAAGGTGCCCTGCCTGCCGGCAGGCAGGTCTAACCAGGCTGAGCTATAGGCCCCACATTTGTATTTTAACAGAAAACACTTAGCCTGAGAATAGATTATTTTTCTTGAACTTTAGTTGCGCTTTTTCCGACTCGATTTCGAAGATAATAAAGCTTGGCTTGGCGGACTCTGCCTGACCTTTTGAGCTCGATCTTATCTATAACGGGAGCGTTGAGAGGGAAGATTTTTTCGACTGCAATTTGATTGCTGGCAATTTTGCGCACGGTAAATGTGGGGTCGCCATTTTTGCTGATTGCGATCACAATCCCGTCAAACATCTGAATACGAAACTTCTCTCCTTCTTGAATCTTTTGGTGGACACGAACTGTGTCGCCAACATGGAAAGTTGTGTTTTTGTGGGTGATCACATTTGCCATAGATCTTGCATTTTAACAGCTTTGAGAAAAGCTGTAAATATGGGGTGAGGAGTAAGGGGGCGAGACTTGTACTCTGGATGAGCTTGAGTTGCGAGGAAAAATGGATGCATACTCTCGGGGAGCTCGATCATTTCGACAAAAAAATCATCCGGACTTGTGCCAGAGATAACAAAACCTTTGTCCTCCAAAACTTGGCGATATTTATTGTTAAATTCAAAACGGTGGCGATGCCTTTCGGAGATCTTGGTCTGCCCATAGATCTTGTGAGCTAGTGTGCCTTCTTTGAGGATGCAGTCATAGGCGCCGAGTCGCATACTAGCCCCTTCACCTTTGATTCTTTGATACTTCTTGTCGAAAGGAATGTTATGAATTATTGGGTATGGAGTATTTTCGTCTATCTCAGTTGAGTTGGCGTTTTTTAGACCGACGACATTTCTGGCAAACTCAATACATGCAAGTTGCATACCATAACAAAGTCCGAGATAGGGAACTTTTTTTTCTCGTGCATACTGAATAGCAATGATCTTGCCAGTTGTACCGCGAGCGCCCCACCCTATCGGCACAATAATACCGCTTAACCCTTCGAGTTGTTTGGTGCCTTCTTTCTCAATAATCTCGGAGTTGATTGAGCGAATATCAAGTTCTAGATCCTCTTTGATCGCGGCATGGTCAAGAGCTTCGAAAAGAGCGTGATAGCTATCTTTGAGATTGTAGTCACCTGTTTTGAAGTACTTGCCAACTATGGCGATAGTTAGTTTTTGTTTATTTTCTTTAGTTGCTCTGACAACAAGCGATTTCCAGGCAGATAGATCGTATTTATTGAGCATAAGGCCTAGTTTTTTGAGAACTTTGTGATCAAACTGCTGATCGACAAACGCAAGAGGTACTTGGTAAATACTTTTTTGATCTTGGTTCACAATCACATCTTCTGGATGCAGATTGCAGAAAAGAGCCAACCTAGCTTTACGACGAGTGTCAAGAGGCGTCTCGCAGCGAGCTACTAAAAAGTCGGGTTGGATACTCATACTATTTAGCTCTTTGACGGAAAGTTGGGCGGGCTTGGTTTTGGGTTCGCCGACGTGCTGAGGAGTGGGAAGATAGCTTACGTGAACATGGAGAACAGTATCACCAGTTAATTTCATAATTCTTGAGGCTTCATAGTAGAGGACGTTCTGATACTCACCTGCGGTACCTCCAAGTTCAATAATACAGATTTCGGCTTGATCCTTGGTAGCGGCTTCTTTGATTCGAGAAATTATTTCGTCGGTGACGTGAGGGATAGCCTCGACATCCTCACCGCCATAACCATTGTTTCTCTCTCTGGTAATCACGGCTTGATAGATTTGACCCATAGTTATAAAGTTGTGTTTGTGCAGATCTTTCCCTAAGAACCTCTCGTAGTTGCCAAGATCCATATCGGTCTCGGTGCCGTCGTCGCAAAGGAAAGCATCGCCATGCTCGAGCGGATTGATCATCCCAGAGTCGATGTTGAGATAGTTTTCGCATTTAACTATCGTAACCTTATAACCATGAGATTGTAGGAGCATACCGAGACTAGCGGTTGTTATACCCTTACCAAGGGAAGAGAGGACACCACCGCTAACGAAGATATACTTTGGGGATTTTTTGTTGAGTGGCATAAGTTATTTTATCACAAAATCTCACTCTCTGGCAAGTTATTATTCTGACTATTTTTTAAGATATAGATATCTCGATTGTAGTCGTCGGTACCGATGAAGGTGGCCTCACCTTGAATGATTTTTTCGTAGGGAGAGCAGTGTTTGCAACCACGCTCACCTTTGGGACATTTGAAACGATTTAGTGCGCGAGCAAGTTTGATTTCTTTGCCTATCTTTAAGACGATATTGTAAGCAAGATCTAGATCAGGAAGGGGTAAGTTTTTGGGTGTGTCATCGCGACTAATGTACCAGTAAGCTGCGCCTTTTACCTTTTTTGTTTGACAATTATGGGCGAGAAGATAATAGATTGGGAGCTGAAGGCTATCTGGAGCTTCCTCTGCGAGTCCTGTTTTGAAGTCGATGACTTTGACACTGTCGTCTACTTCGTTATAGGCAAGCCAGTCAAGCTTGCCGCAAAGCATGAGATTGTCACTTTCGGAGAGCCAGTATTTGGGTATGTCCATTTTGATTTTTATGGCTTTTTCTTGCAAAATACCAGGATGCGCCATAACACGTCGCAGCATTTCTTCACCTCTTTGTTTATAGTGTCTTTCGGTTTCTTTGTTCTCGAATCCACCTGATTTGCCAGTAACTTTGACCCAAGCAGTTTGAAAGCGATCGATGAGTGAGGTTTTGAACCTTTCGGTTGTTGGAAGAATAGAAAGGCTTTCTAGTACTTCGTGTACTGCCGAGCCAAGAGAGAGGGCGGGGGTAATGAGGCTTATTTTATGATTGTTTCTTGGGTCTCGATAGATGTTTTTGAGATAGTAGGCGCGAGGACACGACTTAAAGTCAGAGATGCTACTGTGTGAGAGCCAGATTGCGGAGAGTGTATCCATTAGTTTGTAGTTTAGCAAGTTGCCAGTTAGATGTCTAATTTGAGCGTATTTGTCTGAGTATTTTGCGAATTTCATTAGCTCTTGGATAGTATCTGTTGACGAGACCCCAGAACCTTTTGCCATGATCCTTATACTTAAGATGAGCTAACTCATGAACAACTACATATTCTATAGCAGTGGGCGGAGCATAGATTAGCTCTAGGTTGAAGACTAGTTTGCCATCTGGTGTGCAACGACCCCAATAAGAGGTAACTTTCTTGTATGTTACGCCTTTTGTGTAGAGAGCCATCTGCTTTTGATAGACAACTAAGATTTTTTCAATAAACTCTTGCAGTTTGAGATTATTTGTGAAGTATCTAACTCTCTTAGTTGGTGAGGTTTGCTTCTCGGCTAGTTGTTTTGTTATCCAACGGTTTTTGCTCTGTACAAATTGATCGATTATAAACTTGGGTATAAATAATGGAGCTTGGACCACTATCTCTCCATCTTTATTGACCGCAAGAGTGGTTGAGCGAATGCGACGGCGTGAACGATGTAATGTGTATGTAAGGATCATATTGAATGCCTAGGGTTCCGTCCCCTAGGGTTTAAGGATTTCTGTGATTTCTTTTTGTAGTTCGGGTGTGAAAGATATTCCGTAAGGGAGCTTGAGTTCGCGCTCGCCTGCCCCGTTTTGGAAAATGAGAGTAGCCTCGTCATTTCCTTTGTTAGCCTGTAGGAGTTTGTTGAGTTTTAAGAGCTTGGCTTTACTGGTACCGCGAGGAACGACGATGGTGTTGATTGGGTTGTGGTGAGGAGTGTGTATGGCAGCTATTGAGTCATTAGGACTTATTGTAACTGGGGAAAGCTCATCAACCACAAGAGATAGTTTCTCTTCTCTTTCTTCGACTTTGGCCTTGACTGTGACAAGACTATTGGGGATAAGGTAGTTACGAGACACAGTGAAACCCTTGGGGAAGATAACACACTCCACTTCACCTGTTTCATCGATGAGGGTGAAGAAGGCCATCTCACTGTTATTTTTCTTGGTTAGAACAATGCGAATAGTTTTGATAATACCCATCACAGTAGTCTTTGAGCCCTTTTTATCTTCAAGACTATCAAGTTTGGTCATCCAATCTTGTCGTTGCTTCTTGAGCTCTTTTTGAACTGGATTCTCGTGAAGATAAATGCCGAGAAGCTCTCTTTCCATTTCCATCATTTCGCGAGGAGTGAACTCAGCTTTCTTGGAGCTAAATTGGTCGGTTACAAGATCAATCTCCTCGGCGATACTATCAAAAAGACTGCCTTGACTCTCGTTTTTGTTGGTTGTATTTTTGCCGACTTTCGTCCGAATAGATTCGATTTCGTCGAGAATAACAGCGCGAAGCCCGAAGGCATCGAAGGCGCCGACTTTGATAAGACTTTCTAAGACTTTTTTGTTGACTTTTTGATTGTCTGCGCGAGAGATAAAGTTGGTGAAGCTTTTATAATCTCCAGCTCCAGTTCGCTCTAGGAGAATATTATCTATTGCGGCACTACCGACGTTCTTGATCCCGTTTAACCCAAAGCGAATCGCTTGTCCATTGAGTGATTTGCTGTTTTTCTCAATGGTGAAGTCGGCATAACTTTTGTTGATATCAGGAGGAAGAACGACGATCCCCATACTACGACACTCTTCGAGAGAGAGTGTCATTTTATCTTCGCGACCGGCCTCGGCACTCATAAGCGCGGTCATATACTCGACTGGGTAGTGGGTTTTCATATACGCAGTTTGATAAGCAATCATGGCATAGCTTGTTGCGTGAGCTTTGTTGAAACCATAACCGGCGAACTTCTCGACAAAACTCCAGACTTTTTCGGAAAGATCTGGAGCATAGCCTTTGGTGGCGGCATTTTTGATGAACTTGGCCTTCTCTTTGAGCATTGTTTCGACTGATTTCTTGCCCATAGCACGTCTTAAAATATCTGCCTCCCCTAGAGAGTAGCCAGCCATAATGTTGGCAATTTTGAGAACTTGCTCTTGATAGACAATGATGCCGTAAGTCTCACCTAAGATAGGAATTAAATCTGGATGAAGATAGTGAACGCTACTTGATTGTTGTTTGCCTTTGATAAAGTCAGGAATAAGCGCCATAGGACCAGGGCGATAGAGCGCTATTAAAGCAACAATATCAGAGAACACATCTGGTTTGAGTTGCTTGGCAAGTCTTCTCATTCCGGGAGATTCCATCTGAAAAATGCCAGTTGTCTCGCCCCGACTCAATAGTTCGAAGACTTTTTTGTCGGTGATGTCGAGATCAGAAATGTCTACCTCAATACCTCTTTCTTCTTTGACTAATCGGATAGCATTTTGAAGAATACTAAGATTGCGTAGACCCAAGAGATCCATTTTCATAAGACCAATGGCATCTTCTTTGACGTTGAGGTCGAGCGCGTACATATCGTATTGGGTAGTTGTCCCAGCGCCGTCAGAGCCATACTGAATGGGAGTGTAGTTTTGGATCGGTTCAGGAGTAATGATAACTGCTGCTGCGTGAACCGAGGCGTGTCGCGCGACGCCTTCGACTTTTTGGGCTAAATCCAATAACTCTTTAAACCTGGGGTCTTTGTAGAGCTCGGATAGCTCAAGAACAGAGATAAGCGCTTCACTAATACTGCTACCGACAGGAATGAGCTTGGCAACTCTGTCGGGTTCGCTATATGGCATACCTAAAACTCGTCCAATGTCTCGGATTGCGGCTCTCGCCTCCATGGTGCCAAAAGTGATAACTTGCGCTACTTTGTCTACCCCATACTTGTTGGTGACATACTCGATAACTCGAGCTCTACCAATATCGGAAATATCTACATCAATATCGGGAGGGCTAGGGCGCTCTGGATTGAGAAAGCGCTCAAACGCCAAGCCGTGAATTAACGGGTCGATAGTCGTGATTCTTAGGATATAGCTAACAATACTGCCTGCGGCAGAGCCTCTACCTGGACCTATTCTGATTCCGTTTTTTTTGGCCCAGTTAATAAAGTCTTGAACAATAAGAAAGTAGCTAGCATAACCCTTGTCACAGATAACACTTAACTCATACTCTATTCTCTCTTTTATTGCTTGATCGGCTTTGGGGTAGCGATATGGAAGATTGTTGTAAACAAGCGAGCGAAGAAGCGACTCTGGGGTCATGCCTTTGGGAACAGGAAACTTGGGGTAGATCATCTCTCCTTGGGGTATTGTGAGGTTGCATTTGTCAACAATTTTTCTGGTATTACTTATCGCTTCGGGAAGGTCAGCGAAGAGATCGGCCATTTCTTCTTTGCTTTTTAAGTAATAACTATGACTACTACTCATAGTGAAACGGTTTTTGTCGTCAAGTGTTGTTCTTGTGCCGATTGAGAGAAGCGCATCTTGAGCGCGCCAGTCTTCGGCTTTGACGTAGTGAACGTCGTTGGTTGCAACCAAGGGGATACCAAACTTGCGAGATAGTTTGACTAGTTCTTGGTTGAGAGCCTCAAACTCTTTCTCTTGATTGTCGTGTCTTTGAATTTCTATGTACAAGTCGTCTCCAAAAAGATCTGACCATGCCTTGAGCCTTTCTGCGGCTTTTTCGATATCACCTTGGCGGATGAGCCAGGGCACCTCGCCTTGTGGGCAGCCAGTTGTGGCGACTAGACCCTCGTGATAATTCTTGATAGTTTCCCAATCTATTCGTGGTTTGTAATAAAACCCTTCGAGGTTGGCAATGCTAACTAGCTTCATAAGGTTTTGATAACCGGTAAAATTTTTGGCAAGCAAAAGGAGGTGGTGAGTTTTGAGTTCGCGATTCTTCTCAGATCTGTTACCTGAGGTGTAGTAGGCTTCGATACCAATTATTGGCTTTAACCCAGCTTTTTTGATGTGATTGTAGAAATGAATTGCGCCATACATATTGCCATGATCGGTTATTGCGATGGCGTCCATACCGTAGGCTTTGCAAGCTTCGGCGAGCTCTTCGTCTTTGCTTAGACCATCAAGGAGACTGTACTGAGTGTGGACGTGGAGATGGGTAAAGTCAATTTGCATATTAGGTTCAGGTTTATCAAGTTTCAAGTTATCAAGTCCTTAAGAATTTTACTTGAGAGAGTAGTATCTGCTTTGCCACCGGTTGTCTTCATTATTTGCCCCATCAGGAATCCAAAAGCTTGCTCTTTGCCTGATTTATAATCGATTACTGACTTTTCATTCGCTCCAATAACTTGCTCAATAATTTTAGTTAGTTCTTTTTCATCGGTAATTTTGTCTGCGCTTTTTTCAGATTCTTGTTTGATATAAGCAGTTGGCGAGAGCTTGTCTATATCTATTTTTTTGTTAACGATAGCTTTTGCCACCTTGGCTGAGAACTTGCTGTTATGAGCATTAACCTCACGAATAAAGGTGATAGCTCTTTTGTTGCTACTGTTACTACAAAGAACTTGGGCTGTGCTTTCGGGAACACCATAGCTTTTGAGCTCTTCGATAATCGCCTCAGGGAGAGTTGGAAGTCTTGTTTTGATCTCCTCAACCATCTCGCGACTAATTCTAAAGGGCGGGATGTCGGGCTCGGGAAAGTAACGGTAGTCGGCTGCGCCCTCTTTGTCTCTTTGACTAGCGGTTGTCCCGTCTGGTCGATATCCTCTGGTTTCTTGTTGGGGGGATTCTCCTCTAAGGAGAATTTGTGTTTGACGCTCTATTTCGTATTCGATACTGTTAGCAAAGAAGCGGAAGGAATTGATGTTTTTAACTTCGACTTTGTAGGAAGGTAGTTTACCATCTTGAGTAAGGCTGATATTAGCTTCGAGACGCATACTACCTTTGTCCATATCACAATCAGAGACACCAATGGCTCTTATGATATCTCTTACTTTCTTTAAGAATTCTTTTGCCTGGGCGGCGCTTCTGATATCGGGCTCTGACACAATCTCGACGAGAGGAACGGAGCTTCGATTAAAGTCGATGAGAGAGACTTTTTCACCGTTTATTACTGCGTGATGTAGTTTGGCGGTGTCCTCTTCCATGTGGACACGAGTGATCCCAACTCGACCAAAACTGGTGTCCACATAGCCGCCGTAACAAAAGGGTTCGTCATATTGACTGATTTGATAACCCTTACCAAGATCAGGATAAAAATAGTGCTTGCGATCAAACTTGCTCACCTCAGCAATTTTGCAGTTGAGGGCAAGACCAATAAGGATACAATCTTCAATGGCTTTTTTGTTGGGGACAGGGAGAGCGCCTGGCATACCGAGGCAGACAGGACAAGTGTAGGTGTTGGGAGCAGGAGCATTGAAGGGATCGTTTTTACAACCACAAAACATCTTGCTTTTGGTGCGTAGCTCTATATGGATCTCGGCGCCACAGATGAGAGAGTATTGGGTTGGTGTTTGTGTAGTCATAGTGTTGGTTCTTTGGTATGCCAGTCGGTAACTAGTTGATACTTGTAACCAAGATTGAGAAGCAAGCCCTCTGCAAATTTTTTACCAACAAGCTGCATTCCAATAGGCAGACCGCTCTTGCTAAAACCAGCGGGTAAGGCAAGACTCGGGACGCCAACAGGATTAATGGAGGTAGTGTAGATATCGGCCAAGAGATTTTTGATAGGGTCGCTCACGATTTCACCAATTAAAGTGGGGTGAGTTGGCATAATGGGCATAATCATTGCATCGCAAGAAGACAGCGCCTGGTCGTAGGCTGTGATCATGAGAGTCCTAACCTTCTGAGCTTTTTTATAATAGGCATCGTAGTAGCCGGCAGAGAGAGCGTAGGTGCCGATCATAATCCGACGCATAGTCTCGGGAGTAAACTCGTCTCTACCCTCCCCAAAACGAACACCGTCATAGCGAGCAAGATTGCTACTTGTTTCACTGGGGGCGATTAGGTAATAAGCAGCTAAACCAATCTTAGCTATAGGCAAACTAACATCGACAATCTTGACTCCTAGTTTTTGATATTCTTTGACAGCTTCCATAATGTTGGCTTTGATCTCAGGATCAAGACCGTCGCCGTAAAGTTCTTGTGGAATGCCAATTACTTTACCCCTAACTTCATCATTGAGGTGAGTCACATAATCATCAACTGGCAGAGGAGATGAGGTTGCGTCATAAGGATCAACCCCCGCGATAGTTTGCAGAACATAGGCACAGTCTTCGACATTGCGACCCATTGGTCCCATGGTATCGAAGCTACTAGCATAGGCAATTGCGCCATAGCGACTGACCCTGCCATAGGTAACTTTGAGGCCTGTAGTGTTTGTCCAACCTGCAGGGTTTCTTATGCTGCCCCCGGTATCCTCGCCGATTGCGAAGACAGCAAAGCCAGCAGCTAGAGCGGCTGCTGGGCCGCCAGAACTACCCCCCGCGACTCTTTTGAGATCCCATGGGTTGTGAACTGGACCAAAATCTGTATTTTCGGTGCTTCCGCCATGCCCCCAAGCATCTTGGTTCATTTTGCCTATAAGGATGGCGCCTGCAGCTTTTAGTTTTTGGTAAACTGTGGCTGAGTAGGTGGGTGTAAAGTTTTTGAGAACATTACTGGCGGCAGTAGTTTTGATCCCAATTGTGCAGTACGCATCTTTCATTACATAGGGAATCCCCCAAAGCGGGGAGTCTGAGGTGGGTAGATCTGCAAGATCTTTGAGAACATCCATTTTGGGGCGAAGAGTAACGAAGGAGTTGATCTTACCCTCATATTTTTCGATGCGCGCGTAGATAGTCTCAACTAGCGCGTCGGGTGTGAGTTCTTTGTTCTTTAGTTTGATTGATAAGG
>Ga0101944_10004833_pt1 | contig 16100 bp, 14 predicted proteins | sample DewCreD2012metaG_FD_75245 | JGI IMG/M metagenome (GOLD analysis project Ga0101944, IMG submission 75245) | Hot spring sediment bacterial and archeal communities from British Columbia, Canada, to study Microbial Dark Matter (Phase II) - Dewar... ...
CCGCGCGCTACGGCGACACCGTGGAAGTTGCGCTGCCGCTCAAGGTGCTCGAAGGCGCCAACAGCATGGCATGCAGCGTGGAGACCCGCTTCGCCGGCGTCCAGATAGACCGCACCGGCATCCGGTTCGTCCGGCTGTAGCGCCCCGTCGGCCATGGTACTGGGCATACTTGGAGGCACCTTCGACCCCATCCATAACGCCCATCTCTTCATTGCCGAGGATGCCCGCACGCAGCTTGGATGGGAGCGCGCTCTCTTCATCCCCAACAGGGAGCCCGTGCACAAACTCGGAACCACCGCTGCATCGGCCGCACATCGCATGGAGATGGTGCGCCTGGCCATAATCGGCAACCCATACTTCGAGGCCTGCGATCTGGAACTCAAGCGGGCCGCGCCCTCCTATACGGTGGATACGCTCACGGAGCTGCAGAGCCTCTTTCCCGAAGCGAGCCTGCACCTGCTGCTTGGCGTGGATGCCCTCGCCGACCTGCCCAACTGGTACCGTCCGCAGGACATTCTGACCATGGCCACCGTGGTCGCGGCGACTCGGCCGGGCTACCCCCTGGACACGCTGAGGGGTGCCCTGCCGGAGTGGATGCGTGAGCGCGTGATCTACCTTGAAACACCCTGGATGGATATCTCCGCTACCTACATCCGCGAGCGGGTGGCGCAAGGTCTCTCGATCCGATACCTCACTCCGGATTCCGTTGTTGAGTACATCCGCGTGAATGGCCTGTACGCTCGGTAATGCACTGTCCTCGCGGAGCGTGCGCTGCACGGAGGGAGGGCACGCGGCTAGGTTCTTCAGCGGGAGCCAGCGGGGCGCGGTACGCCTGGAGAGTTGCCTCCACACACATTGCGGAGGACCGTCTGGAGACTGCCGGCATGGGTGATGTGGGACGAGTCGCCGTGGTGCTCAACCCGATGGCCGGGCGAGGCCGCGGCCGCCGCGGCCCTGCAACGCGACCCCCGCGCCTGGTGCCGCGACGCCGCCGGCCTGCCCTTCGCGCCCGTCGTCCGCTGGTCCTGGCCCCGCGACCTCGCCCGCGTCGTCATGCTGCCGCCGGGCCAGGCCCTGCTGATTTCGGCCCCCGCGCACTTCACCGCCGAACTGCGCGCCGGCAACTCCTGGGTGCGCCGCGAGCGCAGCCTGCCCGGGCCCGACGCCGCGCATTTCGCTCTGCTCCTGCCGCCCCCGCCGCCCGCCGCGCCGGAGCCCTGCACGCTGACGATCTCCCTCTTCGAAGCCGGCCGCGCGCGCCGCGAGCGCGCCAGCCTGCTGCGCCTGCCGGAACGGCTGCCCGAACCGCCGCTGGCTTTTTCCGCGGCCGACGTCGCGGCCGGCGACGTGTACGGCCTCTGCGTCAACGGCCGCGGCGCCATGGCCCAGGTGCGCGGCCACTGGGGCGAACTGCGCAGCCAGTACGACGCCCTGCTGGCCGCCAACCTCGACCCCGCGGTGCCCGTGGACCGCCACGTCCTGTTCACGCGCTGCCGCGCCTGGGTCGTGCACCGCGGCTACTCCCAGGAACTGGGCCGTTCCTGCCTCGAGCGCTTCGCCGCGCTCGACGACGGCTCGCTGCGCTGGGAGTTCTACGTCCCCTGCGGCATGGGCAAATCCGTGCGCCTCGATCTGTCCCTGCGCCTGCTCCCCGACCGTAACGCCGTCGTGCTGGGCTTCTCGCGCCGCCCCGCCGAACGCGATCCCGACGCCCTTCCCGACGCCGTGCCCCATCGGCTCATCCTGCGCCCGGATCTCGAAGACCGCGTCTGCCACGCCACCACCAAAGCCTACCTCGGACCGGAAACCTCCTGGCCCGCCGCGGTTGCCCCGGCCGCCGACGGTTTCGTGTTCGCCCCCGCCGCCGAACGCCGCTTGCGCGTGCGGATCAGTTCCGGCTCGTTCACCCCCGCTCCGGAATGGACCTACATGGTCCCCCACCCCTTCGAACTGGACCGCGGCCTCAATGGCAGTTCCGATCTCTTCAGCCCCGGCTTCTTCGCCGTGGATCTGACGGGCGGCGCCGCGGTCGAACTGCGCGCCGAAGTCGAACCCGCGTCGCCAACGCCGCCCGCCGCCGCGCCCCTGCCTGCCCCCGCGCCCGTTGCCTCTGATGCCGCGCCAGCCGCTCCGCCCGGCGGTTCGCGCGCCCTGCGCGAGCTTCTGGCCCGCGCCATCGGCCAGTTCATCGTCCGCCGCGGCGCCCACAAAACCATCATCGCCGGCTACCCCTGGTTCCTGGATTGGGGCCGCGACACGCTGATCGCGCTGCGCGGCGTCATCGCCGCCGGCCGCCTCGCCGAAGCCCGCGACATCTTGCTCCAGTTCGCCGCCCTCGAATCCCAAGGCACCCTGCCCAACCTGCTCCAAGGCAGCCAGGTCGCCAACCGCGACACCTCCGACTCCCCGCTCTGGCTCTTCGTCGCCTGCCGCGACCTGCTGCGCGCCGAAGGCCGCGCCGAGCTGCTCGACGCCGACGCCGGCGGCCGCCCGCTGCGGGAAATCCTGCGCTCCATTGCCGCCGCCTACGCCCGCGGCACGCCCAACGGCATCGTCATGGACCCCGCCAGCGCCCTGATCTTCAGCCCCGCCCACTTTACCTGGATGGACACCAACCATCCCGCCGCCACGCCGCGCCAGGGCTACCCGATCGAGATTCAAGCGCTCTGGATCGCCGCCCTGAACCTGCTGGCCGAAATCGATCCCACCGGCGCCTGGGCCGAGTGGTCCGGCCGCGCCGCCGCCTCGCTGCGCCGGCTCTACATCCGCGGCGCACAGGGCTTCCTTTCCGACTGCCTCCACGCCGCGCCCGGCACGCCCGCCGCCGCGGCCGCGCCCGACGACGCCCTGCGCCCCAACCAGCTGCTGGCCATCACGCTCGGCGCCGTCGCCGACCTCGACCTGCGCCGCGCCGTTCTCGAAGCCTGCGAGGAATTGCTGGTGCCCGGCGCCATTCGCAGTCTGGCCGACCGCCCGGTCGCCTATCCCCTCCCCGTCTGGCGCGACGGCGCTCTGCTCAACGATCCGCACCGCCCCTACTGGGGCCGCTACCGCGGCGACGAGGACACCAGGCGCAAACCCGCCTACCACAACGGCACCGCCTGGACCTGGCTCTATCCCTCCTATGCCGAAGCCCTGCTGCTCACGTACGGCCCCGTTGCCCGCCCCGCCGCCGCCGCGCTGCTCGGCGGCAGCGTGGAGCTGCTGCGCCAGGGCTGCGCCGGCCACCTGGCCGAAATCGTGGACGGCGACGCGCCGCACACCCTCCGCGGCTGCGGCGCCCAGGCCTGGGCCGCCACGGAACTCTACCGCGTGCTCGCGCTCGTCGAACGAACGTCTGCCGATCACAACCCCAACATCAGGAGAGAACCATGACCGCCACCATCATCGACGGCAAACAGATCGCTCAGGACATTCGCGCCGAATTGCGGGAGGAGGTCCGCCGGCTCGCCGCCGCCGGCGTCACCCCCGGCCTGGCCGTCGTCCTCGTCGGCGACAACCCGGCCTCCATCTCGTACGTCACCGCCAAGGAGCGCGCTTGCGCGGAAATCGGCATCCGCTCCCTCGATCACCGGCTCCCGGCAGCCACGCCGCAAACCGAACTGGCCGCGCTCATCGAACGCCTCAATCGCGATCCGGCCGTGGACGGCATTCTGGTGCAACTGCCGCTGCCGCGGCACCTCGACGAAAGCGCGGCCCTGCTGGCCGTGGACCCGGCCAAGGATATTGACGGTTTCCACCCGGTCAACGTCGGCAGGCTGGTCCTCGGCGAGAAAGCCTATCTGCCCTGCACCCCGCATGGCGTGCTGGAGCTGCTCGCGCGCTGCGGCGTGAAAACCTCCGGCGCCCACGCGGTCGTCGTCGGCCGCAGCAATATCGTCGGTAAACCCCTGGCCAACCTGCTGCTGCAAAAGCGCGAACACGCCAACGCCACGGTCACCGTCTGCCATACCGGAACGCCGGACCTCGGCCGCTTCACGCGCCAGGCGGATATTCTGATCGTGGCCGCCGGCCGCCCCCGCACGGTCACGGCCGAGATGGTCAAACCCGGCGCCGTGGTCATTGACGTGGGCGTCAACCGCATCCCCGACGCCTCGAAGAAAGCCGGCTTCCGACTGGTCGGCGATGTGGACTTCGACGGCGTCAAGGAGGTGGCCGCGCAGATCACGCCCGTCCCCGGCGGCGTGGGCCCCATGACGATCGCCATGCTGCTGCACAATACGGTCGAGTCAGCCCGCCGGCGGGCGCCCACCCCGGCCTGAGACGCGGCGCGGGATTTGCGTTCCGCCGCTCGGAACGAAGCCCGCCCGACAGGGCATACCAAACCGCTGGTTGACCGACACTGGCGGGACGACCTCCGTCTCGTCCGCTGATTTTTTTCGGCGGCCTCAACCTTCCATAACCCCACCCCAACGGCCCGCTTGGGCATGGACAGGAGCCCCCGCGCCTGCTATGCTGCGCCCTCGATTTTTCGATAACTCAAGGAAAGCGAGCGGTACCGCCATGGCCGAAGAACTGCAAAGCCTGCTGGATCGCATCCAAAAGGAAGGCGTCGAGAAAGCCCGCGCCGAAGCCGACGCCATCCTGGCCGCTGCTCGCGCCCAAGCCGCCGAACTGCTCAAAGACGCCGAACGCCAGGCGCAAGCTGCCCTGGATCGCGCCCGCCAGGAGGGCGAAGTCTTCGCCGCGCGCGGCCGCAAGGCCGTGGAACAAGCCGCGCGCGACGCCGTTCTTGCCGTCCAGGAGGCCCTGCAAGCCGCTTTTCGACGCCTGGTCGAGCGCGAGGTAACCCAGACGCTCAGCGCCGAGACCCTCAAGCAAATGCTCGTCAAGATGGTGGAGACCTACGGCCGGGCCGAGGCCGCCCAGGGCAAGGTCACCGTGCTTCTGGAACCCGAACAACAAAAAACCATCTTTCAGTACTTGGCCGCGCGCTTCGCCGAAGAACTGCGCTCCGGCCTGGAAATCAAAGCCGACCCGGAACTCTCCTCCGGGTTCGTCGTGCGCTTTGCCGAACGCCGTCTGGAGCACAACTTCACCCCCGAAGCCATTACCGACGCCCTCTGCCGTTTCCTCCGTCCGCAGCTTGCCGAACTGGTGCGCGGCGCCGTCAAACCCTCCGCCTCCTCCGACGCCCCATGAACTACTACTACCTCGCGGCCAGCCTGCCGGCTCTGACGCTCGACGCCCCGCCGCCGCTGTCGCCGGCGGAGTTTTCTAGCCTCTGCCGCGAGCACCTCTTGCCCGGCGATTGGACGCAACTGGAGGCTCTGCTGCGCTGGAGCCCGGAACGGGATGCCCCTACGGGCCGCTTCGCCCGCGCCTGGCAACAGCGCGAAACGGCGCTGCGCAACGCCATCGTCCGCGCGCGAGCGGCCCGAACGCAGCGCGATCCCCTCCCCTACCTCAAAGCCGAGGCCCCCTTCGACCTCGACGCGGAACGCGCGGTCGCCGAGGCTTTTGCCCGGCCCAACCCCGCCGACCGCGAATTGGCCCTGGATCGCTATCGCTGGCGCGTGCTCGACGAACTCGGGGGTCTGAACCCCTTCGCCTCGAGCGCCCTGCTGGCCTATGCCCTGAAACTGAACCTGGCGCAGCGCTGGGCCGGCCTCAGCGCGGAGGCCGGCCGCCATGCCGCGGCCGCCGCCGTCGCGGCGCCGCCGGCGGCTTGACAACCCTTTTGAGGAGAACTCGGATGGAACGCACCCATGCAACCCGCGGCAAGATCGTCGGCGTCAACGGCAACATGATCACGGTGGCCTTCGAGGGCGCGGTGGCCCAGAACGAAATCGGTTTTGCCCGCCTGGCCGACGTCCGACTGATGGCCGAAGTGGTGCGCGTGCGCGGCGCCAATGCCGATATGCAGGTCTTCGAGGACACTTCCGCCCTGGCCGTCGGCGACGCCGTGGAGTTCACCGGCGAACTGCTGGCCGCCGAACTCGGTCCCGGGCTGCTGACCCAGATTTACGACGGTCTGCAAAATCCGCTGCCCGAACTGGCGGCCCAGTGCGGCTTCTTTCTGCGGCGCGGCGCCTACCTCGACGCCATTCCGCGCGATCGGCCCTGGAACTTCACCCCCGCCGTCGCCCCCGGGGCCGTCGTCAGCGCCGGCGAAACGCTCGGCTCCGTGCCGGAAGGCATCTTCGACCACCGCATCATGGTGCCCTTCGCCTTCCCCGGCTCCTATCGTGTGGCCGAAATCGCGCCTCCCGGCGCTTACCCCGTCACCCAGGTCGTCGCGCGCCTCGAAGACCCCCAGGGCCACCGGCGCGACGTGACCATGCTGCAGCGCTGGCCGGTCAAATTGCCGATTCTGTGCTATCGGGAACGGCTCCGCCCCAGCGAGCCGCTGATCACCAAGATCCGCATCATCGACACCTTCTTCCCCGTCGCCCGCGGCGGCACCTACTGCATCCCCGGCCCCTTCGGCGCCGGCAAGACGGTGCTGCAACAGATCACCAGCCGTTATGCCGAGGTGGATATCGTGATCATCGCCGCCTGCGGCGAGCGGGCGGGCGAAGTCGTGGAAACCCTGCGCGAATTCCCGCAACTCACCGACCCGCGCACGGGCAAGAGCCTGATGGACCGCACGATCATCATCTGCAACACCAGCTCGATGCCCGTGGCGGCCCGCGAAGCTTCCGTGTACACCGCCGTCACGCTGGCGGGCTACTACCGCCAGATGGGCCTGAACGTGCTGCTGCTCGCGGACTCCACCTCGCGCTGGGCTCAGGCGCTGCGCGAAACCTCCGGACGGCTCGAGGAAATCCCGGGCGAGGAGGCCTTCCCCGCCTACCTCGAATCGGTCATCGCCGGATTCTACGAACGCGGGGGCGTGGTGCGCCTCAAGGACGGTCGCACCGGCTCGATCACCATCGGCGGCACCGTCAGCCCCGCCGGCGGCAACTTCGACGAACCGGTCACGCAGGCCACTCTCAAGGTCGTCGGCGCCTTCCACGGCCTTTCCCGGGCCCGCTCCGATGCCCGCCGCTACCCCGCCATCGACCCCCTCGACAGTTGGAGCAAGTACGCCGGCGTCGTGCCGACCGAACAGGTCGAAGCCCTGCGCGCCTTGCTCCGCAACGGCAACGAGGTGGCCCAGATGATGAAGGTCGTCGGCGAGGAAGGCACCTCGATGAACGATTTTCTGCTGTATCTCAAGGCCGAATACCTGGACGCCACCTACCTGCAGCAGGACGCCTTCGATCCCGTGGATGCCGCCACCTCCGCGGCCCGCCAGCAGCACGTGTTCGCGGTCCTGGCCGGCCTGCTGCAAACGCCCCTGCGCTTCGCGGACAAGCCGGCCGCCCGCCGTTTTTTCCAGCAGCTCACGCAAACCACGCGCGACTGGAACCGCGTGGATTTCGACGACCCCCAATTCGAAGCCATCGAAACGCGCTTGAAGAGCATGGTGGCGGAGGTGACCGACCGTGCGTAAGGTGTACTACGAAGTCGAAACCATTGCCGGCAACGTCATCGGCATCCGCGCCGCGGGCGTCAAGTACCGCGAACTGGCCGAAGTCTCCTCGCGCCAGGGCGTTTCCCTGGCGCAGGTGATCCGGCTGCGCGGCGATCAGGTCTCGCTGCAGGTCTTCGCCGGCGCCCGCGGCGTGGCCACCGACGCGCGCGTCCGCTTCCTCGGCCAGTCCTTCAAGGTTCCTTTCTCCGAAGCCCTGCTCGGGCGCGTCTTCACCGGCAGCGCCGCCCCGCGCGACGGCGGCCCCCCCCTGCTGGATAACCTCGTCGAGATCGGCGGCCCCTCCGTCAACCCCGCCCGGCGCATCATCCCCCGCAAAATGGTGCGCACCGGCATCCCCATGATCGACGTCTTCAACACCCTCGTCGAATCCCAGAAGCTGCCCATCTTCGCCCGCGCCGGCGAACCCTATAACCCGCTGCTGGCCCGCATCGCCCTGCAGGCCGAAGTGGACGTCATCATCCTCGGCGGCATGGGCCTGAAGTACGACGACTACCTCTTCTTCCGCGATACGCTCGACGAGAGCGCCGCCCTCTCCCGCGCCGTGCTCTTCGTCCATACCGCCGCCGACCCGATCGTCGAATGCCTCCTGGTCCCGGATGTCAGTCTCGCCGTCGCCGAACAGTTCGCCCTGCAGGGCAAGCGCGTGCTGGTGCTCCTGACCGACATGACGAACTTCGCGGACGCGCTCAAGGAAATCTCCATCACCATGGAGCAAATCCCCTCCAACCGCGGCTACCCGGGCGACCTCTACAGCCAACTGGCCGCGCGCTACGAAAAAGCCGTTGACTTCGACACCGCCGGCTCCATCACCATCCTCGCCGCCACCACCATGCCCGGCGACGACGTCACCCACCCCGTGCCGGACAACACCGGCTACATCACCGAGGGCCAGTTCTACCTGCGCAACGGCCGCATCGAACCCTTCGGTTCGCTCAGCCGCCTCAAGCAGCTCGTCAACGGCAAGACCCGCCCCGACCACCGCGCCATCATGAACGGCATGATCCAACTCTATGCCGCTTACCGCGAGACGATCGAAAAACAGTCCATGGGCTTCCGCATGAGCGACTGGGACCGCAAACTCCTGAAATACGGCGCGCGCTTCGAACGGGAAATGATGGATTTGTCCGTCAATATCCCCCTCGAAGCCGCCCTGGACCTCGGCTGGCAAATCCTGGCCGACTGTTTCGAACCCGCGGAAACGGGCATCACCACCAAGTTGATCGAACAATTCTGGCCGCGCCGCCCCGCGCCGGCCGCCGGCCCCGCCGCCGCCTCCTGATCCCGCCAGCCATGGCCAAAATCAAGTACACCAAGACCGAGTTGAAGGCGCAAAAGGATGCCCTGCGCCGCTTCGAACGCTTCCTGCCCATGTTGCAGCTCAAGAAACAGCAACTGCAGGTCGAAATCCAAAGCATCACCGCCGCCATCGCCCGCGTCGAAGCCGAAGCCGAAGAACGGCACGCCTCGCTCCTCCCCTGGGTCCGACTGCTCGCCGAACCGGTCAACCTTCCGCAGTTCCTGGCCGTGGAACAGGTCGTCTATGCCGAAGGCAATATCGCCGGCGTGCCCATCCCCATCCTCGCCGACGTGCGTTTCAAGAAGTCCGACCCGGACCTGTTTCTTACCCCCTCCTGGCTGGACGACGCCCTGCCGCTGCTCGAGCGACTGATCCGCCTGCGGCTGGAGCGCGAAACCCTGGAGGAGCAGCGCCGCCGCATCGCGGAAGAACTGCGCGTGACCGCCCAGCGCGTGAATCTGTTCGAGAAAGTCAAGATTCCCGAGTGCCGCGAGAACATTCGCATCATCCGCATTTTCCTGGGCGACGAACAGACGGCCGCCGTCGCCCGGGGCAAGATCGCCAAAGCCCGCTCCGCCGCATGATCGTGCCGATGCATAAAGTGACGCTGCTGTGCCTCGCCGCCGCGCGCGACGAGGCGCTGCAGGCCCTGCGCGCCCTCGGCATCCTGCACCTGGAGCCGGTCCGGGAGCCCGAAGCGTCCGACCTGGACGCCGCCCAGCGCGCCCTGGCGCGCTGCGAGGCCGCCATCGCCCAGCTTCAATCCCAGCGGCCGCCCGAAGCCCCGGCCGCCGCGCCCGCCCTGACGCCCCAGGCCATGATCGAACGGACCGAAGAGTTGAGCGCGGCCCTGCGCCGCTGCGAAGAACAGATTCCCGCGCTCGATGCCGACATCGCCGCCCTCGCGCCGCTCGGCGAAATCGATCCCGCCGCCCTGGCCGAGTTGCGCCGCGACGGCGTCCACGTCTCCTTCTGGCGACTGCCGCGCCGGCAGGCGCCCGCCGCGCCCGCTGGCGCCGTGCTCGCGCCGCTCGGCGCCGACGCGTCGTTCCGCTACTACGCCCTCATCGGCCGCGAACCGGCGGCGCTCCCCGACGCCCTCGCCGTGCCCGCCCCCGACCGCCGGCTTTCCGCTTGGCGCGCGGAACTGGCCGCCCGGCGCGCCTCCCGCGCCGCGACCGCCCGCGCCCTCCAGGAACTGGCCGCCGGCCTGCCCGCGCTGCGCGCCCACCGCGCCGCCCTGGCGGCCGAACTCCAGTTCTGCCAGGCCCGCGCCGGCATGGCCGAGGCCGGTCCCGTCGCCTATCTGCAAGGATTCTGCCCGGTGGACGCCCTGCCCGCCCTCCAGGATGCCGCGCGCCGCCACGGCTGGGGCCTGCTGGCGCAAACGCCGGCCGAGGACGACCGCGTTCCAACCCTGATTCGCAATCCGTCCTGGATTCGCCCCATCCGTTTCTTGTTCGATCTCATTGGCGTCACGCCCGGCTACCGCGAAGCGGACATCAGCGCGGCCTTCCTGATCTTCTACAGCGTCTTTTTCGCCATCCTCGTCGGCGACGCGGGCTATGGCCTGCTCTTCCTGGCGCTGACGGCCTTGCTCCGCTTCCTGTTCCCGCGCGCGCCGCGCGACCTGGCCCGCCTGTTGGCCCTGCTCAGCGTCTGTACCATCGCCTGGGGCGTCCTGACCGGCAACTACTTCGGCATCGCCACCCTGCCCCCCCTGCTCCAGGCCGCGCGGGTGGAATGGCTGCGCGACGAACGCAACGTCATGGCGCTCTGCTTCCTGCTCGGCGCCATTCATCTGACGGTCGCGCACGTCTGGAACGCCCTGCGCACCCTCAACAGCCTGACCGCCCTGGCTCAGCTCGGCTGGATCGGCATGACCTGGACCATGTACTTCATGGCCGGCAACATGATTCTCGACCGCCCGCTGCCCCCCTGGCTGCTATGGCTTTTCCTGCCCGCCCTGGCAGCCATCGTGCTGTTCATGACGCCGTTCAAAGCCCTGAAGAACGAATGGCCGAATCACGTCATGCTCCCGCTGACGATCATCAACAATTTCGGCGACGTGGTCTCCTATGTGCGCCTTTTCGCCGTCGGCAGCGCCGGGGCCGCGATTTCCGTGGCCTTCAACGAAATGGCCGTCGGCGCGGGCCTCGACAGCGTCGCCGCCGGCGCGGCCGCCGCCTTGATCCTCTTCGGCGCGCACAGCCTGAATATTCTGCTCTGCGCCCTGGGGGTCATCGTCCACGGCGTGCGGCTGAATACGCTGGAATTCTGCGGCCACATGGGTATTCAATGGACCGGGTTCAAGTACCAGCCCTTTGCCTTGGACCCCGCCGCCGCCGCGCCCCAGCCGGGCGTGCCGGCGGCCCGAAATCACGGAGCGTAATGGCAACAAACGAAGGAAGGGTGAGATTATGACAGCAGCGGAAATGGCGGATTTGGGACAACTCGGCGGCGCGGCAATGTTGACCTTGTCGGCCCTGGGATCGGCGCTCGGCGCGGGCGCCGCGGCGCCCGCGGCCATCGGCGCCTGGAAGAAATGCTACGCCCAGAAGAAAAGCGCCCCCTTCATGCTCCTGGCCTTCATCGGCGCGCCGCTTTCGCAGACGATCTACGGCATGATCATCATGAACCGGATCGCCAAAATCTGCTCGCTGCTCACCTATCTGCCCGCCGAGGCCGTGCGCGCCGCGCGGGAGGCCGCCAAGGCCGCCGGCGTGGCCGACTGGGATGCCTTCGTGCCCGCCGATGTCATGGCGCATGCCCAACATGCCCTGGAAGTGGCCGTCAGCAGTTGGCACGCCCTGCTCGGCGCCGGCATTTTCGGCGGTCTGGCCATGGGCGCTTCAGCCTGGATGCAGGGCCGCGCCGGCGCCGCGGCCGCGGACGCGCTGGGGGAAACCGGCCAGGGCGCGGGCAACTATCTGATGGCCCTCGGCATCATCGAAACCGTGGCCATCTTCGTGCTCGTCTTCATCGGCAAGATCATCGGCTGAAACGCCGCCGGCATGTCCCGGAATCTCCAGCGGGCCTCGTTCCTGGCTCTCGCGCTGGCAGCCGGTGGTGTGCTGTGCCTGGCCTTCCTGCTGCTGCCGCAGGGCTGGAATGTCATTCCCTTGCTGCTCCTCGCTCTGGTTCTGCCCGCGGTTTGCCGACACCTCGCCGCTTTGCGCGGCGATTCTCGGACCGCCCCCCTGCCCGACTCAGCGCCCGGTTCCGCCCCGGCGGGGGCGGAAGACGCCACGCCCCCCGCCCCGCGCTCGCTGGCGCGCCGCCTCAACCGCGCCTTCGGTCCCATCGCCGCCGGCTTGATCATCGACCTCGTGGACTTGGCCACCTTCGGCCCCGTCGGTCTCGTCTTCGGCTTTCCCCTGGGCGCTTTGGCCGGCTACTGGATGGGCCGGGCGCTCGACCTGAGTCGCAAGGCCGCCGCCTGGTGCGCCGTGGCCGCCGGCGTCTATGCCATGATCCCTGGCACGGAATTCATTCCCCTGGCCACGCTCGTCGGGGCCTTCGTCCGGTTCAGCCAGACGGACCGCGACCAGGATCCCAAATCGACAGATTGACCGCTGCTTTCCGCGCCGCGCCGGAACCGCTGGACGCCCCAAACACCGCAACTCAGCAAGCGGTTGAGTGCTCGAACCGCATCTGTCCCCGCGCGGGTGAAGCCGTTCGTCCTGCGTAACGCCGCGCGAAGCAGGATCCTCGACGAGGCTGGCGGCCAATTCAACCATAGGGTGCAGGTGCCGGCCAGAAACAATTCGCCCCCCCTGCCGCAGGAACGCGCGAAGCGCCTTGGACTGCGGCAGTCCTCTGCCGCTTTGCGCTGGCCGTGTCCCATCCCAAAGCGCCAGAGGACTGGCGCAGTCCGAAAAGCTGACGCTCAAGTCCAGCCCCCCGGCGGCCATTTGCGAGATAAACCGCTGGGCGCAGCGGTGGATGGCGCTCGGCCCTGAGCGCCGTCGTCCCCCGCCGGCGGCCGGGGCCGGCCGCCTTCCATTTGCGCCACAAACCGCCGCGAGCCGCATGGGTCCCAAAGGTTGGCGGGTCTCAAAACGCGGGACAGGTGTCTCCCTCCTCGCGCTCGGAATATGCCGTTCGAATAACACGTGAAAAACGGAGCCACGTTAAATCCTTGATTATTGCCCGTCCCCCTGTCATCTTTCTGCCCGGTCGAAAGCCGGCAAGATCAACCCAGCACAACCGACGAACACCAGGAGTCATTCCATGACAGCATCCATCCGCGCAAACCACAAGAAACGCCCTAAATCCCGCCGACCGCGGGCCGAGGCAAAACCCGAGCCGAAGCCGGCGCGTAGTGGCCGCAAAGCCGCGCCGAAGAAACCCGCCGCGCCACGCCACGCCCGAGCGGTTCCGCCGGCCCCGCCTGCGCCTCCGTCCCAGCCGCCCGCCCCGGCTCCCACGCCGCCCGCCCGGCCCCAGGTCAGCCCGGAGGAACGCTTCCGCATGATCCAGGAAGCCGCCTACCTGATCGCCGAACAGGACGGCTTCCGCCACCATCCGGATCACTACTGGTTCGCCGCCGAACGCCAGATCGCGGAACGGCTGCAGAGCGGCGGCTGACCGTCCAGCAGGGAGCACCCGGTGCGCAGCGGCCGACAGGCAGCCGGTGTCGTCGGATTGGCCGTCGTCGGCTCGCGGGTGCTCGGCCTGGTCCGCGAGGTCGTCTTTGCCGCCATGTTCGGCGCGGACAAGCTGCTGGACGCCTTTCTGGCCGCCTTCCAGATTCCCAACCTGTTGCGCGATCTGTTCGCCGAGGGCGCCCTCTCCACGGCCTTCACCACGGTCTTCACCAAGACCCACGAAACCGAGGGCGACGCGCCCGCCTGGCGGTTGGCCAGCCTGCTCTTCTCCACCATGCTGCTGGTCATCGGCGGCGTGTGCGTCGTCGGCATCCTGGCCAGCCCGCTGCTGGTTCAGATCACGAACTTCGGCTTTCACAGCGTGCCCGGCAAGTTCGAGCTGACCGTTTCCCTCACGCGGCTGCTGTTTCCCTTCATCCTGTTCGTGTCGCTCGCCGCGGTGGTCATGGGCATTCTCAACGCCCGTTTCATTTTCGGCCTGCCGGCCTCGGCCTCCACGGCCTTCAACCTCGTGTCGGTCGTCGCCGGCGTCCTGTGCGCCTATCTGTTCGATCCGCAGTCCGATTGGCGGCAGCCCCGCTTTTCGAGCCGAGCCTTGTACGGCGTCAGCTTCGGCGTGTTGCTGGGCGGGTTGGCGCAACTCGCCATCCAGGTCCCGCGCCTGTGGCGCCTGGGCTACCGCTTCCGCTGGGCCCTGGACTTCGCCGATCCCCGCCTGCGCCAGGTCTGGCGGCTGATGTGGCCCAGCGTGATCGCCGGCGCGGCGGTGCAGGTCAACGTGCTGGTCAACGGTATGTTCGCCTCGCAGATCAATGGCGCGCGCGCCTGGCTCAACTGCGCTTTTCGCCTGATGCAGTTCCCCATCGGCGTCTTCGGCGTGGCCATCGCCACCGTCACCCTCCCGGCCGTGGCGCGCCATCATGCCCGCGACGATCTGACCGCCTTCGGCCGCACGGTCGAGGAGTCGCTGCGCCTGGCTTGCTTCTTCACCATCCCCGCGGCCGTGGGGTTGTTCGTTCTGGCCCCGGAAATCATCGGACTGATTTACGAGCACGGACGGTTCAGCGCCCAGGCCACCGCGCGCACGGCCGCTGCGCTGCGCGCCTTTGCCGTGGGCCTGGCCGGCTACGCGGGCATCAAGGTGCTGACGCCCTGCTTCTACGCCCTCGACCGGCCCCGCACGCCGCTGCTGGTCAGCGCCTTCGGCATCGGCGTCAACCTGACGCTGAATTTCCTGCTGGTGAAGGGCCTGGGGTGGGGGCATATCGGCCTGGCGGCGAGCACGGCGCTGCTGGCGCTGATCAATTTTTCGCAGCTCCTGCTGCGCCTGCGGCGCATCGTCAACCTGGGGCGGGCGGCGGATTGGTTCCGGCTGCTGGGAGCGGTCGGCGCGGCGTCCGCGCTGTGCGGCCTGGCGGCCGCCGGCGCGGCGCGGCGCGCGGCGGCGCTGGCCGGCGCCGGACTTCTCGGCTGCGGCTTGGCCGTCGGCGCCGGCCTGGCGGCCGGAAGCGCCGCCTATCTCGCGGCCAGTCTGCTGCTGCGCCTCCCGGAAACCCTGGCTCTCTGGGCCGCGGCCCGGCGCTGGGCCGCGCGGCTGCGGCGCGACTCCGCCTGACCCCGCGCCCGGAATGACGGCGAACTGGTGTGGAGTTGCCGCCCGGCAGGGAGCTGGGTATTCTGTTTGCATGGGGGGCTGAAGGAAGAGGAATGACCATGCGAAAGGACCCGATTATCGAGGAAATCCACAAGCATCGCGAGGCCCATGCCCGTAAGTTCAATTACGACATTCACGCGATCTTCGAGGACCTTCGGCGCAAGCAGGCCAGGCGCAAAAATCTGGCCAGGCTGGAACCCGTCAAGCCGTCGGCGCCTTGCGTGGCTGAGAAACGTGTTGCATATGTGGCCTTACGACCCAAGAAGTCGTGAAACCCTCCCCCGGCATCATGGTGATCTGGTGTTTTGCGTCAGCCGAAGCAGAACGAGCGGACCACGAGTTCATCGCAACGCGAGCCGCGATAGCGGCGAGCCATTCGACACGCTCAAGGCAGGGGCGGGGAGGATAACGACCGACGCGAGCGCGACGAGGCTATCACCTGCACGCCGACATGCGCGACGCGACAACGCCTCACGAGAGCGGATCGCCCGACTTGCTTTCACCCCGACGCTTGGCATACTCCGGGGCAACGAAGGTTCGGACTGCCCCCGCCAACGGCGCCCGACCTGGCGCCCCCTGCGGGAATCGAACCCGCCTTTTCAGGATGAGAACCTGATGTCCTAGCCGATAGACGAAGGGGGCCAAAACGCGGGCAAGCTACCGGCCGGCCGCCGCAAAGTCAATTACGATCCGTACGATCCGTACACGCCGTAATCGAAGTCGTTGACCCGAAAGTTCCGCCCCAAATCCACGTCGTTCACCACCACCCCGATGACGTTCGCGCCCATGTCGCGGAAATGCCGCACGGCGTACTGCAGCGCCCGCCGCCGGCTGCGCGGCGGACGGCAGATCAGAATCACCGACCCCACCCGTCCGGCCAGCACCGCGGCGTCGCTGACCAGCCCGAAGGGCGGCGAATCGATCACGACTCGATCGTAGCGGCTTTCGGCCCACTCGAAAAAGCGCCGCACCGACCGGCCGCCCACGATGTCCGCCGGACTCAGATGCAAGGGCTCGCGCACGGCAATGACCTCCAGCCCGGCGCACGAGGTCCGCTCC
>Ga0101944_10004834_pt1 | contig 16097 bp, 15 predicted proteins | sample DewCreD2012metaG_FD_75245 | JGI IMG/M metagenome (GOLD analysis project Ga0101944, IMG submission 75245) | Hot spring sediment bacterial and archeal communities from British Columbia, Canada, to study Microbial Dark Matter (Phase II) - Dewar... ...
AGCATGTCGCCTGTGCCACTGCCGTTGGCCGATGAAATGGTAAAGGGCTGACCGAGACCAAGCGAAAAAAATTCGGCGGCAGATGCGGCCAGACCGGGATAATCAACCTTGTTAACCACCAGCAATACAGGCTTTCCTGATTGCCGAAGCACCTGAGCCACTTCCTGATCAAGGGGGGTTACCCCATCGCGTACATCGGTAAGGAACAGAATCACATCAGATTCTTCAATGGCAATGGCTACCTGCTTCCTGATTTCTTCCTCGAAAATATCGTCCGATCCCACCACATAACCACCCGTATCAATCACCGAGAATTCAACACCGTTCCATAAAGCCTTCCCATAAATGCGATCACGCGTCACACCTGCCTGCTCATCCACAATGGCCAGATTGGTTTCGGTGAGCCGGTTGAAAAGGGTGGATTTTCCGACATTAGGACGACCTACTATGGCAACTATGGATCCCATCTTCTTCAGTGCTTTTCAAAGTTCGTAGCCAAAATTTCGCAAACTGGAAGGTTTATCCCGCCAGTTTTCCCTTACTTTCACAAACAATTCCAGGTGAACCTTTTTTCCAAGAAAGGATTCTATTTCCTCACGGGCCTGTATTCCGATCTTTTTAAGGGCCTCCCCTTTTTTGCCGATCAGAATACCCTTTTGTGAGTCGCGCATTACATATATAACAGCATTGATGCGAACAATGTTTTCCTCTTCTTTGAACGATTCAATTTCAACATGGGTCGAATAGGGAATTTCCTGGGCATAGTTCAGAAAAATCTTCTCCCGGATGATTTCTTCCACAAAAAAGCGCTCCGTCTTGTCACTCAGTTGTCCCTGAGGGAAGAAAGGCGGATGCTCAGGAAGCAGGGTTATAATCCGGCCGAGAATGCCCGCCAGGTTGGGCTGATGAATGGCCGAAATGGCCATTACCTCGGCTCTCGGAATTTCTTTCTGCCACAGATTGACAAGCGCTGCCACCGTGTCCTGGTCGGCAAGGTCAATTTTATTGATGAGCAGTAACACCGGAACAGAAATTTCATTGATTTTCCGGATGATTTCGGGATTTTTATCGTGTTTTTCCACCACATCAGTCATGTAGATCAGCACATCCGCATCTTCGAGGGCTGATTCCACAGCCTTCATCATGGCCTCGTGCATTTTGTAGTGGGGTTTGAGAATTCCCGGGGTATCCGAGAAAACAATCTGGTAATCATGGCCGTCGAGAATTCCCAGAATCCTGTGCCTTGTGGTTTGTGCCTTCGGAGTGACAATGGAAAGTTTTTCCCCCAGCAGGGAATTCATGAGGGAGGACTTCCCTACGTTGGGATTGCCAATAATGTTGACAAATCCGGCTTTAAATGTTGTTTTGTTATTATCCATTCCGGTATAGAGTAAGGTCAATGAAGTGCATTCAGTATATACGCATTCGGGGTTTACTCGAATGCTCCCATTTTCAGCATTTTGATTTCCTTGTCGGTAAGAAACCGCCAGTGGCCACGGGGAAGCCCTTTTTTTGTAAGTCCTGCAAAATAAACCCGATCAAGTTTTTTAATCCGGTAGCCCAGGTGTTCAAAAATACGCCGCACAATGCGGTTCCTTCCTGAATGTATTTCAATGCCAACCTGCGTTTTATCTTCCTCATCCACCCAGCTCAGGGCGTCAGGACGGATGGGGCCGTCTTCCAGTTCAATCCCTGCGGCTATTTTGCGAAAATCCTCATTTTTCAGTTTTTTGTCAAGAAAAACGTGGTACACTTTCTTCTTGTTGAACTTAGGATGGGTGAGTTTCTTTGCCAGCTCCCCGTCGTTGGTCAGCAGCAGCACACCGGTGGTGGAGCGATCAAGACGGCCTACAGGATAAATGCGTTCCTTGCAGGCATTTTTTACCAGTTCCATCACCGTTTTTTTAGCATACGGATCGTCGGTGGTTGTGGTATAATCCTTTGGTTTGTTCAGAAGAATGTATACTTTTCTTTCTTCGTGAAGCCTCTGCCCGTTGTAACGAACCTCATCCCCCGGCATGACCCGGGTACCGAGTTCGGTAATCAGCTTGCCGTTTACAGTGATCAGTCCCTGCCGGATCAGTTCATCGGCTTCGCGCCTTGAGCAAAGGCCTGTCTGGGCAATATACCTGTTCAGCCTGATGCCGGGTTGTTTGGATGATTCCTCTGCTTTGGCCACAGGAGCCTTTGCTTTCTTCCTGATTCCCGGCCGGGACAATCCGGCGGGTCTTGTTGCAGAAGAAGATCTGCGTGATGTTTTTCCGGGAGAAGCTGAGCGCGAAGACTCTTTATTCGCCGAGGCCCTCCCGGGTGTCGAACGTCGTTGCATACAATAGAATTTAAGGCCACAAAGGTAATCAAACTTTGTGATTTTTAACAATTATGAACAGTATTTTGGCGCTATGCAGGTTCATCCTGCATGCCTTATATACCCAAAGGCAGTTGCGAAGAAAATGTGTGTTATTTATCAAAAACTCTTTTTGCAAATGCAACGTTTGAGTGTATGTGCCGTAAAGGATTGCGGGTGATTCACCATCAAGTTACATCCCGAATATGCGGGATTAAAGTGGACTACTGACCTTCATATACCCCTGAAACTCTTATGGCATTTATACTTTGTCACCGCTATGTGCATTATTTTTTCTTTTCTCTGATTTTATCTAAAAGCCTGTTTAATTCTTCAATTTCTTCAATAGTTAAATTACTAAGCAAAGTATCCGCTTTCTTTTCACAACTAAACATTTTATCAAGCAAATCCATACCTGCCTGGCTTATTTTAACTGATTTCTGACGTCTGTCGTTAGGATTTTCCGTCCTGTTTAAATATCCTTTTTCAAATAAGCGGTCAACAATGCGACTAACGTCGGAATTCTTATCGAGCATCCGTTCTTTTATGAAGCCTATTGACAAAGGTGCTTCGGAACGAAAACCACGCAATATTCTCAGAACATTGTACTGCTGTTCAGTAAGTCCGAATTTTTTAAGTGATTGATAAAACTCGTAACTCAATTGTTTTGTTGTATAAGTCAGGTTTATCAATCCTTTGTGATATTCGTTCCGGAATCGACCTTTTATTTCATCTTCGATTTTCATTTTATTTTGAAAAACTCAGGTGTTCTTAAATAAAATACTATCCAAACTAATATCAGCACCACACTTGGCATCATAATGCTTATACCTCCTGTCATGTGAATAATAATAGCACCGCCCATATAGGAACTAAGCAATAACGTTCCAAATCGGTTGGTTTTTGGGAACAAAAATAATAATGCTGACGTAATTTCACCTAATGCAATAATAATTCGCCAGTCGCCTAATTTCATTTGTTCCATTTGTTCGGGATGCAGGAACAATTTGCCACTTGCACTAAAAAGATACAGTGCTGTTAATAAGCCGGCAATTACCCATCCGGCTATTTTTCTGGTTTTTGAAATTTCTGTACTCATAATTTTTCTCGTTTTAAATGTTTATTTTCAAAAGTTTTATCCGAATTTATATCCTGATATTTTCAAGCCCATTAAAGTACCGCTGTAATCCAACTTTCCAATATCATTTGCGGCAGCACCTGCTACAACAAACAAAGGCACTAAATGCTCGCTTCGCGGGTGACATTCCAAAGCTGAAGGGGCTTTATACCAGTTAATTAACCCCATATTTCTTGTTTCAATGTCTTGGTTTGAAATTGTTTCTGTCAGCCATTTGTCAAACTTTTCAGCATTTTTAACAGCACTTGTCCCTCCCGTCATAAATCCACGCATGTTGTGGTAACTCATGCCCGAACCAATAATAAGTACGCCTTCGTATCGCAAGGGTTCAAGAGCTTTCCCCATCTGAATGTGCATTTCTGGATCTAATGTATTAACCAGAGAAAGTTGTATGACTGGGAAATCAGGTTCGGGAAAAGCAACCATTAAAGGTACAAATGTGCCATGATCGTAACCACGGTTGAAGTCTCTTTTGGTACTGAATCCACTAGCTTTCAGCAGATTTTCAATATATTCAGCCAACTCGGGATTTCCCTTAGCCGACCACTTTAATTGATAAGTAAAATCAGGAAAACCATAATAATCATAAAACAAAGATGGATTTGAACCGGATTGCAGGGTCGGCATATTTTCTTCCCAATGGCCCGAAATAACAAGAATAGCTTTTATCTTTTGACTGTATTGTTGACCGAATTTTTCAAGGTATTCCCGTAACTGACCATATCCCACAGGATCGCCCATGGCATCGTTTATAACATGCCACGGACCACCTCCATGAGGAATAAAATATACAGGGAACTTTCCCATTTTATTTGTTTATTTTCTTATCGTTTTCAATGCAGTTCCCCAGCTTATCAACTGGTCGAGCATTGTATTTAAATTATTTTCGTGCAAATCGGTGGGCTTAAAAACGCTGAAATTTTCGAAATCAGTAAATAGTGAAAGTAATACCTGAGTGCGAACATCAGCCACCTGTAGTTCGCCCATTATAAGGCGAAGATGCTCTGCTGCTCTTGCTCCACCAGCCGATCCGTAGCTTACAAAACCTGCCGCTTTATTGTTCCACTCAGCATACAAGTAGTCTAAGGCATTTTTTAAAGCTCCGGGCAATGAGTGGTTATACTCGCCGTTAACGAAAATAAATGCATCCAGCGATTTGATTTTTTCTGCCCAAGCTTTTGTATGTGCGTTCATATACCTACCGAATGAAGCAGGATAGGGCTCATCAAGCAATGGTAAATTGTAGTCTTTGAGGTCAACCAATTCATATTCTGCATCATTTCTCTTCGATGCTAATTCATATACCCATTTGGCAACTTGTTCTGCGTTGCGCCCGGGACGGGTACTTCCGATAATAATTCCAATTTTTAACATATTTTTTTTTATTATTTGTTTGATTTTAATTGTTCTTCAATAGCGTCTAAGCGGTCGTTAGCCCCATGAACCATCATGGTAACACGCACAAATGGCATTGCCAATAGAAGCAAGGCAATGGATACGAGTAAATTGAACATATCTAAATTTATAATGTTCATAATAATTCCCACCAAACCTATTAAGGCGGCAATAATTCCACCCGGTATTCCGAGCGGGCATCTTAGTTTTTTCTTTGGCTCCATTTTAATTTAAATTTAATTGTGAATGTGTTTATTTAACTTATTAATCAATTCCAGTTTTGTTGGGACACTTCTGAACGCAATTTCATCGTTTATCAGAAGCGTTGGTACCGAATGAATTCCCAATTTCATTGTTCTGACCATCCCAACCGGCATATTTGCTAAGGTATATTTTATCTCAAATTTATTTTCGTATTCCTTTAGCACTTCTTCAAGTAAACGTTTCATTATCTTACAGTTTGAACACGACAAAGTATAAAATAGTTCAATTTTAATTGGTTTATCCATACCATTAAATTTATTTTTAGCATTTAATTTCAAATTCGACTGCAAATATATGTAAAAACATTATATGTTGTAACATATTTATATGAAAATTTTTAAATATATTTCTTTTATATTGATTTTCAGCTTATTAAGAAAATAAAAGCAAGCTGTAACTTTTTGCTGTATTAGCGGTAACGTTTTCTGGCTTGGCGAAGGTGGCGGTTTAGAAGCATTTAACTGTCCGCAAGCACTAAAGTTTATTAAATGCACAAACGTTGAATTTACTACGTCACCCGCCATTACCGCCAAACCCGTGTTATAGGCTGGCGTTTCTGTCGTTCGTGTCTGGAAGCCATTGTCAGTATTGAGTTTTGCAGTTATTTTCAAAGCGCGATTTTGTCTGTCGGGTAGTGCGTCTGCGTTTTTAAAATTTTTCAGAAGGGAAGGGATTTTTTTTTAAACAATTTTTCTCGGGCAGTAGAAAAGCATACACTTTTTGCAGCTTTGGCTTGTGTGCTGATTTGCGGGGCTGCAAAATGTGTATGCTTTTGCGTTGTGAGTTATATGTAATATTTGAATGCAAGAGGTGGTGCTTTTAGGTCTGTGCTGGCGGTTAATATTTCTCCTATTTTGTCTGCAAAGCGAAGTGTTACTGGAACACCGTCTGCATATATACAAGCATTGTAATTCAATTTAGTCAATGCCAAAATGTCTTTCAAAACCTGCTCAATATCTGCTTCTCCTTTATTTATTTCAATGAAAATAGGATTAGGAACTTCCAGTGATAAAGTTGATTCTATCTTTGGAACATATCCTACTGTCCAAAGGAATGCACTTTTTTCGTTTATAACAAAAGCGTTACCTCTCATAATGGGGTAATTCCCTGCTGATTTAAACAGCTTTAAGGGCTTTGTCTTAGTTATTGTAACGCCAACCAAATTAGTTCCTTCAGGTGTTACTTCTTGAAATGCTTTCCATTCCTGTCCGTTAAACTTTGTCTTGGCATGAATAAAAATCTCTTTTGGATAAACTCCGTTTTGTTCTTCGTATGATTTTAGAGCCTGAGTCAATAATGCTTTTGCCACTTTAGGCTTTAAATGAAATTCTCCCTTTTTAGGATTATACCAAGGTCCTACTTCACCCTTGAAAACTGTGCCATCACCATTGTCCAAAAACATTTGAGCAGCACAACAAGCATTTTTCGGGTTCTTACTTTTTTCAATTTGTTTGTAAACAAGTCCGAGATAGCAAACCCCGCTTCTAATATCTGATAGTTTCCAAGGTTTACCACCAGCTTTGTAAAATGTAGCAGTTGAAACGGTCCAAGCCAAATGTCCTTCAATTTTTGAAAAATCTCTTTTTGGTGCACCAAACTTGTTCTTGAAATCTCGCCATGCCAAGGTGCTCTCTCTTAAAATCTGTGTGGGAATGGTGTGTTCAAGCAATCGGGCTTTCAACTGGTCATGGAATTGTGCGACATAGTTATAGGTAATCGCTTCTTTTTCCTGCTCCTTCAGTTCGTTGTTTATGTCTTCAAACAAGGTTGGTTCATAACGGAATGATTTCGCTTTAGATTTACTGATTACTGATTTTGTTTGAATCAAATCTTTAGGCAATACCGAATTAGGGCGACAGTATTGGTAGATTTCATCAGGAACCACCACAAACCAAACATCTACTTTTTCATCTTCATTTTTGTTAGCTGCAATAATTTTATTGATAAACAATGAAACCAAATCATACGTCCTTTTGTGAGTGCTGTCAGTGTATAAAAGTTTCCCAATTTCTTCATTGGTTACTTCTTTAAATACAACATGGTCTGCATCCCATTTGCAGTCAAACACTGCTTCAAAACCCGGAAACATGGGGCGGGTAATGTTGTTCGTGTTGTAAATGGGTTTTTGTATATGTTTGATGTAATTTTTGAAAATTTTTAAGCCATTCTGAGTACCTACTACACCGCTTTTAATGCCATATATCTTTGTGAGCGGACCAAACAAAGAAAGTCCGTCTCTTGCGTCTGCACATTTTTGTCCATTTGCAAAAAGTATATTCGGCTCAGGTATGTAAATCAGTTCTTTCATTCGGTTTCTGTTTCTTCAATCATTTCTTAATCAAATTCATTCAAATCGTTTATATCCGAAATTTCTGCTTCATCTATCATGGTGTTTTTTTCGGGTATGTTGTAGCTTACTTTTCCAATAAACTGAACAGGTTCATTTGAGATATAAATTTTCTCTTCACTCCCTGCTTTCAAATAAAAACACTTTTCATCATCCGACAAGTATTTTACAAAGGCAAGTAGTTTATTTCTCCAATCGTCATTCCACCAGTTTTTGCCTTGTCGTCTGCGTGCCGCATGCTGTATGCTTTTGCTTTCAATGGGTGTTTTTCCGTCTTGCGTGAAATAGATGTGTGAAGAAATCATCAGCACAGGAAACGGATATAGTTTACCTGCTGCCGATATACCGAAGTGCCAATGCTTATCTTTTTGCTTACCCACCAACAAAACTTTATTAAACTTATCTTTTTCAAGCTTTCCCTTTTCAAACCAATAACCCACTTTGTTAGACATAGGAAATTCCATAACTCCTTTGTCTTTCATTCTCAGCTCAAACGCCTTGTTTAATAGTTGAACAATTAACCGCTGACATTCAAATTTGCCAATGAATGGTGAATCGTATTTACCCGATAGTATATCTTCCGTTGGTATCCTTATTGTCTGACTGCTGTTGTATGTTTCTGTTTTGGGTAACTGGTGCATGAAGTCGTATTCCCATGCAAACGTGCAGAGATAGTTTTTATAGCGAATCGCAGGAAAAGTTAGTTCACGCACATCAAAACCTTTTGGCATCAGTTTTTCAAAATCATGAAATCGTAATTCTTTTGGGAATGATAAAATGCTGAACCAATTTGAATCGTAAATTTCTTCCTTTTCAATAATGCCCTTGTTATGTAGAAATATCTGCTGATACAAGGCATTGCTTCTATCAGGGTCAGGAGAATTTTTAGGAACTTGCTGATCATCTAATGCTTTTAACAGAACCTGCAAACCAACAGCCCATGATTTTTTGAAATCAATGGCATTTAAGCGGATTATTTCAGGGGGTAAATCATCATAAGAAAGATTTTCGTCTATCATTAATGGAATGATGAAATTATCATCCTTCAATTGCTTTTTTACTTTCTCTGCTACAGCAATTTCTTTTAATACGCCATCACGTTTTATGGCAACTTCAGAAGTGGCTAATAAAAACTTAATAGCACCTTCTCTTATTTCCTTGTCAATTACTTTCCAGAAGTCGGCTCCTTTATCTAAAAAGAGAATATCACACCATATTTCATAACCTAATGCTATAAGCTTAAATGCCAACCATTTTGTAAAATCGTTGTCGTCTGGCGTTGCATGGCTTATGAATACGGTCTTTCTCATTTAATATTGGAATGTGTCATAACATTTATTCTGTTTCTATTATATTTTCAGTATTTACCAGTTTCAAAAACTCATTCAAATCGGGATTGGTTTTTATATAATGTTGTGCAGAGAACAAGCCGCCGTTCATATTTTTTAGATGCAATACAAAATATTCCAACATTTTTGGGTCGTTGTCTACAAGAATAGAATTTCTGCTTTCTTCAATGCAAATCCGCCCCGTAGTTCCAGAACCTGCAAAAAAGTCAAGAACCAAAGAGCCAGGGTAGGAAAGACCTTTTACAAATCTTCTAATCAGTTCAAGCGGTTTTTGTGTGGGATGACCCACACGTTCAACTGAATTGCCATTTAATCTGCCAATTTCCCAAACATTAGTAGGGTTTTTGCCTTTCTCAACGCTTTCAGGATTTAGACGCTTATCTTTCTTATACATTTCTTTGGTTTCTTCATCAAACGGAACACGAACAGAATCTAAGTCAAAAAAATATTTGTTTGTTTTGGAAAGCCAAATAGCTTCTTCGTGCCTGTTTGCAAAAAAGCGGTGAGCACTCATTCCATTTTTGTAATACCAAATCACAAGATTGATGAAGCGCAAATTGGTATTATGCCTTGTATAGTGCATAATCTCCAACAAGTCCCCTTTCTTAAGATCTTGATACTGGAAACCACCAAATATTACACAATTACCGGTTTCTGAAAGCACCCTGTAAATTTCGTCCAGCCATTGCCTTGCCCATTCTAAATAATTGCTGAATGTGTCCCAAGTTGCTAAATCGAGATTATAAGGTGGGTCAATTAGAATTAATTGAACTGAATTATCAGGTAGCTTTTTTAGAAACTTAACTGCGTCCTCAATGAATAAACCGTGATAAGTTTTCTGTGGCAATTGAGTTTCAATAAAACTGCTATGAGCAACTCCATTTTTTTTGAGTTTGTTCATTGCGATATGCCCTGAATTATAATGTGATTTATTTCCCATCTTATATTACGGCTTTAAAGGTTTTAATAAAATATTTGTCAGTAAGAAAATCCTTACCGAACGCCTCTTTCAACAGCGAAACATCATCGCCTGAAAGTGATTCTGGATTTTTCATAATCTTGGCAATCCGCTCAAGTATTTCTTTGTCCGATTCTTTAGATTTCAATTGTATGGTCTGCTTTGACAGAACAAATTGCAATACCTCAATTGAACTTGTTTCTTGTTTAATAATGCCTAATGCTTCAAGGATATTTAGAAGAAGCGGACATCTCCTTTTTGCTCCTTCTTCGGTTGCTGCTTCAATTCCGTTTCTGTCACAATAGTTTGCAACAAAAGGAGCGGAGAAAAACCCTTGATAAATGCTGTTTTTGCTTATTGATTTTTTACGTTCTACACGATATAGGTAATTCAGCATTAAACCAACTGCGTGCATTTCAAGGAAAACATTAGTAATAAATGCACCGTCTTTCTTGTTTGCTTTGATGAACTTGCTGATTGCTTCATTGAATTGAGAGGGCTGAGTATTCATTTCCCAAGATGGAATATCGCTGTCTTTATCTTTGAAACTAAAGTCAAGTTTTTTGAATACAGGTTTTAAAATTTCTGCAAACTGTTTTCCTTTTGGTGTAAGTTGAAGGACGTATTCCGTATCTGAAACGACCTTTCTATCATCTACAATCAACCCAAGTTCCATAAGAGCTTGCAACTTGTATTTTGTTTGCCTCTGAAAAGCACCTAACCTATCCTCTCCAAGATTTCCTCTTATTCGGATATACTTACTATCAAGATGAGTATTCTTTAAACGATTGCTTTCAAGCGTTTTTAAAATGAATAGAATGTGTCCGAGGTGAACACCTTGCGGGAAATGATAACTGGCTTCTGTAAATTCTCCGATTTCCCTTAGAAACTTAACCCAAGAACCAAATACAGAGAGATATTTTCCAACTTTAAATTCACCTTGTTCATTAATTTCGTGTTGTGTCGGTTTGTGTTCCAGTTTTTCAGCCAAGGTATAGTAAGCATCAATCAAATCTTCTTTGGTGATTTCTCTTCCTGCCTTGTCTTGATTGTCCAAAATTTCTTCAACCTCTGCATCAAAGATTACAGAACACTTTGGCGAATACTCATAAACAATCTTTTCTACTCTCCCGTTTTTAGAATTTTTCTTTTCGCTCTTTCCTTTTGAAAGATAGTCCCGAATTTTATTTGCTTTTTTGTAGTTACTTATAAAATCGAGAATTACAACCCTGTCTTTTCCTGTCCAAAGTCGCAAACCTCTGCCAAGCTGTTGAATGAAAACAGTTTTTGATTCTGTTGGTCTTAAAAAGAGTAATACACGCAAGTCTGGAAAGTCAATGCCTTCGTTAAATAAATCTACGGTGAAAGCGACCGTAAATTGATTGCCCCGGAATTGTTGAATCAGTTCGTCTCTGTTGGGAGTTTGTGAAGTTATTGCAAAAGAAGGTATTCCGTTTTCAGTAAAAAATTTTGCCATTGCTTCTGCGTGTTTTACTGAGCAACAAAAGCCAACGGCTTTATACCCTTTCCCCTTTTCAATGTATTCTTTTAGAATTTGTTCATTGCGCTCTTTTATTATCAAATATTTGTCAAGGTCATTTACATTGTATTTATTGCCTTGATGCCTGATTTTTGAATAGTCAATATTGTCTTTTAATCCGTAATAAGTGTATGGAACAAGAAAGCCGTTTTCAATAGCTTCATTTAAAGAGTATTCAAATACTTTCTGATAGTCGAATAGCTCAAAAATATCCTTTCTGTCCATTCTGTCAGGCGTGGCAGTCAGACCGAGCATAAAGAAATTAGCCTGAAAGTATTCCAGAACTATTTGATAAGTCGGTGCTTGTCCATGATGAACTTCATCAACAATGATGTAATCAAATTCATTTGGTGCAAACTGATAAAGCGTATCAGGATTTCTCAATGTGTCTTTTGAAGCGAAAAGAACTTTGGAATCTTTTACATTCTCTTTTACTTCTCCTGTGAGCAATCCCAATTTTTCTTTCGGATAAACTTTTTCAAATGCCTCTTTAGATTGGCTAAGAATATCAAGTCTGTGAACGATAAATAAAATTCTGCCCTCTGCTTTCTTGGTGTCAAACGCTGATAGGAAAGTTTTACCTGTTCCTGTCGGTAATACAACAATTCCTTTTTTCCAGCCAAAACTTCTGTAATAGTCCAGAGATTCCAATGCCTTAATCTGTAAATGATTTGGCTCAATCAGCGTTTCAGAAAGTAACTCAGGAAATGTTTTGTAAATTATCCGTCTGATGCTTTCACTTACTCGTTTACGCCAGTCTGGATGTTGTAATTGACTATACGAAAAACGGAGTAAATGCCATCCTGCGTTTAAGATTTCGTTTTGTCTGTTAAGGTTGTCGTCAAATGCTTCTCTTGCTATTACACCTTCTGCGTGATATGTTTCTCCATTTACTTCAAGTGCTAATTTCTTCCCGTCTTTTATAAGTGCAAAATCAATTCTTCTGATTTTCCCTTCAGAATCCAGAAATGGATATTGCGGTATAAGATATTTGATGTTTTCTTTTCCTAAGATTGGAAACATAAATTCCCTTACAAACAGAATCTCGCTTTCTTGATGTAATTTTCTATTACCTTCTTCTCCTTCAATTCTGTTGTTATAAAAATTCAAATATTCTTCAAGCTGAATTGCATCTCTTTCAGCTAAAGGATTTGACCAGTTTTCTTTGTCCGTTATTTGTTGGTCGTTAATCATTTATGTCTTTTTAAATATTCAACTTTCTTTTCAGCCACTTTCAGGGCTTCTTTTGCTACATCTTCATCTTGGAGGTCATAAGCAATTTTTTCACTCAAGAATTGAACTAATAGTTCCTTTTCATTCAATCCAAGAAATGAAGCCAGTTTGATTATATTCTCTCTTGTGGCTTTTCTTTCTCCTCTTTCTATTTTGCTTAAAAGGGCTTGGTCAATTTCAAGATAAGAAGCTACCTGTCTTAGAAGTAGGCCCTTTTTTTCTCTTGCTTCCCGAATTAATTCTCCTATCGTTTTCAAAGTTTGAAAAATTTGACTTGTCATTTTGTGTCCAAAAATACAAAGTTGTTTTTAAATAGCATCCTAAACAGTCAGAATTTTTTCAACAGTCTTGTTGCGGGTCGGCAAAATTGGCTCTTTTGCAAGCTTTGGGTTGTAGGTCGGCTTGCGGGGCTTGCAAATGTGCCAATGTGGGCAGGCATAAAATTGTTTTAAAAAAGTGCGGTGGGGAAAAATTTTAAGAACTTTCGGGTCGGTTTGGTTGTCAGCTCATTGGTCAGTGTCGAAATGCAATGAATTTTCTGCTTTGTCAAAGTCCGGTTATTTGTTTGGTTGCAAAGTCGCCCGATTTTCAGCCATCATTGTCAGGGTTGCACTGTCTTAATACGCTTGCCTGTAACGTTTTGCAGCTACCCGAAGGTGGCGATTTCGAAGCACTTCACTGTCAACTAAGCACAAACTTTGATAGTAGCACAAAGCTTGATTTAACCACTGAACCGCCACTTTTGGATAGATGCTGTTAGCACCTGGCCTTCTTTCTTTATATCCAAATATTTTCGTAAATGTCTGCATAGTCGTCTACTTCTATTACTTCAAAACCTACACGTTCTAAAAAGAATTTCTTGCCTTCGTCTGTCCCGTTGTTACTTCTCTTGTTTATGTACCAACCTTTATGTTTTCTGTCTGGAAAGCGTTTGAAGTATTTTATTCTTTCAATTAACAGCCATCTTAAAAATGTCTCATTTTCTTCAAGTCCAAGTCCGAATACAAAAAGTGATTTATTGAAAACAATGTGAAGCCAAGTCTTGTAACCTTTCCAATTATTTACATTCTTGCCTGAAAACAGTCTTTCTTCATTTCCTTTGTGCAATAAGTTTCTTGCTCTTTCAACGCTTCCCATATAGTGGCTAAGTCCAAGTCTTATGCTCCTATGATAGTTTATCATTCCGTTTATATACCAAACTCCAAAACCGTCTGTTGGTAGTTCAAGTTGATTTTCTCCGTGATATGTTGTCCAAGGATAAAAGTCTGTAAATCCTTCTTGTTCTGTTCTAAGTAATCTATATTCAAACGTCTTTGCAAAAGTTTCTTCAAAGTTTGTTGTCAAAATGGGAGCGTTTAATGCTTTTATTCTATCCGTGATAATTTTGTGGTGGTTCAGAGGTTCCCAATCTGTCATTAATTCCGCTACTTCTCTTTGTAAATTTATGTCTTGTGTGTTTTCGAGTTCAAGTATGTCATAAAACTCTGTCAACGAAATTCCATTTGGTCGTCTTGTCAAAGTTTTAAGCGAAACTCTGCGCCAAAGTTGAATTAACAGGTCGTCCCAAGATAATGCATTTGGATTGTTTGGATAACGATTTATGCCATTACCCACTACGAAGGCAATGTCATTTCTATTTCTTTCGATTATCTGTTTTATCTCTGTTGTCGTCATAGGCTTGGTGCTAACGTGTGGCGGTATGAAAAGTTGCCGATTGCGGGCGATTTCCTGTCAAGTTACACAAAAGTTGAAGCGGGCTACAACCCTTGAATAACCTTCTAAACCGGAAATTTTTTATACCGCGTGTTGGGCAACGTAATTTATTGTCCATCAAAGTTAAATGAAAAATGTATTCCAATATTATAATTTTCAATTCCAATCTTTCCACTACTTGTCAATCGGTTACCACGGGAATAAATCCAAGGATTATCATGCAATTTAAAGGCATATCCTCCATAAATACCAAAAGTCCAATAATCAGTTGGAAGAAGATTAAAATTATAAATTTTATAAGAAAGATTAAAACCGACAAATCCAGTCATTTGGTTAAATCTTAGGTCTAAATCACGCTCTGAAACATATTGCTCAATTGGAATACTTTTATCCTTATCATTATTTAGTAGCCGATATCTATTCCATTTGATTGCAACTTTGGGAGTAAATAATAATCGTTTTGAATTTAGCAGATTATATCCAAAGTGCAATCCGTATTGGGTTGTATTAAATTCAATATCCAAAGAATCATGCTTATAATCACCATCATTTGTCCAACCTAAATTAAAACCTGCATAATATCTTTTATAAGTTCCAGCTAATTCTATACTAAAAATCCCGCTGGATTTATTCATCAAATCAACATTGTAATCTTTTAGTAATGGGCGAAAATCTCCAAAATCGTTAAAAATAAAGTCAACTTGCAGAAACGATATAAATCCGTATTTTAATTTTCGTTTTGGATAAGTCTCATGATTCTCTATGTAAATATATTTGTCTGATAAAGTATCAACAGTCATTTTAACTTTTAATAAATCAGAAATTGTATCAAGCTTAGAAATAGTTAGTGTTTGATAACCAACGTATCCAATTTTAAGTTGTGATGAATATTTTTCATCAATTAACAAGTGAAAAAGTCCATTATAATCTGTATTTGTACAATTGTTAGTATTTACTTGGCAAATTGAAACTCCAATCAAAGGTTCGCCAATACTATCAATTATTTTTCCAGTAATTACTTTGTCTTGCGCAAAAATCGAAAATTCACAAAGAAGAAATATTACTATCAATGAATGCTTAATCATCTGTCGTAGTGTCTTTTATTATGTTGCCCAACTCATTTATATATAAACTTCAAACCTAATAAAGGTATATCTATACACCCAAATTGGAATATATTGTACACTTTTTTCTTTTTTCAGCAGTTGAATTGCTTACGTCCCTGAAACAAATCTACCAAAAAAATTACAAATCGTCAAAGGGTGATTTTTTTTTAAAGAGATTTTTCAGTTACATGGGTGTATATCTCAGTGGTTTTGCTTCTTTTTTGACCCGGTAATTCCTGAATATACCTGAGGTCAGTGCCCGATTCAAACTAATGCGTTGCAAACGAGTGTCGCAACCAGTGCAGAGTCTCGGGCTTCTTTATTTTAGCAGTCACTAATACACTATACAAAAGCTTCTGAATACCATATTCCGGGTTTTGTTCATCTGCTTTCTGCCCTTTGGCTATTACACCTTGCTTTCGCATCAGGAGAGCAAACGAAGCAATGCCTTAGCGCAGGCTAACGGCTTAATCCCGCCGAAACCAGATTTTTAAATTTTCACCACCGGAAGGCAGAATACAGGCAATTTTCTTCAACACCTCCGGTGTTGCAAAGGTTCTTGTTTCCTCTGCCATGGATGTAACCATGTTCATTGGAATTCCAAACCTCCGGTTTCGTGGGGTTTGTTCAAAACATGAATATGATAGAAGGGTTAGAAGGTAATAAAAACCCCGAAGGGGCGGCATTATTGGCTGTATTATAATACC
>Ga0101944_10004837_pt1 | contig 16088 bp, 12 predicted proteins | sample DewCreD2012metaG_FD_75245 | JGI IMG/M metagenome (GOLD analysis project Ga0101944, IMG submission 75245) | Hot spring sediment bacterial and archeal communities from British Columbia, Canada, to study Microbial Dark Matter (Phase II) - Dewar... ...
CGGTCCCTGCCCTTCATACCCGTGCGGCAGCAGCAGCACCAGCCCCGACGGCTGGCCCCACTTCGCCTCGCCCGCGGCGATGAACTGGTCGATCATGATCTGCGCGCCGTTGGCGAAGTCGCCGAACTGCGCCTCCCACAGCGTCAGCGTCAGCGGATCGCCCAGCGAGTAGCCGTATTCGAACCCCATCACCGCGTATTCGCTCAGGCTGCTGTCGTACACCTCGAACCGCGCCTGCCGCGGGTCCAGATGCTGCAGCGGAGTGTACGGCTCGCCCGTGTTGTAGTCGAAATACTCCAGATGGCGCTGCGAGAACGTGCCGCGCCCGCTGTCCTGCCCGCTGAGCCGCACGGGCGTGCCTTCCAGCACCAGCGTGCCGAAGGCGAGCGTCTCCGCCGCCGCCCAGTCCACCGGACCGCCCCGCAGAATCTCGCGCCGCCGCTCGATGAACGGCTTCAGCTTCGGGTGCAGCGTGAAACTCTCGGGGAACGTCGTGATGCCCTCGATCACCTTCTCAAGAAGAGCCTCGTCCGCCGCCGTACGCGGGCAGATGTGCGGAATCGTGGCTTCCTCGTACTCGGTGACTTCCTGCAGCTCCCACTTCTCGCCCTTGCGGACTGCCTCTTCGTGGGCGGCGTTCAGCGCGTCCTGGATCTGCCTCTTGATCCGCTCCACCGCGTCTTTCGTCACCACGCCTTCGCGCAGCAGCCGCTGCGTGTACAGCGTGCCCGGCGAGTCCTTCCCTTTGATCGTCCGGTACATCACCGGCTGCGTGTAGCTCGGGTCGTCGCCTTCGTTGTGGCCGTACTTGCGGTAGCAGACCAGATCGATGACCACGTCCTTCTTGAACTTCATCCGGTAGTCGAGCGCGATCTGCATCGCCCGCGCGCACGCTTCCGGATCGTCGCCGTTGACGTGCAGGATCGGCGCCTGCACCATGCGCGCCACATCCGTGCAGTAGGTGGAAGAGCGGCTCTCTTCAGCCGTCGCGGTGAACCCGATCTGGTTGTTGATCACCAGATGGATCGTGCCGCCGGTCGTGTAGCCCTTCAACAGCGACAGGTTCAGCGTCTCCGCTACCACGCCCTGTCCGGCGAAGGCGGCGTCTCCATGCACGAGCACCGGCAGCACCTTCTCGCGCTTCTCGTCGCCCATGAACGTCTGCTTCGCGCGGACAATGCCCTCCACCACCGGATTCACGGCTTCCAGATGGCTGGGATTGGGCGACAGCGAAACCTTGATCTCGCGCCCCGATGACGTGCGCTGCACCCCGCTCGCGCCCAGATGGTATTTGACGTCGCCCGACCCCTGCGCCATGTCGGGATCCACCACGCCCTCGAACTCGCCGAACACCTGCGCCATCGACTTGCCGATCAGGTTGGCGAGCACCGTCAGCCGTCCGCGGTGAGCCATGCCGATGACGATCTCCTGCACGCCCGCTTCGGCGGCGCGCTCCAGGCACTCGTCCAGCACCACCATGGCGCTCTCGCCGCCTTCCAGCGAAAACCGCTTCTGCCCCACGAACCGCGTATGGAGGAAGTTCTCGAACCCTTCCGCCTGCAGCAGCCGCAGCAGAATCCGCCGCCGCGTCGTGTCATCCAGCGGCCAGTTGTTCGCCTGCGGCTCCATGCGCTCCTGCAGCCACCGCTTCTCCTCCGGGTGCTGGATGTGCATGTACTCGCAGCCCAGCCGGCCGCAGTAGGTCTGCCGGAGCTGCTCGATGATGTCGCGCAGCCGCGCCAGCTTCAGGTCGCCGGGAATGGCCAGGCTCCCCGTCATGAACTGCCGGTCGAAGTCCCAGATCGTCAGCCCGTAATTGGCCGGGTCGAGCTCGGGATGATAGGACGGCTTGACGCCCAGCGGATTCAGATCCGCGATCAGATGCCCCCGGACCCGGTAGGCGTTGATCAGCTGCAGCACGGCTGCCTGCTTGGCGATCTCGCCCATCCGCTGCGGCTCGCCGAAGCCCGCCGCGGCGCCCCCGCGGTCGACCTCCCAGCGGAACGGCTGGTACGGCATGCCCGTCTGCTCGAAGATCTCGTCGTAGAAACGGTCTTCGCCTTCCAGCAGGTCCTGCAGCTTGCCGAGAAACGCGCCGCTCTCCGCCCCCTGGATGATCCGGTGATCATAGGTGCAGGTGATCGTCATCACCTTGCACAGCCCCAGCGCCGCGCGCAGCTCTTCGCTCACGCCCTGGAATCCCGCCGGCCAGTCGATCGCGCCCGTGGCGATGATCGCGCCCTGCCCCGGCATCAGCCGCGGCACGCTGCCCACCGTGCCCACGGTGCCCGGGTTCGTCAGCGACACCGTCGTGCCCAGAAAATCGTCGGGCGTGAGCTTGCCCTTGCGCGCCCGCTCGACGATGTCGTCGAAGGCGCGCATGAACTCGTAGAAGCTCATCTCGCCGGCGTTCTTGATCGAGGGCACCAGCAGCGACCGGTGCCCGTCCTTGCCGGCGACGTCCACCGCAATGCCGATGTTGATCTGCCGCCGGACGATGCGGTGCGGCTGCCCGTCCACCTCCGCGTAGGCGTCGTTGATCACCGGCATGTGCCTGATCGCCCGCACCACCGCCCACGCGATCAGGTGCGTGTAGCTGATCTTCGACTGGCCGTGCAGCGAACGCCAGTGGTTCAGCAGCCGCCGGTTCTCGTCGATCACCTTCACCGGAATCACCCGCTGGCTCGTCGCCGTGGGCACCGCGAGGCTGGCCGTCATGTTCTCGGCGATCCGCGCCGGCGCGCCCTTCAGCGGAACCAGCTGCTCGCTCGGGCTCAGCGTCAGCGCCGGAACCATCACGGGCGCGGCAGCCTTCGCCGGCTCCGGTTCCGGCAGCACCACCGTCTGGCTCACCGGCGGCGGCGTCACCTCGACGGGCGGCTCGGCCGTGAAACGCTGCTGCCAGCTTTCATCCACCTGGCCGGGCCGGTTGACAAACTCCTGGTATAGCTCTTCCTCGAGCCACGAATTCACGGTGGGTCTTTGCTTGGGTTCGATCGCCATGACTGTCTTCTGCAACGGGTGGGCCGCGCCCCTTCTGCCTTCAGTGTAGCAACGGGTTAGGCGCTACCTGATTGGACGCTCAAGCCTGGCAGCCCGATTCCTTCACTGCCCCCCCTAGAATGGGAGCAGCCATGCGAATCCTGGTTTTCTCCGACATCCACGGCGACCGCGATGCGCTCGATGCCCTGATGGAGCGCGAGGCCGACCTCTACATCGCGGCCGGGGATCTCGTCTCGTGGGGCCGCGGTCTCGACAGGATGGCCCCGGCTCTGCAGCGCCGCGTGCCCAAAGTCTGGGTCCTGCCCGGCAATCACGAGCACGAATCCGAGATCGAAGCCTTCTGCCGCCGTCATCGCCTCAATGCGCTCCACGGGCGGCATCTCGAGCTCGACGGCTGGCGCATCGCCGGACTCGGTCACAGTCCCCCGACCCCGTTCAACACTCCGGGCGAGTACTCCGAAGAAGAGATCGCCGAACGGCTCGCGCACTTCGCCGGACTCAAGCCGCTGGTCCTCGTCTGCCACTGCCCGCCGCTCGGAACCGATCTCGACAGGGCCCACTTCGGCCGCCACATCGGCAGCCAGGCCATCCGCGACTTCATCGAACGCGAGCAGCCCGCCTGGTTCGCCTGCGGCCATGTCCACGAGGCTGCGGGCGTCGTCACCCAGCTCGGCGCCACCCGCGCCGTCAATGCCGGCAAGAACGGCTTCCTCATCGAACTCGGCCCCGCACCGGCTGTCTGATCCTGCTCCGTCAACGAAATCAGAATTGCATCAGACGCCTTCGCCGCTTACCCAGCGAGCGAGGGAATAGCCGCCTGCACCTGCGCAGCATGAACACCAGACTGCTGCGCCACCGCAGGATCATCGATAGCTCTGCGCGGGCGCGATTAAAGCAAGACAGTTGCCGCAGTGGCGAGCCGCCCCGGAGCACCCCCTCGCCTAGCAGCCCTCCTGCCGCCGCCTGGTGCCGTAACAGCCGCTTCCACCACCAGACAATCTCGGGCAGCTCCGCGCCTCTCCCGCTCCCCTGCGTTCACCTCCCCGCCGTCCACAGCACCGCCTGACGCACCAGCCGCCGGTACCACGGCAGCTCGTGCGTCTCCCGCCCGTGCCCCGGCTGCAGAAACACCACCCGCGACTTCTCATACGGGCTCACCCACCCGATCACCGCATCGCTCGTCGGATGGTTCGTCCTCAGCAGCGGAATCACATCCTCCCGCCGCCATACGTTCTTGTACGTCTCATCGAACAGCCGCATCGGCGGCAGCCCGCGTGTCACCGGATGCCCGCCTACGGGCTCCACCACCATCTCGACGTCGTGCAGATAGCTTGACGCCGGCATCCCCTCGCGGGCTTTCAGCACATACAGCCCGCCCATCACCTCGCGCCACCACCACTCCCACTCGGCGAAATCCACAATCGCATGGTGCAGCAGCACTACGCCCTTGCCCGCCTCCACAAACGCCCGCAGGTTCTCACGGTGCCTCTCCGGAACATGCTCCACCTGAATCGAGTCGTACAGCACCAGCACGTCGTACTGCTTCCGCAGATCATGGCGGAACGCCACCGGATGCGGATCCACGTTCACCCGGATGTCCCGGTGTCCTTCCAGCACCCCATAGAACGACGCCTCGTGATCGTGCCCGCCCGTCACCAGCAGCACCCGCACCGCATTCGCGTCTTTCGCGTGCATGTCGATCCGCGCCGCCAGCGCCACCTGGCCAGTCGCCGCCCACTCCACGCCGCGCGCATACGACGCCAGAAACCCCGGCGCCATCATCGCATCCACATCATGCCCCAGCGCCGTGTGGAACACGCGCCCTTTCCCGTAGGCGCGCGCCCAGATCAAAGGCTCGCGTTTCCCCGTTCCGCCCAGCGCCGCATCGTCGAACGCCTCCGCCAGCACCACGTTGCCTGGCTTCAGCCGGAAGTGATGGTACAGCTCGTCGGAAATCACGAACGGTGTCATCCCCTCCGCTGCCGGATGCGCCTCGCCCGTCCATTCGACCCGGTACGCATGCCGCCGCCCGTGCCCCGTGCGCGGCTCCTTCTCCGACCACACCGCGCCAACCATCTCGCCCCATTCCGCCCACGGCGCCTGGTACACGCCCGTCCGCGTCATCTTCTCCCCCAGCACGACCGCCTCTCCGAACGGATAGCTCGCCGCGTGCACCACCACCAGCCCCTTCCCCCCGCGCACAAACCCCGCCACCGCCGCTTCAGCCGCCTCGCCCCACCTCGGCCCGCAATAGTTCGCCACCAGAACGTGATAGGGCCGCAATGTTTTTTCGTCGAGCCCCGCCGGTTCCTCCGTCACCCGGACGTCGAACCGCCCCGTCGCCTCCAGCGCCGCCCGCAACACCGGCGTCGTCGCCCGCCAGTCGTGGTTGTTCCTCCCCGTCAGGATCAGAACCCGGATCTTGCCTTCCTCGAAGTAGAACCGGTCAGGCACTTCCGCCGGCGGCTGCGCCATCACTCCAGCAGCGAGAAACAGGAGGAATCTACGCACTGGCGATCACCTCGTTCAGATGCGCGAGCGAGCGCGCCGCCTGCTCCGGCGTCCCGCACTCGACGCTCAGCACTCCATCGAAACCATGTTTCTTCAGGATCGCCACCACGCGCCTCCAGTCGATCACCCCGTCGCCACAGGCGCATCCCGCCGGCGTTCCCGTCACCTTGCCCTGCTCGGCTTCCGCATGCTGGATCGAGATGTCCTTCGCATGCACATGCACCACCAGTTCGCCCGCCGCATCCAGCCCGGCGTACGGATCCTCGCCGGCCAGATACGCGTTGCCCGTGTCGTAGTTGATCCGCAGCATCGGCGACTCCACCAGCGTCGCAATCCGCAGCAGCCCCTCCGTCGTCTTCGAAATCGACTGGTGCGGCTCGATGCCGATGAACACTCCGTACCGCTCCGCCACCGGCAGCACTTTCTTCAGCGTGTAGCGCATCACGTGCCAGATCTCCTCGTCATCGAGCCACGCCGGCCGGACCCCTTCGTCCGTGTTCACCACCGGCGCCCCCAGCGCATGCGCGAAACGGATGGCCTTCTCCAGATACGGAACGCTGATCTCCGGCCTCATCAACGGCGTGTGCGCCGACAGCCCGCTGCACTGCAGTCCGTGGCTCTCGATCACATCCCGGATGAACAGCGGCTCTTCGTCCATCGAAACGGAATGAAAATAGCCCGCCTCGCTCAGCAGTTCGCGCCCGTTGTGCACCATCGGCTCGATGTACCGGTATCCGATCCGCGCAGCGCGTTCCACGCCCGCCGCAAACGGCTTGTCCTCGCACCGGATGAACTCCATGTTGATTCCCGGCGTCATTCCCTTCCTCCTTTCGGCGCCCCCCTAGACATCCCACTTCGCATCCCACTCCACGCGCCGCCCTTCACGGTAGGCGATGTTGCCGATGTGGCACGCCATGGCCGAATAGTGCCCGTCCACTGCATTCGCGTTCGGCTCTTTCCGCGTGCGGACGCAGTCGAGAAAATTCGCCATATGCGCCGGCTCAGGTCCGCCTTTCTGCACCTCCGGCTCGCCCTCTTTCGGCAGGAACCGGTAGCCCGAGCGGAAGATGTGCAGCCGCCCTTCCGTCCCCAGAAAGACGATATCCACCGACTCGCGCGGGTTCAGATCGCTGATCGTCGCCTCGAACGTGACGTTCACCCGCTGCGGATAATCCAGAATGAAGTTGATGTTGTCCGGCGTATCGCGCCCGTCGTCGTATTGATAAATGCCGCCCAGCGCCACCGCCGACAGCGGCTTTTTCAGCCCCAGATACCAGTGCACGACGTCCACCAGATGGACGAACAGCCCGCCCGTCTGCCCGCCGGTGGAAAACTCCCAATACGCGAACCGGTTGAAATACATCTTCGGATTCCACGGGCGCTTGGGCAGCCACCCCAGCACCGCGTCCCAGTCCAGTCCCGGCGGTTTGGTCTCCATGCCCGGCGGCACCGGCGTCAGATATCCGGTGTTGGCGTTCCAGTACGTCCGCACCAGATGCACCCGTCCGATGCGCCCCGTGTCGAAGTATTTCTGCTTCGCCTCGATGAAGTGCGAGATCGAGCGCTGCTGCACGCCCACCTGCACGAGCTTGCCTGTTTCGCGCACCGCCCGCACAATGTCGTGCCCCTGCTCCGGCAGCGACGTCATCGGCTTCTCCACGAAGACATCCTTGCCGGCGCGCAGCGCGTCCACCGTCATCCGTGAGTGCCAGTGATCGAGCGTCGCAATAATGACGCCGTCGAGATCCTTGCGCTCGAGCAGTTTCCGGTAGTCGGCGTATTGCACCGGCTTCGCGCCGTCGAACTGCCTGGCAACCTCCGCCGCTCCCTCCGCAGCCCGCGCGTCCCAGGCGTCGCACACCGCGGCGATCTCGCAGCCTCCGGCGTGCTTCGCCATCCGGATCAGGTGCTGCCCGCGCCCGCCCGTGCCAATCACCCCCAGCCGCACGCGATCATTCGCGCCCAGCACCCGCGCCGCCGATGCCGCCGTGGCCATGAATCCCCGCCGTGTCGTCTCCATCGCGCCTCCTTCCGCCGCGCCCTCGCGCGGCTCGGCATCATCTTATGCGAGTACCAGTCCGAACGGAATCCGGGGCCGGGCATGCCTCCGCCCGCGGCCGTGTGGCGCACGAATCAGTGAAGTCCCCGAACAGACCCGGACAGATCCCTGAAAACGGGTGCCTGGCTATGTAAATCACCGCCCGATCTTCCGTATATTCGGGCAGAGGGGGTGCATATGAAAAAGTCTCACCCGCTGATTTCCATTTGTCTCCTTTCGTGCTCAATGGCTTTTGCCCAGGAGGGCCGGCCCTTCCCGCCTCGAGGCGCTGCGGGCCCGACCGCCGAATCCGCCGCTGAACAGGCCCGCCGCGGCATCGAGAAGAAGGACATCCGCCGCGGCATGGTCATCGCTCGCCAGGGCGTATACGACCCCCAGACGCTGCAGCAGATCGAAGATGTCACCCGGCAGCTCGTGGACGCCATCGGCGCGGGGGCGAAACTCACCAAGGCCGATGCCGCCAGAACAACCGCGCCGCCCCCTGAACTGCAACGAATGGCCGCCCAGGTCCGGCAAATTCTGGATGATTCCAAGGGCATGGTCGTCATCGTCCGGATGACGCCCGCCTCCGGCGGCGGCGAGCCAATATGCCCCATAGAACGGTGCCAGTATTCCTTTTGCGTCATCTACAAGAACCTCTGCATCTGCCCTGTGTGCGTTCCGCGAATCGATTCCGGCTCGAGAGTTGCGTCCTCACCGGGAGGCCAGCCGGCGGCTGGCGGCGCCGATCTGCTTGTCGTCGCCGCTCCTCCTGACGCCAGCGACGCGGAACTGCAGAGCCTGATCAAGACTGGTCTCAGCGAGTTGCGCGCAATGCCGGAGTCGCCGCAACTGGTCATCAAGACCAAGAGCACTCCTCTGTAGTTCCTCGAGGTTGTCTGGGCGCCGCCAGCCGCCGGCTCGCTGGCGAAATCATGTGGTCCCGCGGGCGGCAGGGAGCCGTCCCAGCTCCATTGCCGCCCGCATGGGCATTCCAGCCCGCCTTCGGATGCGCCATTCAGGCCTGCCAGCCGTCCGCCCCTCCCCTGGTCCTGTCACTATCGCGGAAATCCCGCCCCGTCCAGCCCAGGAATCAGCCGCAGCGCATTCCGGTAATACAGCTTCTTCAGCACCTCATCCGGCAGCTCCAGCCCGTACATCGCCCAGAACGCATGACGCCGCCGGTAATACGGAAAATACTCGTCCGCCGTCTCCAGCACCCGGAAATACGTGTGGTATTCCGACGGATTCCACGAATCTTTCCCGAACACCACCCGGTCCTGATACCGCACAAACCACGCCCGTGCGAACCGCGGCTGCCGTCCCAGCTCCGCCAGCACCGCGCCGATCTCCGTGTGCACGTTCGGGCACTCGTCCAACAACTTGCCCAGCCGCCCCAGATCCCCGCCCAGCCATCCCAGGTGCGCGTTGATGAACACCGTCTTCGGATGCCGGCGGAACAGGTTGTGCTGCTCCTCGATCAGCTGCTCCCATGGCGGGTCCTTCTGCGGGTCGCGCCGCCTGCCAGGCACTTCCATCAGCTCCAGCCACCGCTCGTTGAAGCGGTCCACCGGCTCCCAGAACTGCCGCGGGTCTGCTGTATGGATGAACACCGGCGTCTTCAGCCGCGCGCACGCCTCCCACAGCGGATCGAACCTCGGATCATCCACCCGGATCCGGCGCCCCTGCCCGTCGCGCAGCGTCAGCCCCAGATCCTTCCACACCTTCAGTCCGCGCGCGCCCAGCTTCACGTCCTGCTCGAACTGCGCCGCCGCCCGCTTCCCGTAGTCCGGATCATCCAGGTTCGAATAATCCGGACTCGCAAAAAAGAAGAACCGTCCCGGCGCCAGCTGCTCCGCGCTCTCCACCGCCTGCCTCAGCCGCTCCCCGTTGCCCCCGCGCACGAACAGGCTCCCCATCACCCGCATGTTCAGCGCGTCCATCTCCGCCACCATCTTCCGCGCCTGCTCCGGCGGCATGGGAAACCGCGGATGGTTGTGCACGTCGATGAACGGATACTTCGCCCGCGTCCGCGGATTCTGCGGCACCACCAGCGACGACCGCGGCTCGTACTCCCGCACATCCAGCCCGCCCGGCGGCGCCTGCGCCTGCATCGAAACCACGCCCAGCCACACGATCAGCCCGCGCATATCCCCCGAGTATACCGGCGCTCCCCGTACTTACGCCTGCCCCTGCGCGATCAGCTCCCGCACCGCCGCATGCAGCCGCGCCGTCAGCTCCGTCCGGTCCGACGGCTTGCACCCCTCCGTCGGAATCGGATCTCCAATCCGCAGCGTCACCTTTCCAGGCTTCAGATGATGCGAGTGCATCGGCAGAATGTCCCGCACCCCGATCAGCGCCACCGGCACCAGCGGCGCCTGCGCCTTGATCGCCAGATACGCAGCCCCGTCCTTGAACTCCCGCAGCTCGCCCGTCTCCGACCGCCCGCCCTCGGGAAACACGAGCATCGACACGCCGTTCTCGTGCATTGCCTTGCCTGCCGCGCTCAGCACCCGCAGCGCCGCCCGCGGATCGTCCAGCGGCACGCTGATGTTGCCCGCCCGCTTCAGATGCCCGCCGATGAACGGAATCGCCAGCAGCTCCTCTTTGGCCAGAAAACGGAAGTTCACGGGGATGTAGGTCAGCAGCACCGGCGTGTCCATGTAGCTCACATGGTTCGGGCACACCACATACGTCCCGCGCGGATCGATCTTCTCCAGCCCCACCGCCTTCACCTTCGCTCCGGCGGCCCACAGCAGCAGCCGCGCCCATACGCGCGCAATCGCCAGCTGCTGCCGCCCGTCTTTGTCCCATAGCGACGCGATCAGACTCAGCGTCCCCATCACGGCTGTGAACAGCACCACCAGCGGCGCCCGCACCAGCAGCGAAAACCAGTAGCTCGACGTCATCGTGACGCAGAAACTCCCGATTCTCCCACAAGCAGCGCGCGCGCCTCCCCCACCAGGTACAGCGAGCCTGTCACCACGATCAGGTCCTCCTGCGCTGCCCCCGACGCCATCTCCAGCGCCTCGCGCACGTCCCCTGCCAGCCGCGCCCGCCGCTCGCCCGTCCGCTCCACGATCTCTTCCGGACGGAACGCCCGCGTCTGCCCGGGCGCCGTGAAAATCAGCTCATCGGCCAGATGGAACAGAGGCCCTCCGATCGCCTGCAGGTTCTTGTCGCTCATCGCCCCGAAGATCAGCCACTTCTTCCGCCCGTGGTGGAACCGCCGCAGATACCCCGCCAGCGCCCTCGCCCCCGCCGGGTTGTGCGCGCCATCCAGAAAAATGTCCGGCGCCCGCCGCACCGGCTCCAGCCGCCCCGGCCAGTCCGCCGCCGCAATTCCTTTCTGAATCTGCGCCGGCGTCAGCCCCAGCTCCCGCAGCGCCGCCACCGCCGTCAGCGCGTTCTCCACCTGATGCGCCCCGATCAGCGGCTGCTCGATCCGGAACTCGATCCCGTCCGGTCCGTGCACCACAAACCGGCTCCCGTACGCGTGCAGTTCTAGCTGCGAAGTCCGCCACTCCGACGCCCGCTTGAGCCGCGCCCCCCGCTCCCGCGCCGTCTGCTCCAGCACCCGCATCGCCTCCGGATGCTGCCGGGCCGTCACCACCGGCCGCCCCGGCTTGATGATGCCCGCCTTCTCGCCCGCGATCTTCGCGATCGTATCGCCCAGAAACTTCTCGTGGTCGAAATCGATCGGCGTGATCACCGCCGCTTCCGGGTCCACCACGTTGGTCGCGTCCAGCCGCCCGCCCATGCCTGTCTCCAGCACCACCACTTCCGTCCGGTACTCGCGGAACAGCACGAACGCCATCGCCGTCATCGTCTCGAAGTACGTCGGGTGCATGTCGATCCGCCCCTCCGCGATCAGCCGCTCCGCCGCCTCGTGCACGATGTCGAACGCGCGCGAGAAATCCGCAAACGGCACCGGGCGCCCCAGCACCCGCACCCGCTCCACCGGCTCCACCAGATGCGGCGACGTGTACAGCCCCGTCAACACCCCCGATTCCCGCAGCGCCCGCTCGATCATCGCGCACGTCGACCCCTTCCCGTTCGTCCCCGCCACATGGACAAAGCGGCAGGCGCGGTGCGGGCCGTCCAGAAACTCGAGAACCGTACGGATCCGCTCCAGCCCCAGTTTGATCGTGCGGTGCTCGTTGCCCAGCGCGTACAGGAAGCGGACCGAATCTGGGTATGGCGTGCTCAGCGTGTTTCCCTCAAAATAGCCATGGTAGCCAAAGCGGAGATTCCGTCCGGGCGGTTCGTCTTTTCCGCCCCGCCGCGCGTCTGACAATCAGGCGGCCGGATCAGAAACGATGGCCAGGGAGCCGCGCAGTTGATATTCCGCGAAGCCGAAGACCGGGAGCTTGCCGGGCGCGCCCGCAAGGGCGATCTCGACGCCTTCAATGCGCTTGTCTCCCGGTGGGAGGGCCGCATCTACAACTATCTGCTGCGCATCACCGGCCACCCCGAGGATGCCATGGATCTCTGCCAGGACACCTTCATCAAGGCCTACCAGAACCTGGCGCGCCTCGAGGACGCCGCCCGCTTCGGCCCGTGGCTCTACCGCATCGCCCACAACGAGGCCATGAGCCACCTCCGCCGGCCGCAGCGCGAATCGGAGCTCGACGAGGCCACCGCCGCCTCGCTCCGCGGCCCCTCCCTCGCCCCCGTCGAGGCTTCCCTCGCCGTCGAAGCCGCCCTCGCGCGCCTCAGCCCCGACCAGCGCGAGGCCGTCATCCTCAAGGTCTACGAGGGCTTCAAATTCGAGGAAATCGCCCAGATCCTCAACTGTCCCGCTTCCACCATCAAAAGCCGCGTCTACACCGGGCTCGAACTGCTCAAGGAAATGCTGGCGCCGGCCGCACGCCCGGCCCGGCCGCAGGAGGAACCATGAACCGCTCCGAGGAGGCATGCCATGCCCTGCGCTGATTTCGACTGGAAAGGTTTTGTTCTTCAGGAAATCCCGCCCGCCGAACGGCGTCGGATGGAAGAGCATCTGAGGACCTGCGCCGCCTGCCGGCAGGAGGTCGAGGCGCTCGGCCTCACCATTGTGGCCGTGCGGCAGCTGCCGCAGCAGCCCATCCCGCGGCGGCTCGCCTTCGTCTCCGACCCCGTCTTCGAGCTGCCGTGGTGGAAGCGCCTCTGGCGCATGCCCGCCCCCGTCTGGGGATTCGCCGCCGCCTGCCTGGTCGCTGCCGCCATCTTCGCCCACGGCCTCCTCGCCCCGCCCCCGCCCGCTGTCGCGCAAGTCGACCCCGCGGCGCTGGAAAAGGCCGTTCAGGCGGAGCTCGAAAAACAGCTCCCCGCCCGCGTCGAGGCCGCCGTCCGCACGCAGCTCGCTCCCGCGGTGACGCAGCTCGAAACGCGGCTCGCCGCCTTCGAGCAGCGCGTCGAAACCGAGCGCCGCGCCGACCTGCGCGACGTCACGGCCGCCTTCGAACTGCTCCAGAAACGCGTCAACAACGTCTATCTCGCCAGCGCCCAATACGGAGGAGACTGATGCGCACTCTCGCCCTCGCCCTGCTGCTGGCCTCCGCGCTCCCCGCGCAGAACGCGCGCCCCGCGCGCTCCGACATCGCCGCCATGGAGAAGGCCATCGACCAGCGCCTCGCCCGCATGGACCTCGAGCGCCCGGTCGAAGTGCTCGGCCTCTCCCGCGGCCTCTACATCGACGGCTTCGGCGCCGTCTTCACCGCCGAAGTCAACCTCCTGCCCGCCATGGGCGTCTCCCCCTTCCGCCCCGCCCTCTCGAAGGAAGACGTGGCGCGCGTCCGCGACCAGAAGCTCCGCCGCCTGCCGCAGCTCCGCGGCCTCATGCAGGACATCCTCCTCGCCGCCGCGCAGTCGCTCGACCGCCTGCCCCCCGGCGAGCAGATCGTTCTCGGCCTGCTTCTCTGGTCCCATCCCTGGGAAGACACCGCCGGACTGCCCCGCCTCATCCAGATGCAGGGCCGCAAGGACGCCCTCCTCGCCGTTGCGCTCGAGCGCCAGCCGCGCAGCGCGCTGCCGCAGATCTTGCGTGTCAGGGAAGAGTAGAGCAATGCGGCTCGGCGAAATCCTCGCCCGCAAAGGGCTGCTGAACAGCGAAGACCTCGAGCGCGCCCTCGAGCTCCAGCGCGAACGCGGCGACAAGCTTGGCCGCATCCTCGTCGACCTCGGCTTCGCCTCCCAGCGCGACATCGTGCAGGCTCTGGCCGAACAGCTCGACATCCCCGTCGCCAAGCTCGACGGCCCGCCCCTCGTCACGCCCGAAACCGAAAAACTCCCCGCCCGCTTCCTCCGCCAGGCCCGCATCTTCCCGCTCCGCATGGAAGGCGGCGCTCTCGTGCTGGCCATGGCCGATCCGCTCGATTTCGAAACTCTCGCCGCCGTCCGCTCCGCCACCGGCCTCCGCGTCCGCGCCGAAATCGCCGCCGAAACCGAAATCGCCGACGCCCTCGAGCGCTACTACGGCGAGGAGGAAAACGAGCCCGCCGCCCTCGCCGCCCAGGACTCCGAATCCGCCGCCGAACTCGAACAGCTCCGCGACATGGCCAGCGAGGCCCCCGTCATCCGCCTCGTCAACGCCATGATCGCCCAGGCCGTCGAGAAACGCTCCAGCGACATCCACATCGAGCCCTTCGAAAAAGAAGTCAAGGTCCGCTTCCGCATCGACGGCGTCCTGCAGGAACAGGAGCCGCCCCCGCGCGAACTCAAAGCCGCCGTCATCAGCCGCATCAAGCTCATGGCCAGGCTCAACATCGCCGAGCGCCGCCTCCCCCAGGACGGCCGCATCAAGATGAAAACCCTCGGCCGCGAAGTCGACCTCCGCGTCTCCACGCTCCCCACCCTCTACGGCGAAAGCGTCGTCATGCGCCTGCTCGACCGCAGCGCCGGCGACTTCTACGACCTCCGCAACCTCGGCTTCGACGAGCACATGCTCGCCCGCATGGAGCATTTCACCTCGCTGCCCCACGGCATCTTCCTCGTCACCGGACCCACCGGCAGCGGCAAGTCCACCACGCTCTATTCCGCCCTCAAGCGCATCAACCAGAGCGACAAGAAAATCATCACCATCGAAGACCCGGTCGAGTACCAGATGGACGGGATCAACCAGATCCACGTCAATCCCCAGATCGGCCTCACCTTCGCCGCCGGGCTCCGCCACATCGTCCGCCAGGACCCCGACGTCATCATGGTCGGCGAGATCCGCGACTACGAAACCGCCGAAGTCGCCATCCGCGCCGCCCTCACCGGCCACTTCGTCTACTCCACCCTCCACACCAACGACGCTCCCAGCGCCATCACCCGCCTCACCGACATGGGCGTCGAGAACTATCTGATCTGTTCGTCGCTCGTCGCCGTCCTCGCCCAGCGCCTCGTGCGCGTCATCTGCCCGAACTGCAAGGCGCCCGCCGGCGAGCGTCTCGCCCCTTCCGGCGAGATGATCCCCGTCTGGCGCGGCCAGGGGTGCGAGAAGTGCTTCGGCACCGGTTATCTGGGCCGCGTCGGCATCTTCGAGATGATGGAGATGAACGACGAATTGCGCCGCCTCGTCATGGCCGGCGCCGACGCTTCCGTGCTCACGGAAGCCGCCCGCCGCCACGGCATGCGCTCCCTGCGCGAAGATGGCTGGCTGAAGGTCCGCCACGGCATCACCACCGCCGAAGAGGTCCTCCGCGTCACCCAGGAGTTCTGACGTGCCCCTGATGCAGCTCCATTTCCGCGCGGTCACCCCCGACGGCAAGAAGCGCACCGGGGTGCTCTCCGCCCCGGACGAGAAAACCGCCGCCCGCGAACTGCGCCGCCAGGGGCTCATCCCGCTTTATGTCGGCCTCGCGCCCCAGGACAAAACCGAAGTCCGCCTCCCCGCACTCCGTCCCGGACGCCGCCGCGACGTCCTTTTTTTCACGCAGGAACTTTCCACCCTCCTCAACGCCGGCGTCCCGCTCGACCGCGCCCTCTCCATCGTCGCCGAACTGGCCGAGCGCGCCGAATTCCGCGAAGTCGTCCATGACGTCCTGCGCGCGCTCAAAGGCGGCAAGACCCTCGCCGACGCCCTCGCCACCCGCCCCGCGTTCTTCCCCGAAATCTACGTCAACATGGTCCGCGCCGGCGAAGCCTCCGGCTCTCTCGCCGCCATCTTCGAGCGCCTCGCCGAATACGAAAAAACCCGCGACGAGCTGCGCGGCTATATCATCAGCTCGCTCGTCTACCCCGCCCTCCTCGTGCTCGTCGGCGCGGGCTCCATCTTCGTCCTCATGTACTACGTGGTGCCGCGCTTCGCCTCCGCCTTCGCCAGCTCCGGCATCCGCGTGCCCGCCATGACCCAGGCTCTCCTCGACGTCAGCCGCTGGGTGCAGACCTACGGCCTCTGGGTCGTCGGCGCCTTCGTCGCCGCGCTCGCCGCCTTCCGCATCTACATCGGCTCGCCTGCCGGCCGTTACTGGTGGGACGGCTTCCGCCTCCGTCTTCCCCTGCTCGGCGACGCCCTCCGCAAGGCGCAGACCGCGCAGTTCGCCCGCGCCATGGGAACCCTCGTCGCCAACGG
>Ga0101944_10004838_pt1 | contig 16087 bp, 14 predicted proteins | sample DewCreD2012metaG_FD_75245 | JGI IMG/M metagenome (GOLD analysis project Ga0101944, IMG submission 75245) | Hot spring sediment bacterial and archeal communities from British Columbia, Canada, to study Microbial Dark Matter (Phase II) - Dewar... ...
TTGAACCTAGGAGACGACATTCAGAGTGTCGCATGATACCACTTCATCATCCCGCAGAGTTAAGTTGTATTTTACTCTAGGGCAGATAGCCTGTCTATTTCACGTGCGGTATTTTCGTAGCATCATAATTATCGCTAATTCTTGGGAGGTAGAGGAAAAAAGATAGAGGTTTTCTTAGCGTAAGTATCCCAGCCCGGACGAGACTTTGACTTTTTTTCAAGCAAGGGAATACCAGAAACAAAGAGAAGTAAAAAGTTGATGATGATTGGTCCTAAGAAAACGAGATAACTGCCGGTACCACTGTAGGCGATTAGGGATATTCCCCACCAAAGAGTGGCTTCGCCAAAATAATTGGGATGGCGAGTGTAACGCCACAAACCAGTGGTCATAAGTTTGCCTTTGTTCTTTTTGTCGCGCATAAATGAAGCAAGTTGACTGTCTCCCACTACTTCGAAAAAGAAACCAATTAACCAAATGATAATGCCAAGATAATCAAAGAGAGAAAGAGCGCCGGTTGCTTTTGAGTTAAGAACAATTGGAGTTGAGATAAGCTGCATAAGCAGCCATTGTAAGAGATAAATCTGTAGAAAAGAACGAATTACCCACCAGTCTCCCCAGTTAGCTCTCATTTCTGCATAGCGATAATCCTCGGGCTTGTTGAAATTGCGAGAAAAAATGTGAAGAGCGAGACGAAAACCCCAGATCGCAACTAAAACAAGAATAATAGTTGATCTCGCGGAGTGACCACTTACGAGATAACTGAAGTAAGCGATAACCACAAAGCCTATTCCCCAGATTATGTCGACGATACTGTTGTTACGCAGAAACACAGCAAAAAGAAAAGTTGAGATAAAAACAAGAAAAGTGGCATAGCCTGTAACTAGAAATGTTAAATCCATAGTTTCATAGTAGCACACGAGTGGTAGAATTAAGATATATGAAATACTCAAAACTTTTTAGTAAAACTTTGCGAACGCCACCTGCAAATGCTGATACTGTTAATCATAAATTGTTAGTACAAGCCGGGTTTGTCAGGCAGCTTATGGCTGGTGTTTATACCTATACTCCACTTGGACTCAGAGTACTCAACAAAATAAGTCAAGTTGTCAGAGAAGAGATGGATGCAGTTGGCGGACAAGAAGTGCTTATGCCGCTCTTACACCCATCGACAATCTGGAAGACCACGGGGGGTTGGGATAAGATTGATGTGCTTTTCAAAGTAAAAAGTAGAACCGGCAAAGATTATGCGCTTGCTCAAAGCAATGAAGAGACGGTGACCCCTCTCATGAAAGAGTGGGTACATAACGAAAAAGATCTCCCTTTGGCTATTTATCACATTAACTGGAAGTTCCGCGACGAGTTGCGAAGTAAGTCAGGAATACTACGAGGTCGAGAGTTTTTGATGAAAGATATGTATAGTATGCATAGCTCGCAGGCAGATTTTGATAGATTTTACCAAGAGGTAAAAGAGGCTTATTTTAGAATATTCTCACGTATGGGACTCTCAGCGAAGGCAACCGAGGCCTCGGGAGGAGCGTTTACAAATAAAGTGTCATACGAGTTTGAGGTTTTGACTGAAGCTGGAGAGGCACACATCTTACACTGCGAGAGTTGTAACTGGTGCGTGAACGTAGACGATATTTCAACATATAAGGAAGGGGATAGTTGTTCGAAATGTCAGAAAAGCAAGTTGACGCTTGCCAAAGCGGCTGAGGTTGGGAATGTGTTTGATCTGGGAACAAAATACTCCAAAGCTTTTGAGGTTATTTTTATAAATAATAAGGGGGAAAAGCAGTATCCTATTATGGGTTGCTATGGAGTTGGTATTAGTCGCACAATGGGAGTCTTGGTTGAGACTTTCCATGACGAAAGAGGTATAATTTGGCCGAAAGAAGTGGCGCCATTTGCTGTACATTTGGTTGCGATCTCGGGAAAATCGAGTGAGGTAATACCAAAAGCCGAAGCTGTGTATAAGAAACTATGTCAAGTGGGAGTTGAAGTGTTGTTTGATGATCGGAGTAATATACCGGCTGGACAGAAGTTCGCTGATTGCGATCTTATTGGATGTCCTATTCGACTAGTGGTGTCCGAGAAGACGGGCGAGATGGTAGAAGTGAAGATGAGGAGTGAAAAAGGATCAAAGTTAATCAGTGTGGACGAGGTAATGGATTCTCTCCTTGCAAAATTGTCTGACAAGCTTTGACATTTAACACAAAGAGTGAATGATTATAATAGGGAGCAGTCTTTGATACGTGAAAGAACTTTCTCACGACCGAGGACAACCATAGTGTCAAAAAGTGGAGGAGTAGCAGTTTTGCCGGTTATGGCAACTCTTAACATCATAAAGTATTGAGAAGGCTTCCATTCTTTATTTGTTGCTAATGATCTAACTTTTTCCTCAATGTTTTCAGATGTCCAATTTTTATTATCAATCGTGTTTAATAAATCTAGAGTTTGCTTGATTTGCTCAGCAACAACATCGGAGGTAGATTTCTTTGTCAAAACTGCTTTATCAACGATAATGTCGCGATAGAAAAAGTCTGTGAGTTCTTCAAAATCTTTAAGAGTAACTAGGCGTTCTTTGATTAAAGGAAGAATAGATAGTGCCAGATCTTGGGGACAATCAGGGGGGATAAACGGAGCTAGTCTTGCCATCAACTCTTGATTACTAAGAGCGCGGATGTATTGCCCGTTTAACCAATTGAGTTTGTCAAGGTCGTAGACAGGGGCGGTAAGCGCAACTCTCTCGAGACTGAAATGTTTAATAAAGTCGGAAAATGGGAAAACTTCTTTTTTGTCGGGATGTGACCAGCCCATAAGCGCCATAAAGTTGAGCATTGTTTCGGGAAGATAACCACGGTCGCGATGAGAAAGGATGCTTACGTCATTTTTCCTTTTACTCATTTTGCTATGATCTTTGTTTCTGATTACAGGAAGATGACAAAAAACCGGCAACTCCCAACCAAAAGCTTGATAAATAAGAACATGCTTGGGGGTTGAGCTGAGCCACTCCTCTCCCCTGATGACATGAGTAATCTCCATTAAATGATCATCAACTACAACACCTAAATGGTAGGTCGGGAAACCATCAGATTTTAACAAGACCTGATCGTCGATACCGAGATTGTCAAACTTGATATCACCACGCACTACATCATGAAAGATAGTTGTACCAAACTCAGGTACTTTGAGGCGAATTACGTATGGAGTGTTAGCCTTAAGCTTAGCTTCTATTTCAACCTCTTTGAGATTGCGGCAGAACTTGTCGTAGTGTGGGAGTTTTTTATTTGCTTGTTGCTGAGCTCTAACCTCATCTAGTCTTGCTTTGGTGCAAAAACAGTAATAAGCCTTGCCCTCTTTGACTAGTTGTTGAGCATAATCCTGATAAATAGATAAGCGATCGGACTGAGTATAGGGAGCGTGAGGACCAGCCACATTTGGTCCCTCGTCATTATCGATACCGAGCCATTGAAGTGCTTCGAAGATAATGTCAACTGCTCCCTCGACATAGCGGGCGCGATCAGTATCTTCGATACGGACTAAGAATTGACCGCCATTTTGCCTGGCGAGCGCGTAGTTGCGCATAGCGGTGTAGGCAGTGCCTAAGTGAGCGATACCGGTTGGACTTGGGGCGATACGAGTACGAATAGTCATGGGAGTATTATATACTAGACTTATGTCACAGCTATCGGATGTTGCAAGTATCTCCCGTAAAGTAATTAAATACGGCGGGGTTTTTTTGGTATTTCTTATGGTTGGGCGTGTTTTGCTTGGGATGGCGACGACTTATTGGAAGAGTTTGTACCCTGATCCACCACCGCCACCTGATGTGAAGTTCGGGAAGTTGCCGAAGCTATTATTCCCCCAGAGAGAAGTTCCTACTTTTAGTTATATTCTAGAGACAAGAACAGGAGCGTTACCAACTACACTACCTGATCAATATAAGGTTTATTTTATGCCTATTAAGAAACCTAGTTTACTTGCGTATGACACAGCTAAGGCTCTTGCTAACAGATTAGATTTTATTACCGAACCCAAGAAACTTTCTGAAACTGAGTACCGCTGGGATGTATCTGAAGCAGTTGACTCCTCACTCACGATGAATATTATTACAGGCTCGTTTGTTCTTGATCGAAAATGGCAGAAAGATCCTGCATATGAAACCCCAACGCTTGCGCCTTTACTTGATAGTCAAGCAAGTGATAAAGTATATAACTTGTTGTCTAGGTTAGATTTGCTAGAAGAAGATTTGCAAACCGGAAGCTCGAGTGTGCAACCTCTCAAGTCGGATAATGGCGTACTTGTCGAGGCACCTTCTGCTTCGAAAGCTCAGTTTTTGCGTGTTAACCTGTATCGAGCGGATGTTGACAATACACGAACTGTGAGTCCAACAACTGATAGAGGGTTGGTGTCGGCGATTATTGCTTTTCAAAGAGAAGCAAGCAGACAACTTGTGAGAATGGAGTACAACTACTTCCCGGTCGATCTAGAACAGTCGGCGAGTTATCCTTTGATTGGAGTTGAAGAGGCTTGGATTAGAATGCAAAATGGCGGCGGTTATGTTGCTCAATACCCTCATGGTTCGGAAGTAGTGGTGGTGAGAGAGGTGACACTGGCATATTATGACTCGGATATCCCTCAACAGTTTTTGCAACCGGTGTACTTGTTTGAAGGAGACGGCTTTGCTGGCTATGTGCCGGCAGTTTCTGATTTGTGGGTAGAGTAATTTTTATGGACTAAGACGCTTCACATCTCGAGGAAGGAAAGCGGCTTCTTTGACACTTTTAAGACTCATTATTTGGGTAACAATCCTCCCTGGACCGATGCCAGCTCCCCCATGAGGAGGACAGCCAAAGCGAAAGAAGTTGAGGTAGTTAGAAAGAGCGTCTAGATCCATACCTTTCTCTCTAGCTTGACTTTCGAGTATGTTGATTCGATGTTCTCTTTGGGCGCCTGTAGTTATCTCGACGCCTTTATAGAGCAGATCAAAACTCTTGGTCAAGTTTGGATTGTTGGCGTGGCGCATATGGTAGAAAGGTCTAGCTTCAATTGGGTAGTCGGTGACGAAAACAAAATCACTACCTGTTTCTTCTTTGATTGTCGTACAAAGCTCTCGCTCTTCAACAGGAGAAAGATCATGTTTTTTTTCGCTTGGAACACCTTGGTTAGAAAGCTTGATTTTAGCATCTAAGAGTGAGAGTCTGATGAAGGGGATTGATATTTCTTCATCGATCAAACCAGCTTTTTTCAGGGCTGAAAAACCGGACTTGAGCGCTGCTTCTTCCATATCCATCACATCATGATGGCTTTCAATATATGCAAATTCAAAATCCCACCCAGTAAACTCGGTCATATGGCGAGTAGTAAAACTGGGTTCAGCGCGAAAGACAGGACCAACCATAAAGACTTTCTCAAAACCACTAGCGATCGCCATCTGTTTGTAGAATTGAGGCGATTGAGCGAGATAGGCTTTGGTGTCAAAGTACTTAACTTCAAAAACCTCGGCGCCGCTCTCGCTAGCTGTGCTCATTAAGGATGGTGAGTATATTTGTGTAAAACCCTGACCAAGTAGGTTGGAGCGAAAACCTTCTTCGAGTTTGGTCCAAACTTGAAAAATACGATGATTCTCAGGGCGTCTTAGATCTAACCAACGATAATCAAGACGATTGGCAATATCAACTTCGCCTGCCCCCTTCTCGGCAGCAACCGGAATGGGTAAAGTGTCAGCAAGAGAGAGTACTTGAATATCATAGACTTCAAGCTCTATTCCCTCTTTGGTTTGTTTAGTTGCTTTGACAAGCCCCGAAACAGAAATAACTGACTCAAGAGAGATGGTTTGGTTAAAAGCTTTTACATGGTTGTTGAGAACAACTAACTGGATACTACTGTTTTCACTTCTTAATCTTATAAACTTAATTTTGCCCTGATCCCGAATGGCGTGGACAAAACCGACTACGACGACCTCTTGATCAAGAAAATTGTTTAATTCAGGAAGCGGTGTGTGTTTGAGCATAAAGACATTATATATCAATAAAGCTCAGGGGGTATAACCCAAGAGTGATTGTTGAAAGCCCAGTTAATAAAGCGTTTTGTTTCGCCAAAGCGATCTTGAGACTTAAGAACAACAGTGACAATACTTTTACCATCTTGTTCGACATAAGTAGCGAGACATTCGCCAGCATTTTGTGTAAAACCGGTTTTGGCAGCTATTAGCCCAGGAACAACTCCCAACAAACGATCTGTTGTTTTGAGAGAGTGAGAGATTTTACCTGTGGAATCAGTCACAATAAGAGACGACTTGAGCATAAGCTCGGTAATTATGCTATGGCGCGCGACTTCGGCAATAAGCACCGCCAGATCACGAGCAGTGGTGTGGTGGTTGTATTGTTCGAGACCGCTTGGGTTTTGATAATGAGTTCCGGTAAGACCAAGTTCGGTGGCTTTTTGATTCATTAGACGCACAAATCCGTCGTACCCCCCACTCGCATTGTTAGCGAGAGTTAAGGCTGCATCGTTGGCGGAGTGGATAAGGAGACCAGCAAGAAGATTGTAAACGGAGATAACCTCACCTGCGACCAGATCCATAGTTTGACCAAGAGTATGATCCTCAACAGTAACCGGTAAGAGAGTTTCTAGATCGGGGTAGAGCTCAAGAGCTACGAGCGCAGTCATTAATTTGGTGGTACTAGCTGGAAGCATTGCTACATCCGAGTTTTTTTCATATAGGATAGAGCGATTAGTCGCATCCTGAACGATGACCGCATAAGCGGTATGCGATGGGGCTGGGGTACCGTCGTTGTGAGGATAGGGAGTAAGGTTTTCTATTAATAGAAGAGAATCATTGAACTTGGCGTTTGCAGTTAGTTTGGGAAAGTTGTCTTGACCTGGATAAAAGAGAGCAAGGAGTGTAACTATCCATAGTAAATGGGTTTGGGTATAGTGATAAAGCGAGTAACTAAAGTTCGACATACGAAGTTATGAGTTGGACAGTCTTTTTGTTTTGCCAGACATTAATATCTAATGTATAGACAAGCGACTTGATCTTACCTGTGATTGACTGACCATTGAACCAAAGAGCGGTACGAGTAACACCGCCCTGCTCGAGCGTGAGTTTGTGGTGCTTGCCATCCTCACCAAGTATTTTATCTTCTAAAACCACAAGATCATGAGAAACAAAGCGAGGTTTTTGGTTACCTATTCCATACGGCTCTAGTAGGGAAAGTTTGGTTGTTAATTCTTGAGTAGTTAGCTCTAGGGGAAGGTCAAGTTCAACATACATCGTGTCATTTAAGAGCTTGGAGTCGATGCTTTTATCTGCAGAAGAAGTAAGCGCCTTGGTAAACTCAGGAAGATTTTTAAGTGAAAGAGAAAACCCGGCCGCTTGTTCGTGACCTCCAACACTATGAAGGAGCGAGTGATGTTGACGAAGTAAATTGGTGATATTGACTCCGCTTACCGATCTAGCTGAGCCTTTCACGAGATCACCGTCAATACTCATAACAACGGCTGGTTTATGTGAAGTTTCGGCGAGCTTGCCAGCTATTAAACCTATTACCCCGTGGTGGTAATTTTTACTGGCAAGTACGGTAATTTTGTGTTCATCAAGTTGAGAAAGCGCAGATTTGATAGATTTTTCTGTAATTTGTTGTCGTTGTTTGTTTAGTTCTTCCATACTTTTGCTTAGTTTTTGAGCTAGTATCTTATTGTTAGTACAAAGTAGTCTGAGAGCTTGGAGCGCGTCATTCATTCTACCAACTGCGTTTATTCTTGGTCCAATAACAAAGTTGATGTCGTAGGTGGTTAGGCTCTTGCCAAAAATCCCGGCAGTATGAAGAAGGGTGGCAAGACCAAGTAAGTTGGATTCGGCAATTTGTTGAAGACCCTGTTTAACTATCGCGCGATTAACTCCCACGACTGGCATTTGATCGGCGACAATCCCAATTGTTGCAAGATCTATTCTTTCTTTGGCAAAAGTGGCGTCGCTAGAGAGGTAGCGAGCTACAACCCAAGCAATACCTGCACCTGAAGTTTGAACTGTATGAATAAGAGAGTCACATTTTGGCAGAGACTCGCCTTTTTGATGATGATCGGTAACAATGACTATTTTGCCGGCTTTTTTGAGAGTTGCCACTTGTTTGTTGGCAACAACGCCGTTATCAACGGTAATAATCAGATCAGGGATAAAGTTGGGATAGTTTGAATGGGTGAAGGCTTGACCTGTAATTAATTCTTGAACCGAAGTGTCAGACAGACCGTAGCCGTGGCGAGTACGATCGGGAATAAAGGGCAGAACACGGGCACCTAAGAGTTTTAGAGTAAGCCATATAATAGCTGTTGCCGTGATCCCATCGGCGTCGTAGTCGCCATAGACACAAATGTTTTGCTTATTAGCAATAGCTTTTTCTACTAGGTTTTTGGCGACAGCTAGCGACATAGTGTCGATGCCAAGCTCTTTAATTAACTTATCTAAATCTGGTAGAGAGGGATTGAAAAATTGAGCGATGTTTGTATCACCAACAATACCACGATTACTAAGAATTAACTGAATAACCTCATCAGGAGTATGATTGTTGCTAATTTTTGCTTTGGCGATGATCTGCATATATCCTCATTGTACTTTATAATAGCCTTATGAAGTTGAAGGTGAACAGGCTTGCGAAGATAATTATTGAAAAACTAATGGATAATGGGTATGAAGCCTATATTGTGGGTGGGGCTGTGCGAGATATGCTCCTTGGGCAAGAATCGGTTGACTGGGATATCACGACTAACGCAACTCCCGAGCAAGTGTTACCACTTTTTAATGAAAGCTTCTGTGATAATGCATTTGGAACGGTAATGGTAGCAGCAAAGCATTTAAAAAAACAGTTTGAATTGACAGATGAAGCAACGGCAGATGAGCTTGTTTTTGATATCACAACTTATCGAAGTGAAGGAAAATACTCGGATAAAAGACGCCCAGATGAAGTTTTGTGGGGAAAGAGTATTGATGATGATCTCAAGAGGCGAGATTTCACTATAAATGCGATGGCTATTAAAATACAAGGTGAAAGCTGGGAGTTGATTGACCCATATAACGGAAAAAATGACTTGAGTCGAAGAATCGTGAAAGCCGTTGGGGTGGCGAGTGAGCGGTTTGAGGAAGATGCTTTACGAATTTTGCGCGCGATACGAATTGCTGCCCAACTTGGGTTTATGATTGATCCTGAAACTTTGGTCGCAATTAAAGAAAAAGTCAGTAACTTGCGAGAGATTTCTTGGGAAAGAATAGGCGCAGAAACAATGAAACTTATGGCTACTGAGCATGCTGGCGACGGGATATTGTTGATGGCAAATAGTGGAGTTTTAGATGTTGTCATGCCAGAACTTTTGGCTGGGCGCGCAGTTAAGCAGGCGGGACATCATATCTATGATGTGTTTACCCACTCTGTAGAAGCTCTAAAAGCCTGTCCATCGTCTGACCCGGTAGTAAGACTAGCAACTTTACTACACGATGTTGATAAGCCAGTTGTAGTTAAGAAGCAAGGAGCAAGAGGAGTGACATTTTATAACCACGAAGTAAGCGGCGCAAGAACGGCGAAAGCAATAGCAAAAAGACTAAAGTTATCCAACAATGACTGTGATCGTGTTTTTGCTTTGGTGCGTTGGCATATGTTTGCGTATACAGAGAATATGACTGATGCGGCAATTCGCCGTTTTATTCGGAATGTGGGAAGGGAGAATATTTCCGATATGATGGCGCTAAGAATTGGCGATCGTGTGGGGGGTGGGAGCAAGGCAACCTCGTGGCGACTAACAGAACTACAGAAGAGAATTGGACAGCAGTTGTATGAACCATTGTCTTTAAAAGACATGGCGATTGATGGAAACGATGTAATGCGAGTTTTAAATATTGCTCCAAGTAAAAGAGTAGGTGAGATTTTGAATACTTTATTTGAAGAAATTATTGATGATCCGTCGAAGAACAATAAAGAAGATTTGGAGAAGAGAATAGCAGAAATTGCTTGATTATTTGATATAATCTTCTTGCCAATGAGGGTTGGTGGATGGTCGATCGCCACAAGCGATAGGAAAGTCCAGACAGCAGAGTGTTAGGGTGTCCCGACCATATATAGTCGGGAGCGAGTAATCGACAGTTAGAGCAACAGAGACTACGACTCAGCTATCGCAAAGATAGCAAGAGGGTGAAAAGGGCAATCCTCCCCGCTGCAACCGGCGACTGGAACGACAAAGACGGCGACACTCCCGAGTTCCGAGGCTTACGGGCATTAGATAAATGACCATACGAAAAACAGAATCTGGCTTATGCCAACCCTCAAAGGCTGTATTAAAAAAATTAAAGGTTTGTTAAATTTTCTTTTTCTTTTCAAGTTTATTCCAGATCACTAATAGTGGAGCGGCGGTAAAGGTTGAGCTATATGTGCCAGAGACGGTGCCTATAAGAAGGGCAAAGATAAACCACTTAGTGGTTTCTCCACCAAGCAAATACATTGCAAGAAGCATAAAGATAATCGTCATACTGTTGTTGAGTGAGCGCCCCATTGTTTCAACGACGGCACGATTGACGATCTCTTCGAAGTCTAAGTAGCCGTGATGTTTTTTAAGCTCGCGAATACGATCGTAGACAACAATGGTGTCATGTACTGAGAAGCTGAGAATAGTAAGAAGAGCGGTAACAAAAAGCGTATCTATCTCAACCCCCCAAAACTTGCCAAGGAGGCTGAAGACGCCAACAACTATTAAGAGATCGTGCAACATAGCAAGAATCGCAGAGACGCCGTATTTAAGACTACGAAAACGATAAGCGATGTAGATTAAGATAAGAGCTGATGCCAAGATAAGACCAAAAAGGGTTTTTTGAAGAAGTTCGGCGCCGAGTGTAGGACCAATGGATTCGTAACTAAGCTCGGTGATAGAGGTGGTTTCCTTAAGCTTGGAATTTAATTTTGAGTAAAGAGAAGACTCGAGAGGTGAGGTGCGAATCTCGACTTTCTCACCAATTCGATCATATTTGTTAATTTCGATGTTATTTTCTTGAAATAACGAACGTATGCTTTGATCTTGAGATTCGTTTACCTGCCAGACAATAGTACTACCGCCAGTGAAGTCAATCCCAAGCTTAAGACCATTAACAATTAGTGAAACCCCCCCGGGAATAATGATAGCGGCGGAGAGAGTTAGATAGATCCAAATGTAGCGCATTGGTCTTAAGATGACCAAAGTGGATGATAGATTATTTTTTGACATAAAAAGTCCTTAAGAGCGTGCGAGTAACAACGATGCCAGTGAAGAGACTAATAATAATTCCTAAAAACAAGGTAAGGGCAAAGCCGCGCACCATCCCCGAGCTATTGAGAAATGGCCAGTCGAGAGGATTAAAGAGAATAAAGGTAGTAATAAGAGTTGCAGTATTGGCATCTTTGATGGCGTCCCAGGCTTTTCCAAAACTAAGCTCCATGGCAGTTCTTGGATCAATTTTTTTGCGAACCTCTTCTTTCATTCTTTCAAAAATCAGAATATTACTGTCGACTGCCATACCAATTGAGAGAATGAAGCCAGCAAGACCAGGTAGGGTGATGGTAATAGGAATTAATTTGTAGATGGCTATGGTAAGTAAAGTATAGATGATAAGCCCAAGAACCGCGATAAATCCCAAATAGCCGTACATTAAAATCATAAAAAGAGCAACTATACCGAGGCCTAAAAGACCAGCTCGCAAACTTGCCTGAACAGATTCCTCTCCAAGAGTGGGAGCGACGTTTTTTTGTTCGAGGATTGAAATTGGTACAGGCAAAGCGCCAGCATTGAGCGTTAAAACCAGATTCTTTACTTCTTCGAGCGTAAAATCGCCATTGATACTAGCTTTGCCGCCAGTAATTGTTTCTTGAACAATGGGAGTCGAGAGAGGAAAGCCATCGAGCATAATAGCAAGTGGTTTGCCGATGTTTCTTTGAGTTATCTCGGCAAATTTTTTGCCACCCTCTGTTGTGAACTGAAGACCGACTTCTGGTTTGCCGGTTTGACTATTAAACTGAACGGTTGATTTGGTTAGATCTTGACCGGTGAGATCGGTTGGGATAAGATCAGCATAAGAAGCGGAGTCAGTGCTACTTGGAAGCTCAGCAAAAACGAGTTGTGCGGTTTGACCGATTAATTCAAGCGCGGTGGCTGGGTCATCAACCCCAGCAAGAGCCACAGAAAGACGGTAGTCGTTGTTGACGATTTTGGTAGTAATTACCGGCTCGGCGATGCCATAGAGATCAACTCGACGAGAAATTACCTCACGAGCACTTTCGAGAGCATCTTTGCGATCAGATTCGGAGATATTTGCCATATCGGCTCTCAATGTGACTTCAACCCCACCTTGTAGATCAAGTCCTTGTTTAATATTGAGAGTTCGGTCAAATTGAAAAGGTTTGTTAAGATGAATCTCGGGACTGGAGAGAATAAAGTTGATTTCTCTTCCCATTAACTTGAAGTTAACTGGATAGTTTTTGGGTGCCGCTATTACTAATGAAAGCACTGTTAAAGCAATAACAAAAATGAGTGTTCTTTTATTATGCATAGCTTAGTTAATCTTTAACTTGAGTTGTTTGGTATGTGGGAACTTGCAGGCAAGAACCTGGGTGTTCTCATTGTATTCTAGCTTAACCTCATCTCCTTCGTCGAGACCCAGACTGCGCAAAACTACGGAAGGGAGAATGATCCCTTTGGAGTTGCCGATTCTGGTGATGTGAGTAGTGATGTTATTGGACACAGTCATAATAACCTAAGTTATTTAGGCAACTAAATCCTCTTCGTCTCCCAGAATCATAACTCTTGAACCCTGTAGAATGGTGTTAATAAAAGGGTCGTTGTGGGTTTTTCTGTATGCAAGCTCTGCTTCGGTCATAACAGTGTAGTTTATATCTCTACCTAGCTTAGCCTCACAGTTTTTGATAAAGTCGGCAAGAGCAGGTAAGATTACCTCCCCTACTATTAGGAGATCAACTGTATCTTTCTTACGAGGCATATGGCGCACATATCGCCCAGAGATCATGATAAATTTTAAGTGACCTAGACGCGCTTGTTCTTTGAGAAGCATTTTGCCAAGACCGGTGGTTTTGCCGATTATTGCTAATAATTCTTTGTAAAAAAGATAGTTGCGGTTGATGGTGTAGTATATTCGATTTGCGCGCTTTTCTTCTTTGACTAAACCAATACTTGACAGACGAATAAGCTCCCTTCTGACAGCATTGATCTCTTCTTTAATAAGACGCGTTAACTCACGAATGTAGTACATTTCTTCTGGATGCTCATAAAAAACTTCGAGCAGTTTGACACGCACCTTGGAGATTACAAGATCGGATAGCTTGGTCATATCACTATTATTAGAACATAAATCTTGTTCGAATCAAGATTACAAAATGTCTACTAGTATGTCACTTTGTTGCCAATTGGTAGAATTTCGATATAGATACGACCACGATTGAGCTCGAGCTTTTTACCCTTGAGATCGGTGAAGATTGTACGACTTTCGCGATCTTTCTTGGTCCAGGCGATCTCAGTTGCTAAACCATCTTGAAACAGGAGTCCTTTACCGGTACCGATAACTTCATAGAGCATGTGTTTATGTTCATCTAGTGGACCTAGCTCTTTAACAAACTGAACAATAACAACTTGCGCGCTAAGTTGAGAGCCATCATTGAGATCAAAGGCAGGACTTCCCCCTTGCTCCCTCATATAGGCGGCTTTTTCGACGTCATATTTCCAGACGACATTAAATTGAGGTGAACTGTCCCAAAACCCGAAGGCGATGTTTCTTATGTCTCCTGGGGTTTTACTAGCGTCTTTGAAAGTCCAGGAGGTATATTGATCTTTCCAGTTTTTTTTACCAGAGGGGTCAAGATTTGTCCATTTACGGTTTTCTTTGGCGTATTTAAATAGTTTTTCGGATGAGGCAGTTAAACCGTGTTCGTGAGCAACCTCACGCCCAATTAAACTCCAAAGTCTGGCGCGGTCACGCTTGAAAGCTTTGATACCAATCCCAAACTCATCTAGATCGTTACTACCACGCCAACCATAAGACTCAAGCTGCTCGAGAGCCATAACTCTTTTGTCAGAGGTACAAGTTTTGCCGCCGTCAGCACTACTACAGTTCGCACCCCCTGCATGAACATAGAGAGGAAAGTTGTATTCGGAGGCGAGATTGATAAAAGTGGTGCGAGCACTTCTTATTGGCGCAAGCGTGGTGTCGCGTGCAGATACACCACAGTAGAATAAAGCGCCGAAGCGAGTAATACCACCTTCGGCAACAGCTTCGTAGACGATGTCAGCTGAGTTGAGACCAGATATAGGTCTTGCGTCGGGAGAGTTTTCGAGCATTGCATAGATTGGGCGACGAGTTTCCCAGATTTCTCTTTCGGTCGCGGTGTACATCATGCCATTGAGGGGGCACTGCGCATTTCTAGGAGCGTCGGGGGAGATAACAACTTTACCTCCAGGGGGAGGAGTCTGAGTTGTGGTTACATCTTTTGTGACAGAACCGTTTAATAGCAAAGTCGTTGCGCCGTAGCTTATGCCCGCCGAGCTTATTAATACCAAGAGTGGTAAAAATATCAGTTTTCCTAGCCTTTTGCTGATCATATATTTTTTAATCCTTTCTTTAAAGTTTTCGCTTCTTCTTCTGATAGTGGGTATGGGTCACCAACCCCCTCGACAATTGATTTTACATAGAAACGAGTGTTTTCTCTACTGTGTAGCGAAGTTATGATGACACCGTTCTGGTGACCATCAAGAATTGTGAGCATAAAACTTTGATCACCACCGGTGTTTTTGAAAGGATTGAAGCGCTTGACAACAAGATGTTGTAAATTATCTTGATTGGCAGATTCTAGTTGACGCAGTTTAGATGATAATTTTTCGGTTTTTTGCTCATGACTTCCTAAAGTTTTTTGGATGCCTTCAAAGACTGCAATTAGACCTTTGTTACCATATTTAAGAAGATTATTGTACCCTTGGCGAAGTTTAATGAGTAAGATAGTTAAGATAGTAACTAAGATAAAATTGACGACTAGTCCTAAGATTAATAATTGTTCGATTAAACTTAGTTGCTGCATAGAATATGATTCTAGCATGAGCGTGTGAGATATAGTACTATATTGTGTATGGCAATACTAACTTATGAGGAAGTGGTAGACAATAAAGAAACAGAGAATCAAGATTTTAAAGTAAAGGTTGTTGCCATTTTTAAGGTAATTTCATTATTTGCTTTTGTGTTGTTGGCAATGGGGTACCTTGCTATGCGGACAAGATTGTTGCCGAGTCGTGTTAATCAAGTAACAGTTAGTAATAGCTTCGGGAAACTTGAGTATAAAGTGCCTTACAAGAACACTCTTTATGAGAATTTTGGGTTTGTGCAGGAACCAAGAGTGACTCTACCACTGAAGACAAATAGTGGATACTCTCAAGTTAGTTTTTTACTTGATTCGGGGGCAGTGGTTTCGGCACTACCCCTACAAGCTGCCAAGGATACGGGGGTTGATCTATCGTCGGCTAAGCGAATTACTTTACAGGGATTTTCTGGAGTACCGGCTTTTGCGTACCTTGACAAAATAATAGTGAAAATTGCTGAGAGCGATTATCAGTTCCCGGCGGTTTTTACAGAGAGTGAGAAAACAACATACATTCTGGGAAGAAAAGGTTTTTTTGATGAATTTAGTATTCAATTTGATCATGAAAGTCGCAACATTATTATTTCGAGAAAGAATTAAGGAGACAACTTGCTTATGAGTGAGTCAATATATGACAAAATAAACCAAGCTCTAACCTGGAAAAAAATCGTGGCATTTAATTTGGTGTTGTTTTTGGTGTTGATTGTGCCACTTTCCGTAAGACTAGCTAGAGAAGAAACGGAAAATAGAACTAATGCCGCCGGAGAAGATGTGGCACTCGCCTCCCCTACCCCTCCGCCTAGTTACCCGCCTGGAAACCCAACAATCGAGAGAGTAAGCGCTTTTTATGGTAAAACTGGAGACACAGTTGTAATCATTGGAAATAACTTTGGAGATTATCAATGGGGTAGTAAAGTCTATGTCGGAGATATTGA
>Ga0101944_10004839_pt1 | contig 16087 bp, 10 predicted proteins | sample DewCreD2012metaG_FD_75245 | JGI IMG/M metagenome (GOLD analysis project Ga0101944, IMG submission 75245) | Hot spring sediment bacterial and archeal communities from British Columbia, Canada, to study Microbial Dark Matter (Phase II) - Dewar... ...
CGAGTAGGCGGCCAGGATGCAGCAGTAAATCGGCACCGCCCATTTCCAGAATTTCTCCGGGACGACGCGGGTCGTGTAAGGCGCAGCCACAGCCGCCAGCACCGTTCCGATCACAAAGCTCGGGAGCAGCATGTAATCCACGATGACGCCGATACTGACCAGGGCGAACCAGGTGACCACGGCGGCAAGGCTCGTCATCCCTTCTGCGAAGGAGGTGACCGCCACCATGCTCTTCACCGGGACTCCCGAAAGGAGTCCACCCACCGTTATCACGGGTCCGTAACCGCCGCCTCCCACGCCCTTGTTGAAGCCTCCCACAAAGGCAAAGATCCACATCAAGTTGGGTCTATACTTGGCGAACTTGATCGCGGTCATGAGCGAGCAGACGCCCATGACGATCAGAAGGATGGTCACATAGAACCTGATCCAGAATTTTTGGGTCTGGAAGTAGTTGTACACGGCGCTGATGGAGATAAAGGTTGCGGCCATGCCTGTAACCGCAATCAGCAGCATAAGCTTCGTGGTTTCGTTCATGGGCCTCAGCTTCCATTCCACGTTTTCGAATTCCCCGTGGATGAGGCCGGAGACAAGCCCGGTGACGCATTCCGTGATCATGATGAGCGGAACCACCTGTTTCGGATCAAACCCTGCCGTGAGCAGAAGAGGCGAAAGGGCTGTTCCGTAGCCCATGCCACCGGCTGAGTCCATGTACTCGAATATGGCGCAGAGAAGAACCACCCACCAGACGATGGTCCAGTTGTCCGTGCCGGCCAGCCCCTTGGAAACCACAAACTCGCTAGGGATTCTCTGGGTCCATTCAAAAGGGTTCCCGGCCAACCACACAGCGCCGATGAAAAGGAGCACATAGAGGACGGCGTACTTCAACAGGCCCTTCCACTTCTCGCTTCCGACGACAGCCCTTTCGGCCATGGTCTTTTTTTCCTTCTCCACGTCGCGGGCGATTTCCCATCCCATCTTTTTTTCAACTTTTTGTTCCATTCAGCACCTCCTTAGACGCAAGTCTAACAATTCTATCTGAACTCCTGAGTCTCCAACTTCACACTCTTGACGACGTTGCGGTCTTTCAACAGTCTACGCAAGCTAAGCATTCAAGATATATGCCAGCTTCACCCCCCTTGATGGCGGCATTCCTCAACCCATCAAATGCTTTGGAGATTCAGTGCCTGGACGCGCGCCTTCCCCTAAAAATCCAGGCAAGAAATGGGCGCTTTCAGGGGGGGTTGTAAACATCAAGATTACAGCCATGACCTTTGGGGATGGACAGGTTTCATGCGAAACCTGCGGGGTTACAGAGACTGTCATCAGGGATGTGACGAATCACGAGAGCGCCGCGCCGGGAGAACATGCTCCCGGGTGACTCTGAAAGGGGTAGGCGGGCTCAATAGCTCATCAATTGCCGGGCTATCTTTTGATGCATCGAGGAGTGGCACTTCTTTTGCATTGTTATTTCAGTGTTTGATGTCGCGTCTTGGTGGGACGTCCATTTCCTAAAAGGTCTTGGTCGGATCATGAGGGGAAGAAAGATCGACGAAATCCTGTTGCCCTATGAAGAAGGGGTGCCCCTGAAGCCCTCCGTGAGGATGGGGGAAAAGATCATCACCGCCATAGAACTCATGGTCGGCAACAACCTCAAGGAAGTGGCTGTGGTGAGAAACCAGAGGCCTGTAGGAATGATTCGCCTCGAAGACGCCTTCAAAAGAATAGGTCTCACCAGGGTTGGGGAACAGGCCAAGCGGCCACAATGATTCACCCGCCCTTTCACTCCATCCCGCACCCAGTGCGCGATGCCTCCTCCTCCAAACGGGCGGAGCTCCGGCTCCGCCCCCTCCTTTTTGATTCACCACGGAGGCTCAGAGGACACTGAGAAGAAAGATGTTTTCCGCCTTTCGGGAGACGCCGAAAGGCGAAAATAGCCTCTCTGGATTAAGACGAGGAGAAGTCTGCCCTTGGTCTTCAGAGCAGAACATTTTCATTTGCCGGTATCTCCCGGCAAATGAAAAAGCTTTTCTCTGTGCCCTCTGTGCCTCTGTGGTGAGCTCCCCTACTCCGGCTTTGGTTTGAACTGGTCCGCCTCGATGCCCGCCTCTTTCATGAGCCGGTGCAGGTACTGCCTTTGAATACCGGCTGTCTCCGCCGCCTTGCTGATGTTTCCTCCGCTTTCACGGAGAAGGGCCATGATGTACTGGTTGTGAAAAAGGCCGATCATCTTGTCTTTGGCTTCCTTGAAGGAAAGGTGCGCCACATCCTCGGTCACCTCTGGAAAAAAGGAGGCCCCGTCCCGTTCCAGGTTCAGGTCTTTCACCTTGAGGGTGTCCGTGTTGCAGAAAATCACCCCCCGCTCGATCAGGTTCTCCAATTCCCTCACATTGCCGGGATATTCCCTTCCCATGAGGACCTGCATGGCCTCGGGCGAGATCTCGTGAATCGCCTTTCCATTGACCTGGGCGTATTTCTTCAGAAAGTGATATGCGAGCACCGGGATATCCTGCTTCCGTTCCTTCAGAGAGGGAAGTTCAATGTGAACGACGTTGAGGCGATAGTAGAGATCCTCCCGGAATCGCTTCTCACTGATGTCGGCCTTGAGGTTGTGGTTGGTTGCCGCCACAAACCGGATATCCGCCTTCTTCGTGACCAGGCTCCCCACGGGTTTGTACTCCCCCTCCTGAAGCAGCCTCAGAAGCTTGGTCTGCATGTTGGGGTTGAGATCCCCGATTTCATCGAGGAAAAGGGTCCCCTCATGAGCCTCCTCCACAAGGCCCTTTTTGTCTTTCCAGGCGCCGGTGAAAGCCCCCTTGAGATGGCCGAACAGTTCGCTCTCGATCACCTGCTCGGGAATCGCGGTGCAGTTGATGGTGATGAATTTTTTGGAAGCCCGGAGGCTGTGCTCATGAATGGCCCTTGCCACCAGCTCTTTTCCGGTGCCGCTGGCGCCTGTGACCAGAACGGTGGCCATGGTGGGCGCCACCTGTTTGATTCTTTCGAAGAGCTCCCTCATCACAGGGGTGGATCCGATGAGAGGGGGCGCGCTTTCCTTCTGAGCCAGGGCTTGTCGCAGGGAAAGGTTCTCCCGGACCATCTCCTGCCACTCCATCACCTTGGAGAGGGTGAGAAGAATCCGCTCTCTTCTGAATGGCTTGGTGATGTAATCGTAGGCTCCCTTCCGAATCGCCTCCACTGCGGTTTCAATCGTCGCAAAGGCGGTGAGAATCACCACGCTGGTGTTCGGATTGATTTCCCTGATTTTCTCAAGGAGCTGGATGCCGTCCATCTTGGGCATCTTGAGATCCGTGATGACCATGTCAAAAGATGTTTCCTTGAACAGATCGAGAGCGCGTAAGGGATCGGACTCGGTGACCGCCTCGTGGTCCGTCTCTTCGGTGATGATCCTCTTGAGAAGGACCAGCATGTCCTTCTCATCATCGACAATCAGTATTCTGCCAGACATTGCAATCCTCAACCAATCTTCTTTGACGGCTTCTAAAAAAGTCGCGTTCACCCTTCGATACCTCAGGGCGAACGCTTTGAAGCAAAGCCAAGTGCCTGATTTTCCGTTCGTGGTGAGGTATCGAACTATGAACGGAAAGGCGAGTAGCGACTTTTCACCGTGAAAATGCGCTTTGCTCTACCGTGCGTAGGGCAGGCGACCCCGCCTGCCACTTGCGTACAGATTCGTCATGGTCTCGCCCTTTCCGCCCTTTGGAGTGTACCGTGGTTCAGTGCTCAGGAAAGGCTTCTTCCCGCTGCCCGGGAGAACCACCGAAAGGAACCCTCAAGTCCATGACCGTGTTGAAAGTCCGGAGAAAAGGGTTTTCACGCCCCTTGAACGCTGAACACCGAACACGGAACACTCCTTCTAGCTCTGCGTCGGGAGCTTGATGGTAAAGGTCGTGCCCCTGGGCTTGAGGGACGTGGAATCGTTGCTCACGCAGTCCATCGTGCCTCCGTACTTGGCGACGATGCCGTAGCTCACAAAGAGCCCCAACCCGGTTCCCTCACCCTCCGGCTTGGTCGTGAAAAAGGGCTCGAAAATGTGATCCATGTGCTCCGGCTTGATGCCCACGCCGTCGTCTTCAATCTTGATGACCACCCTCCGGCCGGGTCTTTCCAGGCCGGTGCTGATGGAAAGCTTCCCGCCTCCCGGCATGGCGGCCACGGCATTGTTGATCAGGTTCAGGAACACCTGCTGCAGCTGGCGGCTGTCTCCCTTGACCAGGGGCAGGTCCTCAGAGAGCAACAGCCGCAGCTCAATCCCGCGCATATCCAGGGTGTGCCTGACCACCTTGACAATGTCGTCAATACACTGATTCACCTCCGTAAACTCCGAACCTCCCTGCCCCAGCCGGGCAAAACTGAGGAGGTTTTCCACCACCTGTTTGCAGTGAAGCCCCTGTCGCTCGATGGTTTTCAGGTCTTCGTAGGCCTGGGAGTCCTTGTCCGTCTTTCTCAGGAGGAGATCACAAAAACCAAGAATGACCCCCAGCGGATTGTTGACCTCATGGGCCACCCCGGCGGCCAGGGTGCCCAGAGACGCAAGCTTTTCCGCATTGACGAGCTGCCGCTCGAGATTCTTGTTCTCCGTGATGTCCCGGGCAATGCAGAGCACCGCATTCACCGCCCCGTCCTCGCCTTTGAGAGGCATGAAGTTGGCACTGATCCAGGTAGGGCGATCTGTAAGCGATATTTCGAACTCGCCCCGGACGCTCTTGCCTGCCTGAAAAACCACCTTCACCAGCTTGAGCTGCTCTTGGGCGACCCTTTCAGGGAAAAGCGAGGAAAGTCCTTTTTCGATGAAATCCTCGGGACGGCCGCCGAAGAAACTGGCGGTGAAGCTGTTCATGGAAAGGAAACGGCCCTCGCCGTCCACCGTGAAAATAAAATCCTCTGCGCTTTCCACCAGGGAGCGATACTTCTCTTCCGATTTTTTCAGTTCTTCCGTTCTCTCGCTCACCTTTCGCTCAAGGGCCTGGGACCATCTCATCTGCAAAAAAAACACCGTCGCTGCGGCAAAGAGGATGACAAAGATCATAAGCCCCTGAAGAAGGAGCTGCCGGAAGTGCCCGCTCTTCACCGCCTCCTCGATCTCGGAGGTCGGCGCCACCACGGCCACAGACCACAGGCGCGGAGGGTTCCGGGAAATGGCGATCGGGCTGTAGGCGATGAGCTTCTTGATCCTGCCCGTGATTCCCCGGTGCCAACCGGAATAGTAGAACCCCGTTCCCGTTTCCCCTTTCAACATCCTGTCCTGCTGAATGGCGCCGATGGCTCCGAGGGGGACATCCAGGTACTTGGCCTCTCGAATTTGGATGGAGTTTTTTCCGATGAACTCCGTGTTGGGATGATAGAGAAACTTCCCGCTGTCATCGATCACCCAGGCGTAGCCTGTCTTCCCGGAACGAATCTCACTCAAGAAAGGATTCAGGAACCACGATACATTGAGGTTGAAAAAGAGCACCCTGGGAGAGTCCCCCGGAAGAAGCGTGCCCATGAGCAGGCCGATTCCTGACGGCCTGATTTGCGTGTCCGACGTGAAAACTGTTTCCTCCCCCAGAATCTCCGGGGGCGGCAGCAGGGTCATTGTTTCTTCCGGAGTCTCCTTCCACGTCCAGTGCCTGTAAGGCATGAAGGTGTATTCCTTGCGGGCCTGGAGGTCCACGATCTCTATTTTCCAGACCCCGCTTTCGAGCACACGCTGAAACGTCTGTTGAATGTCATTGTAATAGAGTTCAGGATCAACCTCCTTGGGAACCAGGGCCCGCTTGAGAAGAAGCAGTTCCTTTTCAAGAAGTCGAACCTCCCTCTCAATCAGGACCGACACATGCCGCGCCAGCACGAGCTGCTCCTCGTTGAACTGCTGTCCCACGAGATCCCTCATCTCCGCGGCTGTCCACACCCCCAGGGCCACACCTCCGGCGAGGAAGAGAAGCGTGATCACCGAGAGGAAGACAAGAGTTTTCTTCGAGATCTTAGGACGATGCTCTTTGTCCATGACAAGGTTGAACTCTTATCTTTTCGAGTGCGGTGAGACCTCTAAAGCCACCCTATCCTCTCCAGAATCCCCCAGACGAGCATCGCCAGGGTGAGAAGAAAGAACAGGGTTCTCTCGGTCTTCCTGCTGAAACGGGTGATCCCCTTTTCGTGGATCAAGGGTTTCTCTTCTTCCATTCCCCCTCCTCGCTCCGGCAACCCCCTAGAACCCGGGAAGGCCGGCAAACCCCCTCGGCGCCCAATAAAAGGCCGCCATGAGCAGGACGAGGAGGTTGGCCAGAAACCACATGGGAACGCCGACTCTAAGGAAATCCTTGGCCTCCAGGTATCCGCTCGCATACACGATCGCGTTCGGAGGTGTGCCGATGATCAGGCAGTAGGCAAAGGAAGACGCGATCGCCGTGGTCATGGCCATGAAGGGCAGGTAGGTCGTGCCGGGATGGGCCAGACCCGCCATGTTGAGGGTGATCGGCCCCACGGCCGCCGCAGCCGGGCCGTCGGCCATGAGGTTGGTGACCACCGCCGTGACCCCGCTTCCTGTCATGAGAAGAGGGATGCCGGCGTTCATGCCGAGCGGGGCCAGGCTGTCCACGACCGATCGCGCCAGCCAGTAGGCCGCCCCGGTGCTGTCCAGGGTGCGGCCGAAGATGATGGCCCCTGCATAGAGCCAGACCACGCCCCAGTCCACCTTTTCATGGTAGTCCCTCCAGTTGACCACTCCTGCAAAGATGTACGCCACGGCGCCGGCCATGGCGATTACGCCGATGCCGAGGCGGACCGGAAGAATCCCCATGTCATAAAAGGTCTTTTCCGTAAACCATCCGAAGACCATGATGACAAAGATGACGGTGGCCCAGATTTGCTGCCTGTTCCAGCCGCCCATGCGGTCGATTTGGGCTTCCAGGAATTTCATGGATGGGGCCAGGGATTTGATTTGAGGTTTGAAGCGCCAGTTCACCATGATCCAGGTGAGGGGGATCACGAGAATCAGGAACGGCATGCAGTAGGTGACCCACTGAAAATAGCCGATGTCGATGCCGAACATGTCGTTCAGGTAGGTCATCATGATCACGTTTCTCGCCCCGCCCGACGGCGCCCCCGGGCCACCGATGTTGCAGGCCATGGCGATGGTAATCATCAGCATCTTGGCCAGCTCCTTGTCCTCCGGCACCTCGTCGGTGAGGCTGTTCTGGTACAGGAGCATGCCGATGGGGAGAAACATGGCGGCCAGAGCGTGATCCGATATGAAAGAGGCCAAGGGCGCGATGACGATGAAGAAGATGAGGGTGATCCATCGCACGTTGGGAACGGCCAGCTTCTTGAACATGAGGAGACACACCCTCTTGTCGACCCCTGTTTTGACAAAAGCCGCCGCAAACATGAGGCTCCCCATGATGAACCAGACCGCATCGTCCCAGTAGAGCATGGCCACTTCCTGCCTGGACACGACCCCGGTGAAGACAAGAATGAGCCCCACACAAAAGGAGACCATGGGCAAGGGAATGCACTCCGTGATGAAGCAGAACACCACGAACACGACCATGGCGATGGCCACCTTGATGTGCCATGTCCCTTTTTCGGCAAGTTTCTTGTAGTCGCCGGCGAGCTCCTCGTATTTCAAATCCTGGGTCCTCAGCTGGGCGGCCCGCTTCATCAGGTTCAAGAAGGTCTCGTCGCTCACCTCCTTTTCGATGAAGTCCTTGGCCTTTTTGAGGTTGACCGCATCTCCCCGGATGTCGTACTTGCTGCACCAGCTCAAGTTGCGTTCCAGGAAGCGCTTCTTCGACAGGGCCCCCATGCGCATGTTTCTTTCCGCAATTTCGGCGGTCATCAACTGCCACTGTTCTACGGTCCCGCTCTCGCCTTTGAAAAGCTCCGTGGTTAGAAAATTCACCACGGCCTTCGGACCCACCTTCATCTCCGTTCCCACGTCCTTCATTCCATAGGGAGTCGGCATGAAAAGGACAATAAAGAAAAGCGCGACGGGAATCCCAAACAGTTTCCAATCCACATATTTGTCATACCCTGTGAGCTTCTTTTTCTTGTCTACCATGTGAACCCTCTCGAATCGGTATGCTGCCGCCCTAACGCGTTTCCAGGACGATCCTCGCAATTTCAAAAAACAGTTCCTGCTCTCTCAGAAGCCCGACGACCTTGCCGTGGCGCGTCACCGCCAGTCTTCTCGCCTTCGTGGTAAACATCATGTCCGCCACCTCCATGAGGTTGGCCTCTTCGTCGATCCCCGGAGGAGGATCCGACATGATATCTCCGATTTTTTTGTTCACCAGGGCCTTCGCCTGACTCGTGAACAGGCCGGTCCAGAACATGGGTGAATACTGGAGAGAATCGGCCATGGACGGTTTCGGGGCGGAGAGGTAGGCCGGTCGAACGGCCTTGATCAGGTCAAGGATGCTGAGAATCCCTGCGACCTGGCCGTTGCGGTCAAAAACTACAATGGAACGGTGCCCGGTTTCCATGACCGTGCCCGTGGAAAGGCACGTCTCAAAAGACTTCTTGAGCCTCTCGATCCCTTCCTTCACCGTGCTCTCCATATCGATGGTCGTGTAGTCCTCAAGAGGGATCATAATGTCCCCGGCCTTTTTTTCTTCCCGGATTCCCTTTTTGGCCATGGCGTGGGCGTCGTTGATTTTTGCGGCCAGAAGATCGATGTCGCAAGGTTTGCTGAGGTAGTCGAAAGCGCCTTTCTTGAGAGATTCTTTCGCAGAATCCATGCCGCCATGGCCTGTGAGCATGATGACCGGAATGTCGGCATTGATCTTCTTGATCTCCGCCAGAGTCTGGTGCCCGTCCATGCCCGGCATCTTGACATCGAGAATCACCACATCCTGGGGATGCTTTCTGAGCACCTCGACGGCTTCTTCGCCGCTTCCGGCCATCGTCGTCTCGTAGCCTTTTCTCGTGAGAATCTTCGACGTGGTTGCCCGGAATTGCTCTTCGTCATCCACCATGAGCACCCTTATTTTGCCTGCCATGACCTTTCCCCCCTTACTCAGGAACGGTTTTTATAGAAGAAAACTTGACGCGTTCGGAAAAAGTCCCATTTTCATGTCATTTCGAGCGAAGCGAGAAATCTTGAATCGCTTACACGCTGAAAAGGAAAGATTTCTCCCTGCGGTCGAAATGACAGATTCACACCGCAGGGCTTTTTACGAACACATCACTTCTTGGCATCCCGCAGAATTTCCAACGCCGACCGCTGCGCCATCCTCGCCTGGGCCACCCGGATCTTCTCCTCGAGGACCTGCCGCTTGGCATAGGCATCCTCGGCTTTCTGGATCAGGTCATCCATATCGGTCGGCTTCATGAGGTAATCCGTCGCTCCGGATTTGAGCCCTTCCACCGCGGACTCCACCGTCGCGTGACCGGTGAGCATGATCACCTCCACCAGGGGATACCTGTTTTTGATCGCCTTCAGAGTGGCGATGCCGTCCATGCCGGGCATCTTCACGTCCAGAATCACGACGTGGATGTTTTCTTTCTGGAGTTTGTCGAGCGCCTCCGGTCCGCTGACCGCAGTGGCCACGTCATACCCCTTTCTCGCGAGGAGCTTCTGGGTGGTTTCCAGAAAGCGTTCCTCGTCATCCACCAGCATCATTTTCATCTTTTCCATGATCATCCCTCCGGAATAATAGGTTCACCCCAGAGGCACCCTTTTCGTTCTCTGTACTCTCCGTGCCTCCGTGGCGATTCGCTTCATGGCGCCGCAGGCAGCCGGATCGTGAAGGTCGTCCCCACGCCTCTTTCACTGGCCACCTCCATGGTCCCTCCCATGCTGTCTACGATTCCATAGCAGACGGAGAGGCCCAACCCGGTTCCTTTGCCCACGGGTTTGGTGGTGAAAAACGGGGAAAAGACCTTCTTGAGATTTTCCGGGCTGATCCCCATGCCGTTATCCGTCACCGAAATGCGCACCTTGCCGTTTGCATCGGGCCCCGAAGCAACGACCAATTCCCCGCCCTCGGTTCCACGCCTTTCCAGGATCGCGTCCATGGCGTTGTTGTAAAGATTGAGCAACACCTGCTGGAGCAGGGAGGGGTCTCCGCGGACGACCGGCGTCTGCTCCGAGATCTCCTCTTTGACGGCAATGCCGTTGACGCTGGCTTTTTTGGCGATCATGGCGGTGACTTCAGGGATAAACGTGGCCAGGTGGATATCCTTGGAGACAGGCTCGCTCTGCCTGCCGAATTTCAGAATCGCCTGGGTAATCTTGGCGCACCGGTCAATCTGCAACTTGATCTGGGCCATGGAATCCTTCAGATCCGCCAGATCCTGGGATTCTTTCAGATCCCCTCTTTGGATCATGTCCGAAAAGATGGTGTCCACCAGCGCCTGCTCGGAGGTCATGATCTGCAGGGGGTTGTTGATCTCATGAGCAAATCCTGCGGCCATCTCCCCCAGTTCGGCCAGCCGGCTGGCCCTGACGAGCTGTTGGCCGAGCTGCTCCTTTTCCGTGTCAATCGCTTCCATGCGGCGGACGATGGTGTTCGTCAAATAAAAGGCTGCGGCAATGATCCCCAGTCCTACGGCCGCATTGATGATGACGATCAAGAGGGTGGCGGACCGGACGTCTTTGAAAGCATCGGCTTCTTCCCTCCTCACCACCAGCAACCACTTCTTGTCCTGCAGCCAGGTGGTGGCATAGAGAAACTCCTCTCCCTTCCGGTTCTTTTTCAAGAAAGTTTCGATCCCATCGTGGCGCGCCGGGCCGACCACGTTGTCTTCATCGCGATCCATGAGCGCGCCGCCCGATCGACGCTGAGTTTGGAGGATGCCTTTCTCGTTCAAGATGTAGGCCTCCCCGGTTTTGCCGATGCGAACCCTTTCCACCAGCTGCGTAAAGAATTGGGTGTCGATAGTGGCACGGAGCACCCATGTTTTGCCTGGCTCTTCCCGCGTGATGGCGACGATGAAGTGGGGGACCCTTCGGTATCCCAGGAAGATGTCGCTGATGTAATAGCCCTGTTTCATCACCTCCTTGAACCAGTCTTCCGCCCCATAGTCCTTCCCGATGAGTTTGTAAGGTCCCTGGTAGGTGACGTGAATGCCTTCTTGATTGAAGACGCCCAGGTCCACAAAGGCTGAAGACTTGTTCTGCAGGACGTTGAAGACCTTGAAGAGGTACACGGGATCCGCGAGCTCCTCAAAGGTGTAGGATTCCGCGACCATCTTGAGATCGGATTTCCTCTCTCCCAGGAAGGTCTCGATCATCTGCCGGTGATCTTCGACGATCCGCTTCATGCTCGCCACGGTGCTGCTTTCAATGGATTGGGTGAAAAAATAGTACCCGATGCCCATGACAATGTAGAAGGGGATCGCCGGCACCAGGATCATGGTGGCCAGGATGAGTCTTCTCAAGGTGGCGTAGCGGTTTTCGCTCATTGCGCCCTGTCAACTCTTCTTTTCATCCTCTTTGTCAAACTCCAGCACCCGGCCCGGGAACCGAAGCAGTTCCTTGATCCTGGCCTTCCGGATTTTCTGGTCGTGGGCGTTCTTTTTCTCAAAGGCCTGGGCCATCTTGGTCATGAGATCTTCCAGGTTGATGGGCTTGAGCAGATAGTCAAACGCTCCGAGCTTCATGCCCTCGATACTGGATTCCACGGAGGCGTGCCCTGTGAGCAGAAGCACCTCGGCCAGGGGCTGGATCTTTTTCATCTCCTTCAAGGTCTCCAGCCCGTCCATGCCGCCCGGCATTCTGATGTCCAGAATGACCACATCGAACAGCTTGGACTTCATGATCTTCAGGGCTTCCTCGCCGCTGGCGGCCCCGGTCACGTCCAGGTTTCGCTTCTGAAGGCGGCTGACCAGCGTTTCCCGGAACTCCGTTTCGTCATCCACAATAAGCGTTCTGAACTCTTCCATAGCCTTCTCCTCGAATCCCTCTGAAATCCGTTATTTTTTTTGCGGAACAACAATAGGGATCTTCACCGTGAAGGTGGTCCCCTTTCCCGGCTGGCTATTCAGCGTGATGGTGCCTCCCATTTTTTCAACAATGTTGTAGCTGATCCAGAGGCCCAGGCCCGTGCCTTTCCCGCTTTGCTTCGTGGTAAAGAAAGGGTCGAAGACCTTACTCTGGTGCTCCGCGGGAATTCCGGGACCGGTGTCTGTAACGGCGACGTGAATCTCGCCGCCTGATCGTACGCTCTTGACCGCCACGGCCCCCTCCTTGTCGATGGCGTCGATCGCGTTGGAGATGAGATTCAGGAACACCTGCTGGAGCTGAGCCTGATCCCCTGCAATGATGGGAAGCTCAGGCGCCAGATCGGTCTGGATGTCGATGTTGTTGATCCGGGCGTAGTTTTCCAGGATGTCGATCGTCTGGTTCACCGTCGCGTTCACGTCCACGTCCTCCAGACGAGGTTCCATCTTTCTGGCGTAGCCCAGCATATTGTGAACCACTTTCCTGGCTCTCTCCACATGCTCTTCGATCTTCCTGATGGAAGTTTGAAATTCAGCGAAATTTTCGCTTTTCTGAAACTCCTCCTTTTGCAAGAGATCCTGCATCCACCCCGTGCGCTGAAGGATGACCGCCAGGGGGTTGTTGATTTCGTGGGCCACGCCCGTCGCCATTTTGCCGATAGCGGCCAGCTTGTCCGACTGCATGAGCTGGACATTGAGGGCATTCATTTTTTCATCGGCCTCTTTGAGTCGATGCACAGCCAGGCGGGTGGTAAACACCGTGGTGAGAACGATGCCGATGACTCCCAGGATGATGAGAAAGACCACCACGGTCCTCGTTGCAAGAAGACCGGACATTTCCTCGGCCATTTCCTGGCTGATCACCAGGAGCCACTTGTCGCTCTTGAGCCAGCTCCCCGCATAATAGGTTTTTCTGCCTTGGGAACCCACCCTTTCCAGAACCGTGGTCCGGCCTCCGAACAGCGAGGGATCCAAGGGGCTTGGAGACAGGATCTGTCCTTCAAAGCGAGGCCGCGTCTGGTAGACACCTTCGGCGTTGATGATAAACGCATCTCCGGTTTTTCCGACCTGAGCGGAACGGACGATCGCTCCGAAGATGTCGGGGTCAATGGTGGCCCTGAGAATCCAGCTGTTGTCCCCTTCCTGGCGGCGCACGGCAATGATGAAGTGGGGAATCAACCGAAAGCCCACATACACGTCGCTGATGTACGTTCCCTTGCTCATGACTTCCCCGAACCAGGGTTGCTGATAGTAGTTCAGCCCCTTCAGGTCGTAGGGGCCGACATAGGCGACATGTTGGCCGGCATTGTTGATCACTCCGAGATCCACAAAGGCGCCGGCTCGCAAATTCATCACTTGGAAGAGATGGGAGAGATTTTTTTCGTCCACCAACTCGCGGTAAACATGCGTGTCCGCCATGGCTGCCAGGATGGCCGTGCGCTCCTTGAGAAAGAGGTCCACCGCTTCGGCCTGGGCCTTGGCCCGATACTCGATCTGCTCTTCCACCTTGGTGCGGTACATCTGGGCGGAAAGGCGGTAAATGGTCGCCCCAAGGATGATCAGCGGCGCAAAGGAGACGATCAGGGTGATCACGATGATCTTTCTCTGGAGCGCCTGGTAGAGCGACGTTTTCATAATCACACTAAAATGTCGGCCAGGACATGAATTGCCAGTATCCAAGGATGGTCCAAAACCAGAGGACCAACCAGGCCATAATGGTAACCGGTAAACCGTACTTGACAAAATCCATCACGTCCAGGAGCTTTTCCCCTGTTTCAGGGTCCCTCCCCATTCCATAGGCTATCGCATTGTTCGGGGTCCCCACAACCAGGAAGTTGGCAAAGGAGGAGGAAAAGGCACAAGACAAACCCAGTTTCCACATGTGCACATTGGCCAGCTCCGCCATGGGAAGGAAAATGGGACCCAGGGAAGCCACGGTCGCACCGTCGCTCATGAAATTCGTCATGAGCCCGGTCGCCAGGCTGACCCCGATGACCAGGTTATCCCCCTTTGCGAGGAAGTCGGGGAGGGCGTTGACGAAAACCTGTGCCATCCACAGGGCGCCTCCCGTGAACTTCAGGGCCACCCCCATGGCGCAGGCCGCTGCATACAGACCGACCACGTCAAAGGCCACGCCTTCCTGGATGTCGTCCCAGGTCAGTATCTTGGCAAGGAACATGGCCATCACCGCATAGAGGGTCGGGCCCCCAAGCCCGAATTCCTCCCCCAGGATGATCCAGGCCGCCACCAAAACGACCAGGATCACCGCCATGATCGCTTCCTTTCCGCCGAACTTGGGCATCCTGGCCACTTCGGCCTTCACGACTTCGCTGGGATTCATGCCTTTGACTTTGAAGCGCGGCTTGCAGATGAGGTACATGTACATGCCGATGCAGACGCCCATGACCGGCACAAACAAGAACCCGTACTTCATCCACTCCAGAAAGCTGATGGGGTGGTTGTACCCCATGAAGTAGCCCACCATGATGGCATTTCTTCCGCCGGCCGCAGGGGAACCAGGCCCCCCGTGGTTTGCGGCAAAACAGATTCCAAGAAGAAGAAACACGGCCAGGGCCCGATCCTTTTCAACGCCGTACATCCGGCACGTGACCTTGTAGACCCCCATGAGAACGGGAATCAGCAGCGCGACCAACGCATGTTCGGAGAGAAAACTGGCCGCCATGGCCAGCAGAGGGAAAAAGACAAAGGCAAAGGTTTTGGCGCTCTTGACCCGGCTGAGAAGGATGAGGCCGATGCGCTTGTCAAGTCCTGTCTTGGCGACGCCTACCGCCACAGCCAGAATGCCGAAGATGAAAAAGACCGCATCCTGCATATAGGCCTTGGAAATCTCCTCAATTGGCAGGATTCCGAAAAGATAAAGCAAGACGGCGACCAGCAGATCCGTAGCCCCAAGAGCCAGGGCCTCCGTGCCCCACAGAAACACCACCAGGCCGAAGGTGGCCAGAGTGATCTTGGCCAGCTGGGCCGCATCCCTTTCGGAAAGCAGCTTCCCGTGCTTCTGGTGCACCTCTTCGGAGGCAACCTTTTTTGTGTCTTTCTTCGTTTCCTTTTGGAAGGCTTCAGGATTCAATTTGCGGTTCACGGTATCCGTGATCGTCTTGGCTCCCGCGCCCAGCGAATAGCCCGAAGGGTTTTCTTTGCCCACGAGCTGGATCATGCTCTGGGGAGGCGGAATGATCACCAGGATCGCGTAGACCACAAAGGCAATCAACAAAAGGATGGGTTTGTAGCCGGGCCTGCTTGCCCAGAAGCTTTCTCCGGGGTTGTGCACAGCTGCCGCTGTATGATGAGCCATATTCTCCTCCATGGATCTAGAAGATGAAGGGGGAATTTGCCTTCTTCAGGCCGCCCTCTGGGGGACTCTGTTCGACAGAGGCGTAACTATACTAGAGGAAAGAAAATGTCAAACAAATCCGCACCCGCTCAGAAGGAGTGATGGAGGAATGGAGCAACGGTCCAAGGCTCACGGTGCAAGGTGCACGGAACGGAAGTCAACGGGTGAAGTCAAAGAGAAAGAAGATTTTCGGTAATTGATGGTGTTGCCGTGAACCGTGTACCCTGTACCGTGAACCATCTTTTTGGACACTCCAAGACTCCATTGCCTTCATTCCACCTTCAGGAGCTCCAGGATATCTTGATGAATCTTGTCCTGATAATGCCGGTAGGAAGCGGGATTGGCCATGACCATGTCGAGCTGCCTGGTGTGGATGGTGATGAGCCCCAGAATTCTGAGGCGGCTTTTCATGAACTCCTCGTCCCGGCCCTCGATGCGCGAGAGAAGATTGTCTTCCCGGACGCTCGCCCGAAAGCCATACTCCTCCAGCACCTCCTTGACAAAGAGAACCCGCCGGTATCTTCGCTCAAAATCAGCCGCCCCACCCTTGAACTGAAAGCTGATGTAGTTCTCTCTGGCCCTGTCACTCACGAGCGCTTCGACAATGGAAAAATGAAATCCGAGCCTTGAACTGAGGCTGCAATAGTTCTTGGAAATGATAAAGTAGTTCTTGGCGCCATAGATCGAGCGGCCCCCTGGAACCAGCGCCGTGTTTCTGGTGGCTTCGAACATGACGGACATCATGCCTTTTCCGTCCAGAGGCGGCGGCCCTTCCCAGGGTTTGGCCGA
>Ga0101944_10004840_pt1 | contig 16086 bp, 14 predicted proteins | sample DewCreD2012metaG_FD_75245 | JGI IMG/M metagenome (GOLD analysis project Ga0101944, IMG submission 75245) | Hot spring sediment bacterial and archeal communities from British Columbia, Canada, to study Microbial Dark Matter (Phase II) - Dewar... ...
TTTATGAAAATTGATCAAATATTCTTCGCCAGCGTATAGAACACCAATATTTGAAAAGTCATTTGTATTTAAATTAAGTGTTGCTGTACCACCACTAGCCATAGTCTGCAATAAATCATAAGATGACTTCATAAAAAGAAATAAAAAATATCTATAAAAATCATTTCTAGGGACGATAGAATTAATTTGCTGATTCGTTTGACTTTCAAAAACATTCATTGAAACTAAACCAACGGTTGCTATACAACTAACACATATTGATTTTGTTGGAAGCGTTTTATTTTTCTGCGATAATTTACCTTCTTCTGAAAGTTTATCTTGAGTATCAAAAACGAAAATATTTCCGTGCATATCGGGTATTTTTATAAATGGGATATTACCATTAAAATATCTGTCAACTTTTTTTGAAGGAGTTTTCCCACAAATTATTTCTCCAAAAAATGATAATGGTTTCTCTTCCCAATTCTCATTTTCATCCTCAATAAACCACTTTCTAAAAAGAGTTTCTGCCATTGCTTCGAGGGTTTTATTCTGCCGGTGGAGTAAGTCTATTTTGTCATCAAGACTGCTGAGTACATCGGCAATTGCTTTTTGCTCGTTTTCATCTTCAGTAATATTTATATCAATTGAGTTTAATAAAGTTTGAGTAACAAGTGGGTGACTTGAACCTTCAGCAAGTTGATTTAAATTCAGATTTACTAAGAAGTAGTATAAAAATTTAGTTACATTTTTATTATTTGATTTACCAGCAAGAGCATTATCAGAAACCCAAATTGGTTTGTTTTCATAGTAAACAGAACCACAGTAAGCTCCAACTCTTCCAATGACTATTGTTTCCCCGTCGTAGTTAAATTTATCCGTATAACCAAGAATTCCATTCCCACCGTAAACCGGAATATATCCTTCACTATCTGGGCGTACTTTGCCATTGCCAAATTCTAATACATCACCCAGCTTACATTTTTTCCAGTTGTTCATCGTTATTGTCTTTTTATTTTTTCTATAGAACTTTTTTCAAAGGTGGTTGAGGCACTCGAAACCACCTTTGCGTCGGTCTCTTCGAGAACCTCAGAGACCTCTCTTTTTTCGAGAACCTCAGAGTTAGATACGTTGGTTGAGGCACTCGAATCCAACGTTGAATCGGACACTTCGACAAGCTCAGTGTCCGCACTTTTTTCGAAAGCCTCCGAGTTCGCACTTTGTTTATCATCGGTAGCTGAGGTTCTCGAAGCTACCGATGATTCATTTCGAAGATCACGATAAGCAATTGCAAGTTTAGGTAATAATTCAGGTGTTCCATTGATCAACGCCTCTTTCTTTTTACGGCTCCAACCCTGAACTTGTTTTTCGCGATAAAATGCTTCATCAATTCTTTGATATTCTTCGTAATAAACTAATTTAACCGGCAATCTTTTCTTTGTGTAATTTGCACCAAGCATATTCTGATGTTCCCAAAGTCTTTTTTCAAGATCTTTTGTGCTGCCAGTATAGTAACTTCCATCAGCACATTCGAGTATGTACATATAACCTTTGCTCATATTCTGTTTTGTTACGGTTGCTTCGAGTGCCTCAGCAACCGTGCTTTTTATTTTTCAAAGGTGGTTGAGGTTCTTGAAACCAGCTTTGCGTTGGTCTCTTCGAGAACCTCAGAGACCTCTCTTTTTTCGAGAACCTCAGAGACCTCTCTTTTTTCGAGAACCTCAGAGACCTCTCTTTTTTCGAGAACCTCAGAGACCTCTCTTTTTTCGAGAACCTCAGAGNNNAACCTCAGAGACCTCTCTTTTTTCGAGAACCTCAGAGACCTCTCTTTTTTCGAGAACCTCAGAGACCTCTCTTTTTTCGAGAACCTCAGAGACCTCTCTTTTTTCGAGAACCTCAGAGACCTTTTTGATTTCATTACCGTTGGCTGAGGTTCTCGAAGCCAACGTTGAATCGGACACTTCGACAGGCTCAGTGTCCGCACAACTTTTTAACAAGCTAAGTGTCTTACTCTTTATCAATTTTGAATAGGGATTTAAAAGCAAATAGTGACTTACTCGAAACTCAGAAGAAGTCATTTTTTGTAAAACTTTATTTTTTGTTATAACCTTCATTGCACACCTAAAGTGAATAATTCATTTACAAGCACAAAATATTGAATAAATTGTGCATATAGTAATTTATATGCACATTTGACGTGCATATTGGTTCAATATCGCACAAATATTTCATAAAATTGTGCATTATCCTATCCTTTTGATAAAATCTCAAAAAGTGAAATATTTTTATAAAATATTTCTCGACCAACTTGCTCAGAAGCTAAAATACCAATTTCTTCAAGCTTTCTTAAATATTTACTTGCTGTATTTCTTGATGCAATATTATTTTGCTCAAGCAGTGCTATTTTACAATAAGGTTGATTAAAAATTAATTCTATAAGTTCGTGTGAGTAAATATCAGGGGCTTTATCTCTAACTAATTTTATAGTTGAGTTAAAAGCACTATAGATATCATTAACTTTTTGTAAAGTAAAAACAGAAGTATGTTTTATTGCATCGAGCATAAAAATAATCCACTCTTCCCATTTGTTATTTTCGGTAACTTCTCTTAAAAGTCTGTAATAATCTGTTTTGAATTCTAAAATAAATTTAGATAAATATAAAACGGGTATGTCTAATAGGTTATTATGACAGAGATACAAAACATTCAGAATTCTCCCTGTACGACCATTTCCATCCGTAAAAGGATGAATTGCTTCAAACTGGTAATGAAGAATTGCTAATTTTATTAAAGGATCAATTTCATTTTTCTTATTTGCAGTAGATAACCAATTTTCTAGTTTTTGCTCTAATATAGTTCCGGGTTCGGGCGGTGTGTAAACTATTTCCGTTCTATTACCAATAAAAACTTGCTGGTTTCTTATTTCTTCATTTTTTTCTGTGATTATTTTGAAAATGCTTATTAAAAGTTCCCTTGAAAATGATTTTGTATTTTTTAATTGTTGATAAGACTTCCAAAGAGCTTCTCTGTATCTTAATACTTCTTTCGTGGCTGGATCTATATTAGAAGATGATGAAAGGGCTTTGAATAACTTATCGTTTGTCGTAAATATATTTTCAATTGTTGAGCTATCTTTGGCTTCTTGCAATACCAATGTGTTAATAAGCATTAAGGGATTAGGAATTACTGGTAATCGTCCTTTTAGTTCAGCTAAAGCAGCTTTTGCATCACCTAATTTTTTATAAACATTTACAGTTTCCCAAAAACTTAAATGGGGTAACAATAAAGGTAAATCATTGTAAGGTAGATTTCTATTAAACATAATTATCCTGAAATTATTTTTGACAGGTTTTCTAAAATTAGCTTATTCAATCTTTCTTCTTCTTTAAGTTGCTCTTCAAATTCTGCTTTTAGTTTTGTAAATCTTTCATTGAAATCGAAATCATCCTCTTCATCGGGCAAGCCAACATATCTTCCGGGAGTAAGAACATAATCCAGTTCTCTCACCCGATCAATTGAAGCAGAAAAACAAAATCCTTTAACATCCTGATAATTCCCGTTTGGATTTCTCCATTGATGGAAGGTATTTGCAATTTTTGAAATATCTTCTTGTGAAAATTCTCTTGTTCTTCTGTTTATTAAATGGCCTAAGTTTCTTGCATCAATAAAAAGGATTTCATCTTTTCTATTTCGGAATTTGCCGTTACTCTTATTCCGATTAAGGAACCAAAGACTTGCGGGTATCTGGGTATTAAGAAATAATTTAGAAGGTAGATTGACAATACAATCAATTAATCGTGCTTCAACAAGTGCTTTTCTAATTTCTCCTTCTCCGGAAGTTTTAGATGTAAGCGCACCTTTTGCAAGAACAAATCCAGCTTGACCATTTGGTGCAAGATGATAAATAAAATGTTGTATCCACGCATAGTTGGCGTTATTAACAGGTGGAATTCCATATTGCCATCTTGCATCTTTCCGAAGTAATTCGCCGCTCCAATCGCTATCGTTAAATGGTGGATTAGCAATGACGAAATCAGCTTTTAAATCTTTATGAGCATTGTTTAAGAATGAACCTTCATTATTCCATTTAACCTGAGAACTATCAATTCCACGAATGGCGAGATTCATTTTACACAATCGCCAGGTTGTTAAATTACTTTCCTGACCATAGATGGAAATATCATTAACATTACCTTGATGGCTTTCTACAAATTTTTCAGAATGAACAAAAATCCCACCAGAACCACAACACGGGTCGTAAACTCTTCCTTTGTATGGTTCGAGCATTTCAACTAACAATTCAACAACACTTCTTGGAGTGTAGAACTGTCCGCCTTTCTTTCCTTCAGCAAGAGCAAATTGACCAAGAAAATATTCGAATACCTTACCAAGAAAATCACCTTGTCCATTGAATGCTGAGACTGTCGAAGCATTCAATGAAATATTACTTATTAAATCAATTAATCCGCCAAGGTTAGTAGGGTCAATATTACCGCGCGCATAAACTTTTGGAAGAACATCTTTGAGTGATGGATTATCTCGTTCAATTGCATCCATTGCAGAGTCAATATCTTTCCCGATTTCCGGGAGCTTTGCTCTTTTTTGCAGATACGACCAACGAGCAGATGGCGGAACGAAAAAAATATTTTCAGCTTTGTATTCATCTCTGTCTTCAGGGTCGGCACCGGCATAATCGCCCTCACCTTTTTTCAGAATTTCATAATGTCTTTCGAATGAATCGGAAATGTATTTGAGAAAAATTAATCCAAGTACAATGTGTTTATATTCAGCCGCATCAATGTTTTTTCGAAGTTTATCTGCTGCTTTCCAAAGTTGTTTTTCGATAGGTTCTTCTTTGTTATTGTTTTTTTTCATAAACGCTTCCTTTTATTAAAATCAATCTTAATAAAATATAACCGTAAAATCTTCACATATTATTTTGACAAATTAAGCATTATAATTATATAATTTCCCAAATCACTAATCACCAACCACAAATCACAATCCACCCACTACCCTTCATGTTTGGTCTTAAATCCTTTTAACATCCATTTTCTTGCAAGCAATAGACTTATTGGGCTAACAATAGCAATAAATCCATAAATCAACCACATGAATTCTGTGTTCATTTGTGAAGGTGGTGTATCTGCCGGACAGTATTGCATCAAGAACCAACCTGAGTAAAGACTTGTAATAACCTTTGTCAAAAACCAAGGGAACTGCCCAATTCCCATATAAATTCCTGTCATATTCTTTGGTGCAATTTCAGCGACCCACTGTAAAAATCTTGGTTGCCACATTGCTTCGCCAATTGTCATGATTATTAGGTAAGCTAACAAAGTTCCCATGCTTGGACCTATTGCCAATATAAATGTTGGTGATGCCATTACAAATGTTCCGATTATCATCATTGTGTAAGCATTCTTCTTGGATGTAAGTGCAGCAATCATCGGCGTTAAAACGAAAATTAAAATAGGATTTAAGTTCACAAAGAATTCAAAATTATCCTGTACAAATCCTTCAAAAGCACGGCTTGTATATAATGGCAATGTTAACCAGTTATGTGCAAATAATGTTTGAACAGGAATTAAAATGAAAATAAAGAATAAAAATCGTTTGTCTTTCAAAGGGAAATTTTTGAGATAGAATTTCAATTTTTCTTTTGCAGTCATTTTAGAAAGTTCGTCTTCATTCTCCTTTTGGCTTTCGTTCTTCTCTTTTGATGCATCTTCAATAGCTTTTGAAACAGCTTTTTTTGTCATTATAAAATAAACAACTGCTATTCCGGCCACGGTTAAAGCAACATATACCCAAAAGACGCCAAGAATACTTGTAGCTCTTCTGATTGGTGGAGAAATTAACCCGGGTAAATAACCGCCAAGATTCATCAAAGCATAAAGCATTGCATAACCCATTGCAGCAGTTTGTTCAGTAGTAAATTTTTTAACTGCAGCATAAGCAGCGGGTTGATACATTCCATATCCAATAACAATTCCAAGAATACCGAGCATTGCGTAAATGTGTGCTGAACCCCAAAGACCTGGCGCTCCAAGATGCGGGGCTGTTGATAAAAGTATTCTGCCAAACAGCATGAAAGATAGAGCATATAATAATGCTTTCCTAACACCAACAATATCAACGGTTGCACCAAGAAATAACATGCTTAATGTAATTCCGGCAGTTAAAACGCCCACCATATTGCCGGCACGAATATCATCAAGTTGAATGTATTGGTTAAAATAAATTGCAAGTAAACCGACTACACCAAAGTATGTTAATCCTTCCAAGATGTAAGAGATATTTAAACCGAGTAATGCTCTTGAGGTATGTGCCAAATCTATAAAGGGTTGAGTTACCTCCCATATTATATTAGAGAAAGTGTCTTTCTCATCACGGGGGACATTGTTTCTTTTGTAAATAAACAAAATGATTATTAATGCAACCGGAGGAATGATTAATGCAATAAGAAACATTAGTACAGGATTAAATCCTTTTCTGATTGCAAGACGTGTAGATCCAAGTAGTAAAACAAAATATACAATTAAACCAAGACCAATAATAGAAACTAGAAGATCCATTTTGCACCTTAATTTATTAAATAATATTTACTTCATAACTTAATTCAATATCAAATTTATTTTTTACTTCTTGTACAATTCTATCTGCGTAATCTTTTATTTCCGCACCGGTGGCATTACCATGATTAACAATTATCAACGCTTGTTTTTCATACGAGCTTACATTGCCTATACGTTTACCTTTGAATCCACACTGTTCGATTAACCAACCAGCCGAGATTTTATAATTAGTTTCTTGCTTAAAATAAATTGCCTCCGGGAATTTTTTAATAAATAAATCGAATAATCTAAAATCCATTTCCGGATTTTTGAAAAAACTACCAGCATTACCTAAAAGTTTAGGATCAGGTAATTTGTTTTCCCTGATCTTTTTTACTGATTGCCTGACTAAATCAATTGATATTCCCTCTTCCGGATACTTTGCTAATTCATCTTTAAGAGATTTGTAAGATAGATTGAGTTTTTTTTCTTTGGAGAATTTGATTGCGATCTTTGTAATTAAGAATTTCCCTTTTAGCTCACTTTTGAAAATACTATCACGATAACCAAATCTACATTCACTATTTGATAAAGTTTGTATTTGTTTATCGTTGATATCATAGTATTCTACACTATACAAAACATCTTTTAATTCTACTCCATAAGCTCCGATATTTTGAATTGGAGCCGCACCAACCGTTCCCGGTATCAATGTAAGATTTTCAATTCCGTAATATTTGTTTTTTACTGCGTACTCAACCAAATCATCCCATAATTCACCGGCATCTGCTTCAAGTGTAACTTCGTTTTCCGTTTCAGTAATAATTCGTAATCCTTTCTTTGAATACTTCAGAACAACGCCATCATAATCGTGAGTGAATAAAATATTACTTCCACTACCAAGAATGAGTAAAGATTCGTCTCTGCTAATTGGTAATCTAAAGAATTCGTGTATTTCGTTTTCAGAATTGATTTCAACAAAGTATTTGGCTTTTACATCAACACCAAATGTATTGTGATTTTTAAGGGAATAATTTTCTATCAGATTCATTAGATATTTTATTTTGCTATCAAAATATAAAGCCGAGTTATTCCTTTTTCCAATTTATATTTTGTATCTGAAAACCATCGGATTGAAGAAGAATACCACCGGATAGATCCGTTCTTAAAATATTCACATTATTTTTTATCAAACGCTCTAATACCTCCGGGCTTGGATGATTAAATCTATTGGGAGTCCCAACTGAAATAATCGCATAATCGGGATAAACTGCTTTTAAGAATTTTTCACTTGTACTAGTTTTACTGCCATGATGTCCCGCTTTCAAGACATCACTTTTCAAGAATTTATAATATTGTTTCAGATAAAAATTTTCGGCAGTAACTCCGGCATCACCGGTAAACAAGAATGAAGTATTACCAAAAACTACTTTAATAACACCACTTCTATCGTTCATGCTCATAGACTTATAATTTATATTTGTTGTGTCATTCAAAATATACAGATTCACGTTCCCAATTTTGAGCTTTGATTTACCAAAATATTTTAAAGGAACTCTATTATTCCGGATAGCTGTTTCAAGTTCTACATCACTTTTTGATGTGGACACAGGAAGTGGTTTATAAATTGTTTTTAATAGCTTTTTTTCTATCAATGAAAGATACCCTTTATAATGATCAGCATCAGCGTGAGTAATGAATCCATAATCAAGTTTTTCTATACCAAGATATTTGAACAAAGGAATTATGATTCTTTCACCGTTATCGAAATATTGAGTTGCATTACCGGCGTCAATAAGAGCAGTTTCTCCGTTTGGAAATTTCAAAAGTATTGCATCACCTTGTCCAACATCAACAGCAAGAACGGATAATTTATTTTTAGGGAGTAAGTCTTCATCATCAATTTCGAATCCTACTAAAAGAATAAAAAGAGACAGAACAATAACAGTAATTTTTGTTCTCCAACTGTTCAATTTTTTCCAATTGAAATAGAGAAATATCAGTAAACCGTAAAATAAAAGAGCATCGAATAAAGAAAATTTCTGAACCGAGATAAATGCATATTCATAATTACCGATTATTCTGACAAACGAAAACAATAAAAATGATAATAATTCGTTTGCGGATGCATAAGAAATCCCTACAAAACTTATTAACGATCCTATGCTTAAGGTAACAATTCCAAGCCCAACAATAAATCCAATCATTGGAATTACTACTAAGTTTGCAATCAGAGCAACAATTGATAATTTATGAAAATAATACAAAGTAAATGGTAGTGTACCAATTTGTGCTGCAAACGAAACTGAAAAGAATAAAATCAGGTACTTCAGAATGTTTGATTTTAATTTCCAGCTATTTACTACCTTTGCCATACGAGGGTATAATGTTACAATAGAAATGACCGCTGAAAAAGACAACAAAAATCCCGGATTAAAAAGGTCGGATGGATTTAACAGTAAAATTAATAATGCAGCGAGTGCAAGTGCATTCAGACTATTGTAATTTCTGCCAGTTAAAGGTGATATTACCATAGCTATTGCCATTATTGAAGCTCTTACAACTGATGTGGGATAATTTGTAATTACTACAAACATCAGCAATCCGATAATTGTAAATCCGTATCTTAAGTAGGGGTTCAACCGCTTAAACAAGAAAACAAAAATCAGAACAATAAATCCAACATGAAGACCCGAAACCGCTAATACGTGGATAACACCGGCGTTAATAAAATCAACTTTAGTTTCAAAATCTATCATACTTTTATCAGCAAGTAACAATCCCCTAAGTAAAGATGTTGTCGATTGGTTATGATATTTCCGAATTATATTATCAATACTTTTTCTTAGATCAAATGAAAGGTTTTTCAGAAAATCTTTATTATGTGATAGAATTTTTATATCGCTTGTTCTATAGACAATTAATAAACCATTAGTACCTTTTTCTAATAATGTTGATTCATAATCAAACTCACCGGGATTACGTTGACCTCTGGCTTTGGCAATTGTTCCCTTTATTTTCATATAGTTTCCGATTGATGCTTGGTTGTAAAAATTGTTTAGATTCCTAGTTGAATCCTTAACAGTGGTCAATAAAGTAATTTTAGAGAGCGGATGTTTTTGAGCTGATTGGATAGAATCGATTTCAAAATAAAAAATTACTCTATCCTTTCTTATCAAATTAATGTCAACAATTTTACCGAACAAAATCTTATCTTTAATAACAGGACTATCAAACGGATAACTGACTTTCTCACTCTTCAATAGTGTAAAATGGAGCATCCCATAGATTAATATGCAAAGAAAAACAGTTAAACTAATTGCAGTTGAATTCTTTTTGATAAACAAAACAATGGATAATAAAAAAACTATAGCAAAGGCAAAAAGGAGGATAATTAGATTTACACTAACAACTGATTGCAAAACAATACCGCAAATAAATAGTATTACAAATTTTATTAGCGGATAGTCATTCAATCATACATCTCCAATATTGCCGGTTTAATATCGGCTAATGTTTTAATTTTTTTTGAGAGAATTTCTGAATACTTGCCAAATACCATTCCTAACGCCGGATTTAAAGTATGCATTTTAATTGACAGGTCTTCATAGTTACCATGATCGGAACAGATAATCAATGTCATATTCGACTTAATATTTTTAGTAAGATGCAACAGGAAGCGATCAAGCACATTTGATGTATGTTCCAACCAATCAATATTTCTACCATGTCCAAGGTGATCGGTATGAAATATTTCGAATAATGTGAAATGATTTTTTGCAGCAATGCGAAGTAAACGATTTGCGGCTGTTTCAGGTTTTATCACCGGTAGTTTGTAATTCATTTTTTCAACCAAACGACGGTTATCAATCTCTGCACTAAGTGCTTTACCCTTGTGAAGGTCTTTTATTTTATTCAGTCGTATTCCGGAAAGTAAACAACTTAATGTTGTAACACTTAACCGTCTTCTACCCGAATTTACATAGTCAAAAAAAACTTTTGGATAAGCGTTTACAAATGATACTTTTTTCTTACGTCTTAAAAACTCTTTGAAAATATTTTTTTCTTCAAGAATAGGAATAAGAGTAGAATGAGGATAAGGTCCAAAATGTTTACCTATAATTTGTTGAGCATTAACACCACAGAAAATCGATGTCTGTCCTGTTCCGCTTAAAGGTATATCCGGAATTCCCATCCGCGCATCGACCGGGAAAACGTATCCACTGCCATTTGAAAGAAAAGGTTTATTTAAATCCGGTATTGCTCCAAAATTTTCAGTAAAAGTTTTGAATCGAAATTTAAAGAACGGATTATTTTCATAGTCTTCTTTCCCAATTCCAACACCATCAATAAATATCATAATTGTTGAATGCAAGTTAGCCCTTTCTAAAAATATTATGGAACGCAGATTAAACGGATTAAGCTGATCTCCGCTGATTATTTGGATTCGACTAAAATTGTAACAGGACCATCATTAAATATTTTTACAAGCATCATTGCGCCGAAAATACCACACTTTACTTTATCTTCACCAAGATTTTCTTTCATTCTCTGAATAAATTTATTGTAGAAATCTTCTGCAATTTCCGGTTTTGCTGCATCCGTAAAGCTCGGTCTGTTCCCTCTCCGTGTATCTCCGTACAAAGTAAATTGCGATATTACCAAAACCTCGCCAGAAATATCTTTGATGGAAATTTTCATTTTGTCATTTTCATCCTCAAATATTCTCAAGTTTGCACATTTATCAGCAACAAAATTAATATCATCCGTAGTATCACCTTCTTTTACTCCAAGCAAAATAACCATACCTTTACCAATAGAAGCGGAATAATTATGTGAAGGGATTTCAACTGACCCGTTTGTTACCCTTTGAACTAATGCTCTCATCTTTTAATCCCGTAGATAACTCTATCTATTTGTTGATAATCTTTTACAATCTTAATTTCTTCAAAACCATTTTCCGACATTATTAAACTGACATTTTTTGATTGACCCATTCCGATTTCAAAAAATAAACTTCCTCCATCATTTAGTTTATTCATAGAAAATTCTGAAATCCTCTTAAAAAATTTTAGTCCATCGGCATCATCAGTTACAGCTTCTTTGGGTTCATATTTCGTTATTTCATTTTGCAATGTTGTATATTCATTAATGCTTACATAAGGAGGGTTAGATACAATGACATCAAATTTGTGATTATCAAGAATTCCGTTTAAGATAATATCCCCTTCAACAAAATTAATATTTGTCACATTATTTTTAGTGGCGTTCTTTTGTGCGACTTGTAAAGCATCCTTGCTAATATCAAGAGCAGTTATTTCACAATTTGGTAAATTCTTACCCAATGCAATAGATATATTTCCGCTTCCGCAACCAATATCAAGTATTTTTACATTTTCTTTAGTGCTCAATTCGTTAAGAATTGTTTCAACAAGAATCTCTGTTTCTGGACGCGGTATAAGAACGGAAGGATTCACATTCAGATGAAGTCCATAAAATTCAGTAAAACCTAAAATGTATTGCACCGGTTCATATTTACCACGACGTGCGATAAACTCCCTGTATAAATTCACTTCGTTCTCCGATAAGGGTTGATCGAACCTCAAATAGAGATCAAGTCGTTTACAATTCAGAATATGAGCTAAAAGAATTTCTGCATTGGTTCTTGCAGATTGAATTCCTTTCTTCTCAAAATAATCGGTTGCTAATTTAAGTGCATTTATTACTGTCAACATTATTATATTCTAAATTTTGCCTCTTTAAAATAACAAAGGGGAAGCAATATTTACTTCCCCTTTAGAGAATGTACCTAATTCTTATTTTTTATAATTGCTAAGTAAATATTCAACCACAGCTTCAGCTTCTTTCGGTTTTAAACCCTGATTAGGCATAGGAGGATATTCCGGATTAACTTTAACAGGATTTAAAACAAACTTTATAAGATCATCTTTCTTTCCTTCATACTTTGGCAGTGTTTCATTGTATGGAGGTCCAACCAATTTTTTATCGAATTGATGACATGCAATACACTTTCCATTATAAATATCCGCACCGTTAATTACTTCTGTAACTAAACCGAATTCCTCTTTTACTTTTTTCTGATAATCTTGATAGTTGGCAGCTAAAATTGCAAACTGTTTTTTTGTTGAAGTATCGAATGCATACTGATCTTTAATAATTAAGAAGGCAAATAGAACAACATATAAATAGAGTAACAGAGAAGCAAATTTGGCACTCGATTCTTTCAGCATAACATAGAACAGAATTGCTAAAACCAAAACCACAATTAAAGCTAACAGAGCATAACCGAACACATCATAAGAAAAAGATTCAACCGGTTTAACCATAACATTCAATATTATCAATAAAGGTAAAATAATTGTAGCAACAGAACCAAGTTTTAAAGAGAAACCTTTTACAAAATTCAGGTATTCAACATCATTAGAATCTGATTCGATCCGGAAATATTTATATAAAACAACAGCAGAAGTAATGGCAAAGGATGCTACAATAAATTGAATAAAATATAAGAGAGCTTTTAAGGAAAATATTAGTCCAATAAAATTATTTTTTGCTGTCCAATTAGGAGTATCGGCTGCTAACTGAATGGATGCAATGAAAAGATAAATTGCTATGCCCAGAAAAATAATTCCGTACAGACCGGATTTTTTATGCAGATGAGATGTTTTTGTTTGGTAATGTTTTAACTCATCTGGTATTACATCACTGTTAGATTTTTTTTCTGAAGCATATGAAAAAATATCCTTAAGGTGAAAAGTATATTTATATATGTAAATAAGAATTACAGCAACAATAAAAAATAATGTCGAGATTAAAATGTACTCTGGAACATTCAACCCTGTAAGATGAAGTAATTGTGCATAACAAAATGCAGAACTTAAAAGCGGAACTACACCAAGAGCAAATGAAACACTTTTATTAAAAGTAATCTGGTCAATTAATTCTTTTGCAAATCGATAATAATTACTATTCTGTAATCCCTTCTTTTCGTAGTATAACGATAAAATAAGCGAGCTGAACAGTATGCTTAAATATGGTAAAAGAATTATGTAAGTGAGTACCAAAAGATACTTTAACAATACCATGTGGTGTTCGGATTGAGGTAAAACCAGGTTATCTAAAAAATCCATTTCTCCTACCGTATAATTTCATTAATTATAAGTTTATCAAAAGAAATAATTAGTATTACTGCAAGCACATAAAGGTTGACAGAAATAAATGCTTTCCTGAAATTAATTTTTTCCAGATATCGTGATAAAATTGCTTTGGTTTCTAATAACAACCAGAGTCCGCACATTATCATTGCAAGTAAAGAAAATATGCTGGAGGAAACATTAAACACAGGAATCAATAAACCGCTTACTGAAAGAGCAACAATCCATATAAATGTTATTCTGCTTAACTGTCCGTTGGAAAATATTTTTGTTAATGTAGGAAATCCAGCTGATGCATAATCATTACCGTAAATTAAAAGAAGCAACCAGAAATGTGGTATTTGCCAGATGAAAAAGAATAATGCAATTGCAAGAATATGGAGATCGAATGGACTTCCACCAGCAGCAGCCCATCCAATTACAGGCGGAATAGCACCAATTAAAGAACCCGGTACTACTGCCATTACATATTTTCTTTTAAGCGGAGTATAAATCAAATTGTACCAGATAAATGCTAAGATTCCTAATAATAATGCTGCAACATTTGCTACAAAGTAAATTATTGCAGAACCTGAAACTAATAACACAATGGATAATAATAGTGCATAATTAGGTGAAATAACTCCGGCTGGAATAGGACGATTTTTAGTTCTTTCCATAAGTGCATCGTAATCTCTTTCCTGGTACTCATTAAGAGATGATGAGCCACTTGCTAACAAGAAAACTCCGAAAGCGACTATCCACATTTCCCATGTAATTTTACCAGAGTGAATTATATATCCTACCGATGTTGAAACAGCGACAAAGAAAGTTATTCTTACTTTACAGAGTTCAATAAAAATTTTTATATGTTGTTTCAAATTAGTCAAATCATTTCACCGAACTTGAAGAGTCAACCGGTTCATTTTTTTTATTTAACCATGCTTCAAAATCATCCGGAGGTAAAACTTTTACTTTTGTGTACATCATAGAGTGATTTAATCCGCAATATTCAGCACACGCAATATCATAAGAACCAACTTTATCAGCAGTAAAACCTAAATGTGTTGTTTTACCAAACATCACATCTTCTTTAATTCTAAATGCCGGAATATAAAGTGAGTGAGTTACATCGGAGGACTGCATTTCTAGTTTAATCGGTTTACCTTGAGGTACATATAACGTATCAAGTTTTTTTCCGTTATCATAAGTAAATTCCCACGCCCACATTCTTGCGGTTGCTTTTATTACATAAGCATCTTTGGGAATATCTCTATATTCTCTAAATCCAGTGTATCCGAAATAAAACATTGATAGAACAAGCAAGGTTGGTATTACAATCCATACAATTTCTAACCAGATATTACCATGAATATCAACCGGTTGATGACCTTTCTTTCTATTGTATTTAAATACGAAATAAATCATCACAGCTGTAATTCCAAGAAGAAGAATTACAGAAATACCTACTATGTATAGCATTACAAAATCTACTGTTTCAACATGCTGTGTTGGAGCTGGCGACATTTACAAACCTCAACGATATAAAAAGTCAAAAAATGTTAATATGAAAATTACTAGTAGAGTAAAACCACTTAATAACAAAAATACTTTGAAAATCTTTTCATCAAACTTTATGTGCATGAAAATATTTATTACAAGAGCCGACTTAATAGCTGCAATTAACAATGCAACAAACAATGTATATCTGCCAAGACTTACACCGGCAATAGTAACCGTTATTGATGTAAACGCAAGTAATGCAATCCATACTAATACGTATGTTCCATAACCGATATGATGATTATGTTTTCCTTCGTGCATAAATCCTCATTGAATTAAGTAGAATAATGGGAATAAAAAGATCCAGATCAAATCCACAAGGTGCCAGTATAATCCTGAGTTTTCCAATTTAGTATAATTATCAAATGTAATCTTATCCTTTATTATTAATACAAGCATTATTGCTAAGATTATCATTCCGATTAATACGTGCAGACCATGGAGACCAGTCATTACATAATATAATCCGAAAAATAAAATCTGTCCGTTTGGAAGACTTAAAAGTTCTTCCGACCCTGGATAAATTCCGTGTGAAAATTTAGCCGACCATTCAAAATATTTATTAACCATAAACATCAATGCAAATGTTAATGTAAGCGAAAGCATCATAACAGCTAAAAATTTATTCTTCTTTTGAATAGCTGCAATCGAAAGTGCAACTGTCAAACTGCTCGTTAATAAAATTATTGTGTTGAGTGTACCAATTCCTGTATTTAATTCCATTCCGGCTAAATGAAATTGCTCTGGATATTGATAACGATACACAGCATAGACTAAAAATAAACCGCCAAATAAAAGTAACTCGGTAAACAGGAAGAGCCACATTCCCATTT